>OLVO01003718.1_pt1 | contig 12165 bp, 11 predicted proteins | sample 1672571 | NCBI WGS metagenome assembly OLVO01 (sample SAMEA3136700, study PRJEB25190) | human gut metagenome | biome: human gut; feature: human-associated habitat; material: faeces | place: Austria | collected 2013 | reverse complement strand
TATAATTACTTTGCGAGATATTGCTTGTCTCCAGAAGAACCGCTTCTAAAACTGCTAAATTGCGCGGATGATGAAGCCATCGAAATTATTTCAGGACAGCCCCTCGTAAAGCAATTCTGTTGGGATTCAAGCAGCAGTTGTACCGATGCTTTAACGCAAAGGAACCAAGCTACAGCCAAAGAAGCCTTGACTTATACCCGAAATCTTACCCAGCAAGCTTTCTCGGAGTTAGACGCCGTCTTTTCAGAGTTCCATGATACAAAGGGACCAGACGGCAGCAAAGTCGTATTCATGCCAAAGCAGGTTATAACAACCTTTGCTTTGCTAAACAACAAAATCGTCCAAGTCTACTCGGTGAAAGACTTATATGACTATCTTTCCATCGATTTCTATTACGCCAATTATGCGTCAGAGTCTGCAAAGCGGATTGCTATCTGTCCCTGTTGCAAGAGGGCTTTCCGTTTGAGTCAGCGGAACAAAGTATACTGCAGCAAGGCATGCAAAAACAAAAGCATTCGGGTAAACAACAAGAAGGACCCATACTATTCCAAATACCGCTACTTACAGCAGTACAACAACAGGCAGCTTAACAAGCTGCGTAAACAAATGGCAGATTCACCTCAGCAAACGCAGAAATTACAAGATGCTTATAACACTTGGAATGAATGGGCACGCTCTGAATATGAACGGGTGAGCAACATCACTTACCATGAGCAGCAAGAAAGCATCGAAAAATTTGGCGAATGTCTGAAGGAGAAGTGGAAAGGTCTAATGCGAGAAGCAAAATGAGCTGGAAACACTCTCCCAGCGAAAGGGATGCTGCCAACAGGAGAGACTTTTTGTTGCGTAGCTGCGAAACATAGTTGACGACCCGTGCGACTGGCATACAATAGAACATACTGAACAGCGTTGATAGCGTTGCTTCGGTAGAGACGAATAGGGTCCTGAGCCGACCTTAAATGCTCACTGCGAAGAAAGACCTGCCTGCGGCTAACAGGCGGGTCTTTTCTTTTTGCGTAGCTGCTGCCAAGAGCAAAGAAGGAAGCGTAGCTGCAGCAAACCGTTGAAAAAGCATTGACGAAACTTGCGAACGGCATAGAATTGATATTGTACGACAGATATCAAATCACTACAAACCATTCATAATCTGACAAATTCAGACAGGCACCAATCGGGTGACCTGTCTTTTTTGTTGTGAGACCGCGTAATGCGGAGAAAGATGAGGATTACCATGACCACTATTATGAACACCGCCGAATTCATCCGCGTTACCGACCTTCTGAAGAAGGAAAAGATTGCCAAGAGCAGCGGCAACATATTTGCTGCTATGATGGCGATGCACGAAAACCGCCCCGAAGCAGTTTGCGCAGATGGCTTCAAGATGTCCATTCAGGCATCTGATGAGCACTACTGCCAGAAGGCTGATGACGGGAGTTATGCGAGCGTAGAAATCGGGTTTCCGTCTTCGTCCGAGTCCTTGCTCGACGATTATGGTGATGACGGAGTGTACGGCTATGTGCCGCTCACTGTTGTCGATGCCATCATCGCCAAGCACGGTGGAATCCTGCTCAATGAGCAGTAAGCCACTCTACCAAATCCCAGCATGACATTCGGCTACACGCCGTTTGCTCATATATGAAGCAGTTATCGTAAAAATGATAGCTGCTATTTTTATTTTACAAACCTCGAAAATACGAGGAGAAAGAGAGTTTACCATGAATACCAACACTGTCAATTCCAAGAAAGTCATCTCCGGCATCAACGATTTGGCTACCGAGTGCCCCAAGGCTGCTGCCATGTGGAGCGACAAGAACGCTTTCACCCCCAGTGAAGTATCTGCAAAGAACAGCAAAAAAGCGTTATTCGTCTGCCCTGACTGCAAGCAAGAGTTTGAGGCTCCTGTTCACAATGTCGTCCATTCTGTGAATCGCGGCTACACCGGTTGCCCTTCTTGCGCGAACCGCAAGGTGATTCCCGGTATCAACGATTTGAAAACTCAATGCCCTAAAGTCGCCAATATGTGGAGCAGCAAGAATGCTTACGCTCCCGGCAAGGTATCTGCAAACAGTAACAAAAAAATGCTGTTCGTTTGCCCCGACTGCGGGCAGGAGTTCACGGCTCCCATCTACAGTGTTGTTAAATCTGTAAGCTACGGCAACACCGGTTGCCCTGTTTGTGCAGGTCGCAAGGTTGTCCCTGGCATCAACGATTTGGTTACCAAGCGTCCAAAGGTCGCTGCTATGTGGAGCGACAAAAACGATTACACCCCCAGCGAAATTCCTGCATGGTCGTCCAGACGCGCTATCTTTGTATGTCCCGATTGCAAGCAGGAATTTGTCACTAGCGTCCGCAACATGACGCGGGCTATTGCGTCCGGTATCAACTGTTGCCCTGAATGCGGCAAGCATATCTTCAGTGCAGCCCGCAAGGACGAACACGGTTTTCCGAAGCCTGTCGGCACTACGATGACGATGAAGGATGGCAGCAAAGCTACCTGCACCGCTTATCATGGTGTCAACAACATCACGGTAGAGTTTGAAGACGGATTTGTTTTGTACCACACTCGCTGGAATCAGTTCGTTCGTGGTGCTCTTCACCATAGTCAGAAAACAACTAAAGAATAACCAAAAAGCCATCTAATACGAAGTTGGCTTATGAATGTAGCAGCTATCATCTTCCTCCAATGTTGGATGGTAGCTGCTTTTTTATTGCAAACCTCGAATGTTACGAGGAGAAAAGAGGATAATTATGAACGCTTTGAACATTATGCACACCACTACCTGCAACTGCGCTGCTTGCGCTCCGGTCCCGACTCTTGGTATTAAGATGCCGTATGAGGAAGAGAAAAAAGAGCTAGTTAAGACCAGAAAAGGTCGCCAAAAGCTGGTTGTTGGTGAAAATGACTTGGCTACGGTTGCTCCTAAGGTCGCCGCAATGCTGAGTGAAAAAGACAAGCACTTTGCTTTTGAGGTTACTGCAGGAAGCAAAAGAAAGCTTGTTTTTGTTTGCCCTAATTGTGGGCAGGAATTCGAAGCTACGATTCAGAATGTTGTTCGTTCTGTAAACCACAACCTCACGGGCTGCCCTGTTTGCGCAGGTAAAAAAATTGTTCCCGGCGTCAATGACCTTGCGTCGAAGTACCCGGAAATTGCTGCTATGTGGAGCGGTAAAAACAAGTTATCCGCGTCAGAAGTTGCCGTCAAGAGCAACAAAAAGGTCTTCTTCAAATGCCGTGATTGCGGAAAAGAATTCGAAACCAAAATCGAACATGTTGTCTATGCTGTAGAAAACGGAACCACTGGTTGCCCTGTTTGCAACGGGCGCAAGGTTGTTCCCGGTATCAACGACCTTGCTTCGAGATACCCAAAAGTTGCCGCCATGTGGAGTAACAAAAACGAAAAATCTGCCTTGGAAGTTACTGCCAAGACCGATAAAAAGGCAATCTTCAAGTGTCCTGATTGCGGCAAGGAATTCAAAGCCCAAATCGGAAGTGTTGTCGATTCTGTAAACAACGGTTTCACTGGCTGCTACGACTGCATGATGCGAAGAGTCAACGCTATTTCCAAGCCGGAGTGGTTTTACACACGTCCCATGTTGGCATTTGCCGGTGAAAACGGAATTGCCAACCCCTTCTTTGATGTTCGAAACATCTTGGGCGAAAATAGTCTTTTGGGATTAGACTTCGTGGACCATATCCAGAGACTCATTTATGAGTATAATGGAAAATATCCGCACGCAGATGCTGCCGAAAAGGACCGCTTCAAATTTGAAGCTGTACGCAAAGCTGGCTACAAAGGCATTCGCGTTTTGGAGCCGGGGCTTGAAGTTCTCGACCCGAAATACGACATTGTTATGCCTGAAGGCTTTAGGGATAGTGGTGGCAGATACAATGCCGAAATCATGGAAGAAGTTGGTCGTAAAGTTATCCATTTGCTGGAAGAGATTTACGGTCGCAAGGCTTCTCCTGAGATTTGGGCACTGAACAACTTCAAGGAATTCGAGATTTGGTACGATGCCAACAAGAAGGAACTTGAAGCCAATGCACGGAAGAAGGGCCCGAAGGGCAAAACCGCAGCGAAGATGGCTGCCTGATAGATTACAAGACCTCTGACGAACTCAGTCGTCTTTTTTACATAGATAGCGTTTCCTGCCGTTCACCCCTGACCGGGTGGGCGGCTTTTTCTTTTGCCAATTTGCATCCAGACTGTGCCATCAACGCAGCTCCAGAACAGAATTTCTAATTTGTTTCTGCCAAAACACCCACATTGGAGGGGAGCATAGATTTTTATGTACAGAGTATTAACATAGAGCAGACAAGATTGTAAAAAATGCAATTTTATGGTATAATACGGGTATGATGAATTGGAAAATATATCGCCAGTTTGGCGATTCTTAAAGCGTGGTGAGCAATTTGAAGAAATTCTTGAGCTTCGTACGGAAAGCACTATTCATGGTTACGGTAGTCGTAATCGCAGTAGCTTTCGAGGGTTGTGGCGAAGTGGCAGATAAGACTATCGACGAGATAAAATACATCCCGGCGCAGATGTTCACTACAAGGGAAACGGCAGAGACTGCGCAAACGGATGAACGGATAACCTCGCCGGAATCTGCAGTGACAGAGTACAACTACATCTATTACCGCCACAACAACCAATGGGTCACATCACGCCTTGTAAGCTATGAGGTAGTAGACAACGGGCAAAACATAAAGTTTGAGGTTGATTCCACGATGAGCGCTGACCGATACTACTACACCAGCATGGCGAATGTCATGCTGATTCATCGTGATAAGCCAAGCACATAAACAAATCAAGCAATTTATTCGGAAAACAAGGAGAAGCAACAATGGGATACCAATTAACAGGAACATTCACAATAAGCTGCACAGAAGAGGAAGCATTCAACATCATGTATAACATGATGCACGACAAAGCATTGTATATGCCAGAGTTGGCACTCATAAATGCACGCCCGTCAAAGCTAGACCCAGCGTTTCTGTATCCCCGTGATATGTTCATAAACGGAGACTACTTGTTCTGCTATCCCAAGCAGCAGTTGGCACTACAGATAAAGCAGCTTCTCGCCACGCATCAGATAGCTTTTGCGCAGGTGCTTGCAGCCACTGACAAAGAAGACCAACACCGTATCCGTGCCGTTTTTCGTCAAGACCTGACGAAGATAGACATAGACCTGCATGGTGTAAAAGAAGCCAATGCGAAGAAGCTCATTTTGAAATACAAGCGCACTCCGGAGGAAAGGTAAACAATGACAACCACAAACATCATCGGATTCATTCTAATTGCAATTTCCATTGTCGTGCAAGTTGGCAATTTCGTTGTAAGATGGTTCTGTATTCCCAGTGAACCGTACTTCTCTGAGAAAACAAACTGTATGGTAACATACGCTGAAATTAAGGATATGCGCCACAGGTGCAATGTCGTCACGGTTATAGGTGTAGTTCTCATGGCGGTGGGTATCGTTCTGGCGATGCTGTTGTTCACATACTGAGAGGAGAAGAAAAGAGTATGACTGCTATCATCAAAAAACTGCTTGCTCTGGCAATGGCTTTCACGCTTGCATTGAGCCTTGTAGGTTGCGGAGTCAATATCACGGGCGTTTCGCTGAATTTGCCCGATACCATTGAAAAGGGAACAGCCATTGTCGCTACCCCGGAATACGCCTTTGATGGTGCAACTCCGGAAACGGCAGAACTGGAAAAGAAGCTGGACAAGCTCGAAATGCACTATACATCCAGTGACCCGTCTATTTTGGTCGTAGATGACAACGGTAATCTTGTGGCTGTCAGCGCCGGTACGGCAGAAGTTGCCTTGTCCAGCAAAGATGGTACGGTATCGACCAGTAAAACGCTGGAAGTTGTCGTTTCACCAACCGAAATGAAAACTACCGATGAATTGACTTTGACAGCAGGAGAAGTTGCTACGCTGGAAACGGCTGTTACTCCTGCTGATGCCACCCATGTATCTATCAGCTACACTTCTTCTGATGATTCCATTGCAACGGTAAATAACGGCGGTGAAGTAAAGGCTGTGGCAGCAGGCGATGCAACCGTCACGGCGGTAGTGGACGGTACAAGCCTAACATCTTCTTGCAAAGTTACTGTATTGCCGGTTCTCGAAAGCATTGAGTTGAGCGATGCCTCTCTTTCTTTGCAGCCGAACGATACTGCACAGCTTTCTTATACGGCACAGCCGGAAAACGCTCTAATTAAAGAAGCTACATACACAAGCAGTGATGATACCGTTGCAACCGTTGATGCAAACGGCAATGTGACTGCGATTGCCGATGGCAAAGCAACAATTACGGCTTCTGTCGGTAATGTTTCTGCTGAGTGTGTTGTAACTGTTGATTCTACGGTTTCGTCCTCGAAAACCAGCACGAAGGGCAATTCGTCTTCCGGTTCTGCATCTTCTGGAACCAATAGCGGTTCGAATGACACTAGCTCTTCTGCATCTGCTCCTGCTGCGTCTTCCAGCTTTGAGTATGGTGCATTGCCAATGGACCCAGCAACTGATGGCGAAACATGGTGGAGTATTGACTCTTCCGATTCCGCATATTGGGCTGTGGCAAATAACATCAATGCAATGCGTGCAGAGGGTGGTCTTCCGGCTCTTACTGTGAGTTCTTCGCTATCAAGCATCGCAGATTCAAGATGCGAATACCTTATTGCAAACGATGTTTTTTCTCATGATGGTGCAACAACTGCGGAAATCTTGTGCTCTGGAGCAACCAGTGCGTCTGCAGCGTGTACGGGTTGGAAAAACAGCCCCAGCCATTATTCAAATATTATGACTCCGGGATATACACAAATGGGAATTGGTTGTATATTTAACACTGCGTATGGTGTTGAAGTATGGTGTGTTACATTCTCTTAATTGGGGTATTGCAAATACCCATAAAAAGTAAGGAGAACAAAATATGCTGACCAATATTGCGGTTCTCAGAACCGTCAAAGAAAACGCAAATAAAGCTGTTCTGGATGCATTGCCCTCGATTTTGTTTGATGGCTCGCACAACGGCAAGGATGCGCAGAAATACTACCTGCAAGGTCCAGCAGCGGAGTATGTTCCCGTTGATATACCGGATGAAACTGCAAAAAAGCTTTCCAAGTGCGCCACAGCACTGGCTATATTGTACTTTGGCACGCGAAGCATGATAATCCGCCAATGCGAGTTCGACATATTTTAGAGTACATCGAGAACGGGGAAATGGTTGCCAAAGATGTGCTGGAGTACGATGCGAACGCAGACAAATGGGTTAGACTTGAGGGAAAATGTATGGACTTGAAATGAAAAAGCAAGGAGGTATGGATATGTAATTGTCCAATAAAAGCAAGGCGGTCTGGTGGACCGCAGAAGATTGAAATGAACTGAGGCGGCAGGTACAGCCAGAGGGTTGCCAGTATGTAAGCTATGAGCCTGTATATATTGTCAGTTGTGTATGACTGCATAAGATTAAAACCATAGTTTTTCCGCCGTTGGGTCGCCAAAGCAGTCCGTACGGACTGCATAAGATTGAAACATCTGTAACGTCAACGCCCGACACAGTCACAGCGACGCAGTCTGTGTGACTGCATAAGATTGAAATAGGTAAAGCTCAAAGAGGTCATCAACGGTTGTTTGTTGCGGTCTGTATGACCGCATAAGATTGGAACTGGGATGGTGATGACGGTCGCCCTGCCGAAACACAGTCCGCGTGACTGCAAAAACTAAAAATGTCGCAGCCCGTGCGGCTGCGTGGAGGAGAACCTCTACCGCTGCGGTAGGGGCTCTTTTTCCATCAACGGTGAGAAATGCACAAAGTGTAAATAAACACTATGCAAGGTTGATTGTATAAGTGAAATGTGGGATAATTAAAGCAGACAAAAATACAAGGTAGGAGGCAAAAGCAATGAAATATTAGCAACGCACCATAATTACAGCACCAAAAGACAGCAAGATGCACAATGCTACATTATGTAAAAAATGTAGGCGTTGTGCGCTATTGCCAACGTAGCCTACGCGGCTACATAAGATTGAAAGCATAAGATTAAAACTATGGACATCGGATATTTTTGATGCCTTTTGGCACAACGTAGTCCACGCGGCTGCATAAGATTGAAAAAAGCGTTGACGGCGGAACGCCGCAGGAACGCACAACGTAACCTATACGGCTACACAATCAAAAATGTCGCAGCCCGTGCGGCTGCGTGGGAAAGAACCTCTACCAATTGTGGTAGGGGCTCTTTTTCCATCTGACGGAAAAAGCAAGAAATGAATAAAAAGTAAATAAATGCAATACAAGATTGATTACAAATGCAAAAAGTGGGATAATTAAGGCAAGCCAATCAGAAACAAAACAGGAGGTAAAGGTCATGAAGTATTAGCAATAATATAGCTATACAATAAACATAAGATTGAAAAAAGGTCCCAGCGTTGGAAACAATAGTTAGCGTTGTTGTAGCCATTACAACCGCATAGGATTGAAATGGAGCATATAGCATGGTAGAAGCAGTCCGTATGATTGCAAAAGATTAAAATGAGCCGAAGCAGTCTGCGTGACTGCATAAGATTGAAATGCATAGCGACAAGGCAATTCTTGCGGGTAGGTCACAGTCCGCATAACTGCGTAAGATTGAAACGCAATAGTATAGCTTGGGTCATTGGGACAATCAGAAAGCAGCCTGCATGACTGTATAAGATTGAAAGCGCTAATCGCGGAACAATCCGCAACCACTTAAACGCAGTCCACGTGACTGCAAAAACTAAAAATGTCGCAGCCCGTGCGGCTACGTGGGAAAGAACCTCTACCGACTGCGGTAGGGGCTCTTTTTCCTTTACATCATTCACAAACAACAGAGACCCCTACTCATTGTAGTAGGAGCCTTCATTTTTGCCTGTAAACACTATATATTGTGTACGAAAAGCAAATAAATACTATATACAGTTGCTTGCCAATATCGAATGTGAGATAATTAGGGTAGAAAGGAGTGAGACAACGTTGACTCTAATTGCCCACAAAGCAGATGACGGCAGGGAACAGCCGCTGGATAAACACCTTCAGAACGTAAGCCGCTTGGCGGCAGAATACGCTGAACCCATCGGCGGACAAGCCATCGCAAGACGTGCAGGACTTGCACATGATATAGGCAAATGCACGGATGGCTTTCAGCGCTATATCCGTGACCCGGAACATAATATCAAATGTCCACACTCCATTATTGGCGCGGTGGCTTGTGCTAAAGCAGGAGACCTCGTATCTGCCCTTGTTGCTGAGGGGCATCACACAGGATTACACGATATGTGGGATGTGAAGAACAACATCGACACGGCGCTCATAAAGCGTACAAATGATGTTACAAAAGCCGAGTTACTGTATCCAGTACGAAACTGCGCCCTTAACGATGTTCCTCTCCATGCGCGGACGCTTAAAAACATGGGATTGTACTCTTTTGTCCGCATGGAATACTCATGCTTGGTCGATGCGGATTATATCGACACAGAGACGTTTATGCGCGGAACGGAACAGCGGCTCTATACCTATGACACAATGCAGACCATATATAACAAGCTGTGCCACTATGTAGAGCCGTGGATTACAGCAGCAAACGAACTCAGTCAGAAACCGTTCAACAGCCTGTCAAAAGAACAGCAAATCAATCTGATGCGTACCGAAATGCTACAGCAATGCTTCGATGCAGGTGCAAAATCTACAAAAGGGGATATTCGCCTGCTCAGCATCCCTACCGGCGGAGCTAAAACCATCTCTTCGTTTGCCTATGCTGCCGCAGCAGCCAAAGCTGATACTGAAGTATCCCGCATTATCGTTGCAACTCCCTATACCTCCATCACTTCACAGACTGCATCGGTGTTAAGAGACATTGCAGGAAAGGGCAATGTATTGGAGCATCACAGCGGCTATGATTTCGACAACAGCAAAGGGGATAACCTTCTGCGACTTGCGTCAGAGAACTATGATGTTCCTATCGTAGTCACCACCGATGTGCAGTTATTTGAGAGCTTCTACGCAAATAAACCATCAAAATCTCGAAAGCTCCACAACCTCGTAAACAGCGTCATTATCTTCGATGAAGTCCAGCAGTTGAAACCGAAGTACCTCAAGCCCTGCATCAAATGTATTGAATCGCTGGCAACCAACTACGGATGCAGAATTGTCCTTTGCACCGCTACGCAGCCAGCCATCGAGCAGTTCTTCGATACGGTCAAGCCCAAAGAAATCATCGATGCCCCCGCCAAATACATCGCTCCGTTTCAGCGCTGTGGAATTGAAGATGCCGGGCATGTCAGCGTAGAAAACCTTATCACCATGCTCCTCTCCCATGAGCAATACCTCTGCGTTGTGAATGAAAAGGAAGAAGCCAAGTATCTGTACAAAGAACTAAAAAGTAAGGCACGAAGCAGACTGCTGTACTGCCTTACAACAGACCTAACGCCCTATGATAAAGCAAGATATATTGCAGAAATCAAACAGCATCTCGCCAATGGCGACCCTTGTATCGTTGTCTCTACCTCTCTAATCGAATGTGGCGTAGACCTTGACTTCCCATATGGATACAGAGAACTCGCCGGTCTGGATTCCGTTCTGCAGACAGCAGGACGCATCAACCGTAACGGCAAACGAGACTGTAACACCTGCAAACTCATTGTGTTTGAAGGTCCGCAGGACGAGGTACGCGCTCTGCAGGGCAAAGGTCGTCCCCCGGAAGACTACCTGCACAACGAAAAGAACATCACAAAGCGTCTGTTTACTACCGAGGATATAACTCTGCCGGAAACCGCAACCAAGTATTTTGAGAGCCTGTATAAGTATTACAAGGGAGCTCTTGATGAAAAGGGTATCCTCAAAATGGCAATGCCGGACGACGGCAAAATCCAATTTCAAAAAATCGCAGAAAACTTCCATCTGATTGAAGAAGACACCGTCACAGTTATCATTCCTCAAACACCGGAAGCTGTACAGCTTATCGCAAAGCTGCGCAATCAGACGGCAACGCGCCGTGATATTCGCAAGGTCGGCAAATACAGCGTCAATGTCCGAAGAAAGCGCTACAATGACCGCCTTGTCGATGTTACAGAGCCTCTCGTTATGAATGCCGGAAAAACTGTAGATATTTGCTGCTTGACCAACATGCATAGATACACGGAATACGGCTTAGAGATGCTGTAATTTCAACCCATAATCAAAGGCTCTCCGCTGATTTTTGCGGGGAGTCTTTTCCATTTTTAAATTGCAAACATACTGTGAACGAACGGCACTGTGAGTTGCAAAAAATACAAATTTGTGGTATAATTATATTATCGAAATAACAAAAAGAGAGGTGAGCGGCAACGCTGTTGCCATTTACATGGTGGATAAAATCAGACAAAGCAGCGATAAAATTTTGGAACTTGCGAGTCTTGTGAGCCGCAGCAAAAAGCCGGTCAAGGTCTATCCGGTGCCGATTCTGCTGGAAGTAAACAGCCTGCTTGCTTCCTACACGATTCCCGGTATGCGTGTGGAGGGAACGACCTATGATGTGCCGACTTTCTCGGCGCTCAAAGGCGCGATGGAGTCCATCTACAAGCATCCCGGCGCAGAGATGATACCGACGGCCGTGTTCATTCACAGCCCCATCAAGAAAGAGCGTATACTGTTGAGAAACGAGAAGCATTTCGGCAGTATGCGGTCGAGGGAGTGCCTGACAAATGTGCGGTACACGATAGTCGCTTATCTCGTCGAGACGGACGACATGCGGAATCCGAACGGTCTTACATGGCACTTCAAGGATTTTCTCCAATACGCCAAGAACGGCTGCGGCAGGGAGTTCCCGTATCTGGGTACGATGGAAGCACCCATGTACTTTCACCCGATTACGGAAATGGAAATCAAGCCCACACAACCCATCACAAGAGATTTGGGCTTTATGCCGCTCACGCCGGACTACACAAAAAAATATGACCCCGACTTGGTTTGCAGACATCTGACAATCGAGAACGGCGTCATCGAATATACGAAAGGAGCATGGTTCCGCTGTTATGAATCTTCTGTTAGCGCTGGTTAAACACTACGGCACCCTTGAAAACCAAGATAAAAGCAAAGTCCCGCCCTTTGGCTGGACGAACGCAAAAGCCCATTTTGCCGTGGAGTTGAACGACGACGGCAGCATTG
>OLVO01003715.1_pt1 | contig 12172 bp, 13 predicted proteins | sample 1672571 | NCBI WGS metagenome assembly OLVO01 (sample SAMEA3136700, study PRJEB25190) | human gut metagenome | biome: human gut; feature: human-associated habitat; material: faeces | place: Austria | collected 2013 | reverse complement strand
GTATGACAAAGGAGAAAGTATGGATTGGCACTTTTAATGGCATATATTTATATGATATTCAAAATGATACGATAATGTCTATCCAGCAAAATAAAAGTGACCTCTATTCATTATCCAGCAATGCTATCAAAGAACTCTACAAAGATCAAGAAGGAGGTATCTGGGTTTGTACTGATAATGGCGGTATCAGCTACTCTCCTCCTTATTCAAAATTCAAAAGGCACTATAATATTCCTGGACAAAGAACGCTCAATGGAGATATTATACACGATATTTGCATAGACAAAAATAATAATCTATGGATTGGCACAGAAGACGCTGGATTGAATAAGCTAAACATGAAGGACCATTCATATACATCTTTTAATGACATGAAAGGCCTTTCACAAAATTGTATACATGGATTAGCGTCTATAGATAATCACCTATGGATAGGGACACACGCTAATGGTATTGATTTAATGGATATCCGTACTGAGAAAATAATCAAACATTACACGATTTCCGTAAATCCTTATGCAAACAAAAACGACATCATCGTATACCTTTATAAACTCCAAAACAATGATTTGCTGGTAGCTACCGCTCTTGGTGTCTATCAATATAATTCTCAAAAAGACATTTTTGAGCAATTAAGCCAATTTCCTAATAATTGTAGGATACAAACTCTTTTTGAAGATCATGATGGAGTAATATGGGCTGGAACATCGAGTAAAGGACTATATTATTATAATCCTGCTACTTCCCAACACGGAGAATTTAAATTAGATACAGTAAATACAAGCCGAACAATAAACAATATTTATGAAGATCGTAAGAACAACTTATGGTTCGCAACTGGTGACGGAATCAAAATTTATGACCGTAGTACTCAACAAACGACCAAATACGATATGCAAGATGGCTTACCTAGCAATGTAATTTACCGTATTGAAGAAGATAAAAAAGGAAACATGTGGATCAGTACGGCTAACGGCCTCGCAAGACTCAACCCTAAAAACCATAAAATAAAAGTCTTCAAAAAAGAACATGGATTAACTTCAAATCAATTCAATTATAACTCTTCTTTAAAAACAGATAATGACAAATTATATTTTGGGACACTAAAGGGGATGATTAGCTTCCAACCTAATAGTATCCAAGAATTTTCCATTCAACCGAAAGTATATATATCACAGATTAATTATAATGATCCAGATCATAACTTCTTACACCAAGAGGCTATCACTTTTAAAAAAGGAATCACCTTAGAACATAATCAGTCCACATTCTACATCGACTACACATCATTAAGCTACCAAGCTCCCAACCTCACCCAATACGCCTATTGCATGGAAGGGTTAAGTTCCAAATGGTATCATGTGGTGGGCGAGAACCGGGTTTATTTCACAAAACTACCGCCCGGTAATTATACGTTCAAGGTGAAGGCGGCGAACCTGTCCGGTATTTGGAATGATGAGCCGGCGATGTTCCAGATTACGATCCTTCCCCCATGGTGGCTCTCTACCAAGGCGTTAATCCTATATGGGATTATCGCTATCGGATGCGTAGTGTTGCTGATCTTTATCATTTCCCGGCATAATAAGGCCAATATACAGCAGAAAATACAGGAGTTCGAGAATGAAAAGGAGAAGGAGCTTTATCAAGCTAAGATTGATTTCTTCATCAATATCGCTCATGAGATACGTACGCCCCTAACTTTAATTAAAAGTCCTCTGGAGAAAGTAACACGGGACATCAAGCTATCTCCCAGCGCAAAGAATTATCTGACAATTGTGGATAAAAACGCAAACCGGCTACTGGATCTGGTGAATCAACTACTGGATTTCAGGAAGACGGAAATCGAGGGATATAAACTAAACTTCATACATACGGACATCATTGCATTGATGCAAGAGACCTTTGAGCGTTTCCACGACACGGCGGAGCAGGAGGCATTGCAAATGATTATCGAGTGTAACGTGAAATCTTTCTACGCCTTTATCGATAAGGAAGCTTGCACGAAGATACTCAGCAACCTCCTATCGAACGCTATTAAATACGCAAGAAGCAAGATCATCGTTCGGTTCGAGGCGCAAGATGGCGAGCGATTCACGATCGATATCATGAACGATGGAAAGCCCATCTCGGAGGAGATAAAAGAAAAGATCTTCGAGCCTTTCTACCGGGATGACTCCTCTATCCATAAATCCGGGACCGGGCTCGGACTACCCTTGGCCCGTTCTTTAGCGGAGATGCACGAGGGATCGTTGACGTTGGAGGAATCTCCGGCCGGGCTTATCATCTTTAGATTACGTTTGCCGGTGAACCAACCGAACTCATTAAAACTAGAGGAAGAGAAAGCAGAGGTCCTGACCAACCCTGCCAGCGAGCGGAAATATGTCACCCAAGAATCCCGCCCGACGGTTCTCGTGGTGGAAGATAACACCGAAATGCTCCATTTCATCGGTCAAGAGATCAATGTCCATTACAATGTTGTCACCGCCGGTAATGGCGAGGAGGCGATTGCCCGTCTTCAGGAATATGGCATCCAATTAATCATCAGCGATATCATGATGCCTGTCATGGATGGTTTCACCTTATTGAAAAAGATAAAGACTAATCTGGAGTTCGGCCATATCCCGATCATCCTCTTGACGGCTAAGAACACCTTACAATCTCGCATGGAAGGGCTTGAGCTGGGGGCGGACGCTTACATCGACAAACCTTTCTCCATGGATCTATTGCTTACCCAAGTGACGAACCTGCTGAACAACCGGAGCAATATGCGTGCCTATTATTTCAACTCGCCGATTGCCAATATCAAATCCATGGCTTACACGAAGGCGGACGAGAAGTTCTTGAAGAAACTGAACGATATCATCGACAGCCATATAAACGACGTGAACCTAGACGTGGACATGATAGCGGACTTGATGAATCTAAGCCGTCCGACCCTTTACCGTAAAATCAACGGCCTATCGAACGTAACGCCCAACGAGTTGATCAAGATCAGCCGGCTAAAGAAAGCCGCCGAGTTGATCCTTCAAGGCGATATGAGAATTTACGAGATCGCCGAGGCGGTTGGTTTCAACTCGCAATCCTATTTCAGCCGGGCCTTCTCCAAGCAATTCAACATGAGCCCCTCGCAATACGCGAAAGAAAATAATATCGAATTGAAATAGCCCGCTAGGAAGAATAGGTCTGGAACCAGCGGGTTACCTTCTCGCTATACGTCTTGGAGATCGGGATATCGGGTACTTTCTCGATCCCCAGCTCCAAATAAACGCCCTCCTTCTCCCTGCGGATCACCTTCACTTGGTCGAAATTTACCATGAAAGAACGATGGCAACGGAGCACATTCGTATCAGCGAGGCTTTCCTCGATCGCCTTCAAGGAGTTGCGAAGCATAAACTTCGTGAGCTGCCCCTTATTCAGATACCAGATACAAACGTAATTATCCGCCGATTCAAGGTACAGCAGGTTACTTCGCTTCACGGAAAGGCGCAACTCGTTCTTCTCGTCATAGAAAGAGAAAACGCTTTGCCGAACCGCCGCTTCCGTCTGGTTCTCCTCCAACAATCGCAATTGTCGCTCTTTCTCTTTATAAGAGAAATACAGGTGCAGCACGGAATAAGGGAGCAATAAAACCAGACTGGTATTCACCGCCGAATCGTTAAAAACTTCCATATATTCTCGTTCCGGATTCAGTACCAACGTATAAATCGTATAGAAAAGCGACATGAAGAATATCTCCAGCACGATCCAGATCGCATAGGTCCGGACCGTGATAGCATGCCGCTTCCCCCAATGGAACAGAATAATACGGCTCAAGACAACCACCAATACTCCCGTCAAGATAATCAAGCTGGAGAATACGAAGAACTTAAACTCCGAGACCTTGTACCAAGAGGTGGAGCTAAACGGCTTGTAGATGTTGATAAACACCAACGCAAACAAGGCCGTCCACAAAATCAGCCTCACGATATTCTGTTTACCGTATATGTAACTTGGTATTTTTTGATCCCACATTCCCATCTTTTTGCCTCTATTTTGGAACAAATGTAATCATTTTCCCAGACGAAATTCACCCCTCTATAAAAGATTTCACCCCTAAATAACACTTTATGTCCCCAACAAAGCCCGTTTAAACCATTTATTTTGAAGAGATGTTTTTCTATTGTTTGTTTGCAGTAAAAAATCAGAGGATTATGGATATTTCACTTCGTACTAAGCAACTGAACAGTCTTTTCTCTTATGACAAAAAGACTGAATTGGAAGAGAGCCATCTGGAGATCATCCCGTTTCGCTTCACCCAGACCCGTGGCGCCAGCGAGATCGACGAGTTCCAGAAGGGACTTACCCCCACCGGATTCTGTCCGATGACCGACGATCGTATCCAAGAGAACAAATCTTTCTCGTATGCCATATTCACGCCCTCGGGACGTAAAAAGAATAATGAGGCGATTATCCTGTTGCATGGCCTGAACGAGCGGACTTGGGAAAAATACCTCACATGGGCGGAATACCTCACCCATACGACCGGTAAGCCGGTCATCCTGTTCCCGATCGCTTTCCATATGAACCGTACCCCGGGATTATGGGCCAATCCCCGTGCGATCCTCCCTTGGGTAAGCAAACGCAAGGAGGAGGTAGCGAACGTGACGAACTCCACCTTCGCCAACGTAGCCCTCAGCAGCCGGCTATCCCAAAACCCGTTACGCTTTTACGCCTCGGGCAGAGAGTCCGTTTATAATATGTGGCAATTGGTTCATGAGATCAAGAACGGCGAGCATCCTTTGTTCAAGGAAGATACGTCCATCAACTTATTCGCTTATTCCATCGGGGCGTTACTCTCGCAGGTCTTGTTATTAGCGAATCCGGACAAGATGTTTACGGACACCCGTTTATTCATGTTTTGCGGTGGCTCCATCTTCAGTGAGATGGATGGCAACGCCCGTGATATCATGGACAAGGAGGCGTTCGCCAAGGTACGCCATTACTTCCGGCATGATTTCTTGGAGAACCGTACGCTTCCCACCTCGTTCAAGAATGATTTTCTGGAGCAAGCCTTTAAGGCCATGGTACGTGAGGATGTGTTACGAGATTACCGGGAGTCGTTCTTCCAACGGGCTTGCGATCGTATTCGGGCGATCTCATTGAAAAAAGATATCGTTATGCCTACTGGCGGGGTGATCAAGGCTTTAGGAAAAGCGTCCGGCAAGATATTGGAAGAGCTGGATTTCCCGTTCGCTTACTCCCATCAAATCCCCTTCCCGACACACTCCCGTATCGATCCGGGCCTGATCAACCAAGCCTTTCATTCCATATTCACGAGGGCGGCGGCGTTTCTCTAAAGGGACATCACCGCATTTAAGGCAAGCTCAACAGACAACGTTGCCAGCCTCTCAGCTGGCAAGCATATTGTCTGTCTTCGGCTATCCCCCTTCACCTCTGTACGTGCCCCATATTTATTTTATGAATACGATGCAAAAGAACAGAGAAATAAGAAGGTCCGCAAATCCGTAACGTTAGTATCCACTAGTCCCCGAATAGTATTTACTTCTTTCATCGATAGAAATTTAATTCCGGCTACCCGACATGAACATATCCTTCGTATATTTGTTGAAAATTAAAATCAAGAAGATATGGGAACAGAGAATACAGGAACAAGCCAACGAGTGCATCACGGGCATAACATCGCCTCCGCCCGTAGGATGAAAGGTTTAGTGCAAAAAACTTTAGCGGATCTATTGGGTATGTCCCAACAACGATTATCCCAAATCGAAAGCACCAAAATCGTAAGCGATGAGATCCTGCAAAAAGTAGCGGAGATCACAGGCGTATCGCTCGAAGATCTGAAAACGATGGAGGAGCCGATGAGTATCTATATTGAGAATAATAGCACCAACACGATTGAAAAAGGGGCGAATGTTGGTAGTGTCAATTCTTCCTATGATGAAAACGATAACGACTTTGAGACAACCTATCACGTTAACCCAATCGACAAAATCACCGAACTCTATGAGCGTCTACTTAAAGCCGATCAAGAAAAGATCAAGGAACTGGAGCAACGCATCGCCGAGTTAGAGGGAAACGCCTCCAAGTCCTAACCTACCAACAACAATATATAAAACATTCTTAGCTTTTAGCCGTCCGTATCCATCGCATGATAAGCGTTTCAGCTAAGGGCTTTCATTATACATCTTATTACCATGGAAGAAAAACTCGATTTCGCGAATGTGCCTTCTCGATACTCATTATGCTTGAACCGCCAGTGCCCGAACGCCGCCACCTGCCTTAGGCAAATAGCGGAGGTAAGCGCTCCAGACGACGTTGAGTGCTGGACTATCATCAGCCCCAAACGCTTGGCAAGCCTCACGGGGGATTGCCCTTACTACCGTTCCAATAAAAAGACCCGTTATGCGATGGGGTTCATAAACATCCTAGATAGTCTTCCCTACAAGCAGATGCAAGAGGTCAGCAAGTATCTGATCTCTCATTTCGGCCAAAGCACTTATTACCGTGCCCGCAAGGGAACCCGTCCGCTCTTACCTACCGAGCAACAATTCGTTCTCGAAACACTTAAAAGATGCAAAGCAGACAGTTGTCAAGAATTCGATGCCTACTATGAGGACTACGACTGGGAGTAATTCATTTTTTCACCGTGATGAAAATGTATTTCCACCGTGATGAAAAAGGTTTTTCACCGTGATGAAAACGTTTTTTCTCCACGGTGAAAAAAGATCTTCATGCAACATCACGTCAAGCCCGATCACCGACACTTTTTTAAGGTTTGACGAACCCGATCGGATTACGAGGTTTATCCGACAGTTTCTTTTGTGTTTGCAATTCCGCCAGAGTCTGGTTGATTAGCTCTAGCTGCATACCAACACAGAAGAAAGTTGGGCAACGCCATGCTCCGTAAAAGCGAAAGGCATGTAGCGAGTTCCTCCCCGACTCTTTGAGGTCGCAAATTGCGTCCTCAAAGAAGCATATTCTTCTTTCGTCAGTTCAAACATAAAATCGCTAAACAACCTTTATCCAGTTATTTAGCGATCATCCATCGTGGTCCCACTTGGGCTTGAACCAAGGACTCCCTGATTATGAGACCGAGAAATTAACCTTTTTACTGTATGTTATCTCATACAATATATTTAGCTTTGCATTGTAAATCAATCGATTACAATTTATATTTCATTTGATTTAGTTGCATTTATTCCGTCACGGATACGTCACGGGGTATACAAAATCACCAAAAACGTCACGGAAACGTCACGCTTTTTTTAAGTGTCAGGAAGATATACAATGAGAAGAAATACAGCGACAAAAGGTTTTAAGTTCAAACTCTATCAGAAGCGGGCAAACGGTCGATATGCCGTGTCGCTCGTCTTGCGGTATAACGGTCAACGTCTGCTTATCAGCTTACCCTTCAGTGCAACAGAAATGCAATGGGATGCAAATAAAGAAAGATTTGTAGATGACGAAACTGCCCGGAATATCATTAAGGAGCAAAAGCTAACCGGAGAAGATAAGAAAAAGTTTCTTTCCGAACTTCACCCAAACCGGGAAGTAAACAACATGTACTTGGATAAGAAAACGGCAGAACTCCTATCCATCGTGGATGACTATGAGCGTAGGCGCATACCCTTCACAAATATGATGATACAGGAGCGGTTGTTTGTAGTTCTGAAATCCAGTACCGTTGAAAAGTACCTATTATCCCATATCGATAAGTTGAAAGTAAGTAATCGTCATGGAACAGCCTCTACTTTTGAAGACCTTCACGTATGTCTGAAAAAGTTCGACAAGGGCTTTAGTAAAAGATTATTCCCAGACATCGATTATGAGTATGTTTCTCGCTTCTTCGAAAATGAAAGAAACTCCGGTCGTGAAGTTGGTGGCATCGGGGTTAACCTACGTGCCTTGCGTACATTATTAAATAGTGCCATCAAAGAAAATGTTGGTAGCCCTGAAACTTACCCTTTCAGCAACCAATACGGAACACGTACCGGAAAAGACACATTCGGTTTAGCGAAAGAGGTAAAGACTAATACAAGAAAACGTTACATACCTTTTGAGTACCTAAAAGCATTCTATGAATTCGAATTCGAGACAGTGCCACACCAACGCAGCAAAGGATTTTTCTTTTTCTCTTTCTTTTGTGGTGGTATCAACTTCACAGATATGGCTAATATCAAATTGACAGATATAAAGTCTGGCTTCGACAGACAAGGGAAGCCTATTCGTTATTTCACTTATACTCGCTCCAAAACAAAAGAGCCGATTGAGATACAAATCAATGAGGACATTCAATCTCAAATTGACTATTTGCTTAATGAGGAATTTGGCACTCCGGCTACCGGGTATCTATTGCCTATTATCACTAAAGAAGATATGTCTCCTGCAGAACTGAATGATTTCAAGAAAAACAAACGCAAGAAACTTAACAAGTACCTGAAAGAAATGGCTACCATCATGGGATTTCCAGAAGGTATTCAAGACCTCAGTACATATTTTGCCCGACATAGCTTTGCCATGCGCTTATTTTCAAAGACAAAGTCTATTGATATTGTAAGCGCAGGGCTTCATCATTCGAATACGGAGATTACGAAGGTATATCTGGAGTCGTTTGGGGCGGATGAAGTGGCAAAAGCAACAAATAACTTATTAGGTTGAAGAATTATTCGCTTCTTTTTTGGTAAGTTGTTGAGAAATTAGCAATTTCGCCCCCAGAGTTAGAGACTGTCAGAAGAAGTCTAAACATGTTTCTAAGTATCCGTAGAGTTTGTGATACTAGGCATACCATGACAAAGTTATTCCAAGTAAGAGTTACTTAGTCCAAATGCCTTGCATTCTCAAAAAAATAGAACCATATTTTACTAGGTTGTTATTAACTTAGGTAATTATATACTACTTTGCACTATTTCTAAAACAATAAAAGGACACATGATTATGTATCCTTTTATTATTCAATCGTTTTTCTCATTTTTCTTTCCCTTTCCTTCTTTTTTAACGCTCCAAGAAAGAGTTTTCCGAAAAAGAGGATCACGGGGATCTGTTTTCGGATTATAGCCGAATATGTTATCAGCTATTCTTTTCATCTCCTTCTCGATTTCTAAAGAATTACATTTCCAAGTATGTTTTATATCTTCTAGGTCTTTCTTTTTTTTCATGCCGCTACGTTTTTTAACTGTGAATACCTTAATCGGTGTCCGATATTCTGCAAAAGTACGTCGAATCTTTCACATTCGGAAAGATGTTTGGTATTATACCTAAAAGCTGATGAGTCCACGTATCTTTGCAGATGTTTCCTAGACACCCAATGATGGACACCCTTCAATGTTCTTTTTAGGTGTCCCCAGAATCCTTCGATCGTATTAGTATGTCTATCCCCAATGACGTAAGCGCCTTTCTTATGATAGACAACACCGTGATCGTATAGGTTAGGATCTAAGTTTCTATAAGCTTGCCATTCATCCGAGAAGATTGTAGATCCCGGACATACAACATCATTGATGATCGGGAGCAAGGTTCCGGCTTTCGTATCGCTAACAACCTTAGCTATAACAAAGCCTTCTCGTTGCAGCATACCAAATACCGGGACCTTGTCCTTACAACTCCTGCCTCTTGCGTTTCTTACCTTCTTACTACTATGCCTATTCTTATTCAATCCCCCTATATAAGTCTCATCTACCTCAACCTCTCCGTTTAGACATTGGCTGGCATCTATATTGAAACAATTCTGGATACGTTGCAACATAAACCAAGCCGTCTTTTGTGTTACGTTAATGAACTTAGCCAACTGAACGGAAGAGACACCCTTCTTAGCGTTTATGACGATATAGCAAGCCAACATCCATTTCCTCAACGACACTTTCGTGTTCTCGAAGATCGTGTTTGTCCGGACGTTGAAATACTTCCCCGTATTCTTGCACTTGTATCGGTTTCCCTTGCATTTATAAACCTTTGAGTCTGGATCGTATGGAGACACGACATGATCACCCCATCTCTGCCTCTCCAAAAAATCAATACATGATTGCTCGGTAGGGAAGAACTTCACTAACTCATCAATAGATTTAAAATGATTCATCTCAAACATAACACTCTGATTTTTACCCTATAAATATAATAAATTCGTTCCAAACCAGCAATCAAACCATAATCCAACACAATCATATTAAAATTGTTTTAGTTTTAATTAGGATTGTTTAGAAATAAGATCGCTATATTTGAAAATAAACTTTAAAATCTAATGTTATGGAAAATCAAGACATATTCAAATCTGTACCTTACATTTATAATGCTTCATCTTTTGAATACAAACTAACAAATGTATTCAAGAAAAATACAGATTGTCAATTAGAGGCAAACATAATTGTAAAATTATTTTCTTATGATAATTTAGTTATCAATATAACTACATATATTACACCTCTTAATCTCCCTGAAATTTCATGTGAATGTATCGCTCAAAAATGTGAAGCTGAGTATCATGTTAATCTCATGTATAAGGAAGATTCAATATATAGTAAAAGTATTGCTATTGAACTAGTTTATCAACAATTTTCTCGTCTTATTCAACTATATGATAGTAGAATCATACTACCTTCTTTATTCGCTTTATACCATAAAGCTCAGAAAAAAGAAGATAATGATCTATTCTTGCATTATGGCATATATCTGAATATGCCTAGTCAATTTCTTTTAAAAGACGAATAGCCATAGGATTTTTGCTCAATTCAGCAACAATCTCATTCATTCTTTTTTCATTTTCACCTTGTAAAATCATATAAGGATTTTCATGAATGATACGTTTAAATTCTGCTAATAGTTCATCATTTGTCATCTCTTCAACCTTTTTCATATTTGTAATTTTTTAAAAGTTAATAAATATAATAAAACAAAAGCGGGACTAGCCTAAATCTAATCCCGCTTAAATATTTTCTGTGTTATATGATCCTAGTCTCTAATGAACTCAATTTTCATGGTTCCCACACCGGAGGCATTGATCGTATTGGCCTGTTCCCTTAGATTATTCTCCCATGTATCGACCTGTGATTTTGTCCCGCAAAAGTGGCTAGACGTGGTTGATGACGCCCCATCAACGTTATATGTAATGATACAAGTCGAGCATATTTCACCTAAGACACTATCTACGCTAAAACGATCGTCATCGTGGCAAGAAATAAGCAGGAAACATGATACCGCTAATAAGTATATGATACGTTTCATGTTAATCCCCATAAACCGTTATCGTATACTTGGCGAACAGCCCTAAGACGCTTGTTGACTTCTGATCAATATGACTGATCTTTGTGATACCGCCGTCTTTAGCCGCTTTTTGTACGCTTGCGTCCCCGAATGCGAACCAGCCCAAGACGCTTGTTGCCGTAGCCTCTCCTTTCTTAGATCCTAAAGGATTTGAAGTTACCGAGACTGGTGATTGAGTCTCTTGATAAACATAACCTGTTACCGGAGACTTTACCGCTGCGCAACTTGATAACAAGAATGCCGTACTGATAAATAAGAATGCTTTTTTCATTGTGTGTTTGTTTTTGCCCTCCCTGTCCCCTTCGTTCGGTGGTTCCTAAATAAAAGAAGCGTGGGGACTATTGGATGTTACCGTATTTGAGGCTCTGGACTGCCCACCACTCGATAACAAACAACAGCCCCACGCCTTATGATTGTGTATAGTTTGCCCCTAGAGGTATAAATATAACAACATAGGCGTAGGAGGCACCTTTGTCTATTATCCCGAGTGGTTGAAATTGTCCAGATTTCAAATACGAGATAATATCTTAACGCTTCTACGTCTTTATTCTAATACGTGGGGCAAAGATACTATATTATGAAACTTAATCAGATCGAGTAAAATATAACTAATGTTAATTGTAGATATAAGAATCTGGGACACAATCATTCAAAATATATGTTTTGACTATATTTGTGATAAATATTATAAAAAGCTCTTAGGTATCTTGAATTAAAAAAAACTGACTGAAAATCAGTCGGCAGCTGGTCGTGAATCAGCGTTGTTTAATGCTATAATCTTAAAAATTATGGCTAAAACAAAAAAGGGGAAAAAGATTGTATCTGTGCATCCTTACCCACGTACAAAGAGCGATGGTAGTATAACCGTCGTTAAAGGACACAGACGATCTACACCTTGCAAGTGTAAACATAAAAGGTG
>OLVO01003714.1_pt1 | contig 12176 bp, 18 predicted proteins | sample 1672571 | NCBI WGS metagenome assembly OLVO01 (sample SAMEA3136700, study PRJEB25190) | human gut metagenome | biome: human gut; feature: human-associated habitat; material: faeces | place: Austria | collected 2013 | reverse complement strand
GGCAAAATATTCTGCCGGTGATACAGTAGTGTTGTTATTCATGACACACCTCCAAAAAATGTGTGTTAATTCTGCTCCAACCAAATCTTGGTCATCTGCAGAAGTTTATCTTGAAATTCGGGATTGAGGTAAGTAGGTACATTTGACCAGACAGAATTATGGATAATCGGGTATCGCCAGCTTTCATTATTGCGGATAATGTGTCGATTTTCAATGTCAGCATTGACCAGCCAGCGTTTTTTCGTTGAGATTGGCTCCCTGTATTCTGTCAGCCAGCATTCACCCGTAAAATTTGCATCCCAAACATATTTGGAAACTTTCTTTTCATCAAAAAATGCCGAGTTGTTATTCTCGGCACAATAGGTTCTCACGATGAAAGGAAATTGATATTGCTTGTCCCAGATTTGCTTTGTATGAGAAGCTCTCAATTCTTCGAGCAAAAATGGGAAAGTGATGCCGGTTACGGTGATGCCGGTTAAGCATTCATCAAGAGACCGGCTAACGCAGATGCGCGGGATGCTTTGGTCCTCTTCTTTCATTGCATTTGCCGGAATTTTTGGTATCACTTTGGAAGGAACAGCCCCGATATCCGCCATCAAATGGTAAAGGCTCATAAAGTCACCTTACTTTTTGCGAAATGGGTCGAGGGCTCCGGGGCGGTAGTTGCTCTGAACATATGCTTTGATGTCCCCTTCTTCGAGCTGGTCGAGCAGATTCATCCAGCACTGGGCTTCAATCTGCATTGGACCGCCCATGTGCAGGGCTTTATCGCATTGACGAAGGTCGTACTGAAAGTCGTTTTTGTATCGGCAATCTTCTGCCGCCTTGGCGTACTTTGTGAATGTAGTAGTCAATTTTTTCATCTCCTTGAAATCTGGAATAAAACAAAAAAGAGCAGACCCTCGAAATGAGAGTCTGCTCACAGTTGTATAACAGATTGTAAATCGTCTGTAGGGGGTAACGATATGTTATCTATTATACATTATTTAGTTTACCCAGTTCGCACGGAGATGCAAGTAAAATTGGTTGATGTTTTGCAGATGTTTTTATAGAAATATTGAATTACTTAATTATGGCATGTGGCAAAATAACCTATAAACAGAATTACAGCAAGACACGCGCCGATAAGAGCATAGGTGCCGATTTGCAAAATAAGATTGTCAATCCATGTCATTACTTTAGCAGCTACAAGAGGCCAAACAAAGATGTAAAAAGCAATTGCTAATACAGCAAGAATTGCGAGAACAATTAAAATAATCTTGGTTTTCAGTTTCCGTTTATGTACTACTTCTTGTTCGGTAGAATTCATAAAATCACTTCCTATTTAAAGAAATTGTATTTTTATTTTTCATTGTCATTATACCACAAATTTCAACAAAAAGAAAGGATGAAACGCAAAAAGACAAGAAATGTTCATAATTTGTTGCTGGCTACGCGGCAATGAGCCTCATTTAGCTACGCTTCCCTGCCACAGGAAGCAGCTACGCTTCATTTGCCATCGGTGATAGATTCCAAGCAAACCTTTGCGGTAAGGACAAGCTGTTTGCTTGCGTTAAAGCGCAAGTACCTTTCGTCCAAGTCCATGAGTCCAAAACGAACACGGTCAAGTGCATCGGCATCTTTCATGATTTTGTAGAGCGTCAATGCGTTTTCCTTGTTTTCAATTGTTTTGTTGCTTTCAAGAATTTTTAACGCCTTCTTATCATCGATGCAATGATATTGGATGAGAAACTCCACGGTAGGGTCTGTGTGATTCAGTTTGTAGATTTTTACGCTATCTTCGCCATGCTTTGGGTCTTCACTGTCATTTTTTCTGCCAATGTCGTGATAGGTGATAGCTTCCAACAACTGATGCATTGCGTCATCGTCCAGTTCGATACATTCTTCTTGAACAATGAAGATTGCCAATAGGAGGACACGAATCGTGTGAAGAGCATCATGCTCACTGGATGTAGGTAAGCAGTAGAGCGCATTTACCTTACTTCGCCACTGATAATACAGGTCAAGGTCTTCCTCTGTAATAGATGGTACGACATCTTGAGGAGAAAACTGCTCTTCAATAGAAATGTCATATACTTTCTCTGGAAACACGAGAACCTCTTTTTCATTGGAGCGGTTTGGAGTGTATAAGATGTCATCTTTCTTTACTTTTCCGGTAATCACTCTGGCGAAGCCGTTAGAATACCGGCAAGCAAAGAAATAGGCAATGCGTGGGTTGGTTGTCCAAGAGAAGGATGTCGTATAGGGAGTGCTGGCTTCTGCTTCTCCACGGTAAATTGTCACTTCGTCAGGCAGCTTTCGGAGAATTTTACTGCGTTTCGTCTTAGCAGTATCATCCATACCGGAGATAACCTTTTTCATCTCTTCGTTGGTAAAACGACCACAGCCAAAGTCAGTCACCTCATAGACTGAGAAGAAAACATTGAACATTTCAGCGGATGGTTCGTTCCGACGAACATATTCTTGTAGTGCATCAATGGCAAGATAGCCACCGAGATTGTGGAAGTATGTAGCAAGAGCACTATCGTGCAAATTGGAGAATGTTACAACGCGTTTTCGAATGGATTCACAGAATTCTTCGTTTGTTTCGTTCGGAATGGGAGATAGGCGCTGCTTACCAAAAATTTGTAGAGGGAAAATAAGAGGGTAAGATGTATTATTATAGTCTACATAGTAAACAGAAGAATACATAGACTTGGCATAAAAGATTTTGTTTGCGGGAAGAGAATACTCCTTTTCCCATTCGGATTGGGTATATCCTACATCGTATCCTTGCTTGGTCAGTTTTTTAACGTCTTCTTGTGTCTGTATGCTTGTAAGGCAAACAAAGTCGGATAGTTTTATAGTATTTGATTCACGGATGATGTCATTAACAGTCATAGTACACCTCACAATGCTATTATACTTTACATTGTAATTTATGGCAATATTTCAAAAAAATATGGGCAGTTTCCTGCCCATGAGATGCTTTATATGCTGATACGAACATATTGCCAAGACTGCGGTGGGCGCTTCAACCTAAAATCAGAGAGCTTCTTATCGAGAGGCTGCGTGCTTGCCACATGCCAGCCGTAAAGAGCGCCGACATTTTTTCCGTAATCGAACAACTCCTTGAACGTCAGACAGCTTTCGTTTACGAATTTTTCTGTTTCTTTTGGCAGCTCCGTGTCGTCAAACACCGCAAGGCTCTGCAAGCAGTTAAGACTGTCGATATCGTCGCAGATAAATGCTGCTGCAACTTTTCCTGCTCCGCCATTGCTTTTCGTCTCATAGCAAAAGACAACAAACGGGTGGCTGATTTCCCACGGCATAGATTTGCGGACTTCCATGACCTTTTCGCCCGCCATGATTTTACTGAGCCATTCTTTCTTGATGCTCAAAAGAACTGCTTTTCCATTGTTGATTTTGAGTGCGTTTTCCAGCGTGGTCAATGAAAGTACCCTCCTTATGTTAGTGTTTATCTGTGTTTGCTTCTGCCATGAATTTCGCGGCGAATGCCTCATATTGTACACGGCTAATGCCGGTAGCCTCAGAGAACTCAATGAACTCATGCTCAAAGTTCTTACTGAGGAGGACAACAACGAGGTTGTTGAGTTCTTCGCGAAATTCGTCTGCCGTGCCATTAAAATTGATATTCGGTCTTTTATCCTCGTCGACAAAAGAATCGATAGCTTCGTTTACAGTATCCTCAAAGAACTCCGTGAGGTCAGCCGCAGTTTCTTTCATGTCGGTCTCTTCGAAATCGGAGCAATCGTCGTTGAGACTCGTCAACGCTTGCATGACATTGTAGCGGAAGAGAATGACTGACGCTACATCATCAGGTTTGAATTCCTCGATGACCTTGCGCAGCTGTACCTGCTTGTTGTTGATGACTTTGTAGTTCGCCTTCATGTGGTTCTCCTTTATTCTGCAGGCTTCCAGACTTCGATGGTGCTACTTCTCAATGCCAATATAGCTTGATGGTTCCGTCAACAAAGTAAATTTGGCTGTACTCTTCCCCGTCGAGGATGATATAGCGGTCATCGCCGTGCTTGCGAGCGCCAGTACAGTACACCATCTTATCGTTGATAGCCGGGATGGACGGTGCTTCTGCCAGAACGAGTTGACCCTGCATAGCGCAGATGTCAAGAAACGAAATGATATGTTCACCCATTTCGGAAAAGCACCTCCAATTATTTTTTAGAGCATCGTGATTTGCCACTCACCTTCGGCTCTGGGCAGCGGCTCGTCTGTGACTTTCAGAACAGAGCTGTCTCTCTTTTCAGTGGCAAAACGGATTGCTTTAAGGACTTCATAAGACAGTTTGCTGTTATAGGCAAGCTCGGGATTGGAAATGCCGAAGTTCCCATTCCAGCCCACCCTCATCTTTTTTAGCTGAGGAATCAGAAGGTCACGGGCTTCAATGACACCTACCCCACTCCAGCGGGCATCGTGATATGCCTGTAAGTGATGCTTATCATCGCCGGAAATATCAAGTGTCTCATAGATAATGCCAAATTGCCCCATCAGAATACGGGAGTAAACATCAAGAGCATCGGCTACAGCATTCCAGCAAGGAGCATCCAAATCGACTCTGTACTTATAAGTATCATCGCCGTTCAATTCTTCTGCGTTATTCGCGATGGCAGCAAGAACATAGCTAATGGTGTCATATGCCTTCTTGACGGGTGCTGTCACATTAACAGCAGTCAATGTGGCACAAGCCTTCATAATGGAATCTTCATCCACGCCATATGCTTCCCCTACTTCTTTGCAGATAGAGTGAAAGTTGTTGTTGTAGAACGACTTCATAACTGCCAAGATGTGGAGAATCAAACAATACTGCTTGTTTGTGAAATCAATGTACATACGGCAAAATCCTTTCTTTTTGCTAATTCTTATTATACCATAAAATTGCAATTTTTACAACATAGATAAGCAGATAGTAACAGATTGTACATATATTTTTGCAAAGAAAAAGCCGCATACTAAGTAGAAGCGGCTTATACTACAGCTTTTTCCAAGCTACGACATTTGCAATGTTTGTTATCAAGTCCTTGCTGTAAGATTTTGTAAATGATTGTTTTTGTGTGTCAAATACGCCTATATTATAAGCATACACAGTGTTTGACTTGTAAACAATACAATAGCGACCATTTTCGTTCGGTGTTTCATTTGGTGTTCTTACGATATGAAATTCTTGTATGGTTTGTTTTAGCTTTGAGTGGCTATGATACCCATTGGTGTAGAGTGTCAGCTTAATTCTGTAAAGAAAAGCTCCGATTATTGTGGACCGCTGCTTTTCTTCTTGCTTTAGGTGATGGATTACTATGAGTATGCTTGGCTCTATTTTTTCCAATTCTTTTTGTTCAATATGGTATGAGGGAGAATACTTTGCAATACAATTGATTGCTTTAGAAAATTTTAGTCCGGGTTCGTTTGGGAATTGATTGTGAAATTCTGGTAATGTCTTTCGTTTGCCATCTTTTGCAATGTAGTAGTTGTTGTGCCAGAGAATGACATTCCCGTATTGGCTTGTTATTTCGATTTTCCAAGTATCTTCTTTGCTCCAGACAATAATAGTTGATTCATTTTGGATTCTTGTCTGAAGTTTATAATCGATGTATGTCTTGAATATCAGGTCATTTGTTGCATTTGCTTTTTTGAAGAATGTTTTGTATTCCTTACCTTTATTTTTATCCTTTGCTCCTATTCGAAGACAGATAAGTAAGTGACAGACATTGCATATAGAATATTTCTGCTGTGGGAATGCTTTAATGAATTTTATTTTTTCATCCGCTATTTCTCGCAATTGCTTGCAAGTCTTGTCGTGTAATGTTTGCTTCTTCCCGCTTGTGACAATAGCAAATTGAATTTCTGGGTTACTGAGTGTGGTATTTCGATTTCGGCTAATTTCGTTTGAAGTAGGAAACGCTTTAGTGCTGCTGGTAAGTGTGGCATTTCCTGTGTCTTTATCTTTTTCCTGCAGTTCAGAAAGAAGCAAACTGAAATCTGTGTGTTGTTTGTTTCTGTTTACTTTCGGCATGGTTATGTGTCCTTTGATAAAGCGTTTTGCCTATTTTGCTCATTATACCACAAAAAACAAGAATCTCCTACGCTTTTCAGTAAAATACTGTTCGTAGGAGATGGTGGGTTTGTTGAATTTTTACTTTACAGCTTTTCTGACTTTGAGCTCATGGTCGTAGCAGTTCTTGCAAATTAGATAGCCTAAGCCAATATCGTTCTGGATGGCTGCTGATGTGTACGCGTTGCATTCGTTGATGATGTGCCCGCACGCAGCACAATTGAGCCCTTCATTAGGACGAGCCATGATGTCATAGCGTCCGTTCTGAAGCGGTGTGTACGGGGTATATTGCTTCGTCATGAAATTGTATTTTTGCATTTTCTGACACTCCATTATTTGCTGTTTTCTGTTGCCATTATACCACGAATCGTGGCATCAAACAAGAAAAAGTCTCCAAAATCCACGAATAATCGCAGACTATGGAGACTTTTCATGGCGCATGTGGTAGGATTCGAACCTACGGGCCATTTCTGACCGCTGGTTTTCTGGACCAGTTCCATCAGCCACTCGGACACACATGCATATGGCGCAGAGAGCGAGATTCGAACTCGCAGGCGAGGGTTTGATTGGCACTTCGTAGTGAGTGCCGTTTTGCCTCGCGACGGATTAGCGGTCCGTTGCCCTACCGTTAGGCGACCTCTGCATGATGCACCTTTTAACACAGGTGCGATGGTGACCCCTAGCAGACTCGAACTGCTGACTCCACATTGAGAGTGTGGTGACTTAGACCAACTTGTCGAAGGGGCCTTATGGTGTGCCGGGCTGGATTCGAACCAGCGAACCGTAACGGAACGGTTTTACAGACCGCGTACTTTAACCACTTGCATACCGGCACATATAAGGAGGCATTAAGCCTCGTGGTGCTCCCGGCTGGAATCGAACCAGCGACACATAGGGCTTCAACCTACTGCTCTACCAACTGAGCTACAGAAGCAGATGGTGACCGAAATGGGGTTTGAACCCATACTCTCAAGCGTGAAAGGCTTGCGACTTAACCAATTCGTCTATTCGGCCATATAGCCGCAATCCTGCGGCGAGGGTTTATGCGATGACAAGGATGTCATCAATTTTCGTATCGAGCATCGCGGCGAGAATCACAAGGTTGTCGATGGTAGGAAGTGCAGTGCCTGCCTGCCATTTGGCTACCGCCTGTGTGGATACACCGAGCGTGTCTGCCACATCCTTGACCTTGATGCCTGCTGCTTTTCGCAGTGCCTTGATATTGGCACCTGTTTGCTGGATATCGATGGTTGGAATGTTCACTTTCTTGCTGCCTTTCTATATTGCAGGCAACAAAAAACGCTGCCTGCCGAAATGACTCGACAAGCAGCGTGTGAAAATGCAGTTATCGTTTAGAGACGCACCGCATCTGTACATTGTCTGTTTTTGCTTGTCGATGGGTATAGGAAACAAAACTGGATTCGTAGGACTCGAATTCAGATTCATAACTATACTCAGCAAACGACACAGCATTAACAGTCTTGCACAGCATCTTCGGTTGTCTCCTTTCGTTTCGTTCTGATTACATTATACCACGTTTATAGCGTTGGTCAATCAACTTGTGGTTTACTTTTTGCTACACCATTTGGCGGTATCTGGGATGTACACAGCATCTACACCCTCTTGTTTCGGATTGGACGGATTCTCTCTGCTACCGACCGGAGGCTTTTGGATTCTAGCCGTGTACTTGCTGCGATAGCCAGCACCTTCGTGCAGGACGCGGTCTGGACCCAGTAGATGCTTACTCATTGTTTTTCTTCCTCTATATAACAAAATGTAAGCCTGTACCTTATGAAGTACAGGCTTTACTGTGGCGCTTGCTGAAGGATTCGTTTGTTTCAATCTTTAGCATTAGCCAACCAGCTTTACACTGATTGTTGCCCGTCGCTCGCCACGTGGAGGCTGCAATCATGAGCGACTGTCCGAAGTGGAAGCTGAGTTCACAAAAACCGGCTCCTTAGACCAGCGCGTATACCATTCCGCCACTTGGACATATGGCGGGTTGTACAGGGCTTGAACCTGCGACACGCGGATTAACAGTCCGCTGCTCTACCGACTGAGCTAACAACCCACAGATTAGCAGTTATCGCACTGCTGGACATGGTACTCCCAGAGGGATTTGAACCCTCAATAAAGTGCGGTTTGAGCGCACCGTGTCTGCCAATTCCACCACGGGAGCATATGATGGCAGTTGATGTACTGCCGGACGGTTGTTGCGTAAAAAATAGCGTAGCAACGCGATTTGGTGGGCTGTGCAGGGGTCGAACCCGCGTACCTCGGTTATGAGCCAAGAGTTCTAACCGTTGAACAAACAGCCCTTATGGCGCTTCCGGTCCGGCTTGAACGGACGACCCTCTGATTAACAGTCAGATGCTCTAACCAACTGAGCTACGGGAGCATGATGGCGGATTTTGCACCGCCTGTATATAACGCAGATGCGTTATATTCTGGTGGACCCGACGAGATTCGAACTCGTGTCCAAAATATATCCAATTCCATGATTACTTACGCGATAGCCACATGATTGACAACTTTGAACTGTTTGTCTGGTCGTGCGACGAACCTTTTGCAGCGGACAGATGACCACGCTCACCATGATTTACGTCTTGGTGTACTTAGACTTCAGACGGTTCCGACATTATTCTGTGCCGTACATATTCAGTAAACCTTTGAACCTCACACGCTTACCTACTGAAAGGTGCGTTGTTTTGGTCTCCGTCTACCTATTAGGCAGCGATAGGAGCAGCGTAACGATTGTTGTCAGTTACTTTTTAAGGTGGTCCTTGAGGCGGAACCATACCCGCGACATGAAATCTTCCATACCCTGTCGAAAACCATTACGGGCCCATGAAAGGCATGTGATTGGCAGCACATGCACTGTTTTGTGATGGTATTAACCCATCAGCTCCACCACCGGCTTTTTGTGGAAGCCGGAAACCTTTGGTGGGAATTAGCGGGCTCGAACCACTGACCCTCTGCTTGTAAGGCAGATGCTCTCCCTGCTGAGCTAAACTCCCACGAAGTCGTCCGCTTAACGGGCGACGGGAAAAGACGCTTTACAGCTCGACCTTCGTGGTCTTGCCGTCAGCATCGACACAATACACTGCGGCGTCGGCAGCGTTGACGTAGGCATTCTTGGTGCCTTCGACAGTCTTGACTGCCTTCTGGATGTCCTCCAGTTTGACCTGCTTCTTGTCTGCGCCGACCTCGACATAGATAACAGCAGTTTTGCGTGCGGTAGCCATTGGAATCACCTCCTTTTTCGGATGTTGTATGGCATGGATGACTTTACATCGCTTGAAAAATAACGACATATCGTCAAATTGGATTGGCGAGATTCGAACTCGCGAAATGCGGGAGTCAAAGTCCCGTGCCTTACCGCTTGGCGACAACCCAACATATAAAAAGCACCCGGCAGACATTTTATGCCTGAGGGTGCTGTCATAGCGTGATGAAACGGAACTTCCGATGGGGTGCAGGCTTTATTTAACCCGCAACTACCGCGCTATGATGACCCTGTACAGACAACACAACTTGACCGAGGAGATTTATGCTCCGCAGCCCTTGTGAGCTATTCTGTTGGTTCAACATAGTGGCGAACATCGGCTGATTTCCTTTCGTTGTTTCAGTATCATCATTATACCACATCATGTGGAAATAGTCAATACGAAAACACAATATATAGTGGCTTGAGCCGCGAAATTAACAGTTTAGCCACAAGAGCAGCAACAGAAACGCAAGTCTATGAGGTTGCTTACTGTTCTTTCGGCAACGGCTTCCAATGGATGATTGTATCCAGAACATCGGGGCGCGGAGCGCCCTCGTGTACGCACAGTCTGGTCACGGCTTCCCCCATCATCGTCTCATAGTCCGGAAGCGTCATGTCGATAGGGACTGTAATAGTAAGGCTATCAGCAGGTGCCTTCAGTACAACTACTTCACTGTTTTTCTTTTGCTTTTCTGGTTTTGTCCAGCCGGTAGAGAGAAGATAGTCATAGAGTGCGTAGGGGTTTACTTCGGAGATGCTGTAAGGGATGTCATGGACGCCACTGAGCATTGCGTAAGCTCGGCTATACTTCTTCGTTCGTGCGAGGTCTTTCTTGGTCGGTTCGTGTGGTAGCCTGCTCAAATCCATGTTGTTGCGCAGGTCGGAGAGTTTTACTTTGATAGCAGTATGGTTCTGCTGAATGTGCCAAAGGTATTCGGCGTAAGACATCCCTTTCTTGCGGGTCAAGGCTTCTACCGCATCGGCAACCTCTTTCGGGAATGCTGCTCGGATGTCCTCCATCATAAGCGTGGTATCTTCCACTGTGTCATGCAGGAAAGCGGCTGCTTCAGCTACCGGGTCTCCTTTAACGCCCTTGGCGACCACAGAGACATGTGCCTCAAAGTAGTCTTTCCCTGCTTTATCTTTCTGCCCGGCGTGAGCTTCGATTGCCCACAGCTTGGCTTTTGTGACCATCTCGGTGAGTTCTTGTTTGGTCATAGTATTTTCTCCGTCTTAGTATCTATAATAGGTTGGTAACGCAATACCCTTGTCAAAATCAATAGACATTACGGCGAATTCTTGAAAATACCAAGGGACAAATTGCATGCTGTCATATATCGTTTTGCCGTGTTCTCTTGCAATTTTGTATAGCACGGTCAAGAAGCTGCAAAATCTGGGAATGCTTTCTTTTGGGATGATAACTTGAGAGCAAATGAAGAGTGAGTCGTCCTCGATGACAGCTATACCGTTATCTTTATCAACGAATAAATCACGAACGGAGGCGATTGCTTTCTCCAATCGGGTGAATTGCCCTGCTGTGAATACATCTTCTGTATCCCAGCTTATCTCAAGCTGGCAGCAATGCCAGATAGGGATATCGTCTACCTTTTCTTTGGGTACAGGAGCGGGTTCGTCTGCGAATTCCCCGTGCTCAAGGTGCAGCATTGAAACATTCGCAGTATCATTGTACTGCAGCCCGTGGAAAACCATTTCTTTGCTGAAAAGCCCTTGCAAGATGTAGTTCCAGTATTCTTTCCCGAATTTAACTTTGTAGGAGTTATATGTAACCTTATAGGAAAGTATAACAGTTGCATCGACATCATTCAAGATGCAGTCAATGGCATCAACGGCACGATGTTTTACGATTTCTTCTTCCCACTCGGATTTTTCCGGCTGAGACTTTGAACCACCGATTTTGCCTTCGCACCACGAAATTAAATCGCCTTCAATTTCGATGGCAAAGTCATAGACTTCCAACGACAAGATACCGACCATGTCAATGAACTGATGCAGGTATTTTACAAGATAGAGCCTTGCATCATCTGCGTCCTTGTCTCCACGGCGAATATCAATTTTCTCAAGGCAAGTGATAGTAGTGCTTATTTTATGACTCCAACAAACAAAGAAAGCCGGGACAATGCCCGGCAGATATGGCGGTAGGGGTGGGATTCGAACCCACGGACACTTGCGGTGTCGCCGGTTTTCAAGACCGGTTCCATAGACCACTCGGACACCCAACCATGTATTTTGTTTATAAGACGATTTGCCGGAAACATCGTATCCGTTGCCTGTCACTCACCGCGCAGAGGCTGTCTTGATTGAGTAACTGGCGGGAACTTATCCCGCCCATACCGCAGCCGGTTTCGCCACACGGTATGATTGTTACGGCTTGTTGCATATCTTGTTTTACCGGGACGTAGCGACCGGAGCGCGGCAAGATGTGCAATGCACGTGGAATGGTTTTAAAGGAGGTCCGCGCTTTGATTGCTTACTATTAGCCAGATGTTATTGGCATCTGTTGCCCATCTCCCACCCCGTGGAGGTTGTTAGCAAGGGAGACTGACGAGGGTGGTGCTCCTCGTCAATGTCGCAGCCGATTTCGCCACTCGACACTGCATTTTTTCGGCTTGACGACGCCCCGTGTAAATCGCTTGTCCAAGCGGCGCGGACGAGACATTCGTCTTCGTGGTCATAGTTATAGGAGTTCCGCGCGATAATGACTCGTACTGTACGAAACAGTACACAATCAAGCCCAGGGTAGGCCATCGCAGAAAACGAAGCGACCCTGTTGGTGGAGATAAAGGGATTCGAACCCTTGACCCCCTGCTTGCAAAGCAGGTGCTC
>OLVO01003706.1_pt1 | contig 12198 bp, 13 predicted proteins | sample 1672571 | NCBI WGS metagenome assembly OLVO01 (sample SAMEA3136700, study PRJEB25190) | human gut metagenome | biome: human gut; feature: human-associated habitat; material: faeces | place: Austria | collected 2013 | reverse complement strand
TCAGATTGATTTTCTCTGTTGCGCTCTCCTGCGGGATCGGCTGCCAGTCAAACTCTACTCCTGTGTCCTCGAACCATTTCTGGCACATAGCCAGGTCGCCTACTTCTACGGTTCTGTCTGCAGTGTTTACGATCAGAGCGGAAATTTTTCCGTATTTCTCTTCGAATTTTGCCGGATCTTTGATGATCGGAAGGGTACCGTCGAGCTGGATGATTCCCTCATCTACTGCTTCCTGCTCTTCTGCTGTGAGACCTGTGTCACCTGCTTCTGTACCGGATGCAGAGGTGGTGTCTCCTCCTGTGCTTCCTGCACCGGAGCTGCTTGAGCTGCCGGAGCTGTTTCCACAGCCTGCGAGCATGCTGGTTACCATAAGGCTTGCCAGTAATACGGATACGATTTTTTTCTTCATATTGTTCCTCCTTTATTTTGCTGCCTTTTCCGGCAGTGAAATACGTTAGTATTTTTGTATTCCTACACATAAACCATGTCTGCTATATCCATGAATTCTGCAACAATAAATTTTCTGTTCTGCATCAGCCCTTGACTGCACCGATCGTAACACCTTTTGCGAAGTATTTCTGCAGGAAAGGATATACGCACAGAAGCGGGAATGCTGAAACAACTACGACACAGTATTTTAACTGCTCAGCCAGTTTCTGTTTTGTTACCATCTCAGAAGCACTACTTCCCATCTGGTTGGACTGGTTCATCAGTACCAAGTTTCGAAGAACGACCTGAAGAGGCATCTTGCTGTCATCCTGCAGGAACATCAGTGCGTTGAAGAACTGGTTCCACATTGCGGTTGCATAGAACAGACACATAACTGCGATGATCGTTTTCGACAGCGGAATTGCAATTTTGAAGAAGAATCCAAAATCGCTGCAGCCGTCGATTTTTGCTGCTTCGAGAAGCTCGACCGGAATACCACTTTCAAAGAAGGAGCGGCATACGATCAGGTTGTAAGCGGACACTGCTACCGGAAGGACCATAGCCCATGTTGTGTTGTAGATGTGCAGCTGCTGTACGGTTAAGTACATCGGAATCATACCGCCGCTGAAGAACATCGTGAAGGTGAACAGGAACATAATCGGTTTTCTTCCTACCATATCGTATCTGGAAAGTGCATAGCCGGCCGGAATGGTGCAGACCAGGGAAATCAGCGTTCCTAATACGGTATATTTGATGGTGTTTGCATAGCCGGTCCAGAGCGGCTGGTATTTCAGTGTGGTTTCATATCCGTTGGTGTACCACGCTTCCGGATAGAGAAGAATTTTACCGGAGCTTACAACAACCGGGTCTGTAACAGATGCCAGAAGCACGTAATACAGAGGATATACAATTGCAATACAGACAAGGATCATGATGACGGTATTGATCACGGTAAAGACCTTGTCTCCCGTACTCATTTTTACTTTTTTCTTTTTCACAGTGTTATTATTTGCCATTTTTCAAGCCCCCTGACTCTTAGAAAATACTGATATCGCTGGTCTTCTTTGCAACTGCGTTTGTGATAACCAGAATAATGAAGTTTACAACGGAGTTAAACAAGCCAACGGCTGTCGCAAAACTGTACTGTGCGGTCTGGAGACCTACTTTGTATACGTATGTCGAAATGATCTCACTGACGGTTGTGTTGGTACCGTTCTGCATCAGATAAGCTTTCTCATATCCCACGTTCATAATGTTACCTACCTGAAGGATCAGCATCAGGATGATGGTCGGCATAATCAGAGGTAAATCAATGTAAAGGATTTTCTGAAATCTGGAAGCACCATCCATCGTTGCTGCTTCGTAATACTCCGGGCTGATTGCGGTCAGTGCTGCGATGAAGATGATGGCGTTGAATCCCATCGTCTGCCAGATGTTACTTCCGATGAAGAGTTTGCGGAAGTACTCCGGAAGGCTGGTGAACATGATTGCTTTTCCGCCGGCTCCCATAACTGCGTGGTTTACAAGACCGTTTGCGGAAAACAGTACGGAAATCAGGCTGACTACAACTACGTTTGACATAAAGTACGGTGCGTAGGAGATGGTCTGGATGATTCGTCTCGGTCCGCTTCTCTGTACCTGGTTCAGTAAGAGTGCGAAGATAACCGGAATCGGGAATCCGATGATCAGGCTCTCCAGACTGATGATGATCGTGTTCTTGATTGCCGTCATGGCAATACTGGTACTGAAGAACATCTTGAAATACTTGAAAATCGGATCTGCCCACGGGCTTCCCATGATTCCCATGCGGCCTTTAAAATCTTTAAAGGCGATGATCAGGCCGTACATTGGATAGTAAGCAAAAACGATCAGCCAGATCAGTGCAGGAATCAGCAGGATGTACAGCTGCCAGCACGAGAGCGCTTTTTTCAATTTTCCACTTTCTGCCGTTTTCGGCGATGACGTTTTTTTCTTCATAGTTCCCTCCTTATTTCTCTAAAAGCTTTACCAACCGCTTTTCGTTCCACATTGGCATTGTTTCCGTTTCGGCACTTTGTCTTATGGAACCTGTTCCATATCTGTATCATAGTACTCAGTTCGCCCAATGTCAACGAATTTTCCATATTTTTTCGTCATTTTCAACATTTTCACAATTTTTATTTTGTGTTTTTGTGCAATATGCATCCTGTTTTTCATAAAATTCACACTTATCTTCTTTCTTCTCCCATTTTCCTGTTCCACATGTTCCGCTGTTCCATGCTTTTTCTGTTCCATATGTTCCACTTTTCTGTTTTTCACTATTTTTTCGACAATTGCAACTGTTTCAGCAGCGATTTCATATCCTTTTGCTCAGTCTTTCTGCCCTTTTGCCGTATATAAGTTGGTTTTATTTCATTTTTATTTTATACAGGAAAAAGAGACACCCTCTCTTTTCAGATCGAGTGTCTCTGATATCTGTTCTTCTTCTGTTCTATCGCAATTCCGGAAAATGATGCAAAATTCGGTAATTCCCTGTTTTGTTATCTTCAGGTACTTTCTCCTTTTCGGAAGGTCACATCCACAATCTGCTCCATCTCCTCAATCTTCTTTCCGTCAATCATGCGGATGACTGTGTCCACGCTCCGCTTTGCGATTTCCGGTACATTCTGACGAACCGTTGTCAGCTCCGGTGTCAAAAAGCGGGTAAAATCCAGGCCGTCGTAGCCGACCACCTTCAGTTTTTTCGGAATCTTAATCCCTTTTTTCTGCAGCATCTTCATGAGCGCTGCCGCTGTGACATCGGCTGTAAAGAGTCCATCAATTCCATCAAAATGGCTGATGTATTTTTTCCAGATCGTCGGGCCGCTCTGAAAATTCGGAATCTTGCTTCCGGCATCAATCGCTGTAATTTTACATTTATGCTGTTTACAGACTTCCGCAAACCGTCGGTAACGCTCCATTGAGTAACCACGCTCTGTTGCACTCGATGCAAAATAGAGCACGTTCTTACATCCTGCACTCAAAAGTGCCTGCGCCGCAAGCTCACCGCCGCGCTTATGGTCGGAATGTATACACGGAATCCCTTCGGTGACGTAGCGGTCAATCATGACAATCGGACGATGAATTTCCGCCAGGCTGACAGAAGACGGGATATCCGCACAGCAGATAATGCCGTCCATGACATTTCGCTGCAGCATTTCCACAAATTCCTCGATGCGGTTCGGATTGTCCCCAACCTCGCAGAGCATGCACTTGTAGCCATTGGTGTACAGATTATTCTCGACATGTTTCACCAGAGATGCCATAAACGGATGTGAAAGATTCTTAACAACAATTCCGATAAAACCGGACTTGTTGCGGAACAGGTTCTGGGCGAGTTCGTTTGGTTTGTAGTTCAGCTCCTCCACCGCCTGCATGATTTTCTGTTTTGTTTCATCGGAAATATACCCGCTTCCATTGAGTGCACGGGATACCGTTCCGATTCCTACTCCCGCTTTGATCGCGACATCTCTAATACTTGCCATAGTTTCTCCTAACTCCTATTCTGACACTGGGCTGTTTTCTACTGACTCGTTCCGGCTTTTCCCCCGCTGCCAGTCTGTGGAGCCCGTTCCACAACGCTTTATTACTTTTATTTTAAAGCACCGCAATCTACAAATCAAGTTAAAAGCTGAAAATTTAAGTACAAAAAAACAAGCGACTGTTTGGATCATTTCCCTTTTTCTGGTGAAACCATCCAAACAGCCTCCTGTGTTTTTGTCACTTTTGTCTTATTTTCCAAAAACGCTCATTCATGCGGGCATGCTTTGCGATTTTTCTGGAATTTCATATGCCCCTGAACAGTCACAAACGCTTAATCGTTTTCCAACGAGATATCACCATCCTTTGTCATCAGTGTGATTCTGCCCGCAGCCTGATCCGGTACATAAGAAAAGCTCTGCTCGTCCTCCTCTTTCTGCATCAGATTCTCCATGGTATCCGGTACATCGATCTCCCCAAAATCTGTCTTTGCCGTAATTTCCAGCCGTTCCAGATCTTTTTTACCCAGTTCAAGGTCAATATCGCCGTAGGAGTTTTCCACCGACACGTCTCCGGAAAGCTTCGTATTTTGGATTTTCGCATCGCCATCCTCCAGCGTGATCGACCCATTCTCCCACGTTCCGCTCTTCAGTTCCACATCACCGTAATCTGCTTTGCATTTGATATTCTGCATGTCACATCCGAAAAGTGTGATATCTCCATCCGCATTTTGCAGTCTTCCGCTTTCCGCCTGGATGCCATTCATCTGCACATCGCCGAATCCCATCGTTATCTCTATTTTTTTCAGTACCTTCTTTTCCGGTACATACAGAATCACTCCTGTCTCCGACTGTTTACCGCCACTTAAGATTTCTTCCGTAAAGTCAATATTGATGTAAATCGTATCGGACACTGCGCTTGTCTCTTCGATGCTCAGAACACAGTCCTGCACGCGATATTCCATTCCGGTCCGGCATCCGCGAAGTACTCGGTAAAGTACTCCATTGCATCTTCGTAATCACTCTGCAGAAGTTTTTTCAGATACTTCTGCAGTTGATTCAAATATTCCTGACTTGTCATCCTCCCCTTGATCTGCCAGGAGCTGAACCGTTTTCCCCCTGATATCGAAAAAAAACAGTCGATATACCTTCGAACTGTTCCCTTACTTTCAACTTTTCAAATTCCGCAAAAGTTATTTTCGTTTATATCATTTTAATATTATCGCACGCAATTGCTTTTGTCACATAAAAGTTGTAATCATCAAACCAGACATTCCTCCAAAGCGAACGATAACCTGTTACCATCCACAGATTTTTCTGCTGACAGCAACAGGCTCCCGTCTTTTACTGATAATTTTCAATTAATTCTCTGTAGAAATCTACCGCCAGAGAAAAAGGAAGGTTCCTTGCAGCCGGAAATCAACATATGTCTACGCATCTTTTCTCTTTCGGAACAGATATTCATCCAGCTGCTTTTTGATATCCTCCGGTATCTCCCTTGCAACCGGGCAAACTGCTGCATTTGTCCCGACGGATACGCTCCTGATTGTTTTCTTGAAATACTCTCAGGAATTACGTGGTTTCTGTGGCTTTGATGTTGTTCCTGATGCCTCAAAATTCACCCGTTTCAAACAGGATTTCCTGATGGACTTACAATCTATGTTCGATCACATGGTTGATATGACCGAACCGATCTGCCAATAACTTGACCCTCAACTGGCAGCTATGACTATCTTCGATACCTCTGGCATTGAAGCCTGGGTCACTGAAAATAATCCAAAATACGCAAACCGTATTATCAAACAGTTAAAAGCTTTTGCAAAGGCAAACAACCTTGATAAAAGCTATGATCCTTATAAGGCTGCCTATGGTTCCATGCCTACGCATGCTGCTTCGAATCAGGCAATCCAACAGATGTACATCAACGGTCACTTCTGTTAAGTCGGTCAGAAACTCCGGATAAGATAAGCAGATCCCCGGAGGAGTCCGGGGAGAGAAAGCGTATGCTCAGCAGGTTACACAACCTGCAAAAAGAAATTTCACATTTTGTTGCACACGCAGATAGTGATAGCTTTCTTTATGGCAGGATGTTATACTAAAGAAAATCAAAGGTGTTTCCTGAAAGAGCATAAGTTACTCGGAAAGGGAAAATATGGAATATGAGAAAGTGGAATTGCTGGGACTGAAGGATACGTTGGAACATTTACTGGATTTTATCTGGAAAATGGAGACGAGTCCACCGTATTTTTATGGGATTTTTGACAGGATGAAGAATAATATCGAATTATTCTTATGCGTGCAGGCAGAGGATGTGGAGTATCTGTTTGAGATCCTGGACAGGGACTGGAAAGAGGCAAATCGGAAACTGATCGGAATCCAGTATTATGATGTCCGGGAAAATAATCCTTCAGTTGACCTGGAAGAGTGCTTTTATCTCTCAGGTATGATCGCAGAGATGAGCCGGTTTTTTGAACGAAATGAAAGAAAGAGACGGGAGAAAGCACTGTATCAGAGATGGAAAGAAGAAAGAGAGGATGAGGAGGATGCCATCATTTTTGGATGATATTTCCCGATTTTACGGAACAGGTGAGAAGAATGAAAAAGGACAGACGTTAGAAGAATTTCTGAAGGAGTATGATCCATATAAGTATAAAAATCCCTGTGCGACGACGGATATGGTCGTATTTTCTTATGCAGGTGAAAAGCCGGATACGGATGCATTAAAAGTACTTCTGGTCTGCAGAAAGAATCATCCAAGTATCGGATATTGGGCATTGCCCGGTGGATTTGTAGAATTGTATGAGAATCTGGAAGATACGGTACGAAGAGAACTGGAGGAGGAGACCGGGGTGAAAGGACTCCCGGTGGAGCAGTTTGCCTGTTATGGAGATTATCAGAGAGATCCGAGAGCAAGAGTGATAACGACAGCTTATTTTTCCCTGGTGAATGAAAAAGAAGTGCGAGTAAAGGCAGGGGATGATGCAGCGGATGCGGCATGGTTTACTGTGAAATTAAAAAAGGGGGAATCGAAGGATATCACGACGGATGCAGCAGTGATAAGAAGAGAGGATTTTTCACTGGAACTGGAAAATGAGGACCGGGGACTGAAAATCAGGGCGGTGATCTGCAAAGAAGAGCGGCAGGGGCTGGTAAGAGAACGGAAATATAAAGTAAAAGAAGGCGGAATGGTCGCAGTAGATCATGCAGCGATTATTACGCAGGCATTGGAAGTGATTCAGCAGAGAATCCGAAAAAATTCTTGTACTTGTGGATAGAACGGTTTTGTGATAAGATATTCTTCATGAATGTTATAGGTTATTAGGAGGATAAGATGGAGAACGAAGCTGTTTCAAAGAATTTTATAGAGCAGGAAATAGATAAAGATCTGGCAGAAGGCGTTTATGATCACGTATGTACGCGTTTCCCGCCGGAACCGAACGGATATCTGCATATCGGACATGCAAAATCAATTCTTTTGAATTATGGTCTTGCACAGAAGTATGGCGGAACGTTCCATATGCGTTTTGATGATACAAATCCTACAAAGGAAAAGACGGAGTTCGTTGAGTCTATTAAGGAAGATATCCAGTGGCTTGGGGCAGACTGGGGAGAGCATCTGTATTTTGCGTCAGATTATTTTGACCAGATGTACGAGTGTGCTGTAAAACTGATCAAAAAGGGAAAAGCATTCGTATGTGACCTGACAGCAGAGCAGATGAGAGAATATCGTGGAACTCTGACAGAGCCTGGAAAAGAGAGTCCATACCGTAACCGCTCTGTAGAAGAGAACCTTGAATTATTTGAAAATATGCGTGCAGGAAAATATCAGGATGGAGAAAAGGTTCTCCGTGCAAAGATTGATATGGCATCACCGAATATCAATATGCGTGATCCGATCCTTTATCGAGTAGCCCGCATGACGCATCATAATACGGGAGATAAATGGTGCATTTATCCGATGTATGATTTTGCACATCCGATCGAGGATGCAATCGAGGGAATTACTCATTCTATCTGTACCCTGGAGTTTGAGGATCACAGACCGTTGTATGACTGGGTCGTAAGGGAGTGTGAATTCGAGAATCCTCCAAGGCAGATCGAGTTCGCAAAGTTATATCTGACAAATGTTGTAACTGGAAAGCGTTATATTAAGAAACTGGTGGAAGACGGAATCGTAGACGGATGGGATGATCCACGGCTGGTTTCTATTGCAGCTCTGAGAAGACGTGGTTTTACTCCGGAATCTATCAAAATGTTTATTGAATTATGTGGAGTATCCAAGAGCCAGAGCTCTGTAGATTATGCGATGCTTGAGTATTGTATCCGTGAGGATCTGAAGATGAAGCGTCCACGTATGATGGCAGTGCTTGATCCGATTAAACTGGTAATCGACAATTATCCGGAAGGACAGGTTGAGTATCTGGATGTTGCGAACAATCTTGAGAACGAAGAACTGGGACAGAGAAAAGTTCCGTTCTGTCGTGAACTTTATATTGAGCGGGAAGATTTTATGGAAGAGCCGCCGAAGAAGTATTTCCGTCTGTTCCCGGGAAATGAAGTTCGTCTGATGCATGCATATTTTGTTAAGTGTGAGAGCTTTGTGAAAGATGAAAACGGCAATATAACGGAAATTCACTGCACGTATGACCCGGAGACAAAAGCAGGAAGCGGATTCACAGGACGTAAAGTAAAGGGAACGATCCACTGGGTTCCGGCACCTTATGCACAGAAAGCAGAGGTAAGACTTTATGAGAATCTTGTAGATGAGGAAAAAGGTGTATACAATAAAGAAGACGGTTCACTGAATCTGAATCCGAATTCACTTACTGTAATAAAGGATGCGTATGTAGAACCAAGTTTTGCAGATGCAAAGGCTTATGACAGTTTCCAGTTTGTAAGAAATGGATATTTCTGCATCGATGCGAAGGATTCTACGGCAGAATATCCGGTATTTAACAGGATTGTTTCACTGAAGAGTTCATTTAAACTTCCAAAATAAAAAGAGTATAAAAAAGCCCTGCTGTTCCGGTTCACCGGCTCGGCAGGGCTTTTTTATACTGTCGGGAAATGGTAAATAGTTTCATGAACCTTTTAAACCATGGTGGCAAAGAATCTTATCTGTCAAATCCCTTCCTGAGTCTCTTTAGTAAGAGAGACATATCCACGATCAGAGACCGGTTTCAGATCTCCGTCAAGACTAAAATCTTCTGTAAAGTCAGTTTCTTCATTTTCCAGAGATTCCGTATCCCATTTGGTTGAAGACTTGCAAAAGTATGCAAGAATAAAACCGATAAAAGAACCAATGGCTGCAAGTGTCAAAAATACTTTAAATCCCTTTTTCAATTCCGGGGTCTCCTTTCTGATGAGATAATCTGCTTTATGACCTGTAATCAGGCTGATTTTCATTTTAATACTTTTTCAGAGGGATTACAATAAGAGGAAATGTAAAAAAAAGAGAAATAATATTTTACATCCCTGCAAAAGTATAGTATAATTCATAAGGTGGTAGAATTTATAAGTACCGCTCATAAATATTGACAAGCGACATACGCAGGAGGGTTTGAAATGGTAAAAGCAGTAGTTGGTGCGAACTGGGGCGATGAAGGAAAGGGCAAAATTACAGATATGCTCGCCAGAGAGGCTGATATTATTGTTCGTTTTCAGGGTGGTGCGAATGCAGGCCATACGATTGTGAATGATTACGGGAAATTTGCACTGCATACACTGCCGTCAGGAGTTTTCTATGGTCATACGACCAGCATCATTGGAAATGGTGTGGCACTGGATGTTCCGCGTCTTTTCGCAGAAGTACAGTCTGTTGTAGAAAAGGGCGTTCCGATGCCGAAGATTCTTGTATCCGACAGAGCACAGATGGTAATGTCTTATCATAAGAATTTTGACGCATATGAGGAGGAAAGACTTGGAGGAAAGTCATTCGGTTCTACAAAGTCCGGAATTGCTCCGTTCTATTCAGATAAGTATGCAAAGATCGGTTTTCAGGTAAGTGAGCTGTTTGATGAGGAACTTCTGAAGGAAAAAGTTGTACGTGTGGCAGAGCAGAAGAATGTACTGCTTGAGCATTTATATCACAAACCACTGATCAATCCTGATGAGTTATATAACGAACTGATGGAATACAAAAAAATGGTTGAGCCATATGTAGCGAATGTATCTCTGTTCCTCCATGAAGCACTGAAAGAAGGAAAGACGATCTTACTTGAAGGACAACTGGGATCTATGAAAGATCCGGATCATGGAATTTACCCGATGGTTACATCTTCTTCCACACTGGCCGGATATGGTGCAATCGGTGCAGGAATCCCGCCATATGAGATCAAGCAGATTGTTACAGTCTGCAAGGCATACTCCAGTGCTGTAGGTGCAGGTGCATTTGTAAGTGAGATCTTTGGTGATGAGGCGGACGAGCTGAGAAGACGCGGTGGTGACGGCGGAGAGTTCGGTGCTACAACAGGACGTCCGAGAAGAATGGGATGGTTTGACTGTGTTGCATCCAAGTATGGCTGCAGAATGCAGGGAGCAACAGACGTAGCATTTACGGTACTTGATGTACTTGGTTACCTGGATGAGATTCCGGTTTGTGTAGGTTATGAAATTGACGGAGAGGTTACAAAAGAATTTCCGGTGACACATCTTCTTGAGAAAGCAAAACCAGTGTATAAGGTTCTTCCGGGATGGAAAGAAGATATCCGCGGTATTAAAAAGTATGAAGATCTTCCGGAAAACTGCCGTAAATATATTGAATTCATTGAGAAAGAGATTGAATATCCGATCACGATGATCAGTAACGGACCGGGAAGAGACGACATTATTTACCGTAATAAATAAGAATTTCTATAACAAAAAGCATATGAATCTATAATAAAAGCAGGGAATATCTGTGCCGGAGAGCAGAGATGTTCCCTGTTTTAACTTTTATCTAACATTATTTGAATCATATTTTAATAGAGAGTGAAATATAATATAAAGCCGGGGATTTGAATTTGATCCGGCAATCTGATAAGAGGAGGTAGACCGATGCGTAAGAACAGTGAGGAAAAACCGATAGACATCATATCAATGGAAGAATACCTGAAGAAAAGACAAGTAGTAAGGCAACCGGAGACAGTCTGGGAGGGCTGGAGAGAAAAATCTGCCAGTGCATTGAAACTGGCAGATATCTTTTATGTCTGAGAGCTAATCATTTCTGTCATCATGGTCATTCCCGAAAAGGCGGGAGAACAGAACAAATCCGTAAAGAACGACAGGTACAAGAATGGTGGCTGCAACCGAACCTTTCAAAAGATCTGAAGCGAGCGGTGAATCGATCAGTGAAAAGATAAGAGTACTAAGATACATGGCGACAAGAAATATGACACCGATCAGAGCCAGAATACGTTTTGCCTTTTTCATTGTAGAACCTTTCTAAAAATAAAAATCAATTATCGTGTAATGAGCGATTCCTTTTGAAAATAAAAGGATCAACTATATTCAGTATACACAAAAAAACAGTTTACGGCAAACGGAAATTGTTATATAATGAATAAGCGATTGAATTCGAATTATTTATTTAGAGACAAAGGAGCAATATACAATGAGTGAGAAATGTTTATTAGACCAGTGGCGTGATATGGCCTATGACCGTAATCTTCCGAAAGATCAGCTGGAGAAGTTCTGGGGAACATACTTTACAATCGAAAGAGAGATTTACGAGCAGCTGCTCGAGAACCCAGATGAAGAAGTGAAGGGAACAGTGAAAGAGCTTGCTGAGAAATATGGACAGGATGTCATGACAATGGTTGGATTCCTTGACGGAATCAATGACAGTCTGAAGAATCCGAATCCAATTGAGACAATGACAGAAGATACGGTTGTAAATCTTGGATATGATACAGAACTGTTATACAAGAACATGGTAGAAGCCAAAGCAGAATGGCTGTACACACTTGATGCATGGAACACACTGATTCCGAGCGAAGAAAGAAGAAAAGAACTGTATAAAGAACAGAAGAGTTCTCATACAATTGTAAAAGATAAAAAAGTAGGAAGAAATGATCCGTGTCCTTGCGGCAGTGGAAAGAAATATAAATATTGCTGCGGCAGATAGGAACACAGGAAATATCTGGAGGAACGCCTATGAAGAAGCTGTTATTTGTATATAATGCGAGGTCAGGGAAAGCAAGAATTAAAAGATATCTGTCAGATATCATAAATATATTTATCCAGTCAGGATATTATGTTGAGAGTTATCAGACACAGTCTGTCTGCGATGCGA
>OLVO01003701.1_pt1 | contig 12227 bp, 10 predicted proteins | sample 1672571 | NCBI WGS metagenome assembly OLVO01 (sample SAMEA3136700, study PRJEB25190) | human gut metagenome | biome: human gut; feature: human-associated habitat; material: faeces | place: Austria | collected 2013 | reverse complement strand
CCTTTTACCAATTGCATAAGATTCATCAATGCAACATTCTTCACATACTGACTGAAAGGAGTTACCAAAGGAGGATAACCTAACTTAGGCCACACATATTCCACTTCGTCGAAAAGCATTACCAGCAAATCGTCAAGACTAAGTTCTGGTTCGTTCTTACTCTTTAATATCATATTGATACCGGAATGCACTCCTTTCAAGTCTGCCATCATGGAACCCATCATACCACCCGGCAAACCACATTTCAATAAAAGCGAAGACATATATTTGTTGGTAGGATCCATGAAGTAACCCAAAAAGTCATCTATGAATTCCTGCGTCATCGCACGAGCCTTCATATATGCTTTCATATTAATATCCGGAACCTGAAAACCTAAATCTTTCAACATTGCCTGTACCGAGATCACGTCAGGATGCACTTTACCCCAAGACATGGGCTCCATAGCCACATCAATGATGTCCGCACCATTTTCGCAAACCTCAAGGATAGAAGCCATAGACAATCCTGGTCCGCTATGACCATGATATTGAATCAATATATCCGGATGTTTCTCCTTGATAGTCCTGACCAATTGCCCCAACATACCCGGGCGACCGATACCTGCCATGTCTTTCAAACAAATTTCAGGTGCACCGGCCTCAATCAGTTGATCGGCAATTCGGGCATAATACTCAACGGTATGCACCGGAGAATACGTGATACAAAGAGTTGCCTGCGGAATCATACCTGCTTCCAAAGCATATTTAATAGAAGGAATGATATTCCTCGTTTCGTTCAGTCCACAAAAGATGCGTGTGATGTCCACTCCTTGCGCATGCTTGACTTTATACATCAATTTACGTACGTCTGCCGGAACCGGATACATGCGCAACGCATTCAATCCGCGATCGAGCATATGCGTTTGAATACCCGCTTCTTTAAAAGGTGCGGTAAAAGCACGGACAGCCTTATTAGGATTTTCGCCGTACAACAGATTCACTTGCTCAAAAGCACCTCCATTCGTTTCAACTCTTGTAAAACAGCCCATCTCAACAATCAATGGAGCTATACGTACAAGCTGGTCAACCCGAGGTTGATACTTACCGGAAGATTGCCACATATCCCGATAAACAAGACTGAATTTGATTTCCTTTTTCATCATAGCCAATAATAAGTGATTTTTTCTTCGGTTAACTTCACATATACAAATATAAAGGTCTAAACTGACATATAGTCAAACAATCACCTTAAAAAATAGATATAAAGAGATGTTTAATATCATAATGAAAGAAAGCCACCTCTAAATAGATCCATTTACTATAAATAACAAATCAAATTGTTTTATGTTCGCATTTATTCTTTTAAGAATACTAACAAGTCTGTTAGTAACAACATTGTTAGTAACAAACTTGTTAGTATTTCAAAGAATCACTATATTTGCCCAATAAGAATAATAAAGAATAGTTATGGAAAAGCCGTTTGTTTTTGGTGTAGCCACTTCCGGAGATAACTTTACAGATCGCGAAAAAGAGACTCAACGTTTACTCCTAAACTTTGCACATGGTGTAAATACAGTGCTTATTTCTCCTAGAAGATGGGGAAAAACATCACTAGTTAAGAAAGTAGCCCAGCTATCACAAGATAACAAGAGAAAAGTGGTCTACATAGACATTTTTTCCTGTCGCACCGAAAATGAGTTTTATCGTCTCTTTGCCACTTCTATCTTAAAACAAACTTCTTCCAAATGGGAGGAATGGATAGAGAATACTAAACAATTCCTCTCACACATCAATCCCAAAATCTCTATCGGAGCAGATCCGATGAACGATTTCTCTATATCATTCGAGTACAACATGCAAAATAATACGGAGAATGACATCTTACAGTTACCCGAAAAAATTGCAATAGAGAAAGGAATACAGATAGTCATTTGCATTGATGAGTTCCAACAAATTTCGGATTTCGAAGATTCCAAAACGTTTCAGAAAAAGCTACGTAGCGTATGGCAATTACAACAACATGTCTCATATTGTCTTTTCGGAAGTAAAAAGCATTTAATGAACGAACTCTTTGAAAAGAAGAATTTACCATTCTATAAATTTGGAGATGCTATCTATCTCGCAAAAATAGAAACAAAATACTGGATTGAATATATATGCAAACGATTTGAAAATACAGGAAAACACATTTCTCCCGAACTTGCAGAAGAAATCTGCCGCCTTGTAGACAACCATTCGTCTTATGTACAGCAACTTTCCTGGCTACTTTGGATACGTACCATTAATACAGCAACCACAGAACAACTTTCTTATGCATTGGAAGACCTACTCGACCAAAACAATATTCTATTCCAAAGTGAAACAGAAAACCTTTCTGCCTATCAAATGAATTTTCTAAAAGCAATTGTTGATGGAATACACACTAAATTCAGCAGCAAAGAAGTCATTTCAAAATACAATTTAGGAACATCGGCCAATATTGTCCGCTTAAAAAATGCATTACTACAAAAGGAGCTCATAGAGACAAATGGAAAAGAGATAGTTCTTGCAGATCCAGTATTTGAAGTATGGTTTAAAAAAGAAATGCTTTACTGACATATATACAATAAAAGATGCACAGATTGCCGATCATAAATCGATTCTCTGTGCATCACTACTACTCTAAAGACACTTTTAAGACAAAACTAACTAAATTATGGAAGAATATATAATACCGCGCAGAAAACGTATCCCATACGGCATGATGAACTTCGCAGTAATCCGCCGCGACGACTGTTATTATGTGGACAAAATCCGGTTTATCCCCATGATAGAAGAGGCAGACAAGTTTTTCTTCTTTATTCGCCCGTGCCGTTTCGGCAAAAGTCTTACAGTAAATATGTTGCAACATTATTATGATATACTTGCCAAGGATAAGTTCGATGCCCTGTTTGACGACCTTTACATCGGAAAACACCCTACCCCCTGACCGGAACAGGTATTTGGTGCTGTATCTCAACTTCTCCGGAATAGTCGGTGAACTGCACAACTACCGCAAAGGGCTGGATGCGCATTGCCAAACCATGTTCGACTACTTTTGCGATATCTATGCCGACTATCTTCCTCAGGGTATTAAGGAAAAACTGGATGCAAAAGAAGGAGCCATAGAACAATTTGAGTACCTGTTTACGGAATGTAACAAAACCGGCCAAAGAATTTATCTTTTCATCGACGAGTACGACCACTTTACCAATGCCATCCTCGCCGATCCTGAGAGTTTACATCGTTACACCAACGAGACACATGGCGAAGGCTATTTGCGCGCCTTCTTCAGCAAGGTGAAAGCAGGAACCTATTCCAGTATCGAGCGCTGTTTCATCACCGGTGTCAGCCCTGTTACGATGGACGACCTCACTAGCGGCTTCAACATCGGTACCAATTACTCGCTCTCCCCAAAATTCAACGAAATGATAGGATTCACGGAAGAGGAAGTACGGCAAATGTTGACCTATTACTCCACCACCAGCCACTTCAACCACACTGTGGACGAGTTGTTGGACATAATGCAACCGTGGTACGACAACTATTGCTTTGCACAAGGGCGTTATGGTGAAACCACCATGTACAATTCTAATATGGTGCTCTATTTTATCAAAAACTACCTTGACAACGATGGTAAAGCACCGCAGAATATGATAGAAAGCAACATCCGCGTTGACTACGAGAAGTTGCGCATGCTTATCCGTAAGGACAAAGAATTTGCCCACGATGCTTCCATCATCCAGACCTTGGTGAGTCAAGGCTATATTACCGGAGATTTGAAAGAAAGTTTCCCTGCCGTCAATATCACCACTCCTGACAACTTCGTGAGTCTACTCTATTATTTCGGTATGCTTACCATCAGCGGCACATATGAAGGTAAAACCAAACTCACCATTCCCAACCAGGTGGTTCGTGAGCAGCTTTATGCCTATCTACTGAGCACCTACGATGAAGCCGACCTTAATTTCAGCAGTTACGAAAAGAACGAGCTGTCCAGTTCACTCGCCTATCGTGGCGACTGGCAAACTTACTTCGGCTACATCGCCGACTGCCTGAAACGTTACGCTTCTCAACGCGACAAACAGAAAGGGGAGTTCTTTGTCCACGGCTTCACCCTTGCCATGACAGCCCAAAACCGCTTTTACCGCCCCATTTCTGAACAAGATACGCAAGCCGGCTATGTTGATATATTCCTCTGTCCACTGCTGGAAATCTATTCCGACATGAAACACAGTTACATTGTAGAACTGAAATATGCCAAATATAAGGATTCCGAAAGCCGTGTGAAAGAGTTGCGTCAGGAAGCAATCACCCAAGCCAACCGCTATGCTGATACGGAAACGGTGAGAAATGCCATTGGCAACACAAAGCTACACAAGATTGTAGTGGTGTACAAAGGGATGGATATGCCCGTATGCGAAGAAGTATAGCCCGATCCTAAAACGACACTACATATCTTCCAAACAAAGATTCGCTATGGTCAGTAAATATCTTCTTCATCATATAGTAGCTGAACCACTGACAACCAGATTGATAAACGTATCCTGCCGATACATATCCCACAGATTTTGCAGATCACTAAATATGGAAGGATTAATATTGTAAAATTTATAAAACTCATCAATAACAATGTTGAACGAACGTTTCTCTCCTATCTCAACACACAAACACCACTACCATAAGATTATTCTGAAGCAGTATATCTACCCACTACCCTTTTAAGGATATCTAATAATTCCTGATTACTTTGTTAAGGATAAATTTGCCATAAGCAAGCTACCAAACCACACAAAATAGGCTTACATAGAAGCTCCATTTCTCTAATCAATATTCCCACTTATCAATAATAATTAGATAAATTAATAATCGCCTCTCTTTTAGTTGCTTTTAATTTTTAAATAATGTATTTTTGACAAAACAATGTCTAACTATAAACTAATACAATTATGAAAAATTTATGCTTACTATCTTTTTATTGGGTGGTAGTACTTTTATTAAGTTCATGCACCAAAGACCTCCTTTATAACTATGAAGAAAAGCTACCACAGACTAGAGCCGTTACCAATGGTGACTATTATTCATTAGGAGTAACCTATGATATAACTATGGACTACCTTGATAATGATGCAGCTAAATACCCTGTAATAGACATAAAGGCTTTTCTTGCAGACAACAAAAATTCTTATATAGAAAATAATACAACTGAAGGGTATTCCATAACCTATTCAGGAGCAACCGCCGAAGACTTTTCTAAAGAAATAAAAACCAAAAATTCTATAAGCTATGGCGGCAGTGGTGGTGGTGATACTTTTTCTCTTTCTGGTAGCGTAAAGTTCACTAGCGAATTAGATCAGCAATATAGTTATTCAACAAAATACTCTTTTGCAAGAGGAGATGCTATAAAAAGAGTAAAAAGAGTATCATTGAATGCTACAGCCACAATGCTGCGAAATTACTTATATCCCGAATTTATTCGTGACTTAAAGACTAAAACTCCTGATCAATTTGTAGCATGGTATGGTACACATGTTTTATTAGATGTAACACTTGGTGGAAGATTACAATTTAATTATCGTTCTGTTATTGATGAAAGAACAAGTAAATCAGACATGAAAAAGACTGTAGAATCAGGTCTCAAATTTGCCATGGGAAAATATGGAGCCGATATAAAACAAGAATTTATGACCAATGAAATTATAACTTGGAGTAAAAAGAACACTTCTTGGAAAACATGGGTAAAGTATAGTGGAGGCGAAAGTAGTGGAACTAGAACTAGCTACGATTCAGAGTCAGGTTATCTTGTAACATCCTTCGACATTGATGCTTGGGAAAAATCTGTCAACAAAGAAAATGCAGGGATCGTTGGAATCAATTGGGAAAAAACATATCCAATATATGAATTGATTGCAGATGCAACGAAGAGAGAAGAAATTCGATTAGCAGTGAACCGATATATTGAAAGTCAAAAAATAGAAATACTAGAATTAGAGCCTTTATACAATATTTATAATAGAAAAACAGGGAACAATTTTAATGTTGCAGGATATGACCTAAAAAACTATTGGCTATATGTTGAAAAGGATGGAACATATAGGGAATGTGAGTCTTTTTTAGGCTATGTGCTAAAAAACAAACAATTACAAACCGAGCCATTATATAACATCAACAACAAAAAAAGTGGAAATACTTTTACTGCAATAGGCGACACCGAAAAGAACATTTGGTTGCATCAAGCAGCTGACCACGAATATCGAGAGTGTGAGTCCCAAATAGGTTACGCATACACTAAAGAAATGCCTAATACAATTCCACTGTTTAGAATACACAATAAAAAATCAAATAATACTTTTAGCGTAGCTGGAATTACTGATAAATATTACTGGTTATATCAGGCTTCCGATCATGAAAACAGAGAAGATGATGGACAGACAGGTTATATCTATCCCGCCCAATAGCCCCACAGTCACATTATAAAATATCAACAATATCAATGACAATATAATATAAGAAAGAGAGACTCTCCATAAAATTGTATAAATAGAAAACTACGGGATTCTTCTCGTAGTTTTCTATTTATACAATTTTATGGAGAGTCCCCTAATTAATACACATACCCCCATGTACATTGATAAGCATCACTCCCCTCTTGAGTACCTCGCCAATGTGTTGATAAACTATGATTAGTATACTTTTTACTATAATATCCATACAAAGGTGTTGTCCCAGGAACCTGCGATGTATAGATATAACCTAATGTTCCTTGATAACGGTCTGTACCAGAAATAGTACCCCGCCAATTAGTACAATAAGAATGATTTACATACTTTTCACTATAATATTCATATAACGGGGTAGTGCCAGGAAGCTGTTTCGCACAAATATATCCAATAACTCCTTCATAACGATCTGTAAGGTCAACCTCCCCCCTCCAATGGGTAGTATAAGAATGATTGATATATTTATCACTATAATATTGATATAATGGGAGTAGTTCAATCACATCAATCTTTTTACTATCAATATACCTAAATACAGCCTCCTTCATTTCCTGCTTCTTTATAGGATCAGAAATTAGATCATAAATAGGATACGTAGCATTCCAGTTGACATCAAATAATCTAGAATGCTGGTCATCAACTGACTCTGTCCATGCTCCCAAATTAATACTAAAACTTGGTCCTTGCTCAGGCGCGAGCGTAATAGTAGTACCCGAGGTAGAACCACCAAGAGCATTAATATAGCATTCCCAATTAGAATTTTTCTTATTGCGCTCCTCTACTTCCGTTTTGCTCCATGAACCGTGAGCATCAAGCCCAATATTGCTCAGATTATATTTTGCCCCTGCACTGACAATCTCTGTTTTTTCCGTACTACTATTCTCTTCTATTATAACAGATTTATAATATGCGGTATATTTCCCTCCAACTGTTATATTAGTTAAAACATGCGTTCCATACATTTCCACAATTTTATCCGCAGAATATTTATTTAAATCTTCAACAAAAGAAGACAACAAGTATTTAGATAAGGTTTCAATATCTGTATTCAGCAGATATCTCCTTTGCTTTTTAAAAACCTCCGCTCTTGCAAATGAGTATTTTGAAGAATAGAAATATTTTGAGCTTGTTTTGAATCCCGTCGTTATAGTCCCTGAGAAAAAGCCCTCTTTATCCTTTTTCTCAGGTAAAGATCCTACAGAACCACTAAAATTCGTATCGGTTATTATCTGAGATAAAAAAGATTGCGCATCTGCTCCTGCAAAACATCTCTGATCAATTACCCCTGAAAATTGCTTATCAAATCTGTTAGGGTTTGCTTTCACAAATGCTTCCACATCTAAGATTTTCAACCTTGTTGAATTTTCACCCATGTAGTCATCGGTTATATCATAACCATAACCTAATACATCATACACTCCATCTCCAGCTGCCCTTGTTGTTACATTTGATACCGAAGATTCAACATTTGGTAAATCCTCTATTTCTGAACAAGAATAGAAAAGAGGCAAAAAGCCTAATAAATAATAAGATTTCTTCATAATAGTACACATTAAAAGATTAACATTTACCAAATGTAAGAAATGTCATCATTTTATCCAATTTTAAAAGCATGTTTATAAACATGGCAATCGCACATAGTATTTGAAGCCACCTACCTTATATGACCTTAGAGCTAAGCACAGATACAACACATTTTTAAATAACAACATAGACAACAAGCTAAATAATGCATAGAAACAACATTATTTTTCACATCATAGATTTTCAGAATCTCAACTAAAAACTTTCTAAAAACAGATTTTAAACTTACACAAGTTTATAATACTTATGCCCCTTTATTTTCCATTTAATTAAAAAGCAAAAATAATACTTATCCCAAAGAGCGCGTAGCGTATCTCTAAAAGAAAGCGGATTCTTTTTTATCTTTTTCAAATAGCGATAATAATTTATTCGAAAAGGATGTTGGCAAGAAGTTTCCCAAGGTTTTGGCTTCCAAGTAAAATGCAGAATTTTCGGATGCCTTAAAATAAATCTCAAATCGCGGTCAAAACCAAACTTCTTGATTATTCCATAATAATAAAAGATAAATTCGACATTCCATGCTAAAGAAATATGCACAGACTTATCATAAAAAAAAGCATTTAATACATCTTGATCATGCGCTCTAAGTTTTTCAAAATTATGTTCAATGTACTCTATAAAAGCTTGAGTCATATTATGTGTACGCCAATAATCCAAGTTCACCAATAATACACCTGCATTAAAATATCCATATTTAGAGTCGTAATCAAGTCTTTCATACACATCTTCTGCGCAACATCCTCTTTCTTCAAAGGCCGCTACAACAAAATTGTCTCTCAAAGGCGTTTCCCAAAGTTCTTTTATAGACTGATTAACAATGATATCACAATCCAAATATAAAACTTTATTCACGTCAGCAGGAAGAAGATCCGCCATAAATAACCTATTATAAGTAGCAATAGATAAATGATCAGTTGACTTTATAGGGCACTTTTCCAAAAATTTAAAATCAACCTGACAATAAAAGAAATGTCCATTATATGAATGAACAATCTTTTGAATAAAATCTAAATCATCCAAATCCAATCCTTCAGTGAGTAAATAAACTGCATGCTCTTCTCCCGGATTATTCTCAAAAAAGGAAATCAACATCACACTGCAATGTTGAACATAACCACTATCAGCGGCACAAACAATATTCATATTTCTACATTAATATATTGCAAATATAATATTTACGCTTCTCAAAAAATGAATATCTCTTATCTTTTTTAAAAACTCTTTTTATCAACATAGATTTAGGTCACAAATACACTATTATCATTTGATATTTTTTATACCTTTGTTCTTCAGATATAATAAGATCTGTTTTATTTATAGTATGTAAATATCTTTATAAGACATAGGCTTCAGCTTTATCTAAATAAAAATATTCTAAAAACAAATTTATCCATGAGACTCAGAATATTCAGAAGAAATAAGAAACGCCACATTCTCTACTCCTTATTTAACAGAAAATGGGTATATATTTCATATATTCCCGATGTATACTACAATAAAAAGAATACGAAATACATGCTATCCCACCAAAACAAGAGAGAAGCTTTGGTTATTGGAGATATTTTTTACTCTTTAGGATATAACGTTAAAATTGCGCTTTTTAATGCCCCTGAAGAATGCGATACTCGAAAGTATGATATCATATTTGGTTTAGAACCAAACTTCGTAACTATGAGCCAAAGAAATCCACAAGCTCTTAAAATATACTATGCGACAGGAGCTTATTGGAAACATCAACTCACAATGGTAAAAAACAGGACAGACCTATTTAATACAAAACATGGAACACATTTACCATATTCGCGTTTAGTGGATGCGCATAACAGTTGCGAGATAGCTGACGTTATTTTTCAAATAGGCAGCTCATTTACTATCCAAACATATCCTTCCAAATTGCAGAGTAAAATTAATATAATTAATCAGTCTAGCAATTTTGTTCAAGAGTGTGACCTAAAACATAAATTGCAAAGTGTCTCAATGAAGGATTTCATGTGGTTTGGCTCCAGTGGAAGTATTTTGAAAGGTTTAGATTTAGTTTTAGAGTATTTCATAGAGAACCCTCAATACAATTTGCATGTAGTCGGACCACTTGATGAGGAATTCATAAGGTTCTATCAAAAGCAAATAGAAAAATGCCTCAATATAACATTTTACAATTCGATTTAATGTGCGTATAATACAGATGCTTCCAAATACAGTTTACAAAAAAGTAACAGGATATTTGGTCAATGTCAACAAAAACGTGTGCTCTTGTGACCGTGTCTTGTTGCTGCTTTTCACAGCGGCGAAAGATGCGGTCGTGTGCCCTTTTGGGGCGCAGCGCTGAAGGGGGAATTTTTGCCCGGTGATATTGAAATGGAAGGCAAAATTTTGAGAAAGAAAGGGAAAAACAATGAAAGCAAAGAAAACAAAGCTGGCTTTGTGGATCTGCGCTATTGTGGTGCTGCTCGTCGCAAGCATTCTGGTTCCTTCGGTGCAGAAGACCGAAACGATTCAGGTGACCATGCGTGACGCGGTTCTGCATGAGACGAACAAAATCAGCCTCTTCGGCATCAAAGATGTCAACCCGGCGTTGATCTCCGCCATGGTGGTCTCGGGCATCTTGCTGGTATTTGCGGTCATCGTGCGCATTTTCGTCATTCCGCGCTTTAAGATGGTGCCCGGAAAGTTCCAGATGCTCCTTGAGCAGGCGGTAGACCTGTTCGACGGCATGGCTAAGTCCAACAGCCCGGGGCGCAGCGGCTTCCTCGGTGCGTACATCTTCACGGCCGGCGCGTACATTTTCATCGGTACGCTCTTTGAGCTGTTCGGCATTCAGGCTATCACAACGGAGGGCTCGCCCATCACGCTTCCGGCGCCGCTGTCCGATGTCAACGCCGCCATCGCCATGGGCTGCTTCTCGTACCTCGTCATTCTGGGAGGCGGTATCGCGTATAACGGCTTCAAAGGCGTGGGCAGCACTTTAAAGGAGTTCTCGCTGCCGATTTCCATGAGCTTCCGTCTGTTCGGCGCGCTTTTAAGCGGCTTGCTCGTTACGGAGCTTGTGTATTATTATGTGAATCTGAGCTTTGTGCTGCCGGTCATCGTGGGCGTTATGTTCACGCTGCTGCACGCGCTCATTCAGGCATATGTTTTGACGATGCTCGTCGCGCTCTATTTCGGCGAGGTTTCCGAGAAGCAGGAACCGAAAAAGAAAAAAGTAAAAGCAGAAGCTGAAAATTAACCTACGGAGGGAAAATATCATGAACGCAAAACAGAGAAAGTTAAAGAAGCTTGCCATCATTCTGCTGGCAGTCATCGCCATCCTCGCCATCTCCATTCCGGTATTCGCTGCAACAAACGGTGATGCCGCAACCACCACGGCAACAGCCGAAACCGCAGTAGAAGCTGCAGCCACCACCGCAGACAGCACAACTGGCCTTAAGGCACTTGCTTCCGCTATTGCAGTCGGTATTGCAGCCGCCGGCGGTGCAGTCGGTATGGGCCTCTCCGCAGGTAAGGCTGTTGAGGGCATCGCGCGTCAGCCGGAGGCTGAAAGCAAGATCCGTACCACCCTCATGCTCGGCCTCGTCTTTATCGAGACGGCCATCATTTATGCCCTGCTCGTTGTTATCCTCATCATCTTCGTCCTGTAAAGGCAGGTAGGAAACCATGAATATCCCATTGAACATTGACTGGCAGCAGATCCTGCTGCACTTGTTCAATTTTGCCATTCTGGCGGGTGGGCTGTACCTGCTGCTGTACCGGCCGGTGAAGCAGTTCATGGAACAGCGGGAGGCCTATTACCAGGACATCCACCAGGAAGCCGAGCAGGTGAAGGCGCAGGCCGCGCAGATGAAGGCCGAGTACCAGGCCAGGCTGTCCGAGGCGGATGCCGACATCGCCCGGAAGCGGACTGCGGCGGAGCAGGAACTGGAGCAGCTCCGGGTCCAACAGGTGTCCGACGCCAAACAGGAGGCGGAGCAGATCCTGGCCAAGGCGCAGGAGAGCGCCCGGCAGGAGCGGACGGAAATGATGGCCAAAGCCTCGAAGGAGCTGGTGGACGTGGCGGTGGCCACGGCAGAGAAGATCGCCCTGGGGGCGCACGAAGATCCTTACGAACAGTTCCTGCGCCTCGCGGAGAGGAGGAGCGCCCATGAACAATCC
>OLVO01003686.1_pt1 | contig 12280 bp, 8 predicted proteins | sample 1672571 | NCBI WGS metagenome assembly OLVO01 (sample SAMEA3136700, study PRJEB25190) | human gut metagenome | biome: human gut; feature: human-associated habitat; material: faeces | place: Austria | collected 2013 | reverse complement strand
TTCATCGGCTTTCCTCCATCACCCACCGAAATGCTCTTGCGGTACGCAAATCGGCGTCTTTGAAATGCCCGCCGCTGTTCCATTCAAAGGTGCAGTCTGCACCGCGCGCTATAAGCTGACTGTGCAGAGTGCGGATATTATCCCCCACCACAGCCATGACAGCGTTTTTCGTGTGTTCTTCCTTGTCGCCAAGGCTCAGATAAATGTGCTGCGTCTGTATCGGGCGCTGCTGTTCAAACTTCATCCAGTCCGGAAACCACACCGAGGGCGAGGCGGCGGCGACACCGTAGAACAGATTTGTCTGGGTGGAGGCCCACAAAGCAAACAGCCCTGCCAGCGAGTAGCCGCCCAGAATGATTTTGACGTTTTCCGGGAGAGGATACTGCTGCTTCAGTGTGGGGATGACCTGTTCCGTCAGAAAGCGCAGGGTGTCCGCAGCCTTACCGCCGAAGCCTTGCTTTCCCCAGACAGCAGGGGCTTCCCACGGGGAAAGTGCATCGTTCCAGCTTTCCACCGGGATGGCCGCAAACAGAAACGGATGCGCTGCGCCCTGTGCAATGGCTGCAACTTCGTTGTCCATGCTCTGCAACTCATGTTCGCCGGTCATTTGGAGCAGCAGGTATTCCGCATGGGCTTCGCCGTAAATGCGGCAAGGTCTGCTCCCGATTTGCATTGTCTGTGCGGTCACTGCGACGTCCTCCCGAAAAAACTTTGATAAGCCCAGTATAGCAACTGAAAAATCATTTTGCAATTCAAAAGGCGTTCATAGCCGTAGCAAGCAGTGTCTTCGTATATACAAAGACCATTTTTGCGTTGCAAAATGCTTGTTGGGAAATCCCAAACCCTTGAACTACATCCGATGGATGCAGGCTACGCGTTTTTTGCAAAACGCTCTTTCAGCACACCGCAGGAATGCGCAGCCATCACGGAATTGTGATGATTACAGGGATTGGGATTGCATCCCAACAAGTGAATGAACACAGCAGAATTTTAATTCTGCGTGCGAATTTAGCCTTTGTGCGCACAAAGGCTCTGCTCGCCACGGTTATGGTTCTGCGAATGCGATTGAGAAACTTTTCATTCGCATTGCAAACCGGGTGGCACTTTTGTATAATTGGTTCAATGAACACACGCATAAAATCGGAGGGGCTGTCCGATTAAAAAATCTAAAAATGCGCTATTGCAGGCCACTGGGAGGAATAGCATGAACAAGCAGCAACTCGCATCGAAAATCTGGGAATCTGCCAACAAGATGCGCTCTAAAATCGAAGCCAACGAGTACAAGGATTACATTCTGGGCTTCATGTTTTATAAATTTCTGTCGGACAAAGAAGTCAAATGGCTGAAAGAGAATGACTGGACAGACGAATATCTGCCGGATTTGACCGAAGACGATGTCGAAACGCTGGATACCGTTCGGAAGAATGTCGGCTATTTTATCGCCTATGAAAATCTGTTTTCCACATGGATCAGCAAAGGCAACGACTTCAAGGCTGACGACGTAACGGTGGCATTGCAGGCATTCAGTCGATTGATCGACCCGCACCACAAAAAGGTGTTTGACGGTGTCTTTGCTACGCTGCAAACCGGCCTGTCCAAACTGGGTGAAAGCTCCGGTGCGCGGACAAAGGCCATTCGCGACCTGATCTATCTCATCAAAGATATTCCCATGGACGGCAAGCAGGATTATGATGTTCTCGGCTTTATCTACGAATATCTGATCAGCAACTTTGCAGCAAACGCAGGCAAGAAGGCCGGCGAGTTCTACACGCCGCACGAAGTTTCGCTGCTCATGTCTGAAATCGTGGCGTACCACCTGAAAGACCGGGAAGAGATCAAAATTTACGACCCCACCAGCGGTTCCGGCTCACTGCTGATCAACATTGGTCAGTGTGCCGCACGGTATATGGGCAATGGCAACAACATCAAATACTACGCACAGGAGTTGAAGGAAAACACCTACAACCTGACCCGCATGAACCTTGTCATGCGCGGCATTCTGCCCGACAACATTGTAACGCGCAACGGCGATACGCTGGAGGAAGATTGGCCGTACTTTGAAGAAAACGACCCGGTCAACACCTACGACCCGCTGTTTGTGGATGCGGTGGTATCAAATCCCCCATATTCGCAGGCGTGGAATCCGAACGACAAAGAGAACAACCCGCGCTTTTCGGATTACGGCCTTGCCCCCAAAGGCAAGGCAGACTACGCCTTTTTGCTGCACGACCTGTATCATATCCGCAATGACGGCATTGTGACCATCGTTCTGCCCCACGGTGTTCTATTCCGTGGCGGTGAAGAAGGTACAATTCGCAAAAATCTGATTGACCACAACAACATTGATGCAATCATCGGTCTGCCCGCCAATATTTTCTTCGGCACAGGCATTCCCACCATCATCATGGTGCTGCGGAAGAATAAAAAGGATTCGGACGTTCTGATTATTGATGCGTCTAAGGGCTTTGAGAAGGACGGCAAAAACAACAAGCTGCGTGCCTGTGACATCAAACGCATTGTGGATGCTTACAAGGAACGCCCGGATAAAATCGAAAAATTCGCACGCAGAGTATCCCGTGCGGAGATCGTTCAGAACGATTACAACCTGAACATTCCCCGCTATGTGGACTCTTCCGAAAAGGCTGAGAGCTGGGACATTTACGCTTCTATGTTTGGCGGTATTCCCGAGGCCGAACTGCAAGATCTGTCTGCCTACTGGACAGCATTCCCGCACCTGAAAGCGACTCTGTTCAGCCCGGACAACGAAGCCTATTGCCGTCTGAATGTGGCCAATTTGAAGAACGCTGTTCTGTCCCACCCGGATGTGGTGGCGTTCAAGACCGCTTTCCAGAATGCTTTCGGTGACTTTGATGCCTATTTGAAGTCCGCACTCATCGACGGCATGACGCAGCTGAATGCTGCCGGCGAGGAAGAACGCCTGAGCCGGGAGATCTTTGCACGGCTGGCAGGAATTCCACTGGTTGACCGCTATGCAGCATACCAGCTTTTGGACGACGACTGGAAGAAAATTGCCATCGACCTTGAAATCATCCAGACCGAGGGTTTTGCTGCAACCAAGCAGGTAGACCCAAACATGGTGCTGAAAAAGAATGCCGAGGTGCAGGACGGCTGGGTGGGCCATGTGCTGCCCTTTGAGCTGGTGCAGAGCGTTAAAATGCATGAGGAAGTGGCAGCACTGCGGGCAAAAGAAACTCGCCTTGCCGAAATTGCAGGCGAGTATGAAAGCTATCTGGACGAACTGAGCGAGGAGGACAAGGAACAGGATTTTGCCAACGATGGTGCCTTTGTTGCCGCTGAGGTCAAAAAGGCCATCAAGGCGCGGGAGGTAGAGCCGGCTACCTTGAGCATCCTGAAAGATGTGGACGCGCTGTTTGCCGAGGAAAAGACCCTGAAAAAGCAGATCAAGGACGACAGTGCCGCCCTCCACCAGCGCACCAAAGGCGTGATTGAACGCCTGACCGATGAAGAAGTGCGTGACCTGCTGCACCGCAAGTGGATCTTGCCCCTGATGGAAAATCTGAACAGCCTGCCGGATGCCGTTCTGGACGATTTTGTGAAGCAGTTGGATGCCGTCTGCAAGAAATACGAAACCACCTTTGAGGACGTAGAGAGCCAGATTGCCGATACCGAGCACGAATTGCTGGGGCTGCTGGACGATCTGCAGGGAAATGAATTTGACATGAAGGGCATTGCAGAACTCAAAAAGTTGCTGGGAGGTGAATGATTATGCAGGATAACGAGAAGAAACCTGCCCTCCGGTTCAAGGGCTTCACTGACCCTTGGGAACAGCGTAAGCTGGGTGATGTTGCTGATATTGTTGGTGGTGGAACGCCAAGCACCAACAATCCAAACTACTGGGATGGAGATATTGATTGGTATGCACCCGCTGAAATAGCAGGACAAATCTATTTTGATTCCAGCCAAAGAAAGATAACCGAACAGGGCTATGAAAATAGTTCTGCGAAGATGCTTCCACCCGGTACAGTTCTGTTCACTTCTCGTGCGGGCATCGGAAAAACTGCCATTTTATCGAAAAAAGGTTGCACAAATCAGGGATTTCAATCCATTGTTCCGCATAATGACGAATTGGATTCTTATTTTGTCTTTTCTCGAACTGACGAGTTGAAACAATATGGTGAGCTTGTCGGAGCGGGCTCAACGTTCGTTGAAGTTTCGGGAAAGCAGATGGCTGCTATGAATCTGAAAATGCCGACAACAATAGAAGAGCAACAGACAATAGGCCGTTTTTTTAAGCGACTCGACACACTTATCACCCTTCATCAGCGTAAGTATGAGAAGCTAGTGAATATCAAAAAGTCCATGCTGGACAAGATGTTCCCCCCAAATGGGGCATCTGTACCGGAAATTCGCTTCAAGGGTTTTACTGACCCTTGGGAACAGCGAAAGTTCTCAGAATTGGTACAAATAGAACGAGGAGGCTCACCAAGACCGATTGACGATTTCATAACGGATGCCCCAAATGGGTTGAACTGGGTTAAGATTGGTGATGCTCCAACACAAGGAAATTACATAACCAAAACCGCTGAGAAAATCCGACCTGAAGGACTGTCTAAAACGAGAGAAGTTCATCCGGGTGACTTAATTCTTTCCAACTCTATGAGTTTCGGAAAGCCCTATATAATGGGCATTGATGGCTGTATTCACGACGGTTGGTTGCTCATAAGAAATACCTATGGAGTCTTTGACTTAACTTTCCTTTGCCATCTACTTGGTACACCACAAATGCTTAGCCAGTATAGGTCACTTGCTGCTGGCAGCACAGTAAATAATCTTAATAAAGAACTTGTGGGAAACACAGTTGTAACTATTCCAAGTATAACCGAGCAGCGAGTTTTGGGCGATTACTTGGAGCAGCTTGACACCCTTATCACCCTTCATCAACGTAAGTTGGAAAAGCTGCAAAACATCAAGAAATCTTGTCTTGAAAAGATGTTTGTATAAAAACAAGTGGTGCAATTTGCCCGCAACCAGTAGATGGACGTACCGTCGTTTGCTGTTTGGCTAAGGAGCAACGCAATTTGTTCTGTTCGTTCAGAATATGCAAAACTGAATGATGAATGAAAATTAAGGCAATGTCGGACGCTTGGAACTGCTGTGTTTTAAGACTATCGGGAGTCAAAAATCAAAATTTGAGCCGAATACGCAAAACTGAGAGTGAAATTTTCAGCGAACATTCGGTAGGCGGTGGAAAATAGCTGCTGAAAGTGTGTATTTGCTCCTACTTGGGAACAGCGTAAGCTGGGTGAAATTGCAAAAGAGGTAGTCAGAAATGACCCTGCATCTGATGCACCGATTATGATGATAACGGCGGGCAACGGATTTATAGAGCAGTCTGATAGGTATGCCTTTAATAATGCTGGCGAGAGCCTAAAGAAGTATATTCTTTTGGAATGTGGCGAGCTGGCATATAACCACGGAGCATCCAAGTTGCGTCCGTATGGCTCCTGCTTTGCATTGACAACAGTTGAAAAAGCGCGTATTCCCTTTGTTTATCATTGCTTCTCAGTAGAGAAAAGCAATCCGGAATTTTTATCTATTGAGCTGAACGGTGCAAATGTTGAAAATCAATTGCGAAAAATAGTATCTTCTGGTGCTCGAATGGACGGACTTCTTAATATTGCTTACAGCGAGTATACAGAAGTGACCGTTCAGCTCCCCAAAAAAGAAGAGCAAGACTGGATCGCGAAATTTTTTAAGCAACTTGACACCCTTATCACCCTTCATCAGCGTAAGCTGAAAAAGCTTGTACAAATTAGAAAAGCCTTCGCAGAGAGGTGCTTTTTGCAAAGTCGAAAGGAGTTCGTTATGGCGTTTACAAAAGAAGCCGATTTTGAAGAGGCGGTGGTAAAGCTCCTGATAGAACGCGGCTGGAAAGATGGTGTGCTGAAAAACTACACCGAACAGCAGCTGATCCAGAACTGGGCGAACATCCTTTTTGAAAACAACCGTGGCATTGACCGACTGAACGATTATCCGCTGACGGATGGCGAGATGCAGCAGATCATGGAACAGGTCATGAACGCGAAAACGCCGATGAAGCTGAATAAATTTATCAACGGCAAAAGTGTGCTCATCAAGCGTGACAATCCTGACGATAAGCTGAATTTCGGCAAAGAAGTGTCCCTGAAAATCTATGACCGTCTGGAAATTGCAGCTGGACTTAGCCGCTACCAGATCGCAGAGCAGCCAAAGTTCCCCACCAAGTCCAAAATTTTGAATGACCGCCGTGGCGATTTGATGCTGCTCATCAATGGTATGCCGGTCATTCACATGGAACTGAAAAAGAGCGGTGTTTCCATCAAACAGGCTTGCAACCAGATTGAAAAATACGCGGCAGAGGGCATTTTTACGGGACTGTTCTCGCTGGTGCAGATTTTTGTGGCCATGAACCCGGAAGAAACGGTCTACTTTGCCAATCCCGGCCCGGAAGGACAATTCAACCCCAGCTACTATTTCCATTGGGCGGACTTCTACAACGAGCCGATGAACGACTGGAAAGACGTTACAACGGCACTTTTGTCTATCCCGATGGCGCATATGTTGGTGGGCTTTTATACCGTTGCCGATGGTTCCGATGGCATTTTGAAGGTGATGCGCAGCTATCAGTACTACGCTGCCAGCAAAATTTCGGATGCCGTTTCCAAGGCGAAATGGGAGAATGACCAGCAGCGCGGCGGCTACATCTGGCACACCACAGGTTCCGGCAAGACCATGACTTCTTTCAAGTCCGCTCAACTGATTGCATCTTCCAAGGATGCGGACAAAGTGATTTTTCTGATGGACCGAATCGAGTTGGGCACTCAGAGCCTGAAAGAATACCGCAACTTTGCAGAGGAAAACGAGGAGGTGCAGGCTACCGAGAACACGGATGTTCTTGTGGACAAGCTGAAAAGTACTTCGCCGTCCGATACGCTCATCGTGACTTCCATCCAGAAGATGAGCAACATCAAGGATGATGCACAAAACAAGCTGAACCCCAACGACATTGCGCTGATCAACGCAAAGCGGTTGGTTTTTATCGTGGACGAGTGCCACCGTTCCACCTTTGGCGATATGATGCAGACCATCAAGCATACATTCCCGAAAGCACTGTTCTTTGGTTTTACCGGTACGCCGATCCAAGGCGAAAACCAGAAGAAAATGAGCACCACCGCCACCGTTTTCGGCAACGAACTGCATCGGTACAGCATTGCAGACGGCATCCGGGATCACAACGTGCTGGGCTTTGACCCTTACAAGGTGCTGACCTTCAAGGACAGCGACTTGCGGAAAGCGGTCGCACTGGAAAAAGCAAAGGCATATTCTGTGGACGAAGCTCTGGCCGACCCACAGAAGAGCAAGGTGTTTTATAAGTATCTGAATCTGCCGATGGCAGGCGGAAAAGATGCGCTCGGTGAGGAGATAAAGGGCATCGAGGATTATATTCCCAACACCCAGTATGAGGGCGAAGAACACCAGAAAGCCGTGGTGGAGGACATTTGCGAGAACTGGCAGACCCAGAGCCGCAACAGCAAATTTCATGCCATTTTTGCAACCTCCAGCATCCCGGAAGCCATCCAATATTACAAGAGGTTCAGAGAAGCCGCACCATGGCTGAAAGTCACCGCACTATTTGACCCCAACATTGACAACAACGGCAAAGGCATCACCAAAGAAGAAGGGCTAAAAGAGATCGTAGAAGACTATAACGCCCGCTATGGACAGGACTTCAGCATTCCGACCTTTGCCAAGATGAAAAAGGACATTGCGGCACGGCTGGCGCACAAATTGCCCTACCAGCGCATCGAGCGCACCCCGGAAAAACAGCTTGATCTGCTGATCGTGGTGGATCAGATGCTGACAGGCTTTGACTCCAAGTGGATCAACACCCTGTATCTGGATAAAATGCTGCAATACGAAAATCTGATTCAGGCGTTCTCCCGCACCAACCGACTGTTTGGCGATGACAAACAGTTTGGCACCATCAAGTATTACCGCCGTCCGCATACGATGGAGAAAAATATCGCAGATGCGGTAAAAGAGTATTCCGGCGATAAACCGTTTGGCCTGTTTGTAGATAAACTGGACAAGAACGTGGAAAAACTGAATGCCCTCTATGCGGAGATCAAAGATCTGTTTGTGTCGGCAGGCATTGAAGAGTTTTCGCAGATCCCTGCGGATATGGCAGAGCGCAAAAAGTTTGCCGACCTGTTCCAGTCCTTCAACGAAAATCTGGAAGCAGCCAAGGTGCAGGGCTTCGAGTGGGATAAGCCCATTGTGATCATCAACGAGGATGCAGATGAGAAAACGGAACTTCATGCGGACTTTGACGAGAGAACGTTCAAAGTGCTGGCACTCCGCTATAAAGAGCTGTTCACGCCGAATCCGGATGGCAGTGAAAATGACCCGGACGATGACGTTCCCTATGCGGTGAACAGCTATCTGACCACCATTGATACTGCTGACATCGACACGGATTACATGAACTCCCGCTTTGAAAAGTACCTGAAAATTTTCTATCAGGAGGGTGCAGAAGCAGAAGCCATTCATCAGGCCGAAACGGAGCTGCACAAGACCTTTGCCACCCTCTCGCAGGAAGAACAGAAATATGCGAATATTTTCCTGCACGACATTCAGAGCGGGGCAGTTGTCCCGCAGCCGGGAAAGACCTTGCGGGAGTATATTGCCGAGTACATCGCCCAAAAGCAGAACGACCAGATCCACAAAGTAGCTGAAGTTTTCGGCTTGGACGAAAAGAAGCTGCGGGCATTCATGCGTGCAAACATCACCGAAGCCAACATTAACGAGTTTGGCCGTTTTGATGACCTGAAAGCCACCGTAGATAAGGCAAAAGCAAAGGCATATTTTGAAGCAATCGAGGGTACAAAGCTTATTCCGCCCAAGGTGCCTGTCAAGTATGATAAACTCTTGCGCGAGTTCATCGTAAGTGGCGGATTTGATTTGAAAATGCCAAAAGAATCATAAAATGGGTGCAAAATCACCCTGCTGACCAAGAGCCGAGGCGCGTCCTCGGCTCTTTTTTCGCGCCAAAATCCCAAAACACACCTACTTGGGAACAGCGTAAGCTGAAAGAACTCTACTTTCAACTAACTGAGCGCAATACCGATTTGCTTCCGTACCAGAAGACACTTTCTGTTGCCACAATGTCTTTTAAGACGGATGGCAATGGTGCCGCAGATACTTCACTTGCAAACTATAAAAGATTAAGAACCGGAGATATTGCGTTCGAGGGCCACACGAGTAAGGAGTTTCGGTATGGCCGATTTGTACTAAATGATGTGGGCGATGGAATTATGTCACCAAGATTTAGTGCTTTGAGGCCGTTGCACGAGATGCCAATAAATTTTTGGAAATATTACATTCACTATGAACCAATAATGAGAAAAGTGCTTGTAAACTCGACAAAAGCGGGCACTATGATGAATGAATTGGTTATTAATGACTTCTTGCAAGGAAGCATTTTAGTGCCTAGCATGACTGAACAGCAGGCAATAGGCCGTTTTTTCAAGCAACTCGACACCCTTATCACCCTTCATCAGCGTGAGCATATAAAACCGATTTTGGAGGTAAAACGTGTTAAACGAAATGAATGAAAACAACCTGTTCTGCGATTATTATGAGCAGTGGGTTGCTGTATACAAAGAGGGTGCAGTTCGCCCGGTTACATTGGATAAGTACAAAATGACCCTTTCTTGGGTAAAAAAACTCGCTCCTACTTTGAAACTCTGTGAGGTTTCCAGAGTGACCTATCAGCAGCTTTTGAACGATTATGCCGTAGGCCACGAGCGTCAGACCACGATGGACTTCCACCATCAGCTGAAAGGGGCTATCATGGATGCCGTGGATGATGGACTGATTGTGAAAGATCCGACCCGAAAAGCGATCATCAAAGGCAAGCCCCCGGTTCCTAAAAAGGTGAAGTATCTGAACCAGTTTGAACTGCATCTTTTACTGAGCGACTTGGATCTACAGGGAAAACTCAACTGGGACTGGATGATTTTGCTGATTGCCAAAACCGGCATCCGCTTTTCCGAAGCTTTGGCGATCACTCCTGCGGATTTTGACTTTTCGCACCAGATGCTTTCCATCAATAAAACATGGGATTATAAGGGGAACGGCGGATTTCTGCCGACAAAAAATAAATCGTCTGTCCGCAAAATTCAGATTGACTGGCAGACGGTGATCCAGTTCGCAGCACTGGTAAAGGACGTTCCTGAAGATAAGCCGATTTTCGTGTTCAAGGAACACGCCTACAATTCCACCGTCAACGATGTTCTGGAACGGCACTGCAACCGGGCCAAGATCCCGGTTATCTCGGTACATGGTCTGCGGCATACCCACGCTTCGGTGCTTCTGTTTGCAGGTGTATCTATTGCAAGCGTGGCAAGGCGGCTGGGGCATTCCAGCATGACAACAACGCAGAAAACCTACCTGCACATCATTCAGGAACTGGAAAATCAGGATATTGACCTTGTAATGCGGTCACTCTCTGGATTAAGCTGATAAAATAATCAACCATCGCTCGCGCTGGTGAAGGATGATAAGAGAAAAGCCAAACCTCAAGCTGTACAGGATGTACGGTGAGGTTTGGCTTTTTGGTATCAGCTGCTCTTTTGATTTTCGTTCATGATTTTTCTGGCTCGTCCGCGCGTGGTGTCCTCAAAGGTTTCATCCTCGCTGAATCGCAGCCAATAGGGGTCTTCCATCAGGCAGGCGTTGGTGCGTTTGACGATTTCCCATGCATTGTAGTCCGGCAGACCCATCATTTTCAGAATTTCCTTGCAGTCCATCCGATTTTTCGGAAAGATTCGTTTCTTTGCCCAAACCACCACATCGACCAATGGAACTTCACGTTTGTCACCGATGAAAAGGTTCAGTGGGAGGCTGTACTGCGGCACGCCCTCATTTGCGCAAAGAGACTGCCCATCTTCGCTTAGGTGTGCAATTTCTTTTTCATCCATCATCAATTTCAGATAGGCCATTTTATCACCCCATGGCGGCTTTCAGGTAGTGCAGACGGTATTTCAGGTATTGACGGATCGCAGATGCTCTTTTTTCGCTCAACAATGCAAGAATAGGCGAGATGGACTGAATGATTTCACTATACAACTCGTCCAAGTCACGCGTTGGCAGCACAGGCTCATCGATCATCTTGATTTGCTGGGCATGGTGACTGCGGAACGGTTTGGCTTTGTCGAACTGATAACGGAGCTTCGTGTCAGTCAATTCTTCATCCGTTGCCCACGCAAGCAGACTACCGCCATTGTCGTAAATAGGCGGAGCATAATTTTTTCCATCCCGGACGATCACATCAAAATTGTTTTCGTGGCGGTCTTCGTTGCCGATAAAGGCGTCAAATGCCAGCATTTGATAAAGCCACTTCTTACCATATAGTTCTATCGCATACTGGAACAATGCTTCCGGTGAAGCGGCTCGACCGCTGGCAAGGAAATGGGCATCAGCCAAGTCTGCAAAATGATACAGCTGTTCATCGTCCGTTGTGAACTTGGGGCAAACGCTGACCACATCACAGGAATAGGTCTGAATGTCGGGAAAGAGTTTGGCAGGCATCAGGGCATATTCCACATGCGGCAGACCCAGAACCTGCGCAATCAGCGATGCCATCACCTCAGAATATGGCTCATATCCAGCCGTTCCGGCCTCTGTGATGGAGTTGCCTTTGACCATAACAAGCTGATCATCTACATGATACCAGCCCTTTGAGAGCATTCCACGGCTCGTCCGTGTTTCACGCTTTTCAACCAACTGGATTTTTGCAGGGACTTCAATTGGGCTCATGGTATCACGCTCCTTTGCTCCATTATACCATGTTTGGATGGATAGACAAGGTAAACTATGGTCAATAGCAAAAATCAAAACATCAAATTGTTTTTTGAAATTTGAAGTAGAAAAGTCAAATCAAATATGAAATTTCGATAGAAACATTAAATTTTTAGCTCAATAAGTGAAATGAACGCTCAAAAAATGAAATCCAAACCCCAAAAGTGAAATTTGATGGTTGAATACTGAAAAAGTGTTAAAAAGATTTTGATATTCTAAATTCGACTTGAACTGTTTTTTGCATATCGTCCTTGCAGATAGCCTTTGGCGATGTTCTCACCTTTCCGGGGAGAAAACTCGGTCAGGGCATAAATATCGGTCTGCATGGTCTTTTCGTTCTTCTCTGCAAACCAGATCTGATCGCGCCGCAGCAACGTCAGGTCGAGAAGTCCGGTAT
>OLVO01003681.1_pt1 | contig 12292 bp, 15 predicted proteins | sample 1672571 | NCBI WGS metagenome assembly OLVO01 (sample SAMEA3136700, study PRJEB25190) | human gut metagenome | biome: human gut; feature: human-associated habitat; material: faeces | place: Austria | collected 2013 | reverse complement strand
CTATTCAGAGGACAGAAGAAGGATACGATTATTCCTTTTACGATGAAGATTTCCGTCTGATGGATGGTGGCGTCTATGAAAATGATGAAATTTCTATTGAAGAAGCGGCAGAGGAACTTCTGGAAGACGAAGGCTGGACTGGAGAACGCATCTGTGGGGATTATGATCAGTTGATGGAAAAAGTGAAAGAAATGGATGAGGTTGTAATGGCAGAGATTCAGAAAAGCCAGGGCGAATATAAGCCACTGGCTAAGGTAGAAGAACTGGAAGAGGCGAATTATAACATGATTGACAATGTACTTAACAATATGCCACTGAAGAAAGAACCTTATCTGGAATACTTTGCCACAGAATGTGATGAGTTCCATGATATGGGAGCTTATGAAAAAAGTACCGATGTTAATCAGATAGCTGCAGTCTATGAAAAATATAAGGAGAATCCAGAAACTGCGTATCTGGGATGCTCGATGGGAATTATCTATCGTGATCCGGAAGACAGTTACTATGATGAAGCCGAATTTGCAATCGTAAAAGGAAATACAGTACTTGGAAATCTGATGGATGATGTTCAGTTTTATGGAGAGCTTGCACTGGTACGGGAAGGGATTGAGAAAATTCATGAAGCATTGCCGGACTACAAGTATGTACCGATGAGGGATGTTCGAGAAGCAATGTATCCAGAGAAGATGACCACAGAACAGCTGGCAGAGGCACTGGATGAGATTGCAGAAGCATTTGATCCGTATGAGTATCGAGATAATGTGGAGATGGGAGAAAATACGATACAGGAAGTAATGCTGGATTTGCGAAGTGGAAATATTCATTACTATGTTTCTTACTTGAAGGATATTGTGGACGAAAAATGCGACCTGTCTGTTCGTGCAGGCGTATTGCTGGAAAGACTGAAAGCCTATGAACCGGAGCTTCCAAAAGATATAGAACCGATGGTGTATGTAAATTATTGTGAGAAAAGTGATTTGGGGAATCCAAGATGCCAGAAGTTATCTGATTTGGATTCCAAAACCGTAGAACAGGACAAAGCCTGGTATGCTGACCTTGATCCAAACACCAACGAACCAAAAACGACAGCACAGATGTTTTTTACAGTATATTATGCTGAGAAGGGCGACAAGATGCTGCATCATTTTCAAGGTAAGATAGAGATTGGTACCGGAAACGGAGGTATCATCAGTCAATTAAAGATGCAGAATGAAATGAAATTGACGGATGAAAGCTGGATCAGTTATCAGCAAGGAAAAGGCAATGAAGAGTATCAGAAGTATATGGAAGATCTGACGGATATGCAGAATCATGTACTGCCGTATTTGCAGAGTTTTTGCAGCCTGGAAGAAAAAGGTGTGCAGGAGAGACGAGAACAGAAGATAGCAGAGAAAAATGAGAGCAGAGAAACTGTGCCAAGAACTGGCGTTGAAGCAAATACAGCAGTTAAGGATGCAGGGAAAGCAGAAAGAAAGACAGTGGAACAGAAAAAGGCAATGGCAAGGAAAGAGAAAAAACCATCGATTCATGAACGCTTGGAAATCAATAAGAGAATCATCCAGGAAAAACAGGGAAAAGATAAGCCGGCGAGAGGAGCTGATTTGAGTGTAAGGACAGTGTAGTATAAGCAAAACGAGTCGGAGGTCACGGATGACAACGTGGCTTCCGGCTTTTTTTGTCTTGGTAAAAATGCTGAATTATCTACCACGAAAGTATACAAAGCTTACAAAGATGTATCTTTGTTCAAAAAGACTATATATGGGCGACCTTTTACGGGCAATTTATATAGAATAGAGAAAAGGTGGTAGAAATCATGGATATGAAAACAGCAGTTATATATCGTCTTGAAGAATTGATAAGGCAAAAGGATATTACCGTGAATGAGGCGGCGATACGTTCTGGTGTTCCGCCATCAACGCTGAAGAATATTTTGTATGGGCAGAGTAAGAATGTAGGCGTAGTTACAATCAAGAAATTGTGTGATGGATTAGAAATCACAATACCAGAATTTTTTGGAGATTCCATCTTTGCAGAGTTGGAACCGGAGTTATAGAAGTAAGAGATAATCTCATGGCAAAATTCTGCGGGATGGTTTTTTTATGAAATAAGGTTAGCTGTAACTAACAATGAGGGAGGATTATGTATAAGATAGCGATTTGTGATGATGATAAAAGATATAGAAAAACGATCAGAGAGATTATAGAGCATGAAAATAGTTTGCCTGAAAATGAAATCAGATTTTATGAATACGAATCAGGAAATGAACTTTTGAAACATACGGATATTCTCCACGAATTAGTCTTTATAGATATCCGTATGCCGGGGCTGGATGGAAACCAAACAGCATTAAAATTGAGAAATTATAACAAAGATGCAGTTTTAATCTTCTATTCCAGTTATTTTGAGCCGACAGTGGACAGTATAAATTTCGGACAGCCCTTTCGGTATATTATGAAGGACTTACACGATACCAGCTTACGCCGGGAAATTGCAGCTATTATGACTGAGGTAAAGAGACGCTTTCTGAATGACTATGCGGTAACGGTGACATCGGCGGGGAAGATAATACGCATACATGTGGAAAATATCTTATATGTTTCCAGAGCCAAAAGAGGATGTGAGATAACCATTGTGAAAGAGCAAGAAAAAGAGACAGTTCGGTGCAGAGAAGCGTTTGGAGAATTATGTGAACAGCTAAAAGATCAGGGATTTGCACAGGCGCATTATAGTTACATTGTTAAGTTGGGAAAAGTAGAAGGGTTAGAAAAAGGCGTACTACGGTTGAAATGCGGAATAGAACTGAATGTTTCAAGAGCAAAGAAAGAAGAGTTTACCGAGGCACTGTTTGAATATCTGAGGGAAAGGAATGGTTGATCTGATGAGTTTACTAAGAGATGTTTTAGTTTGCAGCCTTCAGGTATGGATGCTGAATGATTTTGGGAAAAATATGTTTCCGTATAGGGTAGAACCTTTATGGAAAAGAATTGGGGTGTACTTTGCTGCGGCACTTTGTATTTTTATTGCAAATCATATGGGAACGACGCTATTTAATATTGCGATTATTCCCGCAAGTTATACGATTGCTGCTATTATTATTTTTCAAGGCAGTAAGTGGAAGAAAGTTATCATGGCCTGTTGTTATTATATGTTGGCAATCGTACCAGAGTTTTTGTTTGCTGCGATTACTGAAGCCTATGGAATAACTATCTACTACCCAGTGGATTACGTGGATCCAGAATGGAAAAGTATTCCATATGGTAAACCATTGGCAAACCAGACTTATTATGTTCTGAACTATGAAGGTAGCACATCATGTAAATCGAGATTTTAAATTATTAAAAAAAATGTTGTTATATACAAAAGGGAAAAATGTGACGTTACGTTTGATTGCGAATAATTTATGCTTACATATGTGTCCATACAGTATTATGCATGGGACAGTGCAGGGACATTTTAGTTGTTCAGATAGTTGCTCTCGGGGAGATATTGACTACTGTTTGATGAAATGTTTGAGTACTAAAATTGAAGATATGTCAAATTTGATAAGTTCAGATTGGATAAGACCGGAAGATTTATGCTATTACGAGAAATTATGTGAGGAAACCGATAATTTTAATTTGTCGATAAAATTGGTAGAGCGAACTAAATCAACAAAATTTCTAACAAGAGTTGTCGAAGCATATGCGAGGAGACAATATAAGGGGAATCTTTTGGATATATTGTTATGGCCAAAGTCGGATGATATGGTCGTAAAGACAGAGCCTACTGCTGAGGAAATGAAAACTATGGCAGAGCTATATAATATTTCTCAAATGTTTAATTATAGTAAGATATTTGATCTTCCAAATATTTATATTGATAATACTAAATTAGATGGATTCCTTAAAAAATTTGTAGATGATTATGCATGTAATCATAAAATATGTGTCTCAAAACAAAATATAGATGTAACAGATAGCAATTATTGTTCCTATTGTAGTTCTTGGGTACAGCGTGCAATTATTTATAACGGTGAACAGGTAGAAAAATGGATAGACAATTGTAGAGAATTTGAAAAAGCACTTGATAGAAGTGAAGTATTTAGAAGTGTATTATAAAAGTTGCAGAAAAATTAAATAAGCGATTAGAAAACTTAGTGGAAGTATAAAACAGCCATCATTCTTTTAGATGGCTGTTTTTATAAGAGAAATAAATTTATTTTATATTATGATTAGTTCGGTATTCCTTTGGCCCCATACCATAGGCATTTTTAAATAGCTTTGCAAAATGGCCTGAATTGTGATAGCCAACCTTTGCGGCAATCGTAGCAATCCCATAATCAGAGTTTTTCAACAGGAATAGCGCCTGATTCAGTCGCATTTCTTTTAGATACTCATAGGGAGTAGTGCCGTAATACTTCCGAAAAGCAAGCTGATACCGGGCAGGGCTCATTCCTGCGATTTGCGCAAGTTCTTCCCCGGACGGATAAGCAGACAAATCCTTTTTCATATAGGTAACTGTTTTTTTCAGATCACGGATGTCCTTATAATCTAACTTGACAGAAATATGATTTTCCTTTTGCTCCATGCCCTTAATGACAAGAGAGAGTAATTCCAGAACTTTGCTTTCCAGATATAAGTGCAGCGTTTGTCCTACCGCCTGACAATCCCTGATCTGCTGAAAGACAAAGTTAAGCTCCGGCAGATTTGGATTTTTCAAAAGGTATTCCTTTGCCACTTTTGATTGTTCATAATCTTTTCCATAATGCACCCGGAAATAAGTATCAAAATACTTTCTTGTCAAAATGATTTTTGTAAATCTTACCGGCTTTCCTTTTTCGCAATAGACATAGGTGGTCTTTTGGGTGTTCACATAGCAGTAAATCCCTTTACCGACGGGCTGTGTTTTCCGTCTCCCGATTTTGAAAGAACTGCTGTCTGTTTCAAACTGGCTGATTTCCATATATTCTTCAGAAATAGTTGCGATTTTTTCAAAGGTTTCCTTTGGCGTGTAGTCTGCAATCAGAATCATAAGCAGGTCATTCTCAAAGCGTATCAACTGAAATGAGCCGCTTCCGTAGTCGGAAAGCATACGATAGTAGAGTGAATCCTCTCCTGATAATTCCTGTACTTTTGCAAAGTTCATATTTTCTGGAAGCTGTAACAAGTAGTCTGCAATCGAAAGAGCCATTTTTTCATTCCTCCTTTAGAGCTTCAATAAAAAAGTCACAATCCAATTTTTATTAGTCACGATTTTATAAAAAAATAAATTAAAAAACTCCATAAAGCACCGAAAATACAGTACTTTGAGTTGCTTTTAAAAATTAAATTCCCAAATAGTATAGCTGTTGATTTTTTTATTCTAACCTGTAAAATGAATTGTGTCAAGGTTAGTAATTTCTAACCTCAAAAAAAGAGAAAGGAGGTTCGTTTCTTATGGAACAAAAACGAACCGGATTATCCTATGTTTTTACCCTTGCGAGAGGGGAACGTGGAAAGCTGGGCGTGGGAATGTTGTTGGCTGTTCTTTGCTCGGCCTTATCGCTGATTCCTTATCTGGTGGTGTATCAGATATTGCTTCTGATTATCCAAAATGAAGTGACGTTTGGCGCTATGGCTATGTGGGCCTGCATTGGAATTGCGGCAGCCATCGGGCAAGCCATCCTCATGTCTTTTGCGGGTATCTGCTCCCATGTGGCGGCGTTCAATACCATGCACAAAATCAAAGTAAAGGTGCTGGAACATATATCCAGATTCAACCTGGGCTTTTTTCAGGAACGCTCTCCCGGACAGATCAAGACAACGCTTTTTGACGATGTGGACAGAGTAGAACAATTTTTAGCGCACAGTACATTGGAACTGGCACAGGCGATTGTCGTTCCGCTTATGATGTTTATTTTCATGCTGCGCCTGCACTGGGTTATGGCCCTTGTTATGCTGATTCCTATGATTTTGGGAATTGCTGTTCCGATGATGATGGTTAAGAATTACCCGGATATGTCGGCGGAACTTGCAGAAGATACGGAAAAACTCAATGCTTCTGCCAATGAATTTATCACGGCCATGCCAGTCATCAAAATGTACCACTTGACAGCGGAAAAATTCGAGCAGTATCGGAACGCGCTTCACCTTTATACGACCTGTTGGAAAAAGATGTGCGTGTCCTCCTGCAATCCTCTGTCGATTGCCCTTGTAGTATTAGATTCCGCCATCCTCTTTACGCTGCCCTTTGGCGGCTGGCTATACTCAAAAGGCTCTCTGTCAGTAGCTTCTTACCTGTTGTTTATTTTGCTTACCATGTGCTTTTTCACTTCGTTCCTAAATCTGGTTACGATTGTTATGCAGTCGATGGAGCTTGGCAGTGGTTTGGACAATATCAAAAAGATTATGGATATGGACGAAATGAAAAGCGGAAGCAAGACCCTGAAAAAAGACGGCTGCTATGGAATTGATTTTGAGGATGTAACTTTCAATTATACCAGCGGAGGAAAAGACGCGCTCACTTCTGTAAACCTGCACTTGGAGCCGGGAACGGTCAACGCCTTTGTCGGCCCGTCCGGGGCTGGAAAGACAACGGCGGTTCAGCTTCTTGGGCGCTATTGGGACACCACAGGCGGAACCATCAAAGTAGGTGGAGTACCAATTACTGACCTAAAAACGGAAAATCTGATGGATTTGACGGCTTTCGTCTTTCAGGATGTTTTTCTTCTGGAAGATACATTACTGGAAAATATCCGTATGGGAACCAATGCCAGCGAAGAAGAAGTACGGCAAGCAGCAAGGTCAGCACAGATTGACGATTTCATTATGGGCCTGCCGAAAGGCTATCAGACGCGGATTGGCGACGAGGGTGTAAAACTCTCTGGCGGCCAGCAGCAGCGGATTTCGATTGCAAGAGCAATTTTGAAAGATGCTCCTATCGTCATTTTCGACGAGGCGACTTCCTACTCTGACATTGAGAATGAACATAAAATCCAGCTTGCCCTGCAAAATCTTCTGAAAGGAAAAACCACAATTATGATCGCCCACCGGCTCCATACTATCCGGGACGCAGATAAAATTGTTGTTTTTCAGGACGGTACTGTGGCCGAGCAGGGAACCCATCAGGAGTTGGTAAAAAAAGGCGGCGTATATGGCCGGATGTGGGAAATTTATACACAGGCCACTATCGGAAAGGAGGCGGTTTAAATGTTGCGTACCATTAGGAATTTGCTTGGAGAAAAAAGCAACCAGATTAAGTTTCCGATTGCCTTAATGGGCGCGGACGCTGTTCTTAGTATCGTTTTATATGTTGTTCTCTATATGACAGTCATTCAGCTTTTAGGCAACACGCTTACGGCAGGTAAAATTGTTATCTACACGGCGATTTGCTTTATCAGTGTGATTGCCCGGTTGGTAATCTATCGGAGCGCCTATTATCTGTGCTTCGCAAGAGGCGCAGAAATGTGCGGGGAAATGCGGCTTGACCTTGCCAATCATTATCGCTCATTAAGTCTTGGCTATTTCAACCAGAACAGCAGCGGCTATCTTCTTGGAACACTGACAAAGGATTTAACCAATTTTGAACTTGTGATTACACATACACTCCCGTCCATTGTAAAGACCGTAGTAACGGCGGCTCTGGTGCTGATCGGAACATTCTTTATTAACTGGAAACTGGCACTTGCCGAATGTGTTGTGCTTCTAATTGCCATGCCGGTTCTCTCTTGGGGCAACCGTCTTGTGGAAAAATACGGGACACAGAAAAGGAATCTCACCGCAAAAATGATTTCGATTGTCTTAGAGTATGTCAAAGGAATGAAAGTTTTTAAATCCCATAACATGACAAGCTCCCACTTTTCCAGAATGACAGATACGCTGGACGCAATTCGCAAGACAAATGTAAAAGCAGAGGTAAAAATGGCGGCTCCCACCAGTATGTATTCGATTGTAGCCAATTTCCTGCTTCCTCTTGTTCTGTTGGTTGGCAGCTATCTGTTTCTTGGAGGTACGATTGCCCCCAATCAGCTTGTAGCTTTTATGTTGATGAGCCTTGCGCTGTCTGCTCTGCTGATTGCTTTTGAACACTCTTATAATCTGTTGAAAGACCTGAACTTGGCGGTACACAATCTGGAACAGGCGTATGACACGAAGCCGCTTTCTTACAAGGAAGAAGATGTAAAGCTGTCGCATTTTGATATTGCCTTTGAACACGTCGATTTTTCCTATAATAAGCAGGCTGATGTTTTGACGGATATTAGCTTTTTTGCAAAGGAAAATAGCGTTACCGCCCTGATCGGACCGTCTGGCTCCGGGAAATCCACAGTTGCAAATCTGATTGCCCGGTTTTGGGATGTGTCAAAAGGAACTATCCGCATTGGCGGCAAGGATATAAAAGATTTAAACCCGGACGGGCTTCTGCACTATATCAGCGAGGTGTTTCAGGAAAATACGCTTCTGTCGGACACGATTTATAATAATATCAAGGCTGGCCGGGAGAACGCAACAGAGGAAGAAATCATAGAGGCAGCAAAGGCGGCACGTTGCCATGAATTTATCGAAAAGTTGCCGGAGGGGTATCAGACCCGGCTTTCCGAGGGTGGCAATACGCTTTCTGGCGGCGAAAAACAAAGAATTGCTATCGCAAGGGCCATTCTGAAAAATGCGCCTATTCTGCTTTTGGATGAATCGACGGCTTCACTTGACGCGGATAACGAGGCAAAAATCAATCAGGCGTTAGACCGCTTGATGAAAGGAAAAACGGTATTTGTAATCGCCCACCGGCTGAATACCATTCAAAATGCAGACCAGATTATTTTGTTAAATCAGGGACGCATTGAAGAAATGGGAACCCATACGGAACTGCTTGCGAAAAAAGGCCATTACTATGAAATGGTTCAGGAGCAGGAAAAAGCAAAGAAATGGATTGTAAATGGGGCATAAAGAAAGGCCGGTAAAGGAGGGGATACCGATGGGACTGCTTGACCTATTACTGGTTGCTGTTGGGTTATCAATGGACGCTTTCGCTGTTTCGGTCTGTAAAGGCTTGAATACCAAAAAGCAGGAGTATATTTTGGCGGATTCCAGGCGCTTATGCCTACACTCGGATATATCTGAGGCGGAACAATTCGCCAGTATATTGAAGCGGTTTCTAAATATGTCGCATTGTTTCTTCTGTGCATAATCGGTATCAACATGATTCGTGAAAATCTAAAAGGTGAATGTAAAGGAACAAGCAGAGAATTAGGCTTTACCGTTATGATTCCGGCTGTGATTGCTACAAGCATTGACGCTTTCGCAGTCGGCATAACGCTGACGGCCTTAAATGTAAAAATTCTTCCCTCGGCCGCACTGATAGGAACCACGACATTCTTAATTGCGTTTGTCGGCGTATGGATTGGACATTTTTTCGGAGATCGGTTAGGAAACCGGGCCGGAATATTAGGCGGTGTAATTTTAGTTTTAATCAGGGTACGGATTTTTATTATGGGCTGACAAAAAAGATTGGAGGAATTGGAACGAATGAAAAAATTAAATGAATTGGATGATGGCTCCTGCGGAACGATTGTCGCAATCACCGGGGATAGCCATTTTCAAAGCCGGATAACTTCTATCGGGCTTACCATAGGAAGCAGGATTGAAGTTATACAGAATCCTAAAAAGCAGCCGGTTCTTCTGTATAACAGAGATACAATGGTTGCGCTGAATAAAAATGAAGCAGAAAAAATCATGGTGGAGGTGAGGTAATAATGGCTGAAAAAACGATTGCCCTGCTGGGGCAGCCTAATTCTGGAAAATCAACTCTTTTTAACGGATTGACCGGTTCCCGTCAACACGTTGGAAATTGGCCCGGAAAAACTGTGGAGCGTAAAGATGGCTTCTTTTCCCATAATGGCATAACCTACAAAATCGTGGATTTGCCGGGTACATATAGCCTTTCTGCTAACTCCGATGAAGAAGTAGTAACGAGAAACTATATTTCCAGTGGAGAGGCCAATCTTGTATGTATTCTGGCCGACGCTTCACAGTTAAACAGAAGTCTATTTATGCTGGCTGATTATGCTGGAATCCATGTTCCTGTCGTATTGCTTTTAAATATGATGGATATAGCCGAGGGACAGGGAAAGAAAATCAATGTAGCGGGTTGCAAAAATCCTTGGGGGTTCCTGTTGTTCCTATGGTTGCGGCAGACAAAAAGCAATACCAGCCGTTCTTTAACCTGTTGGAAAATCTTGAAAAAAGAGCCTCTTTTCTAAATGCTGCAAAGTTGGAGCAGCTTTGCCGGAAAAATATTGGCGATGAATATTCTGCAATTTTAGAATTGCTACCAAAGCAGGGAATTGAAATATACTCTGCCTCATGGCTGGCTGAAAAGCTGTTGGAACAAGATAAGCTCGCACTCTCTTTTGTTCAAGGGAAAACAGAACCGGGGATATTTGAAAAAATAAAGAGTTTAATCAGTTGTGTAAAAGATGGAAATTTGCGGACGGCAGATTGCAAATTTAAGTGGATTGACACACTGATTCAAGAAAATGTGACAAGCAGCAAAAAGAAAACCAGCCGTAGCCGGTTTGATAAAGCAGCCACTAGCAAACGGTGGGGAAAGCCTATTGCCATTGGTATGATTGTGCTGGGGCTGATCTGCTCTATGCTGATTGGTATCCTTTCTGCATTGATTTTGGCAACAATCGCATACCATGTTGGCTGTGTCATTTTCTAAAGGAGAGGAGATATTGTGCTGATTCAATTATTAGATTATCTGCAAAGCGGAAAAACATACAGTATTCAGGAATTGGCTGATCTTTTGCATAAAGATATGGACAGTGTGCGGGTAGAGCTTGAATATCTGGAAAATCAAGGCTATATACACAAAGTAACCAGTCAATCAAACTGTACTCAAAATTGCAAAGGGTGTCACGGCTGCGATCAGCCTGCGATAACTGTTGACACTTGGGAAGTGGTAAAGAGAGGATAAAGAGGAAGAATTGAACTTTATGCGCCAGGTGAGGGTTATCTTGAAACAATTTTAATCCCTCAAAAGATAAAGGGAATGATTTGCTTTATAGATGCGGTTCGGTATATAGAAGTATCTAAGCCGAGTGTATGTATAGCAATCAATGTTCTGAAAGAAGGAGGGAGTCTTACAAAAGATATAATCTTCATCTGGCGGAGGTCTTCCGTATTGAATACTGTATCAGTGACGAATCTTTCCTTAAACTAAAGAAATATCAAGAAAAATATTAAAACAGCAACGGAGATGATGCTGAGACAACTGGTAAAAGTAACAGATGCTTATCCTTTGACAGAGACAGATATTGCTTTGATTACAACTGCTTCTTCCCTTCATGATATTGGTAAGATTCGTATTCCGGAAGAAATATTGAATAAACCAGGCAGACTTACCGTTGAAGAATTTAAGATTATGAAAACCCATAGTGAGCTTGGCGCGGCTATAATTAAGGACATGGATTTTCCGCAAGATCATCCACTGGTACATACCGCATGGGAAATCTGCAGATGGCATCATGAAAGATGGGATGGAAAGGGCTATCCGGATGGATTGAAAGGTGAAGAAATACCAATCTCTGCACAGGTGGTATCAATTGTCGATGTTTATGACGCACTTACAAGTGAAAGATGTTATAAGAAAGCATTTGATCATGATACAGCGATTCAAATGATCCTGGACGGACAATGTGGACAATTTAATCCCATCCTTCTTAAGTGTCTGAAAGAACTGAGTATTCAGCTTTCAAAAATGCTTAATAAAGAGATGGACGATAATAAATATTCTCATGAAATACAGAGACTTTCGAATGAAATACTCAATGATAAATCCCTGCCGAATCAAAACTATTCACAGAGTGTTGTCAAGGTCATGCAGGAAAAGATAGATTTCTTCAAATCAAACAGTGGATTGAATTCGATTGATTACAATACGATTTCAGGTCAGTTAACTATACTAAACGGAAAACAGAAGATATTATGTCAGAGAAAGAATCCGGAATTTGATCTGTTTAAAGAATTTGGAGTAATTGAAGAAGATGTTCAATATATTCGTGTTTTGTTGCGTCAGACATGAGTTAAACCAGATAGCTTTGCTTGTTGGAATGGTACTTTTTGTAGTCAACGAAGCTAACCGCGTTGAAAATCAAGTGATTATGCAGATGGTCTTTATCGACGTGAGTTGTCAAAACAAACTCATACTTGCCGCCTAATACCGCCCCGGCAAGTTCCATGCCGATTTTGTGCGCTTCTTCCGGTGTGGTTTCTCCCACCGCAAAGGATTGTATCAAGTGCCGCCCTAAATGTGTGCCGCGATCTCCGGCAGCTTC
>OLVO01003680.1_pt1 | contig 12292 bp, 7 predicted proteins | sample 1672571 | NCBI WGS metagenome assembly OLVO01 (sample SAMEA3136700, study PRJEB25190) | human gut metagenome | biome: human gut; feature: human-associated habitat; material: faeces | place: Austria | collected 2013 | reverse complement strand
TGGGAAACTCAATGAACATCAGGATAAAGGCCACCGCGCTGAGCATGGCGGCAACAGTAAGATTGTGAGTCGTGCTTTTTTTCATGGTAATGATCCTTCCCGGGGTAAGATGCCCCTTACAAAAATTGTTCCGAAAGCTCTTTTCGTATCTTGTTTTTTGGAACGGGAAGGACAAATAGAAAAGCGCCCTGCTGCAACAAAAACACTGCAACAGGGCGCGTAGACAACGATTTGCCTGCCGTTTCTTGCATCCGGACTATACCGTTGGTCCCGGAGTTGCACCGGGTCAGCACCCTTGCGGGTGGTCGCGGACTTTACCGCCAGTGGGGAATCTCACCCCGCCCTGAAACGAACTTTCTGGCACAAAGTATAGCGTGGCAGGCCCAGCTTGTCAAGAGGGCATCTTAAAATTTGTGCAAAAAATGTCAAAGTAATTCTTTCAAGCTCCCTTCTCTGTAAGCTCTTGCCCGGGTGGGTGCGGTATGGTATCATAGATGGGTCGTATAAAATTCAGGAGGTTATCATGATCTTTTCTATTCGTGATCTTTCGTTTGAGTTTGGCTCTGTGCTGCTGGAGGGCTGGTTTGCACTGGCTGCGCGCGCAGGGTGCGCACTGCTCATTCTGCTTGCCGCATGGCTGGTACGCCGCTGGCTGAGCAAAAGGGGCATTCCGGCACTGCTGTCCCGCAAGTGGCACTTTAACGGCACTCCCATCCTGCTGCGCAGCTTTGCGGTACCCATCCAGCGCATGTGCACTGCGGTTGGCGTATATCTGGCGGCAGCTTCCCTGCCCTGGGCCATTCCCGGCATTGCCAAGCTGCTGTTGGTCTGCTTCCGCCTTGTCATGACCCTGCTGGTCTGCGAAGGCCTGTATGCGGCATCGGATCTGGCCGACCTGCTGCTGGCTTCCTGCAGCCCGGAGATCCGCTCCAACAAAACACTCTGCTCTTTGCTGGACACCGCCTACAAGGTGCTGGTGATCGTGCTGTGCGTAGCAGCGTTGGCACAAGAAGTGGGCTTTCCCATCGGCAGCATTGTCGCCGGTGCCGGTCTGGTTGGTCTGACCATCTCGCTGGCCGCACAGGAAAGCGCCAGCAACCTGTTTTCCGGCATCGTGATTCTGCTGGACAAGCCCTTCTCGGTGGGCGACTGGATCACTGTGGGCGATGTGGAAGGCGAAGTGATCGACATCAACTTCCGTTCCACCCGCATCCGCTCGCTGGATAAAACCATCAATGTGGTGACGAACAGTAAGATCTGCTCTTCCACCGTGCAGAACGCCGCCCTGCGCACCATGCGGCCCTACAAGTTCAATCTGGGTGTCACCTATGGCACCACCCGCCCGAAGCTGGAACAGCTGATGAAAGACTTGCAGACCATGCTGGACGCAAGCCCTTACACCAACAAGGGTACCAACATCGTACAGCTTGCAAACTTTGGCGATTCCAGCATCAACATTCTGGTCTCCGCCTACCTGCTGACTAACGCCTACGCGGAATTTTTGCAGATGCAGAACGACCTGAACCTGAACATTATGGACATCATGCAGGCCGACGGTGTGGATTTTGCGTTCCCCTCCACCAGCGTGTATATCGAAAAGAACTGAGCAAACCTGTAAAGGGGCTGTTGCAAAATAGCGCCAACGAAAAGCGGAAAGCAAAAATCTCATCTTTTTCCCTCAAAAAGAGTAGAATTTTTCGGAACTGAAAATGCAAAAAGCTGAGCACCTGCCTTTTCACAGATGCTCAGCTTTTCTATACTCATTTTTTGAAATCTGCCTTTGAGGCCTCAACATTCTGCCCGTTTTGTACGGTGAATGCGGCGGCTATTTTCAATCAGTCAGCTCAAGACTGGCAGGCAGTGATCAGGCTCATCTTGTAGACCTCGTCGGCGTTGCAACCACGGGACAGGTCGTTGATGGGAGCGTTCAGACCCTGCAGGATGGGGCCGTAAGCTGCATAACCACCCAGACGCTGAGCAATCTTATAGCCGATGTTGCCGGCCTCGATGCAGGGGAAGATGAAGGTGTTGGCCTGACCAGCCACCTTGCTGCCCTTGCACTTGACCTGTGCAACTTCGGGAGCAACGGCAGCGTCAAACTGCAGCTCACCGTCCACAGCCAACTCGGGATCCATTTCCTGAGCCTTGATCACAGCGTCATGGCTCAAAGCAACGGTGCCGCCCTTGCCGGAGCCCTTGGTGGAGAAGCTCAGCACAGCAACCTTCGGATCGATGCCGAACAACTTTGCGGTCTTAGCGGTCTCAATAGCAACCTCAGCAAGCTTTGCAGAAGCGGCGATCTTGACCTCGCCGGTAGCCTTATCAATGGTATCGGTATAGTCGATGTTAACAGCGCAGTCGCCCATGGCAATGCGCTTCAGTCCCTCTTCACCGCAGTCACGGTCCAGAATGAAGCAGGAGCTGACCAGATGTGCGCCCTTCTTAGTCTTGACCAGCTGCAGAGCGGGACGAATGGTGTCGGCAGTGGAGTAAGTAGCGCCGCCCAGCAGGCAATCAGCCTTGCCCATCTTCACCAGCATGGTGCCGAAGTAGTTGGACTTCTTCAGCAGAGCGGTGCACTCCTCAGCGGTCTGCTTGCCCTTGCGCAGCTCCACCATGGTGTTGACCATCTCATCGAAACCGGCATAGTTCTCGGGGTCGATGATCTCGGCAGCGGAAATATCAAAATTACCGGCGGCAGCAGCAGCCTTGCACTCAGCCTCGTTGCCCACCATGACGACCTTCAGCACGCCCTCAGCCAGCAGCTTTGCAGCAGCCTCCAGAATGCGGGGATCATTGCCCTCGGTGAAAACGATCGTCTTGGGATTTGCCTTCAGCTGTGCTGCCAGCGGTGCAAACATATCAGCCATTGTGATTACCTCCGAATTTACTTTCCAATATTCACATCCAGATATCTGTTGGACACAAGGATGCCTTTCTCTTTTATTCTAGCACATACGGCAAAAAGTTCAAGACAAAATTGGCTTTTTGTGCTACAATTTTTGCCTCACGCATCATCGTTATTTTCCTGCCAAAGTAGTAAAACACGCCCTGCGTATTCCTTCACAATCTCCCGTAAACCACCTTCCACAAATTTCAATTTTAAGCTATGCACTTTTGATTCACAATTTTTCTTTTTTAAAATGCAGAAAGCTCCAGTCAGTTCATATATTTTTTGCGTTAAAACGCGAAAAAGAGCCATCCTCCCGATTCTTCGAGAGAACAGCTCCATAGTATTGGCTTTATAAATATCAGATAGAAATGGTGTTTGCCACGTCCAGCAGCACCGGGTCAAGCGTCTTGGTCATTTCAAGAGCTTCATCCACAGGGTAATCCACCAGCTTTTCGCCCTTCATGCCGACGATGCGGTTATACTTGCCCTGCTCCAGCAGGCACACGGCATGGTAGCCCATTGCAGAAGCGTTCACACGGTCACGCAGAGTGGGAGAACCACCGCGCTGGACATGGCCCAGAATGGTGGCGCGGGAGTCGATGCCGGTGCGTGCCTGAATCTCGTTTGCGATTTCCTGTGCATGGCCGACACCCTCGGCAACAATAATAATGAAGTGACGCTTGCCGGTCTTCTGAGTCTCAGCGATCTTATCCAGAATATCACGCTGCATGTCAAATTCCTTCTCCGGCAGTAGAACAGCCATAGCGCCGGAAGCAATTGCAACATTCAGAGCAATATAACCGGCGTTGCGGCCCATGACCTCGACCACACTGCAACGGTCGTGGCTCTGGGTGGTATCGCGCAGCTTGTCGATCATCTCCAGCGCGGTATTCATGGCGGTATCGTAGCCAATGGTGTAATCGGTGCAGGAAATATCGTTGTCAATAGTGCCGGGCAGACCGATCATCGGAATGCCGCGGTGGGCCAGCTCACGAGCGCCGCGGTAAGAACCGTCGCCGCCAATGACCACCAGCGCATCAATGCCCAGTTCGCGGCACTTCTCTGCACCCTTGTCCTGACCTTCCTTGGTCTTGAATTCCAGACAGCGGGCGGTATACAGAATGGTACCGCCTGCAGAGATGATGTTCGATACACTGCGCAGGTTCATCTCAAAGCATTCGCCGTTCAGCAGGCCATTGTAGCCACGCTGAATGCCGATCATGCGGTAACCCTTATGCAGGCCGGTACGGACTACGGCGCGCACGGCAGCGTTCATGCCAGGAGCATCACCACCGCTCGTCAATACGCCAATCGTTTTGATCTGCTTTTCCATACGAGAGTTTCCCTCCAATTTGTTTCTTCATTTACCCAATGGTATCACAGCGTTCTCCGTTTTAACGCTGTCCAAAGCACTTCATTTGCCTTGAATCATTATAACACAAACGCCTTATTTTGGAAACAGCCATCCCGCCGGATTTGCGTTAAGATTCGTGCACGGAAATGTCATTTTGTTGCAATGTTGTCCGTTCCGACCAGCCTTTCCAGCTCTTTGAACAGCAGCGGATGGCCGGATGCGTACAGATGGCGCGGCACACGCAGATACTGCTTGGTATCAGTCAGATACAGGAGCACCGGCATATCCCCATCAAAAATGCCAAGCAGATTGACCACCTTTGCATATTCCCTGCTGCTGCGGGAAGGCACACGGATATACAGCTTCTTTGCTGCCGTTTTCATCGGGTCCGGCCTGCCGTTATCCAGTCGGGCCGGATCGTAATTATCGATCGGGACGATGCTCTCTGCCAGCAGCTTGGAAGCTTCATCCTCCCGTACCGACAGTCTGCCATCGATCACGACGACTGCATTTTCGTGCAGTGAATCCCGGAAAGCATCCAGCACCTTTGGGAATACGATCACTTCCATGGTGCCGGTCAGGTCTTCTACGCTGGTAAAAGCCATCATGCTGTTGGACTTTGTGGTCATCATGCGGCTTTTTACCACCGCGCACACAATGCGCACTTTTTCTCCATCCTTCACATGGGCATCTTCCCCTGTAAGATCCTTGATGGTGTGGGATGCAATGCGTGCCGATTGTTCCCGGTAAGCATCCAGCGGATGACCGGACAGATACAGACCGCTGACTTCCTTTTCCTGCTGGAGCAGTTCCTTATGGCTGTATTCCGGCAGCTGCTTTATTTCATAGTTATCCTCGGAAGCACCGCTCTGTGCTTCCCCGCTCATCACCGAGAACAGATCCAGCTGTCCATCCAGATTGCGCCGAGAGTCGGTCTCAATGCTCTTCAGAATGCCCTCTACGGCCTCCACATGGCTGTGGCGGTTGTTGCCCAGATGATCGAATGCGCCGGCCTTGATGAGGCACTCCACTGCCCGGCGGTTCAGTTCATTGCCATGCATCCGCTTGCAGAAATCGTACAGGCTGGTGTAAGGCTTATTCTGCCGCCCCTTCACCACATTCTCGATCAGGTTGCGGCCCACATTTTTGACCGCATTCAGGCCAAAGCGGATCTGACCGCTTCCATCCGCCGTAAAGCCGCCGTTGGAAACATTCACATCCGGCGGCAGCACCTTGATGCCAAGGCGGGCACACTCGCCGGAATATTCAATGACCTTATCCGTGTTATCCAGCACACTGGTCAGCAAAGCCGCCATGAACTCACTGGGATAATGGCACTTGAGGTAGGCCGTCTGGAATGCCACATAGGCATAGCAGGCCGCATGGCTCTTATTGAACGCATATGAAGCGAAACTGGACATTTCATCGTAGATCTCATTGGCCACTTTCTCAGAGATGCCGTTTGCCACACAGCCGGGGCATTCGTTGCCGGGATCGGTGCAGCCGTACACAAAGTGCTCCCGCTCGGCCTCCATGACGGCATGTTTCTTTTTGCTCATGGCACGGCGGACATTGTCTGCCTGACCAAAAGAAAAACCTGCCAGCTCCCGGAAGATCTGCATGACCTGCTCCTGATAGACGATGCAGCCATTGGTCACATCCAGAATGTGGGCCAGCTGTGGGGTCTTATAGCTGATTTTGTCCGGCTCGTGGCGGTTGCGCAGGTAGGTGGGGATCGAATCCATGGGGCCGGGACGGTACAGGCTGATCAGAGCGATAATGTCTTCTAGGTTCTGCGGCTGCAGGCCCACAAGCACCTGCTTCATGCCGGAAGATTCCAGCTGGAACACACCCTCGGTGTCTCCCTGTCCCAGCATCCTGTAGGTATCCGGGTCGTCGTAATCCAGCTTCTGGATGGAGAACTCCGGGTGGTGCTTCTGCACAGCAGTTTCCGCGTCATGAATGACGGTCAGCGTGCGCAAGCCCAGAAAGTCCATCTTCAAAAGGCCAAGTTCTTCGATCTCGGTCATGTTGAACTGGGTCACAGGCAGGCCGTCGTTGGTGGCCAGCGGCAGATAGTAGTCCGTAGGCTCCGGGGTAATGACGACACCCGCCGCATGGGTGGAAGCATGGCGGGGCATGCCCTCCACCTTCAAGGCCGTGTCGATCAACTCTGTGACCTGCGGGTCGGTATCGTACATCCGCTTAAGTTCCGGCGATACCTCCAACGCACGCTTCAGCGTCATCTTCAGCTCCATGGGCACCTGCTTTGCCACAACATCTACCTGCTGATACGGAATGCCCATCACGCGGCCCACATCGCGGATGGCGTTGCGGGCGGCCATGGTGCCAAAGGTGACGATCTGAGCCACATGGTCGGCACCATATTTCCGGTTGACGTAATCGATCACTTCCTGACGGCGCTCGTAGCAGAAGTCCACATCAAAATCTGGCATACTGACGCGCTCCGGGTTCAGGAAGCGCTCAAAGATCAGGTTATAACGGATGGGGTCGATATCCGTGATGCCCACGCTGTAAGCCGCAATGCTGCCTGCGCCGGAGCCACGGCCCGGGCCTACCGGGATACCCTGACTCTTGGCGTAGTTCACGTAGTCCCACACGATAAGATAGTAGTTCGTGTAGCCCATCTTTTTGACCACGCCGATCTCGTAGGTCAGACGGTCTTTGTTGGCCTGCGGTACATCAGGCCCATAGCGGCGTTCCAGACCCTCCCAGCAGAGCTTTTCAAAAAACGCCTGATTATCCATACCGTTCGGCGCTTTGTAATATGGAATTTTAGTGTGTCCAAAATCAAAATCAAAGTTACACTGTTCGGCAATTTTGGCGGTATTCTTGCAGGCTTCCGGCACCATGGAGAACAGCTCGTACATTTCGTCTGTCGTTTTGACATAGAACTCGTCGGTCTGGAACTCCATTTTATCCGCATCCTGAATGGTCTTGCCGGTCTGGATGCAGAGCAGGATGCCCTGCATTTTGGCATCCTCCTTGCGCAGATAGTGGGAGTCGTTGGTGGCTGCCATGGGAATTCCGGTCTCCCGTGCAAGCTTGATGAGCTGCGGCAGCACAGTATTATCCTCTTCCAGACCATGGTCCTGAAGCTCGATATAATAGTTTCCCTCGCCGAAGAGGTCTCGATACCACAGCGCTGCTGCTTTGGCGCGCTCATAATCGCCCGCCAGAATGGCCTGTGGAACTTCGCCTGCCAAACAGGCCGACAGGCAGATCAGACCTTCGTGATATTTTTCCAGCAGTTCCTTATCAATGCGGGGCTTGGAATAAAAGCCCTCCACAAAGGCGGCCGACACCATTTTGATCAGGTTTTTGTAGCCGGTCTCATTTTTGCACAGCAGAATCAGGTGGTTGTTACCGTCGATCTTATTTACCTTGTCAAAGCGGGTGCGGGTGGCCACATACACCTCACAGCCGATGATGGGCTTGATGCCAGCCTTTTTTGCAGCCTTATAAAACTGCACGCAGCCGTACATCACGCCGTGGTCGGTGCAGGCAATGGCGGTCTGTCCGCACTCTTTTACGCGATCCATCAGCTGGTCAATGCGGCAGGCACCATCCAGCAGGCTGTACTCTGTGTGGATATGCAGATGGACAAAAGGCCGGGTATTGGCTAATGCTTCGCTCATGCTTTTGCCTCCTGTTCTAGATTCTGCCGCAGCGTTTCGGCCAATGCCTCCAGCTTCTTCATCCGGTGCGACAGGCCGGATTTGCTCACGGGTGGCTCAAAGCAGCCGCACAGCGCTGTGAGCGAAAGATCCGGGTATTGCATCCGCTTGGCAGCAGCCTCCTGCAGTACCTCCGGCAGAGTGCTAAGGGCATCCTGCTCTTCCAGAAAGCGGATGGCCTTCAGCGTCTGCGCATTGGCACGGGCCGTTTTGCCAAGGTTTGCCGTATCACAGTTGGTCTGTCGGTTGGTCTGGTTGCGCACCTGTTTGAAGGCTTTTTGCGCGTGCATTTCCTCTGCAGCGTTTCCAGCGCCCATAAAGCTGAGCAGCCGTTCCACATTGGCCCCGGTCTTGACGTAGATCAGGTTCACGCCGTTGCGGCGGGTGCGGTGCGGTGCAAACTCATGCTCTGCCAGCAGCGCTTCAAAGTCCCGTGCCAGATTGGTGCGGGAGGTAAGAAATTCCAGATTATATTCTTTCTGCGGATCAATGACCGTTCCACTGCACAAAAAAGCTGCGCCAATGTATGCACTGACGCAGGTCTGGCAGCGGATAAGGCGGGGATCGATCTGCAGGCTGGTCTCGCTGCCCGTGGTGCCGAACAGCTCGTGCACCCGGGCCACCTGCTCCGGTGCGCGGATGTTGAATTCATACAGCACGCCGCTGGGCCGCTGCTTGTGCAGGATCTCGCCCTGCACGCCGCAGCGTGCGAACAGCTGCTGGGCAGCCTGCACCGTCTCCTGCTGCTCGGTCTGCACCACCAGACCCTTTGCATCAAAATATTTGGCAAAGCACGCAATGCCATAAGCTGCCGCACGCACACAGCAATCCTTCTGGATGCTGCGCTGCGCGATTTCCTCCCGCGCGCGGGATGCAAAACTACTCATACTTCCTCGAATTCTGTCAGCGTTTGGCATCGCGGTGCTGCACGCCCGGCTCGTAGCCGAGTTGCGTGCAATACTCCGCGATCTTACGCGCAAATGTAATGGAACGGTGCTTGCCGCCGGTACATCCCACCGCAATGGTCAGTTGGCTCTTGCCCTCCTTGACGTACAGCGGCAGTGCATACTGCAAAAAGTTCTCATACCGCTTGAGCAGTTCCTGCGCTTCCGGGTGGCTCATGACAAAATCCACCACATCCTGATCAAGGCCGGTCTTATGCTTGAGTTCCGGCACGTAGAAGGGGTTGGGCAGGCAGCGCACATCCAGCACAAGGTCTGCCTCCGGCGGGATGCCGAATTTGAATCCAAAGGACATCACGGTCAGGCGCATGGCACCCTTGGCTCCGCCATTTTTTGCAAAAAGATCGCAGATGCGTTCTTTGTTTTGTGCTGTAGAAAGCAGGGCGGTATTGATGACGTAATCTGCACGCTCCTGCAAAGGCTTCAATATTTTGCGTTCCTTTGCAAAGGCCTCCCGGGTGGAAATGCCCTCGGCAATGCTGATGGGGTGGCGGCGGCGGGTCTCGCTGTAGCGGCGCATGAGTACATCGTCCGGGGCATCCAGAAATAGAATTTTATAATCCACACCCTGCTCATCCAGCTTGTCGAGCGCACGCTCGATCTCTTCGCTGGTGCGGCAGCCGCGCACATCCATGGAAAGAGCCACCCGCTCCAGCTGGCTGTCGCCCGCTTCCGAGAATGCAGTGATGCTGGGCAGCAGTCCGGCCGGAACATTATCTATACAGAAAAAACCGATATCTTCCAGCGCATTCATAGCCACCGACTTGCCTGCACCGGAAAGTCCGCTGACGATCAACAGCTCCATAATCTGATCTACTGCTCCTTTTTTGCTTTTTCCGTTATCGGACGACCCGGATCTCTTTTTCAAGGTCGTAGCCCGTCTTTTCCTTTACGATTGCGCGCACCTCGTCACAGAGTGCCAGCACATCAGCACAGGTAGCGCCGCCAAGGTTTACCACAAAGCCGCAGTGCTTATCGCTGACGGCTGCGCCGCCGTGGCGATAGCCGCGCAGGCCGCACTGGTCGATCAGCGCAGCCGCAAAAGCACCCGCCGGGCGCTTGAAGGTGCTGCCGGCGCTGGGCTTATCCAGCGGCTGTTTTTCCACACGCTTGGCCATCAATTCATCCATTTTTGCACGGATGTCCGCTGCGTTTCCGGGTTGCAGATGGAACTGTGCCGAGAGGATGCAGCCGCTGTTCTCTTCAAAAATGCTGTGGCGATAGCGGAGATCCAGCTCTGCGGCAGGCACTTCTCTGACCTCGCCTTCTGCCGCCAGATACCGCACTGTGGTGAGCACGTCCTTCATCTCCCCGCCGTAGGCACCCGCATTCATATACACTGCACCGCCCACCGTGCCGGGGATGCCGTAGGCAAATTCCAGCCCGGACAGGCCATGCTTCAGTGCCGCCTTACACAGTGCCGCAAGGCGGACACCTGCGCCTGCGGTCAGGACTGTATCTTCCACCGCGATCTCTGCGTCCAGTGCCGAAACATCGATCACCACGCCGGAAAAGCCTTCGTCCGCAAACAGGATGTTGCTGCCGTTGCCCAGCAGGTAATAGCGGACAGCCTGCTCTTTGCAAAGCGCAACTGCACTGCAGAGCTGCTGCTCGTTTTCCGGCATGACAAACAGCTGTGCCGGGCCTCCGATTTTAAAGGTACAGTGCGCCGCAAGCGGTTCGTTCTCCCTGAACGGGATCGCTGCTGCCTGCAGTTTCTGCTTGAATCGTTCCATGATAACTTGCTCCTTTTGCGGTGTGGGATCAATCCATTTTATCGTCCAGACCCAGACGGATCAGCAGTTCACGCGCTGCGTTGTAACCCATCTTCTTCTGGCGGTTGTTGATGGCTGCAGTTTCCAGCACGACAGCCAGATTGCGGCCCGGTGAGACCGGAATGCTGGTGCTGGGAATGCTGACGCCCAGAATGTCGTAGTATTCGTTTTCCAGACCGGTGCGCTGGTAGTTCTTAGTGGGGTCCCATGCTTCCAGCTGAACCACAAGGTCAAGGCTTTCGCTCAGCTTGACCGCGCCCACGCCGTACACACGGGCCACATTGACGATGCCAATGCCGCGCAGCTCAATGAAGTGGCGGATATTCTCCGGGGCAGTACCCATGATCTGACGGTTGGACACCTTGCGCAGCTCCACCGCATCATCTGCCACAAGGCGGTGGCCGCGCTTGACCAGCTCGATGGCAAGCTCGCTTTTGCCAATGCCGCTGTCGCCCAGGATCAGGATGCCTTCGCCGTACACTTCCACCAGCACACCATGGCGGGTGATACGCGGTGCCAGTTCCAGATTCAGCACACTGATCAGGCTGCCCATCAGAGTGCAGGTGGTCTCATTGGAGCGCAGCAGTGCAACACCATGCTTCTGGGCCAGCTCCTGCATTTCCGGGAAGGGGGTCAGTTCTTCGCTGCGGCAGACGATAACAGCCGGCGGCTGCTGACGGAACAGCTGATCCAGCGCTTCGTAGCGTTTTTCCGGTGAAAGGCCGGACAGAAAGTTCATCTCGGCCAGACCCATGATCTGCAGACGCAGCTTATCAAAATAATCGTAATAGCCCGCCAGAAACAGACCCGGGCGGTTCACTTCGGCGATCTCCACACAGATCTGATCCAGTTCCTTCGGCGTATAGACAACTTCCATGCTGACACGGTCGGTCAGCGTTTTGAGCGAGACATTGAATGTGCCCATTCTTGTTCCTCCTGTGCTCCCTTTTGCTGCACAGCCCTGCCTGCTTTCAGGTACCGTGCAGGATTCCTTCTTATTATTATAATAGAACGATCGGTAAAAAACAATATTGTGCGGGCGGCTTTTTCGCAGCCCGGCAAGAATGCACGCAGCAGCGCAGCCATGTACTGATTTTTTACATTTTTCTTACCTTTACACGGATTTTACATTCCCTCGATTTTGGATTTTACATTGCATCTGTATACTCAAAATCAGGAGAAACACATTAAAAACACGTCAAACAAAAGTGAGGAAATCTTTATGACCATCTTCAATGTCTTTTCCCTGCTTGGAGGTCTTGCCCTGTTCCTGTTCGGCATGGACATCATGGGCAAAGCACTGGAAAAGCAGGCCGGCGGCCAGCTGCAGAAGATCCTGAGCAAGCTGACTGACAACCCCCTTAAAGGCTTTTTCCTTGGCCTGTGCGTCACCGCTGTGATCCAGAGTTCCAGCGCTACCACGGTCATGGTGGTCGGCTTTGTCAACAGCGGCATCATGGAGCTGCATCAGGCCATCGGCGTGATTATGGGCAGCAATGTGGGCACCACTGTCACCAGCTGGATCCTGAGCCTTTCCGGCCTGCAGGGCGACAGCCTCCTCATCAATCTGCTCAAACCCACTTCTTTCAGTCCTTTGCTTGCATTTATCG
>OLVO01003658.1_pt1 | contig 12380 bp, 12 predicted proteins | sample 1672571 | NCBI WGS metagenome assembly OLVO01 (sample SAMEA3136700, study PRJEB25190) | human gut metagenome | biome: human gut; feature: human-associated habitat; material: faeces | place: Austria | collected 2013 | reverse complement strand
GTTTGGTGTGGTAACTTAACTATAACCCATGAGACCATATCCTTCATATCATTTTTTCACTTGTCCAATATGTATTGTAGTCCTACACGCGCCACTTCCTCGGTGAACGCGCTGTACTTGACATCACCCTTGCTCTGTGATAAAATCACGTCCGTAAGGTCAGCAGCGTATGCCACCGGCTCGGGATATTGTTTCCCGACATCTCGGAGTAACGCCGTGGCCTTATTTTCTTCGCTCATGATCTGCCGCCTGATCTCATCGTCCAGTGTCGGCGACTTGACATTTTCGCTTTCATCTGCTATTCTCTTTTCGGAAAAATTGCGTGATGTTGAGCGAGCCCCTCCGGTAACGGCTGAGGGCACGCCGCCGCCGGTAATTTCTCCGGCTTTTGCCTTGGATTGAGCGCCACAAGAATAGCGGTGCATAGACAGATTTTATAAAGTTAAGAGAGAACAGCGTGGCGGAAGTCGCGCTGTTCTGCTTTTTGCTGCGTGAGCAGCATTACGACCATAATGTTACCCATTGTGAAACCGGTTTTGTTTTACTACAATGAATTTAAATAATGATTGCGCAGAGGTGAGTATCATGCCCCTTATCATCGTTCGAAACGATATCACGAAAATGAGCGTGGACGCCATCGTCAACGCGGCGAAGGAATCCCTGCTGGGCGGAGGCGGCGTGGATGGCTGCATCCACCGCGCGGCGGGACCGGAGTTGCTCCAAGAGTGCCGGACGCTGGGCGGCTGCCGGACCGGCGAGGCCAAGCTCACCGGCGCGTACCGCCTGCCGTGCCGCTACATCATCCACACCGTGGGCCCCGTGTGGAACGGCGGTAAGTACGGCGAGCGGGAACAACTCGCCTCCTGCTATCGCACCAGCCTTGCGCTGGCGAAGGAACGCGGCTGCGAGACGGTTGCCTTCCCGCTGATCTCCTCTGGCGTTTTCGGCTATCCCAAGGATCAGGCGCTCCGGGTGGCGGTGGACACCATCAGCGAATTCCTCGCAGAGAACGACATGACGGTGTACATCGTCATTTTCGACCGCGCGGCGTACCAGATCGGCAATAAGCTGTTCGCGGATATCGCCGCCTACATCGACGACCACTATGTGGATGCCCACACCGACTTCCGCCGGGAGCGGATGCGCCGGATGGGCCTCGTTGAAAGCCGGATGCTGACCGCCTACGAGGACGCGCCCATGGCGGCGGGCGGGCTGGACGAGGCGCTTGCGCATCTGGACGCCGGATTTTCGGAGACGCTGCTGAAGCTCATCGACCGCAGCGGCAAAAAGGACGCCGAGGTCTACAAAAAGGCCAACGTGGATCGCAAGCTGTTCTCCAAGATCCGCAACAACCCGGACTACAAGCCCTCCAAGCCCACGGCGGTGGCCTTCGCCATCGCCCTGGAGCTGAGCCTGCCGGAGACCCGCGACCTCATCGCCCGGGCGGGCTACGCCCTCAGCCCCAGCAGCAAGTTTGATGTCATTATCGAGTATTTCATCATGCATCGGGACTATGACATTTTCAAGATCAACGAGGCGTTGTTCGCCTTCGACCAGAGCCTGCTGGGGGCGTAAGGAATGAAAGGAGGAAAAGAAAAATGAAACTTGAAAAACTGCACGATTTTTCGAAGAGGATGATTTGTTGACAAAAAGGGGTATGTGCCGTTAAGACACATACCCCTTTGTTTTCCTGCTGTTTTAAGGTTGATAAGATTAGTTCTGATTCATTCCGAACGGCTCATAGGTCCGCAGTTTTTTCTTCCAAAGAGTCTCTGCATCAATGATTTGATTGTCCGGAAGTGCCTTGGACAAAACCTGCAACACTGAAAACTGCAAATCGTGGCAACTATGATTTACAGACTTCAAGTGACTGATCATTCCCTTGTTGTTTCCGTGACCGCCCGTAGCGACGTAGACAGACCAACGCCCCAGCAGGCCGTCATAGCCATAGGTCGAGCCGACATATCTGTCGCCCGTCTTGGTGTCCACAATCAGATAGACCGCATTGACCGCAGCCATGGCCGCCTGCCACAGCTCATAGTCCGTATCGTTTTCGACAACTTCTTTTAGTTCATCGAAAGATAGAATAAGATTTTCAAATCCCACAAAAGGCTTCTGGTTCTTTGACTCAATTGCCACGATGTGCAGGTCGCTGTAACCGCAATGGCGAATCGGACACTCCCGCATCGGTTTATCTGGTGCCGTGTCAGAATGAAAATCTGACAAAACTATCCGAAATTCAGCGGGGAAAAGATGCTACCGAAAGTTTGCTGGCACAATACTGCCGTTGCCCACAGCAATTTCAAAATGACCTTTCTTCCGATGAAGCCATCAATGATTATTACCGCAGGCTTTACAAGGAAATGCCGGAAGGGTTCCAGGACTATAACATAAAGGGAAAACCATATTCCATTTTTTCTTTGCTATCAGCCAACAGCTGTTTTGCAGATGACCGAGTTGAAGCGCATGGAAACTATTTTTTAAACCAGGCATTTCGCTTAGCGGGCAACCTGTTTCAAGTGTACGACGATGCAAGTCTTGATGTTATCGTTCCCTACAAAGAAGGACGAATGATCATCGCAGATCTTGGATCTGAACGGGCTGCTTGGGATTTTGAATACAGAAAAGAGTGTATCGCACGCGCCAAACCATACACGATTTCTTTGTATGAATATCAACGAAAGCAATTAGAGCAAAATCACGGATTATTGCCAGTTAGTGGCGAAAATGATAGAATATGGATGCTATCAGATAACTTTTATGACAAAGAACTTGGTTTTTCCCTCGAAGGGATAGAAATACAGTTTTTGGAGGTGTAATTGTGAGAAATACGCAATATCCAAACCTTGTGGAATTTCAGGTAACAGGGGATTATGCTCTGTTCTCTGATCCAATTCTTCGCCTTGGCGGAGAAAAATGCACCTATCAAGTGCCAACCTATGAAGCCTTGAAAGGAATTTTGTCCTCAGTGTATTGGAAACCCACGTTGATCTGGTATATTGACGCTGTTCGCGTGATGAACCCTATCCAAACGGAAGTGAAAGGCATGCGGCCTATCAAGTACCACGGCGGCAACGATTTGGCTTACTATACTTATCTGAAAAACTGTTGTTACAAAGTACAAGCTCACTTTGAATGGAACGAAAATCGCGCAGAGTTGGCAGGAGACCGCAATGAAAATAAGCACCATGAGATTGCAAAACGGATGATCCGAAAGGGCGGAAGACGGGATATTTTTCTGGGAACGCGGGAGTGCCAGGGATACGTGGAACCTTGCGTATTCGACGAAGGAAGCAGTCCCTATGATGAGATTCAGGAACTAAGTTTCGGTTTGATGTATCATGGAATCACTTATGCCGATGAAGCATATTCCGCAGATACGGCAGGGCACATGACGGCGAATTTTTGGAATGCGGTGATGCGGAAGGGAATTATTACCTTCCCAAAGCCGAAAGAATGTCCGTTGCATAAAACGTTAGGTGAAATGCCGGTCAAGCCCTTTGGCGCATCTCTGCAAAACTTTTCGGGACTAAGGGAATTTGGGGAGGTGGACTGAATGGGACTGCTGCAAAAAGCATGTGAAACCTATGACTGCCATATTCGCCTTGTAGGTCTACCACAAGCAGGAGAAAAGAAGGAAACGCTGGCCCCTGTTTCCCATATTTTAACCTCTGCACAGATCGAGATTACGCTAAACCAGGATGGGAAATTTCGAAGTGCTAAGGCAATAGACAAAAAAGAACCTAAAATTGTAATTCCAGTCACAGAGGAATCCGGCGGGCGCAGCGGGACAAACCCAAGACCGCATCCCCTTTGCGATCAACTAAAGTATCTGGCAGGGTACGACGCCAAGAAATATGAAGGATATGTGACGCAGCTGACACAATGGGCAGAATCTTCTTGCGGACACCCTAAACTCCGGCCGATTCTAAATTATGTAAAAAGCGGCACGATTCTTGCCGACCTTGCACAGAGCGATGTTATACAGCTTGATGAAAAGGGACATCCCAAGGAAGAAGATGCCATGGTGTGTTGGCGTGTAGTCGGGTTGGACAGCAACGAATCTGACGCATGCTGGCAAGACCAAAGCCTTTTTCGCGCATTTATAGATTACTACCGCGCCAAAATGGAAGGGCAAGGTAAAGAACTGTGTATGGTTAGCGGAACACTGTCACGACCCGCTATTCAGCATCCCAAAGGGATTGCTCCGGCATGCGGCGGTAATGCCAAATTGATTTCCTCGAACGATGAAAACGGTTTTACTTACCGTGGGCGATTTGCGGAGGATTGGCAGGCTGCGACTATCGGTTACGAGGCATCCCAGGAGGCACACAACGCGCTGCGCTGGTTGATTGCGAATCAGGGAACTTTGATCGGTGGTAGAGTGTTTTTGTGCTGGAATCCGCAGGGGAGAAAAACCTGCAGCGCAACGGGCCCATTTCGAGTGAATAAAACACCGATCACCGAACCGACCGAATACCGGGAGGACTTGCACAAAACGCTGATGGGATACCGCAATTTACTACCGGATTCTGCCGGAGTTGTGATCGCAGCTTTCGATGCTGCCACCACAGGGCGCTTATCCATGACATATTACAATGAACTGATGGGATCGGATTTTCTGCAAAGGCTCCATGATTGGGACGCGATCTGCTGCTGGCCCAACTGGCAGGGTGCCATCTGGGCACCGTCCCTATATCAGATCGTGAATGACGCCTTTGGGACCTGCCAGAACGGCCAACTGAAAACGGACAATCGGGTGTTAAAGCAGCAAGTCCAACGGTTGCTGTCCTGCCGTGTAGACCGCGCCAGATTCCCTTCCGACATCAAAGATATGCTGGTACGGCGTGCTTCAAATCCACAGTCTTTTGAAAAGAATATCTGGCGAGGCGTGTTGTTTACAGCGTGTGCTGTTTTGAAAAAATATGATTTTGATCGAAATGGGGAGGAATGGAGTATGGCACTGGATTCCAGCAAACAAGATCGCAGCTATCAGTTTGGCCGTTTGTTGGCCGTGATGGAAAAAGTGGAGCGGGATACTTACACTGACAACGAAAATCGGGAACCGAATGCAATCCGGCAGATGTCCGTTTTCTGCCGCCGTCCCATGTATGTGGCGGCCAATCTGGAAAAGCAGCTTGAGCAGGCTTATTTACCGAGGCTCCACCCGGGAAGCCGCGTATTTTACAAGAATATGATCGGCCAAATCATGGAAGAAATCGATAAATTCCCAGAAAACCAGAGAAATCGGCCGTTGGAGCCCAGTTATCTGATGGGATACTATCTCCAGCGCAGCGCACTGTATCAGAAAAAAGAGAATGAACAGAACGAGGAGGACAGCAAGCAATGAGTACATTACAGAACAAGATCGATTTTGTAGCATTGATCTCGGTCAACATGGCAAATGCCAACGGCGATCCCTTAAACGGCAACCGGCCCCGCACGGATTATAACAATTTTGGTGAGATTTCCGATGTGTGCATCAAGCGGAAGATTCGCAACCGGATGCAGGATCAGGGTTATTCAATCTTTGTGCAGTCTGAGGACCGGTGTGATGATGGCTTTGGCAGCCTGAGCGAACGTGCTTCCACAACCCTGAAAGGCATTAAAAATCGTGAGGAGTATACCAAAAAAGCCTGCGAAACTTGGCTGGATGTACGCACATTCGGACAGGTGTTCGCTTTCAAGGGTAAAGACAGTGTATCTGTGGGTGTGCGTGGCCCTGTTTCCATTCATCAGGCGGTCAGTATTTCACCCGTGGATGTGCAGACACTTCAGATTACAAAAAGTGTCAACGGTGAACCCGGTGAAAAACGTTCTTCGGATACCATGGGCAATAAGCATTTTGTACAGTTCGGTCTTTATCTGCTCAAAGGCTCCATCAATGTGCAGTTGGCAGAAAAAACAGGCTTCACAGAAGAGGACGCACAAGTGGTGAAGGAGTGTCTACGGACGCTGTTTGTCAATGATGCCTCCGCCGCCCGTCCAGATGGTTCTATGGAGGTGGTCAAGCTTTTCTGGTGGCAGCATAACTGCAAGGACGGGCAGTATTCCTCCGCCAAAGTACACCGTTCTGTAAAAGTCACTCTGAAAGATTCAGACCATATTCCTTCCTCTGTGGATGACTATGCCATCACTGTAGAAGCTCTGCCTGGATTGGAACCGGAAGTGATTGATGGACTTTAATGACGAGGACTTCCTCCAGCTCTCCGGCTTGCAGCATTTTAAGTTCTGCCGCCGCCAGTGGGCGCTCATTCACATCGAGAACCAGTGGGCGGAGAATTACCGCACGACGGACGGCGGGATCCTGCATGAAAACGCGCACAACGGCGCATTTTCCGAAAGCAGAGGAGATCTCCTCGTCACGCGCGATATGCGCATTTTCTCGCGCTCGCTCGGCGTTTCCGGCGCGTGCGACGTGCTGGAATTTCACCGCGGCGAAACCGGCATCCCGCTCAAGGGGCGTGAGGGGCTGTGGCAGCCATATCCCGTGGAATATAAGCGTGGAAAGCCAAAAGAGGGAACGGAGGATGCGCTTCAACTCTGCGGACAGGCGATGTGCCTTGAAGAAATGCTCTGCTGCGAGATTCCGCGTGGCGCGCTGTATTACGGTGAGCCGCGGCGCCGCACCGAGGTAGACTTTACGCCGGAGCTGCGGCGGGAGGTAACGGCTCTTCTGTCGGAGATGCACGACCTTTACCGGCGCGGCTACACGCCTAAGGTGAAGCCGTCAAAGTCCTGCAATGCCTGTTCCCTGAAGGAACTGTGTCTGCCAAAGCTGCTGCGGAGCAGATCTGTTTCCGCGTATTTGCGCGGCGCCATGGAGGACGAGCCATGAGACAGCTATTGAATACGCTTTTTGTCACCTCGGAGGATATCTACCTCTCATTGGACGGCGAAAATATTGTGGTGAACCGCGGCGGGGAAGCGGTCGCGCGCTATCCGCTGCACACGCTGCAAAGCATCGTCACCTTCTCCTACGCAGGGGCTTCGCCTGCATTGATGGGAAAATGCGCGCAGCGGGAGATCGGGCTTGCGTTCTGCTCGCCACGGGGAAAATTCCTTGCGCGCGTTTCCGGGCAGATGCAGGGAAATGTTCTTCTGCGGCGGATGCAGTACCGCGTGGCAGATGACCCATCGCAAAGCTGCCGAATCGCCCGGAATATGGTTTTCGGCAAGGTCTTCAATGCCCGCTGGAGCGTGGAGCGCACACGCCGCGACCATGTCCAGCGCATTGACGATGTGCGCTTTTCCTCTGTATCCGCGCAGCTTCAGGGGCTTTTGCCGCAAATTACGGAGGAAACATCGCCGGACAGTCTGCGTGGACTGGAAGGCATCGGTGCAGCGGCATATTTCAGCGTGCTGGACGACATGATCTTACAGGGCAAGGAAACCTTTTTCTTTCACGAGCGCAGCCGCCGTCCGCCGCTCGATGCGTTCAATGCAATGCTGTCTTTTGCCTATAGCCTGCTTGCACACGACTGCGCATCGGCGCTCGAAAGCGTGGGGCTGGACGCGTATGTTGGCTGTCTCCACCGCGACCGCCCCGGGCGGGAGTCTCTGGCGCTCGATCTGATGGAGGAGTTGCGTCCCTGCTTTGCAGACCGCTTTGTGCTCACGCTCATCAACAACCGTATCATGAAGCCCGCCGATTTTGAGTTTCGGGAAAGCGGCGCGGTGCTGCTGACGGACGCAGGGCGCAGAACGTTTCTGCAAAAGTGGCAGGAGCGGAAAAAGGAGACCATCACCCACCCGTTTCTGGATGAAAAGATGCCGTGGGGACTCGTCCCTTATGTGCAAAGCCTGCTGCTGGCGCGTTACCTGCGCGGTGATCTCGAAGATTACCCGCCGTTTTTGTGGAAGTGAGGCTCTTATGCTGGTACTGATCACTTACGATGTCAGCACGGAAGACGCCGCCGGGCGCAAGCGTTTGCGGCAGATTGCAAAGCGGTGCGTCAACTACGGTCAGCGCGTGCAGAATTCCGTGTTTGAATGTCTGCTGGATACAGCGCAATATCGAAAGCTACAGCACGAGCTTTGCGGGATCATGGATCCGGAAAAAGACAGTCTGCGTTTCTATTGTCTCGGGAAAAAGTATGAGAATAGAATTGAGCATTTTGGCTGCAAGCAGACCTACCTTCCGGAAGAACCGATGATCTTATAGTGCGAAGCAAAAGCTCGCAGAAATTTCCGCAGCGGTTCGCACCGCAAATAGAGAAGTTTTTGCCGATCTGCAAGCGGCAAAACGCTTTGAAAGGCAGCGTTTTGCGCAAAAATATCTGGAATCCATGCCTTTTTTGCAAAAATGTGCAAAGCAATTTGTTCACTTTTGCTGTCGCGCCCCGCATGGGGCGCGTGGATTGAAATCTTGCCGCCAATGGGACGCGGGAGTGGAAGAACGTCGCGCCCCGCATGGGGCGCGTGGATTGAAATGATACCAACCCCGCCAAGGTACGCTATCAGCCAGAGTCGCGCCCCGCATGGGGCGCGTGGATTGAAATAGACAATTTTGAAGGAGGACAACATTCTATGGAGTCGCGCCCCGCATGGGGCGCGTGGATTGAAATAAGCAGAAGGTCGCCGCAAAGCTCACGGAGCTGAAGTCGCGCCCCGCATGGGGCGCGTGGATTGAAATATCTACGGCGCGGACTCTCGCGGCAACGCGGGCTTGTCGCGCCCCGCATGGGGCGCGTGGATTGAAATTTTTTGGATGTGCCGAGAAAGAAAACTGTTTGTGTCGCGCCCCGCATGGGGCGCGTGGATTGAAATTTCAATCGTCATTCAGCAGCACCGCTTTCTTCCCGTCGCGCCCCGCATGGGGCGCGTGGATTGAAATATGACGATCTATGCGGTCATCATCGCATTTTACTGTCGCGCCCCGCATGGGGCGCGTGGATTGAAATCTTTTGCGGCAAAGATACACGGAACACTTTATCCGTCGCGCCCCGCATGGGGCGCGTGGATTGAAATATTTACATCACCTTAATTTCTTTGGTTTTCGCGCGTCGCGCCCCGCATGGGGCGCGTGGATTGAAATGCCGATGTACATGGTCATTCCTCCCTAATGTCTCGTCGCGCCCCGCATGGGGCGCGTGGATTGAAATCCATGTTTCCATGGCCTCCTTGACTGCCTTGGAGTCGCGCCCCGCATGGGGCGCGTGGATTGAAATCTAAAATCGTTTATGGCCCTTGGAAAGATGCCCGTCGCGCCCCGCATGGGGCGCGTGGATTGAAATAACTGCCAAACGGTCAGGCTCAATGAGGGACGTTGTCGCGCCCCGCATGGGGCGCGTGGATTGAAATGCATTGGCTCCGATCACAGGGGATCGAACCGTCCGTCGCGCCCCGCATGGGGCGCGTGGATTGAAATATATAATCCATGGCAGCGTCACCTCCTCGCACCGTCGCGCCCCGCATGGGGCGCGTGGATTGAAATAAGATCAGCTTGTCAATGATTTTGATGTTAACTCCGTCGCGCCCCGCATGGGGCGCGTGGATTGAAATTACATTACGATTCATTCTCAATCTCCTTTACAAGTCGCGCCCCGCATGGGGCGCGTGGATTGAAATGCATATTCCCTGTCGCTCCACGCCGTCCAGACACTGTCGCGCCCCGCATGGGGCGCGTGGATTGAAATGCAGCGCATCAGCGTCCGCTTTCAGGCTTGCGAGTCGCGCCCCGCATGGGGCGCGTGGATTGAAATTCCGACACGTTGAAAAAAGTCCCGTCATTCAGCGTCGCGCCCCGCATGGGGCGCGTGGATTGAAATAGCTCTAAGGCTGCGGAAAAGGCATATTTGGCAGGTCGCGCCCCGCATGGGGCGCGTGGATTGAAATGCATACGATACGGCAGCCGAGATTTTATGCAAAAGTCGCGCCCCGCATGGGGCGCGTGGATTGAAATACCATCAACAGGAGATGCCTTCCAAACATACCAGTCGCGCCCCGCATGGGGCGCGTGGATTGAAATCCTCTGATGTAGCAGTCGGTGACTGGATTTCTCGTCGCGCCCCGCATGGGGCGCGTGGATTGAAATTTCACTTCCATGATCACTTGGATGGGCAACCTGGTCGCGCCCCGCATGGGGCGCGTGGATTGAAATTAATCATACCAGTTTTGGTCTTGAAGATGGTGCAACGTCGCGCCCCGCATGGGGCGCGTGGATTGAAATTCTCATCTCCTTTACGATGCGAACCTGCTCCATGAGTCGCGCCCCGCATGGGGCGCGTGGATTGAAATGCTAATGTAAGTGCGTTGCTCCCCATCTGGATAAGTCGCGCCCCGCATGGGGCGCGTGGATTGAAATTTGGATGATATCACGCAAAAAACCAAAAAGCAAGAGTCGCGCCCCGCATGGGGCGCGTGGATTGAAATGCAAACCAAAACCCCTTTGCCCCCGTACCACTTGTCGCGCCCCGCATGGGGCGCGTGGATTGAAATCTTTGGTAATGAGGTTATGCTTCCCGCTGGTTTTGGTCGCGCCCCGCATGGGGCGCGTGGATTGAAATCGTGTTTATAATAAGACGTTGCAGGATCCTTCCTAGTCGCGCCCCGCATGGGGCGCGTGGATTGAAATCTTGACTCTTTTGGCTGCGGCACCCGGAAGATTACCAGTCGCGCCCCTCGCGGGGCGCGTGGATTGAAATCTTTATCGTGGCGCACTTTGCACGCGACGCGTTTAGTCGCGCCCCTCGCGGGGCGCGTGGATTGAAATGTGTTCGGTCCAGCGCCCGGAAACCTCGCGGCTCATGTCGCGCCCCTCGCGGGGCGCGTGGATTGAAATTGCTCTTTTGATGATCTGCTGTCTTACAGCTCCGGTCGCGCCCCTCGCGGGGCGCGTGGATTGAAATATAAGCAGAACGCATCTCACCAGTAACACGGTTAGGGTCGCGCCCCTCGCGGGGCGCGTGGATTGAAATGGCTCCTTTGGTAACTTTGTCCTCGTTTGCATTGGTCGCGCCCCTCGCGGGGCGCGTGGATTGAAATGCCGAAGCTCCGGTTCTGCCCTTGCCGGCTCTTGGTCGCGCCCCTCGCGGGGCGCGTGGATTGAAATATCACAAGGGCATAAGCACGGAACGGGAGCGCACGTCGCGCCCCTCGCGGGGCGCGTGGATTGAAATACACTCATTGATTCTATTCAAAGCATCGGCCATAGTCGCGCCCCTCGCGGGGCGCGTGGATTGAAATAGCTCCAAGTCACGCCCGATGCGCCCCATCAGGCACGTCGCGCCCCTCGCGGGGCGCGTGGATTGAAATTTTGAGCACCGGATAGACGCAGCGCTCATACGGGGGTCGCGCCCCTCGCGGGGCGCGTAGATTGAAATATGCTGTGCCCCATGGTTATGGCTATAGCTGCCGTCGCGCCCCGCATGGGGCGCGTGGATTGAAATAATTTGCGTATTCGCAGCAAGGATAGATCCAAGCAGTCGCGCCCCGCATGGGGCGCGTGGATTGAAATATCTTCTCGGGATCAACAGTAACTTTCTCTTCGCCCGTCGCGCCCCGCATGGGGCGCGTGGATTGAAATAGTTTGGTGTTGATGATCCAGAAGCTTTACTTAAAGTCGCGCCCCGCATGGGGCGCGTGGATTGAAATATCTTGAAGAACAGTGATAGCACTTGCTCACGATAGTCGCGCCCCGCATGGGGCGCGTGGATTGAAATTTGTTGATATTGATGATGTTAAATGGCCGCATAAGTCGCGCCCCGCATGGGGCGCGTGGATTGAAATGCTGATGCCGGTAGTCTGTCGTATGGCTTTCTCAGTCGCGCCCCGCATGGGGCGCGTGGATTGAAATAGCGCGCTTGCCGTCTTGCACTCAAGACCGGAGCTGTCGCGCCCCTCGCGGGGCGCGTGGATTGAAATCCATCTTCGCCGATCTCGCGCCCGTTGTTAAATGTCGCGCCCCTCGCGGGGCGCGTGGATTGAAATTTAATATCATAGTCAGTATCAGTACCATACTTAGATGTCGCGCCCCGCATGGGGCGCGTGGATTGAAATTTCTGGTGATCATCTTGACTTTAAGACGTCTATAGTCGCGCCCCGCATGGGGCGCGTGGATTGAAATAAAGAATTGTAAAAGAGATCAACAATGGAGAAGCTGTCGCGCCCCGCATGGGGCGCGTGGATTGAAATTTTAGGAATGTCAGAGCATGGAACTGTATCTGGCGTCGCGCCCCGCATGGGGCGCGTGGATTGAAATTTTTGATCGTCCGTAAGCGCGCGGACATATTCCATCGTCGCGCCCCTCGCGGGGCGCGTGGATTGAAATAGCGTGTGGATCTGACCGAAGTAGCTGTTGGCGGTCGCGCCCCTCGCGGGGCGCGTGGATTGAAATATATTCATGCCGCCCATAGTGGGGGCATCGGTCGTCGCGCCCC
>OLVO01003654.1_pt1 | contig 12393 bp, 13 predicted proteins | sample 1672571 | NCBI WGS metagenome assembly OLVO01 (sample SAMEA3136700, study PRJEB25190) | human gut metagenome | biome: human gut; feature: human-associated habitat; material: faeces | place: Austria | collected 2013 | reverse complement strand
GCAAAATTTTTTTGTGTAATTTTTAACCAAATTTCAATTTATTTTTTCGCATTTTTCGCATCCTGCCGGAGCAGTTCCATCCGGAGTGCCAGACAGGTTACTGCCAGGATGCCGATTCCGCCGCCGATGACCCATCCGACAACGATGTTCCGGACACGGTAAACCTCTGCATACGGTACTGTCGCCATAATGATGTAGTCACCGCTGGACTGATAGTGTACCATATTGGTCTTGCCGTCTGCATCTTTCACGTCAAACTTGCCCTTGTTGCGTTTCATGCTGCTCTTGTCAAAATCGGCTGTCTGTCCGATCAGATCCGTATCGGTGCAGCTGATATACTTCATGGTGTCCGCCTCCAGAATGGCGGTAGTGCCGGAAGAGTACAGCGGCATACTGGACGCAATGTTTGCCAGGTCTGCATCCTGCAAAAGCGAGACCACGGAATCCGCTGAAAATGTGATCTGCACCATGCCGTGTCCGCCGTCCAGCGACGATGCCGCCACGATGGTAGGCGTATCGGAATCCAGCAGGAACAGCGCATCGGTGTATACATCTTCTTCCAGATGTGACCGGAACTCCTCACGGATGGAAGTGCCTGCGCCGGACGGGTCGGTACTTGCCACCACATTGCCGTCTGCATCTACTTCTGCGCTGTAAACTTCGTTTACCAGACCGATTCTGTAAGCGTCTGCTGCCTTGATATTACGTGCGGTGTAGATCATCTGCTTTGCCATGCCTGCACCTACCAGACGAGCCAGTCTCTGGGTTCCACCGAAGCCGGGAGTGATTCCCAGTCCTACTTCGGGCTGTCCGAATACTGCATTGTCGGAACAGATTCTGATATCACAGCTCATGGAGATCTCACATCCACCACCCAGAGCGAAGCCGTTGACAGCTGCGATCACGGGAATGGGGAAGGTCTCGATCTTGCGGAACACATCGTTACCCTTCTTGCCGAATGCTTCGCCTTCTGCCTTGGTCAGGCTGCTCATCTCTCCGATATCTGCGCCTGCTACGAAGGACTTGGCACCTGCACCGGTGATCACCAGGCAGCGAACCGTTGCCAGATCTACTGCATCCAATGTAGCGTTCAGTTCATCCAGCACCTGAGAATTCAGTGCGTTCAGTGCTTTCTCACGGTTAATGGTGATGGTTGCCACATTACCATTCTGCTCATACAAAATGTAATCCATGTTTTTACCTCATTTCACATTTCTATTCGTGTTTTCAAAACCACACTAAGGCGATAGAGATTCTACCGCCCCAGCGAATATTTATAAAATTAGTCCTCGATCTTAACGATGGTGGAGCAGCCCATGCCACCGCCGATGCACAGAGTAGCCAGACCGGTCTTGGCACCTCTTGCCTGCATCTCATGCAGCAGAGTTACCAGGATACGGCATCCGGAAGCTCCTACGGGATGACCAAGCGCGATAGCACCGCCGTTGGGGTTCAGCTGCTTATCTACATCGATGCCCAGTTCCTTACCAACTGCTACGGACTGTGCCGCGAATGCTTCGTTAGCCTCGATGATATCGAAGTCTTCGATCTTCATACCGGTCTTAGCCATTACCTTCTTGGTAGAAGCTACAGGGCCGATACCCATAACCTCGGGACGAACACCAGCCAGAGCGCCTGCTACGAAAGTAGCCATAGGCTTAACACCCAGCTCCTTAGCCTTCTCCTCGCTCATAACAACGATAGCTGCTGCGCCGTCGTTGATACCGGAAGCGTTACCTGCGGTAACGAATCCACCGGGATTGATGGCACGAAGCTTAGCCAGACCTTCGATGGTAGAACCATGACGAGGACCTTCATCGGTATCGAATACGATGGTCTCTTTTTTCTTCTTAACTTCCACGGGAACGATCTCTGCCTTGAAAGCACCGTTCTTCTGAGCTTCTTCAGCCTTTAACTGGCTCTTTAATGCGAACTCATCGAGTTCTTCACGGGTAAGTCCCCACTCTTCGCAGATATTGTCTGCGGTCTTAATCATATGATAATCATTGAAAGCGTCCCAAAGTGCATCTTTGATCATGGTATCTACCATGGTTGCGTTACCCATACGATATCCGTAACGTCCCTGAGGAATTGCGTAAGGAGCCATGGACATGTTCTCCATACCACCTGCTACTACGACATCTGCATCACCGGCCATGATCATCTGTGCAGCCTGGTTCACACAGTTCAGACCGGAACCACATACCACGTTCATGGTAACTGCGGGAACTTCAATGGGAAGTCCTGCCTTGATCGCAGCCTGACGTGCTACGTTCTGTCCCTGGCCAGCCTGGATAACACATCCCATATATACCTGGTCAACTGCTTCGGGAGCAACGCCTGCTCTCTTCAGAGCCTCCTTGATCACGATAGCGCCCAGCTCCGGTGCAGGAGTTGTGCTTAAGGTTCCACCCATAGTACCGATCGCGGTACGGCAAGCGCCTGCTAATACAACTTTCTTTGCCATTTGTTTGTCCTCCATTTTTTTGTTTTGCTTGGTTTGCTTTCTGAAATGTTTTTAGATTGTTATTTTTTTATCATTTCACTGTTCCTATTTTAACATAGCGAAATCGGTTTTGCAATGATTTTGTCAAAAAAATAACAAAATAACTGATGCAATTTTAAACAGCCTGCCGTAAGTCCGGCAGGCTGTCTGTCATTGCTTATTTAATTGTACCTTTTTACACTGTTTTTACGGCTTATACTTCCGGCTCGATCAGTCCGTAAGTGTCGCCTTTTCTCTTGTAAACTACGTTCACCTGATCAGTCTCTGCATTACAGAATACGAAGAAGCTGTGTCCCAGCAGTTCCATCTGGATGCAGGCATCCTCGGGATACATAGGCTTGATATCGAATTTCTTGGTACGAACGATCTTGATCTCCTCATCATCCGTATAGTCATTCTCTACATAGGCCTTGCTAAAAGAAGCGGCCGCCTGCTGTTTGTCAACGATCTTGTTCTTATATTTTTTCAGCTGTCTCTCAATGATCTCTTCTACCAGATCAATGGATACATACATATCGTTGCTTACCTGCTCCGAACGGATAATACTTCCCTTAACCGGAATGGTTACTTCAATTTTCTGACGATCCTTTTCAACGCTTAATGTTACATGTACTTCTGTATCGGGATTGAAATACTTGTCCAGCTTGCCGATCTTTTCCTCCACTGCTGCTCTTAATCCTGGTGTAACTTCGATGTTTCTGCCAACAATAATAAACTTCATGCTGATCATCCCTTCCAAGTATTTATTTACAAAGATCACTGTAGTAACCCTTGCATTTATTGTATAGTCATTATAGCATAATAGTGCAACGTTTTGCAACAATTTGAGGAGTTTTTTACTTGTTTTTGACATTCTGTATGTCAAACTTAAAATCGACAAATCGTGTCAATTTCTGATTTTTATTACATCTTCACAAAACATTTGTTCCTGCTTTTTTGTAAAATCCTCATCTCAGAATCACCTTTTTTTCTGTGGATAATGTGTATAACTTGGTGTATAAGTAACTTTTATCCTATTTTAGGGCTTTTTCAATGTGGATAACTTTCTATGTATTTTTGCTGTTATTTTAACGTTATTACGCATCTGTATGTTTTTTTGTATACTTTGTATAGTTTTGTTTTGTCAATCCTTTTTTCATCGCGTAATAATATTTTGACAAATTGCACAATTCAGTGTACAACTCTATATGTTTTATCCCATTAGCGCACTTTGGGCATACATACAAAAAAGGCACTGTGTATTTTCACACAGTGCCTTAGTTTTATTGTTACGATTAGAATATCCGTCGAACTGCCAGTACCTTCTTATAATCAGCATTTGAAACGATAATACCGGTCTTGGCGGTAGATGCATGAACGATCTGACCATTACCGATATACAGTGCTACATGACCGGAGTAACAGATCAGGTCTCCTGCCTGTGCATTAGCCAGTCCGTCAACTGCTGCACCCTGGCTGCGGTCTGCGGAAGAGGAATGAGGAAGGCTTACACCGAAGTTCGCATATACACTCATTACAAATCCGGAACAGTCGGTACCGTTAGTCAGGCTGGATCCGCCGTATACGTAAGGGTTACCAACGAACTGTAATGCGTAGTTGGCAACTTCAGTACCCATCTCGCTGTCTCCGCTAGCTGTATAGGTAACTGCGGGGGCACTACCGGAAGAACTCTTACTGCTTCCCGCTGCCTTCGCTGCCGCTGCGGCGCGGGCTCTTTCTCTCTCTTCCTTCTCCTTGGCCAGACGCTTTTCTTCTTCCTCCTTGGATTCTGCTTCAACGAACTCCGTATGAAGAGAAACAAATTCTGTGGAGACCCATCCAAGACCTTCCTCGGTATCTACCTGTACCCAGCCATCGGTCTCATCGGATACTACCAGGTCATCCTCTAAGGGAACCAGACCTAATACAGAAGCCTCTAAAGAAGGTTCGGTACGTACTTTTAAGGTTGTGGTGTTAACGGTCGCCAATCTTGTACCTACCTTTTTGGCAAGCTCTACCGCTTCATCGCCGGTCACACAGTACTCGGCTTTTACATACCCGGTTACGGAACCGGAAGAGATCTGATACCAGCCGTTCTCTTCGGAGATGAAGAGACCTACGGAATCGTCATACAGCTTACCGACGATCTCCCCCTGCTCACTGGGCATGCTTCTTACATTTACATAATCATTTACCTGTGCAATGACCAGATTCTTAAAAGATTCTTCCTCGGATGCTTCCGGGGTCGTGTCCATCTGATCATCACGGAGTACAGTTTCAATAATACTTTCAATCTGTTTGGTATTGTTCGTACCTGCGGACAGACTCTCTAACTTATTACCCTTTGCCAGGGTCAATTCAATACCACCGCTGGGAAGTACCGATGAAGACGCTGCCGCATCTGCGGTAATATTCATTCCGGAAAAAGCCATAACCGCTGCCATGGTGCACACGGTAATTTTTACAGATTTACGAACCATTCTATCCTCCTGAAACTCTTGGAGCTATCTTACTTTCTTAACTTACTTCTTTACATTTTCGGATTATTTGTTACGAATTTGTTACATCTGTTAACAAATATATCACGCAGTCCTCCTTTTGTCAATATAGTAAATTAATTGTCAATTTTGCCAAAAGTTCCCATTTCATGCGGGTTTGCGGATTTTTTACGTAAAAAAAGCCACCACATGGGTGACTCTTTTCTTTAAATATTTTTCAATTTTCTTTCAAATTTCTTAATGAATCTATTACTAATCTATGACTGTTTACGAAAACGGTTGCAATAGTTCCCGGCGCTGACCGCCGCATTAGCGCCGTCAGCCACTGCCGTCACAACCTGGCGCAGAGGCTTCTTACGGATGTCACCCGCCACATAGATGCCGGGGATGTCAGTCTCTCCGGTCTCGCCTGCCGGAATATAGCCATCCTCACCGACTGTCACCAGGCTCTGCAGCAGTTCGGTGTTGGGATGGATACCTACAGCGATAAAGATGCCCGCTGCTTCCAGATCCTTCTCTTCTTCCGTCTTCACGTTTTTGATGCGCAGCTTTTCCACCATATCCTCACCGCAGATCTCCGTGACCACATGGTCGTAGAGGATCTCCACGCTGGGAAGACTCTTTAATTCCTCCTGTAATACCATGGCTCCCCGCAGGCTGTCTCTTCTGTGGATCAGATACACCTTTTCACAGGTTCTCGCCAGATAAATGGCATCCTCCAGCGCCACATCTCCACCGCCGACCACAGCTACCGTTCTGCCCCGGAAAAAAGCTCCGTCGCAGGTAGCGCAGTAGGACACACCCATGCCGTTTAATTCTTCCTCACCAGGCACGCCAAGCTTCGCATGCTCCGCACCGGTGGCAAAAATCACCGTACGGGTCTCCAGTTCCCGGTCTCCTGCGTAGACGCATTTGTAATCGCCACGTTCTTCCACACTGTGTACCGTGGCTTCTAAGAATTCCGCCCCCAGCTTCTCTGCATGCTGTCTGAAAGTCATCCCCATGTCGAAGCCACTGATCCCGGGAAGTCCCAGATAGTTATCCACTTCATAAGTATTAAGAATCTGTCCGCCGCTCATGGGCTTTTCTTCTATAATAAGTAGGTTCAGCCCCGCACGCTTTCCGTAGACTGCTGCGGACAGCCCTGCAGGACCGGAACCGATAATGATCAAATCGTACATAATTTTCTCTCCTTTTGTTCAGTGTAGCAGTTCCCCTATGGAAAAGCAAGTCCATCTGTGCTACACTCGTTTTACAGGTTTTTAGCATTCGGCACTGTTTTATCTCCAAAGGGTGCCGTAGAATTCAGAAAGGATACTTTACATGAATACAATAAAGAACACACCGTTGGCTCTTGTCACCGGTGCTTCCCGCGGTATCGGACGTGCCATCGCAGAGACCCTCGCCGGAGCCGGTTACGACCTTGTCCTGACCTGTAGCCGCACTCTCCCGGAGCTGTCCGCCCTTGCTAACTCTCTGGAAGAAAAATACGGGATCCACTGCACCGCGCAAATGGCAGACGCATCGGATCCCTTTGCCATGGATCGATTATTTGCTTCCCTGGATCATCTGGACGTTCTGGTCAATAATGCCGGAATCTCCTACATCGGTCTGCTCACGGATATGAGTGTCGAAGAATGGCAGCATATTATCAATACAAACTTAAGCTCCTGCTTCTATACCAGTCGTCTGGCGATTCCGCTGATGCTTCAGAAGCACAGCGGACGTATCATCAATATTTCTTCCGTCTGGGGAAACGTCGGAGCTTCCATGGAAGTCGCCTATTCCGCTTCCAAGGGCGGCGTGAACAGCTTCACCAAAGCTCTCGCCAAGGAGCTGGCTCCCAGTAATATCCAGGTCAACGCCATTTCCTGCGGGGTCATTGACACTGCCATGAACCACTGCTTCTCCCCCGAGGAAATGAACGCTCTCCGGGAAGAAATTCCCGCCGACCGTCTGGGCCAGCCGGAGGAAGTCGCAAAACTTGTCCTCCAGCTCATCCAGGCGCCAACCTATCTCACCGGACAGATTCTTACTCTTGACGGAGGCTGGCAATAATGCCAGCCCCTAATATTCTTCTCTATATTTCTGCAAGATATTCTCTCATATGCTCTCTGATATGCTCGAACTGTTTTCTCGTCTGAGGATTCCGTGATTCAAAATTCATCAGCTTATCCAGATACCCCTGTCTCTTCACAATACGACAGCTCTCGGGATAGACCAGCTCGTACACCAGCGAAATATGTCCCACCACGTTGTCCACTGCTGTTTTCTTCAGGGATCGTAGTACGGCATGCTCCTCATCAAAGCTCTGCAGTACTTCCGGCGTCACTTCCTCCTGATATAATACCTCTGTGTCCACATTGTAGATCTCTTCCAGAGGGAATTCCACATTGACCTTCAAAATATCAATCTTATCCGCATCCCGTAAGATATGGCAGAACATTGCTGTACGTTCGTCCAGTTCTTCCGGAATCCGGTAAGCGCTGTGATAAAACACCGCCGTCCACAGAAGCTCATCGCAGGAAGCATCTTCCAAGAAATCCCGGATACTGATCCCGGCGTCTGCCTGAATTTCCTCGGGCAGGCTTTCTTCACTTCCGGAAGCAAGTCCGTGTTTCTCTTCCCAGACCTTACCAAATAAAATCCTTGCTCCGTATTTCGCATGATCGATGGAATCCGCATCGGTGAAGGTTCCATATACCCGCTGCTGCTCAAACCGTCCCACATCATGGAGCAGTCCTGTCAGCCACGCAATATCCACCTCTTCCTCCGGAAGTTCAAGGGATCTGGCAATCTGCTGGCACAATCCGCAGACCCGGTAGGTGTGTTCTATTTTCAGGCGGATCATGTCCCGGCTGCTGTCATAACGGTCCGTGTATTCCTGAAATGCTGCCAGTGCTTTTTCTCTGTTAATTTTCATCGCCTGTCGCCTCTTATCTTATTTTTTCTCTGCCATCTGTACATATACCAATTTGTATACCGCTACACAGATCACTGCAACCACCAATAACAACCCCAGTTCCAATGCCCAGGTGGGAATGGCAGCGGCGCATATCACGGTTAAGAAGTCCACTGCAAAATGCAGCCCAAAGGCTGCTGCCAGCTGCAGCTTTCTGCCTGTCTTCACCGCACTGTATACAAGAATCGACAACGCGATCTGCAGAGCGATCGCACTGATCCGCTCCACCGGTGCGAGGTAGAACTGGTAAGCCGGCGTGGTCCAGAGAACAGAGAGCTGATGGTAGGTTACCTCCTGTTGTGCGGGCTCCAATGCCGTCATAGTCTTCTCCATCAGACCACCGTTGATCATGGCTGCGGTAAGGAGATTGCTCATAGAAGACATACCAAGGATCAGAAAAGCCTCAATGCCGCCATGTCCTGCTCCGTACATCAATGCATTTTCCCGGGTAAGATGTTTTTTCAGGCAGAATTTCATGGCGATCCACCGGCCACACTCCTCAAAAAGTGCTGCTGCCAGTCCACCATAAATCGCATACAGCCAGATATTGTCCCGGATCGCGCTTCCAGTCACCGTCAGCACGATGGCATGACAGATCTGCTCTAAGATCATGGCAAAGCCCACGAAAATTCCACAACCGATGAAGAACGCCGGCACCCATGCCTTTGTCTTCTTATAAATAAAGATACCTAAAAATATGGGTAAAACCACGGATAATAGCAGAGATATCACCATCCCCACCATGCTTGCACCGCTTACGGTTCCCCAGATCATTGTTGTTTCCACTGCATTTGTTACTGTCATATACTCTCCTATCCGAGCGCCGCGGGACGCTCTGCGCACTTGTTATTTCACCGTCTGCTGCCGTTTATATTCACCGTTCCCTCTTGTAAGATCCTCCGGAAAAAGGTAAGAAACCCTTCCTCTACCGCCACCCGGTCAACCGCTGTCTCAGGCAGATCATAGAAATATTTTCCGGTTCCGGGATCCAGGGAAATGCTGTCCAGTGGAAACCCCTCTCTGCGGATGCTGCTGTGGGGTACATCCGCCAGCCAGAATTTCTCACTTTCCATGTCAGGCTCCATTGCCTCATATACATGTTCCTCATCCTGCACATAGCAGATGGCATTGCGGTATTTTGCCGTAAGCCTTCCATAGCGTTTGACCAGTCCGATATAGTGCTCCAGCATCTGCTCATCCGTCAGATACACACCGTTCACCGTACGCACATGTACCCCGGGCTGAACCGCCTCCGGGACATCTTCAAAATACAACCCGGAATCACAGGAAAATACCGGCATACGAAAAGCTTCATAATAAGCATGCGCTTTCTGCCTGGCATTCTCCAGAGGCGTATTGCCGGTCTCCGGGACATCGGGGATCTCCACCCCCTGTGCCCGCAGATCCTGCAGACTGATCAATTCGATGCCAAGTCCGGCTATGCGGTTCTGCATGGCAGCTGCCTTTGCCGGATTGCCGGTACCGTATAACAGTTTCATAAGCGTTGTCCTGCTTCCTTTCCGGTCAGATCAGCGCCGGTGTCTGTGCCAGAACAGAGATAATCGCGATCGCCGCCAAAATCAAAACAACTACCACTACTGCAACAATGATCTTCTTTTTCATATATGATACCTGCTCTTTCTCAACCTTTTATGATTTTGCATCCCATGAACTAATGATGACATATTTCAAGGACATTTTCAAGGATTATGAAAATATTCGAGATGACTCCACTTTCTCGCCCGGCCAGGATTTTCTGAGTGCCGCATAGGAAACCAGAAAGTTAGCAAGCCAGCCGGCCGGCACGGCAAGCCAGACAAAGTCGATGCCAAAACGCGGTGCACAGATCAAAGCCACAGACAAGCGGATCGCAAGGTTTACCATGTTGGCAATAAGGAATGGGCGCATGATGCCGAGTCCGCGAAGAACTCCGTCGGTTGCCATTTTAATTCCCATAAAGATAAAGAAGTAACCAAGCCATCTCATATAATCTCGGGACACCTGATAAGCCAGCGCTGTTCCGTCTTTTCCAAGAAATAGCGAAGAAATCTGCGTGTGCAGTGTTTCAATGACAAGAAAGGCAACCGCCGCAAAACACACGTCCAACACCAATGCCACATGATAACCTTTTTTGATACGCTCGGTTTTGCCTGCCCCAAGGTTTTGGGAAACATACGGCGAAACTGCATTACCGATGGACACGAATATCAGAGAAAAAACATTCTCCACCCGCATCGTCGCCGCATATCCTGCAAGTGCCTGTGTGCCGAAGGGATTTACCACTGCCTGTACGATCATCATACCGATCGACACGGTAGACTGCTGCAGGACCGAGGGCACTGCGATCCGAAGCATCGAGCGCAGCTTGCGCCCGTCAAACCACTGAAACGGGCTTTGGTATCGCCGCATCCGGTAAAGAAAAATCAAAAGTGAAAACACAGCGGAAATACCCTGGGCAATCAGGGTTGCAAGCGCCGCGCCGAATACACCAAGCCCCAGAACGGCTACCATCCAAAGATCCATCACAATATTCAGAATGGAGGAAAAGATCAGCAGCCCCAACGGAATTTTTGATTCACCGATGGAAGTGAACATGGTGGAGAGAATATTGTACATGAACAAAAACGGAAAGCCCACAAAATAGACCCGCAAGTACAGTACCGCTTCGTCCAGAATATCGGCAGGGGTCTGTAACCCGCTCATCATCGCATGGGAAAAGCAAAAGCCAAAGATACCAAGGAGGATGCTCAGAAGCAAAAAGCTGATCAGTGACGTAGACACAATGGTTTTCATTTTGCCATACTCTTTGGCGCCGAAATAGCGACTCACAAGCACACCTGCACCGACACCGGCACCCAGTGCCACACAAATGAAAACATTCGTCAGGGCTGCACAGGCACCAACCGCTGCCAGTGCAGAGGAACCCACAAACTGACCGACGATAATGGAGTCAGCCATATTGTATACCTGCTGAAAAAAGCTGCCGAGAATCATCGGCATTGCAAAAACCGTCAGCGCTTTCAGCGGTGCATCGGTAATCAAATACTCATCTTTTGACATGATCCTATTCCTCCACAGTTCCTTCAGCATTCTTCCATGGCTTCTTCAACTTGTTCATCTGCATCTTCTGGAAGTTGGATGGCATCCAGCTTTCGCGTGAAAAGTTCAATCATCGCAGGATACTGATTTGTAATTGGGTGACTAAACCGATAAAACTGCGGCACACCTTCTTTCTTTATATGCAGCAATCCCATTTCTTCAAGCTGTTTCGATGCCCTTGATATAGAAGTAGGTGTCAGTTCCAAGTTCTTCGCGGCTTGACTTGTAGATAGTTCCTGTTCGCCTCCAATCTTAACTCTTTTTGAGTTAAGATACAATATTTGAGTTAAGAACAGTTGAAAATCAACATTATCAACTGCTCTGTCTATTTTCTTCTTCCTGCTGCACTTCCTGCTCATGCAGCTTCTCTTTCTTCTGCTCGTCCTCTTTCAAGATTTCCTGCACAATCTTCTGTTCTCCAGGCCAATCCTGCATTTCCGATTTGATTTTCTCTTAGAAATCCCCCGTACACCTTGTCCTGATCAAAGGGCCATTCCCCAGAACATTGTTCATCACTTATTCTCCAAGGGTTGCTCCATCTTCTTCCCATTCTCGCATACCCTAGTGTGGAACTGAATCATGTCGGACAGTTGCGCAGCTTGCCAAACATGCCAAGATCCCGCGTTCCGGCAAGTTCCATGCCCAGATGCACATATTTGTCGCACTTGTTTTTCGCATCCGTTTCCAGAATCATCGGCACGCCCAGCCGGTCGCCCTCGGCAAAGGCAATGTCCAGCACCTTGCGCATATAGCCCTGCCCCTGATATTTCTCCCGCACACAGACAAGTCCAACGAAAATATAGGGATTCTTTTCCTTGTCCATGCTGCACCCTCAAATTCCTTGTCCGCATCCGGCAAAATTTTGTGCCCGGCGTTTCGGATTGCTCGATAGCCCTCGATATTGGCATCGATCAGCCGATGCAGGTAAGCATTGTCCTTTTTCAGGTTTCCATCGGTCTTGTAGCAGGCAAACACTGCCGGAAGCACAAACGCGGCATGGTACAAAAGATAATCCTCCTGCCAAACTGACAAAAATTACGCAAGAAAAGTGAAAATTGTTTACAATTTGCCCATGAAGCTGTGCGGCACGTAGGCGGTAAGAAACTTTCCGTAAGGATTCGCCAAGAAATATTTGCATTTTTGCGGCAGGTTTGCTATACTATATTAGTCACATAAATGTGGCATATGAGCGATCGCAGCTCAGTTGAATAGAGCGTCCGGCTCCGACAACTGCGACATGGCAGGTTTTTGGCTTGTTTTTGTTCGATACAGCGTGATTTGCGCTCGCAAAAACGCGGTGGTCAACGGTAGTCAGACCACGAATTGACCACTATTGGAAATTGACTACT
>OLVO01003642.1_pt1 | contig 12421 bp, 9 predicted proteins | sample 1672571 | NCBI WGS metagenome assembly OLVO01 (sample SAMEA3136700, study PRJEB25190) | human gut metagenome | biome: human gut; feature: human-associated habitat; material: faeces | place: Austria | collected 2013 | reverse complement strand
AAAAAAATAAAGCCCTATAGCCTTGAAAAATCAAGGCTTTGGGGCTTAAGTTGACCACATTGATGGCAGTGGGAATGTTGACTGGCTGTGGAAGTGGAACTGGAACCGGAAAAAGGGAAGCTTCTGGGGAAAAACTCGTGATTTGGACGAACATGAACGTGGAAGTGGATACCATTCAGAAATATGCAGATGAATGGGGAGAAAAGAACGGACGAAAGGTAGAAGTCATTCACCAGTCTCCATCTGTCCAGCAGTTTGCACAGGCAGTAAAAAGTGCTTCCGGACCGGATGCTGTGGTGGGGATTCCAAATGACCAGCTTGCAGATTATGTAAACGCAGATCTTACTGCAGAAGTGCCACAGGATCTGTATGCGGATCAGGATTTTTCCGATGCAGCCATCCAGGCATGTTATGTAGATGGAAAACGATATGCAGCACCACTTTCCGTAGAGACTACTGCACTGTTTTACAACACAGATCTTGTATCGGAAGTTCCAAAAACATGGGAAGAACTGGTCGATCAGGCAGCCACAGACGGAGGTGTACAGTTTGATGCAACAAGCATATACTACGATCTTGGTTTTGTGAGAGCCTGCGGAGGTTATATTTTTAAATATCAGGATGGGGCATATGACACGGCAGACATCGGTCTTGATAATGAGGGCAGTGTGGAAGCCTATGCCTTTATCAATGACCTGTGCAATAAATATAAACTGATCACGGCAGATGTGACAGCCGATATCGCAAGAAGTAATTTCCAGAACGGAAAATGTGCTTATTATATTGGTGGACCATGGGATATTGACGGTTTTACCTCTGCAGGAACTAAATTTGCTGTAGCAAAAATGCCAACTTTCCACGGACAGCCGTTTGTGACCCCGGTGGGTACACAGGTAAGTTTTGTGAGCAACAGCAGTAAAAATCAGGATGCAGCATGGGATTTTATTTCCTATCTGATGGAAAACGGTGCACTTGGCATGTATGAGGCGGGTGACCGTATACCGGCAAAACTGGCAGATCAGAAACTTGATGAGATCCAGAGTAATGCATACACACAGGCATTTGTCGAGCAGATCAATGATGGAGAGCCGATGCCGACCGTATCAGAAATGGGACAGCTCTGGAGTATCCACACAAACAATATCCGTTCGATGTGGTCTGGGGAGCAAACACCAGAGGAAGCTGCCAAAAATATGGTTACGCAGTTGAAAGAAGCGATTGAATTGATGAATTCAGGAAAGTAGTGATGGCATGAGAAAGAAAAAGAATGCGCTTGGGTATACTTATCTGGCACCGGCACTGATCTCGATTCTGTTGGTGACATGTCTGCCAATTATTTATACGGTGATTTTATCTTTTACTAATTACAACATGTATCATCTGACAGATTACACGTTTGTGGGTCTGGAAAATTATCTGACCGTATTTTCCGGAAGTATTAAAAATGTGTTTTTCCCGGTACTTGGGTGGACGATTTGTTTTGCGCTGTTAAGTACGGCAGGTTCCTATGCAATGGGACTGATTCTTGCCATTTTGTTAAACAATCCGCATATGAAAGAATCAAAAATTTACCGTGCAGTACTGATTGTGCCGTGGGCATTGCCATCTACGATTGCAATCCTCGCATGGCAGAGCCTGCTAAATGAGCAGTATGGTGGAATCAATAATTTACTGCATACAATCGGTATTGCCTGGAATGTACCGTGGCTGACCAATCCATTCTGGGCAAGGGTTGGGCTGATTATCGTGAATGTGTGGCTGGGATTTCCCTATATGATGAATGTCTGTCTTGGCGGACTACAGGCGATTTCTGGTGAATACTATGAGGCGGCTAAAATGGATGGGGCATCAAAATTTCAGTGCTTTAAGAGCATTACATTGCCGATGGTGACGAAACTTTCCATTCCTCTTGTAATTTCTTCGTTTGCGGCTAATTTTAACAATTTTGGAAATATATACATGATTACACAAGGTGGACCGGCGAGAGTGGATAACCAGTTTGCGGGTTATACGGATATCCTTGCTAGTACCACCTATAAGATGACCACATGGTCGAACCGGTATGAACTGTCTGCAACGTTCAGTGTGCTGATCTTTATCATTGTCGGAACATTTACGCTGATTAATATGCGGCTGTCCGGCTCATTTAAGGAGGTTGATTAAATGAAAAATAAAAAGAAAATATCCGCCTCAGAACAACGGACACTGTGGGGAAGCAGGGTGGTCATATGGATCACGATGATCGTGGTGCTGTTTCCGGTCATATGGATTGTTATGTCCTCTTTTTCCGCGGGTGACAGCTTTTTCCTGTCCTCATTGTTCCCTGAAAAATTCAGCATTGAACATTATGTGGAACTGTTTCGGGAAACGGATTTTGGAATCTGGGTTTTTAATTCCCTGAAGTTTTGCTTTATTGTAGCAATCATACAACTTGTGCTTACTTCACTTGCAGCGTATGCGTTTGCAAGACTGCGGTTTGTGGGAAGAAAATATGGGCTGATGGCACTTTTGATATTACAGGTGTTTCCAAACAGCATGGCAGTTGCCGGATACTATATTTTAATTTATAAGTTCGGGCTGGTGGACAACAGCTTTGCACTCATTCTTGTGCTTGCAGGTGGAAGTGCTTACAATATCTGGTTACTTAAATCTTATATCGATGGACTTCCGGTGGAATTGGATGAAGCTGCAATGGTGGATGGAGCAAATGAATTCCAGGTTTTTTATAAGATCATCATCCCGCTTGCAATGCCACAGCTTGCCGTGATCTTCCTGTTTTCGTTTATTGCAACATACAGTGAATATGTGATTACCTCAATCTTTTTGCAGACACCGGGAAAAATGACGCTTGCACTCGGACTGCAGTCCTTTATCAGTGATCAGTTTGCTGCGCACTGGACTTTGTTTGCTGCAGCAGCAGTGATTTCATCCCTGCCGATCATGATCATCTTTATGTGCTTACAGCGATTTATTCAGAATGGATTGGTTGCCGGAGGGGTAAAAGGATAAAATGAAATATCATCGGGGATTCTTCATGAAGATGGCAAAATAGGGACGAATGAGGATTTTTCCGGATTAGCGGGTCTTTTAGAATCTGCAATTTCTGGAGTACGTGCTTCTGCTGCATCAAGTACCAAAATTATGCTTCATCTGGATCAGGGTGGAAAAAATCAGTTGTATACCTGGTATTTTGGTGGATTATTGAAAAAGTCACCAAACTTGGATTTTGATGTATTTGGATTATCTTATTATCCAATGTGGCATGGAACCATGGAGGGGCTTCAGTATAATTTGAATTACTTGGCGACCACTTATAATAAAGAAGTGTGTGTTGTAGAAACTGCGTATGCATGGACAACGGAAGATGGTGATGGTGAAGGAAATGTATTCATTAGTGGAGATGAAGAAGTTGGAGGATATCCTGCAACAGTAGAAGGACAATTTGAATTTATGAATGATCTGGAATCAATCATTTTAAATGTACCAGATGATAAAGGTATTGGATATTTTTATTGGGAACCAGAATGGATACCTGTAGAAGGTGGAACATATGCTACATCTGCAGGGGTTGCGTATAAAAATGATACCGTAACTCCAAGTAATACATGGGATAACATGACGTTGTTTAATTTTCAGGGAAATGCATTAGATTCTATTAAGGTGCTTAATAAACCGTGTGAAAATTTATTGACAAATATCAGTTTTGAACAGAATGGGATAACTATTTCACCGAGTGGATGGAATGTATGGACAAGTGATTCGTCAGATGAAAATACTGTAAGAACAGAATATGGTGATGCATATGATGGAGATTACAAATTAACATTTTGGGATGATAAAGAGTATTCGTGTTCTGTATATAAAACGTATACAAATATTCCGAATGGAACATATAAATTCTCAATTTGGGCAAAGACAAATGGGAAACAGGATGTTTTACAACTTTATGCAAAAAATTATGGAGGAAGTGAGCTTGATACCACGATTGAAACAAGTGACATTAATTGGAATATTTTTAGTATAGACAAGATTGTTGTTACAAATCATACGTTGGAGATCGGGGTTTATTCTGTAGCAGGAGCAAATGACTGGTGTAACCTTGACTTGGCAATGTTAAGAAAAATTGATTAATTATATTTAAAATTTTTAAGGGGATGGTTTTGATCGTCCCCTTAATTTTTGAATTGTTCTTTGACTGGTGGAATCTTATGAAAAAGAAAATATGGAATAGGTGCAGAAAAAATGGTACGTTATGATAAGATTTTTTCTATCATTGATATTAAAGAAGAAAATATGAAAAAGTGGGGGAAGTGCTTCCATTTTATAAGAATGTACAAAAAGAGGGGGTTATTCTTTGGAAGGCAGCTTAAAAGAACTTGCACGATATTAGCACCTGTAGAGCAGAACATAATCTGTTTTACAGGTGCTTTTTTCAATTAATAAGGAACTGGTACTTTCGTCCCTTGGCAAAGTGCCCAATTAAAAGATTAAAAAAAGGATAAAAAACTTTAAATTAAGTAATACTTTACAATGTTTAATTTTATATTAACTAAATATTGACTTAAAATTACTTTGTGGTATACTGAATTTATCAAATAAATAAAGCAATTGCACACTGGTTCCCATATTTTTACTGCACTCCCCAAGTATGCAGTACCCTCTCCCTGAAATATGGGAAGCAGCGTGCAATTGCTTTTTTATTAAGTGAAACCGGATAGATGGAGGGTGCTGGAAGGTTTTTGCAACTAAAATGGAGAAGAAAGGAAAGGTAGAGCAAAAACATGAGAAGGGTAGGAAAACAGATTGTTGCCATCACGCTGGCAGCAGCAATGATGGGGTCGCTGACACCGGAGGCGTGCACATTTTTACAGAACGAGATTGTGTATGCAGCGGAGACAAATGAAGCGTCAGCACCAACAGTAACACGTACAGAACTGTACAAAAATGAGGGCGCAAAAACAACAGAAACCATTGATTTTTCAGAATTGAAAGAAGAAGACTGGAATGGTGCAGGAAAAATTACTTTTGCATATGATGAATCCATCAATGGCTCGTCGGGAAATGTGAATGAAGAGTATGAATTAACTGCAAAGGTAACACTGGATGAAGCATCCTATCAGTCGCTGGCTGCAGATAAAGCGCATCTGAATATCCAGGGTGTAACAAAACTGGGATCAGATTGGGGATGGAACAACAGTACGGATTGCCAGTGGCTGCAGCAGGATTCTTTTACGAAAGATGGGGAGAATTATTCAGCTGATCTGAAAGTAAAGTTTTCAGGAATAACACCGGATACATTGATGGATGTTGAATTCGTTCTTGTGGGAACCGGATTTAAGGGAACTGTGACATTTTCAAATGTAGTTCTCACAAATTTATCAAGCGATAAACAGGAACTGACCAAACAGGAGCCAACCGTTCTTTCTGATTTAAATGATGAATCCCAGGTAAATCTGTGGGCAGGCGAAACCGGATATCAGTATTTCCACGGTGGAACAAAAAATGCTGCTCCGGAACTTTCCTATGACGCAAATGGCGGAGACGGAAGATTAAAAGTAAGCCTGGATTATACAGCCAACTCCGGCGAATCATGGAGTGAGGCAAAAGTGAAATTCACACCGAAGACACCGGCTGATATCAGCAATTATAATCAGGTGAGTGTGGATTTGATTTATCCGGAAAGCAGTAATATTTCCAAGATAAAATTTTTCTCCAACAGCGGAATCAATAAAGATACCAGCATAGATTCGTCCGAGGCAACAGATGCAGGAAACGGATATAAGAAAGTTACAGTTACTTTAGGATTTTCTCCATCTGCCACACCAATGGATGATCTGACAATCGGACTTATCGGAGCCAACAGTTCCTTTGCAGGGGATGTTTATCTGGATAATCTGATACTTTCCCAGAAGGATGCCAGTGGTGATTTTGTGACAATTACCGCAACACCGAATACAGACGGAACACAGGCAAAACCAGAAGCAACAGATAAAACCCTGACCATGACAGATCCGGATGCCAGCAATAGCGCAAAGGCATTGTATGCATATCTGCAGGGACTGACCGAAAGTGATCAGGTACTGTTTGGACATCAGAATGATGTGAGCCATTCCGTAGGAAACAACGATCTGGGAGATGTAAAAGATGTGACCGGTTCCGTCAGCGGTATTTTCGGCATTGACTCCCTGGCATTGTTTGGAAGCGAGGCTGGTGGTACGGATGCGGCATCTGCACTGCAGAATTCCATTGACTACAGCAAAAAGGCGGCCCAAAACGGTGCAATCGTTACCTTATCCACCCATATGCCGAATTTCACCAACGCAAAGATTAAAAAGAATGCAGATGGAACCTACGATTTCTATAACTGTGATTTTAATGAAGCAAAAGATTTATCCGGTGATTCGTTAAAGAAGATTTTGCCTGGTGGAGAGAAGAATGAGGTATTTAAGGCATATCTTGATACGATTGCATTCTATGCCAATGCATTGGAAAAAGAGAATATCCCGGTGATTTTCCGGCCATTCCATGAGGATACCGGCGGCTGGTTCTGGTGGGGCAGTGCAAACACCGCAGAAAGTTACAGGAGTCTGTATGCATATACCAGAGATTATCTGGAATCCCAAGGCGTGCACAATATGCTTTATGTGTATTCGCCAAACGGACCGCTGGAGACCGAGGCAGAGTATATGTCGCGGTATCCGGGAGATGCCTGTGTAGACATTCTGGCATTTGATTATTACAACGACTTTAATACTTATCCGGCAGAGAGTGATACTTCATTCTTTGATCATCTGGATCAGACCTGTCAGGTTGTATCATCACTTGCAAAACAGCATAACAAGCTGGCTGCGATTTCGGAGACCGGTGTACGTGTGATGAAAAAGGATGGAAGTGATAACGAAGGGCTTCTTGTAAAAAATAATCCGGTCAGTGAGGCAAAGTCGGGTGTGAACTGGTATCAGAAAGTGAATGATATCGCAAAGAAAAACGACATGCCATATTATATGGTATGGGCAAATTTCAGCGATACCAATTTCTATGTGCCGTATAAATACAGTGATACCATGGGTCAGGAAATGATCAATGAGTTTATTGATTACTACAACAACGCGGATTCAGTATTTGGAAACGGTACGAATTTCTATGGAAATATCGATAAGTACGCAGGAGTAAAGACGGATAATTACAAAGATGTCAGCGGATACATGGTAGCACCGTTTGATATGGATACGATTTTAAAGCCAACTGCATTAAAGGCAAGTGTTTCCAATGCCGGTGAGGTATCGTTTGTTGTAAGGGATACGGCAAAAGGCAAACAGTTGACATTGCCGGCTGCAAAAGGCTCCGATGGATGCTATACGGCGCAGCTGACACAAAAGGAAATGGATCAGATCGGAAAAACAGATGTAGCATCCATTACACTTGTTGCAGATGGAAAAGAACTGTCCACGATCACAAATCTGAGTATCGGAAAAGAAAAGGACAAAGCTCCGGCAGGTGTGCTGGAAAATTTTGACTACTATGTCGGGAGTAATGGACTTCTGGATGCAGCTTACGGTGGAAATTCTGCCGCTGGATGCAGTTCGTCCTTTACGCTGGATCAGGAGCATAAGGCAGACGGTACATATGGTGCTGCATTTCATTACAAATTAAAAACAACCGGTTCGGAAGTCTGGACGGGTCTGGTAAATGCAACTCTGGGCAATACAGATTTTTCAGCCTATAATGCATTGAAATTCTGGACAAAACTTGATGGAAAAGGGCAGAAGGTTGTTGTACAGATCAAGGCAGGAGGAGAAGAGTATGAAGTATATCTGACCAATCTTGCGAAGACAGAAGATGCCTATGAAGTAACCGTTCCATTCTCCGCTTTTAAAGGGAAGACGGGTGGAAAACTTAGTGGGGATGCTTTAAAAGATGTGCAGGCATTCGGACTCTGGTGTAATTCCAACCCGGCAGGTTCCGCGGTAGATGTGGAATCGGTACTTTACTTTGATGCATTCAAAGGAACAACGATCAGTGATGCAGAAGCTGCAAAAGCAGATGCCGATGGCCTGATTGCGGTAAAACAGACCAGCCAGAGTGGAAATAATGGCGGAAATTCTTCCTCCGGCAGCAGCACCTCTGGTGGAAATTCCGGCAGCACAACAACACCGGATACAAAACCATCGGAAACCCGGAAAACGGACAAAACATTTGAGAATATTGCAAAAGATACAAATGCGACACTTACCGTTGAAAAGAACGATAAGGGAGAAGTGACAGGTGCCCGGGCAAAGCTGGAAAAAACAGTAAAGAACGCTTCCGAGACAAAGAAGACTACAATTTCAGCAGATGTGGTTGCAAAATTAGTCAAAGAGGCAGGAACCAGCGACATCACGATTACCCAGACAACAAAGAACGCTTCCGGCAAAGTGATGAACAGCGTATCTGTCAATGCGAAGGATCTGCAGGCAGGTAAAAAGCTGACACTTGTAAAAGTTGATAAAAAGACAGGAGAAAAAGTCCTGATCAGCAGCAGGACTTATAAGGTTTCCAAAGACGGAACGGTGACAGTGGATACCAAAGATGCCGGTGATTATGTACTGCTGAATGAGAAGGATGCAAAGGCTCTGAGCAGTAAAATCTTAAAGAGTGTTGCATTAAAGGATATCAAGAAAACGGTTGCAAACGGAAAGAAGGCAAAAGTTACTTTTGACAAGAACCTGAACATGGAAAATGTAAAGAAGATCACTTATACATCTTCCAAAAAGTCGGTTGTAACAGTGAATAAAAATGGTACAATTGTCGCAAAGAAAGCTGGCAAAGCAGTGGTGAAAGTAAAAGTCACTTTAAAGAACGGAAAGACAAAGACTGTAAAGATGACGATCAAAGTTACAAAGTAAATTTACAGGAGTCTCGTCAAAATTTTAATAAGAAAAAGACGGTTTCGCAGGAAATCGTCTTTTTTCTTACCCATAATTGTAAAGAGAAGCGTGTGCGTTTTTTCGGGGGAATTGATTGTAATTTCAGGAACCTTTGTTTATACTAAAATCAATAGAAAAGAGAATGAGAAGGAGAACATTTATTATGGCAGGAAAACACATTTCCATTCCGGCACTTTTAAAGATCGGTGCGGGTGCATTGGACAATCTGGGGATTTACTTAAAAGAGTTACAGTTACAGAAAGTAGTTGTATTGTTTGGAAACGGTCTTGTAGAAATGTTTGGTTCTACCGTTATGGAAGCATTGCAGCAGGAGGACATTGATATTTTAGAATATCAGGAACTTGATACCGTGCGGTTGGAAGATCTGACCAGTCTTGCATTTTCCATGCCGGCGAAGACGCAGGCAGTCATCGGCATCGGTGGCGGAAAAGTGATTGATGGTGCGAAATATTGTGGATTTCTGCGAAATCTGCCGTTTATCAGCATCCCGACATCGGCATCGAGCGATGGCTTTTCAAGTGCCAGTGCTTCCCTTCTGGTGGAAGGACGCCGCAAGTCCGTTCCGGCAAAACTTGCATATGGGATTGTGGTGGATACAAGGATTATCCGCAGTGCACCGGAGAAATTTTTATATTCCGGAATCGGCGATATGGTATCAAAAATTACGGCACTGTATGACTGGATTTTTGAGGAAGAACATGGGTACGGAAAAGTCAATGATTTTGCTGTCATGATTGCAAAGAAAGCAGTCAACAGTTTTGTGCGCACACCGTTTACTTCGATACAGGATGATCTGTTTTTAAAGGAACTTCTGGATTCTCTTGCAATGAGCGGAATTGCAAATGAGATTGCGGGCAGCAGTGCGCCAACGAGCGGCAGCGAACATCTGATTTCCCATGCGCTGGACAAGATGCTTGAGCATCCGCAGCTTCATGGTATTCAGGTTGGCATTGCAACCTATCTGATGAGTGTTGTGCAGGATCATCGTTACCGGAGGGTAGACACAATTTTTATGCAGACGGGGTTCTGGGATTATGTAAAAACACTGGATCTTCGGCGGGAGGATTTTGAGAAAGCAGTTGATCTGGCACCGTCGATCAAACCGTTCCGCTATACGTATCTGCATGAGCAGCAATATAGGGATCGCGCGAAGGAACTCCTGCATACAGATGCGCGGCTGCAGGAAATCCTGAAATAGAGAGGAAAATAAATTACAGGATATACAATGATAAAAGTAGCAATATGTGATGATGATATACAATTTATTTATAAATTGGAACAAAGTATTTTTCGGTTTGCAGAAATGAAAAGAATAAAAGTGGATGTTGACGGTTATACAAGTGGAGCAGAATTTATTCAAAAACTGCAGCAAAGCGAAAGGTATGATTTGTTATTTTTGGATATTGAATTAGGGGACAGCTCGGGGATTATCGTTGGAAACTGGATTCGATCCCAGATCCAATATGAATCCATGCAGATTGTTTTTGTATCGGCAAAAGAAATGTATGCCATGCAGCTTTTTGATCTGCGTCCAATGAATTTCCTCGTGAAACCCATACAACAGGAACGAGTAGATTATATATTAGATGAATATGAAAGGCTGTATCAGTTTCAGCCACATATTATAGAAATTGGGAAAGGAAGAAATGCGATACGGATAGAAGAACATTCTGTTTTTTATTTGCAGAGCCTTGCCAGAAAAATTCAAGTGGTAACAGCAAATGATACATTATGTGTGTATGGAAAACTTTCGGAGGTTATTCCTGCGTTGAATCCGCATTTATTCTGCGTGGTACATAAATCTTATGTCATTAATCTGCGGTATGCAGAATCTTTTCAGAAAGACAGCGTACACATGATCAATGGGGATGACATTCCGGTCAGTCGGTCTATGAAAAATAACCTTGATCATGCAATTGTGGAAAAGATGAGGTGTGGTGGGTGAATAACATAGAAAGAATATTTGAAGCGGTATGTAACATATTAAGTGTGTATGTAAGTTTTAAAGTGACGGATGTTTTTCTGGAAAAGAAAAGAAAACTGCCACGGATGGCAAATATTGTTTATGTGATCGTATGGCTTATTAATACAGTTGTTGCATTTGGTTTTCGAAATGCCATGGGAACTACGGTGAGTATGGTACTGCTTCTCTGGGCGGCAGAAGGTATATTGTATGAAGGAAGTATACTACAGAAAATAATGGCAGGTTGTTTTACAGTATTGCTGGGGCTTACCATTGAATTTATCCTGTATTATTATCTGGGAGATTTTTCTTTGTTTTCCGAAGGGCGGGCAATGGGAACCATCACAGGGGCAATGGTCAATCTGCTCATAGCAATGGGAATAAGACAGGTGATATGTCGGCGAAGGGTTATGGAAACACAGAACTATTACTTTATGATTCTTGTATTAGCCGGAAATATTGTCTGGATATATGCTCTTGAGAGTGTATCCGGCGAAAATTCGCCAAAAACAGTATTATCACTGGCTATTATGATCGTTGTAGATCTTGGAATGTTCTATTTGTATGACCGTTTGGGAGAAGCTTATCAGGATAAAATGCAGCAACGGCTTTTAAAGGAACATATGATGGCCTATCAGGAGCAGATGCATATCATGCAGCAGAATCAGAAAAAGCTGGATTCTTTGCGGCATGACATGAAAAACCATATGTATCTTCTGCAGACATATCTTAATGAAGGAAGGTATGATAAGGCACAGGAATATGTAAATAAAATGAGTGAGCATTTGCAGACGGAGCATAAGTATGTGAATACGGGGAATCTGGAACTGGATATGATTTTGAATCATAAACTGGCAAAAGCGGAGGCAATGTCCTGTCAGATTCAGTCGCAGATCGTGATTCCGTGCCAGTTGCCAGTGGATGGATATGACTGGAATGTTTTGTTTGGAAATCTGTTGGACAATGCAATTGAGGCAATGGAGCAGATAAAAGATCGTTTTTTGGAGATTCGGATACAATACGACAGGGGAATTCTGGGTATACAGGTGAAAAATACGTTTGATGGAAAAGTCAATAAACAGGGAGAACGTTTATTGACAAGGAAGAAACAACAGGCATTGCATGGAATCGGTATGCAGAATATTTCAGATGTTGTAGACAAATACGGGGGATGGAAATCTATAAATATCGATGAAAATATATTTGAGGTTCAGATTGTGTTATATCTTTGAAAAAATCCCATGGTGTATGCTATGGGATTTTTAATGCAGATTTTGACGAAAATCAAACCAATTTTAACATGCAGAAAGAATAATGGGAAAAATGAAGTATAGTATACACAAGAGAGGGGAAATAGCCATGAAAAATATTTTAAAAATAATGCTTATGATGATTACAATTTATACGATAGCAGGTTCTGCTGTGTATGCCGCGGAAATACCGGTTTCAGATCAGGATCAGTTAATAACGAGCCGTGATTGGACAGAAATCAGTAATTTACAGGATGAAATGAAAAAAGAAGAGCCGGATG
>OLVO01003641.1_pt1 | contig 12423 bp, 10 predicted proteins | sample 1672571 | NCBI WGS metagenome assembly OLVO01 (sample SAMEA3136700, study PRJEB25190) | human gut metagenome | biome: human gut; feature: human-associated habitat; material: faeces | place: Austria | collected 2013 | reverse complement strand
AGTAGGATCAGCTCTTACTGTATATGCTTCCGATCAGACAGATGCGAATTGGGATCTTGTAAAGAAAGCATTCGTTGAAGGCTGGGCTACAGAGAGTCAGGCAGCAGGAAACTAGGATCAGGAAGCCTGATAAAACAACCTGTAATTAAAAAGGGAGGAGACAGTTCCTCCCTTTTTTAGAAGGTAATTGTTCAAGGGCGTAGGAGGTATAAGATGGAAAAGGCGGTAAAAAAATATTGGCCAATATTTTTGTTACCGACTATGGCTGCATTTTTGATAGGATTTATTATTCCTTTTATTGAAGGTATTTACTTGTCTTTCTGTAACTTTACAACAATCAAGGATGCAAAATTTGTCGGAATACAAAACTATATAGAAGCATTTAAAGATTCAAATTTCCTTGGATCATTTAAATTCACTACGTTATTTGCAATCGTTTCACTTGTGTTGATCAATGTACTTGCATTTTTAGTCGCACTGGCGTTGACACAGAATATCAAAGGAAAGAATATTTTCCGTACAGTGTTTTTTATGCCAAACCTGATCGGAGGTATTGTATTAGGTTATGTATGGCAGCTGATTTTTGATGGTATTTTCGTGAAGTTTGATACAGCCCTGAAGTTGAATGAAACATTAGGTTTCTGGGGACTGGTTATTCTTGTAGGATGGCAGCAGATTGGTTACATGATGATCGTATACATCGCGGGACTTCAGGCGATCCCCGGAGATATTCAGGAAGCGGCTATGATCGACGGAGCTACCAGAATGCAGAGATTGTTTAAAATTACAATTCCGAACATGATGCCATCGATTACAATTTGTACATTCCTGACGATTACGAATTCGTTCAAGTTATTCGATCAGAACCTTGCTCTTACAGGTGGTGAGCCACTTCATAAGACAGAAATGCTTGCCCTGAATATTTATAGCACATTCTATGGCAGAGTAGGAGCTGAAGGGGTTGGACAGGCGAAGGCAGTTGTGTTCTTCATAATTGTAGTAGCGATTGGATTGTTACAGTTAAAGTTGACAAGGGATAAGGAGGTGCAGCAGTAATGAAAAAGAAAGTGATGGGAATACTTGCAACATTATTTTTTACACTCGTTTCAATTGTATTTGTTGCTCCAATCTTTATCGTATTGATTAACTCGATGAAGTCGAAGACGTTCATCAACCTTGAGACATTTAAGCTGCCTACAGAGGAAAGCTATGTTGGACTTGAAAACTATAAGACAGCAATTACGCAATATGATTTCCTGAAAGCTGTAGGCTGGACATTATTTATTACAGTATTTTCAGTTGCGGTTATTCTGATTTGCTGTTCCATGACAGCCTGGTTTATAACCCGGGTTAAGAATGTTTTTACAAAAATGATTTACCTCTTATGTGTGTTTTCTATGGTTATACCATTCCAGATGGTCATGTTTACACTTTCCGGAACGGCAGACTCCCTCCATCTGAATACACCTTGGGGAATCGTGATTGTATATCTCGGTTTTGGTGCCGGACTTGCGGTATTCATGTTCACCGGATTTGTAAAATCAATTCCGGTAGAAGTGGAAGAAGCTGCAATGATTGATGGCTGCTCACCACTCCGGACATTCTTCTGTGTAGTAGTTCCTATGATGAAGCCTACATTCATTTCTGTAGGTATTCTTGAAGCAATGTGGATCTGGAATGACTTCCTTCTTCCATACCTTGTACTTGATATTAAGGAATTCAAGACAATTTCCATTGTCATCCAGTACATGAAGGGAAGCTACGGCCGTGTTGATATGGGCGCGATTATGGCATGCCTGATCATGGCAATCATTCCGGTTGTTGTATTCTACTTATGCGCTCAGAAATATATTGTCAAAGGGGTTGCGGCTGGCGCTGTTAAGGGTTAATATATAATCACATTTTTACAGGAGCGATTATATGACAATCAAAGATATAGCAAAATTATCTGGATACGGTATTGGTACCGTATCCAGAGTAATAAACAAACAACCGGGTGTAAGTGAGAAAGCGCGCGAAAAGATATTGAAAATTATCGAAGAGAGCAATTTTGAACCAAACGGAAATGCCAGAAAGCTGAAACGATGTGGCGGAAATACAGTTACAATTATCATGAAAGGCCGACACAATAGTTTCTTCATGGAGATTCTTGACCGGATTACACTTCTGCTGTCAGAACTGGAAGAGGTTGTATCCTGTCAGATTATCGATGAAGATGGGGACGAGGTTGCAGAGGCATTAAAATTCGTTCGTGACAAAACCTCGAAAGCGATTATTTTTCTCGGCGCGAATTTAGCTCTTTTTGATGAACGTATGAATGAACTTGACATACCCTGCGTTGTTGCAACTACAAGTGCAAAGGAGTTAGCGTTTGACAATGTATCTTCTGTATGTGTCGATGATGAGACTGCAACTATGGAACTCGTGCAGTATTTAACAGGCTACGGACACAAAGATATTGTCGTAATGGGTGGCGAGATTTCAGATAAACAGATCAGTTTCTCGCGTTATCTTGGGTGTAAAAAAGGCTTTGAAAAAAGTGGTCTGGAATTTGATCCGGATAAGAATTATATGGCTTGCCGGTATTCGTATGAGGCAGGTTATGAAACAACAAAAAGACTACTTGAAAAGAACATACATGTGACAGCGATTGTCGGGCTGTCAGATACGATTGCGGTTGGCGCAATTCGGGCAATTGAAGATGCCGGGAAAAAAGTACCGGATGATATATCGGTGGTAGGCTTCGATGGTACAGTCATATCGAGATTTTACACACCGAGAATTACAACAATGGGTCAGGACATAAACAGCATTGCGAAGCGGAGTGTGGAGCTTTTGATGAAGCACATACATTATACACTGGGGTGTGAACATGATTATGCCCCACACAATCTGATCGAGGGCGAAAGCGTACGCAGAGTATAATTGTTTTGCCTTGACGTATATGGAGGACATATATGGATAAAACAGCAGGAATATTGTTCGCGATTTCCAGTCTGCCATCAAAGTATGGAATTGGCTGCTTTTCCAAAGAAGCATATAAATTTGTGGATTGGTTAGTGGAAGCCGGTCAGACGTTCTGGCAGATTTTACCTTTGGGACCTACCGGATATGGAGATTCTCCATACCAGTCGTTTTCCACATTTGCCGGGAATCCGTACTTCATAGATCTGGAAACTTTAATTAGCGAAGGTTTATTGACAAGAGAAGAATGTGATAGTGTTGACTTTGGAACAGACGAACAGTCTGTTGATTATGAAAAACAATATAATGGACGGTATGTATTGCTCCGCAAGGCTTGCGAGAGAAGCAGGCATAAGAACAGTACAGAGTATAAAGCGTTCTTGGAGAAGAATGAAACGTGGGTGTATGACTATTGCTTATATATGGCAGTAAAAAATCATTTTGGCGGAATGAACTGGACTGAGTGGCCGGAGGCAATTCATAGTCGTACAGAAGAAGGTTTACGTGAATATAAAGAGAAGCTGGCAGATGAGATTGATTTTCAGTTATTTATGCAATTCCAGTTTTTCAACCAGTGGTATAAGCTCAGGGCTTACGCCAATAAAAAAGGAATTAAAATTATCGGAGATATTCCGATTTATGTATCATTGGATAGTGCAGATGCATGGTCGCATCCGGAATTGTTCCAGTTAGATGAACAATGTACACCGAAGGCTGTTGCGGGATGTCCGCCGGACGGATTTTCGGCGGATGGGCAGATGTGGGGAAATCCTCTTTATGATTGGGATTACCACAAAAAGACAGCGTATGCATGGTGGATCGAACGGCTTTCATTCTGCTTCGAGTTATATGATGTTGTACGTATTGATCATTTCCGTGGTTTCGATGAATATTATTCCATCCCATATGGGGATAAGACCGCGGTAAATGGCAGTTGGAAGAAAGGTCCGGGCATGGATTTGTTCCATACAATCGAAAAGAAGATTGGCAGAAAATCCGTGATTGCGGAGGATCTTGGCTATATAACGGATACCGTCCGTAAGCTTGTTGCGGATAGCGGGTTCATGGGGACGAAAGTGTTGGAATTCGCATTTGACACAAGAGATACGGGTTCGGCGAGGGAGTATTTACCTCATAATTATATTGAGAATTGTGTAGCGTATACAGGCACGCATGACAATGAGACACTGGTCGGCTGGTGGCAGGAGGTCGATGACCAAGGCAGGAAAAAAGCAAGAGATTATCTGTGTGATTACTATACACCGGCAGATAAAATGTATATTCCGCTCATTGGCGTAATCATGCGAAGCAATGCGAAAATCTGTATTGTTCCGATTCAGGATTACCTTGGCTTAGACAACAGGTCGAGAATGAATACGCCTTCTTCGGTTGGCAGCAATTGGAGATGGCGGGTAGACAGCAAAGAGTTAAATAAGACTTTAGCCAAGGAGATAAAAGCGATTACGGTTCGTTATGAACGCTGTAACTAATTTATAACTGACGATTTTTTGAATGCGCCCCGGGTTTTTATGTTACCAGGGGCGTTTTTCATAGATACGCCGGATAAGCAGAAAAGCCTGCAGGATTATCTTAATATGGCGGATCAGTCTATGTATGAGAATAAGAGAAAAAAGAGGACAACATAAGACAGAGGGACGATTATGAGGAGGAGATCGGTTATGATAAATGTTACAGAGATTATGAAGCGTGGAGCGGAGAACAGAAAACTTCCGCCATGGGTGAACATGCGCCATGCGTGGATGGTGAATGATGGATTGCGCGACAAAGATCTGGAATATCCGGAAAATGTTGTACAGATTAAGAATTTAGATTATAAGAAAAGATTGGATGCAGAGCAGTTTGCTGCGATTTTGGATAGCTGGAAGATGGATAAGAAAAGGGAGATGCTGTATGCATCATCCGGGGATGCGTCGGACATTGATTCAGACAGTTATGTATCGAACAGTCTGTTTGATCTTTGTGTGCCGGCATCTTATATGGGAGACTCGGATAAAGCATATCCGGTGATTGTCAGTGTGCATGGTGGTGGCTGGTTTTATGGAGATAAGAAACTGTATAGCCATTATTGCTGTCATTTGGCACAAAGCGGATTCGTAGTTGTGAATTTTAATTATCGTCTGGCACCGCAGAATAAATATCCGTCTGCCATAGAGGATGTAGCATATCTCGTAAAATATATTGATGATCATGCGCGGGTGTTTGGCCTGGATATGAATCGGTTTTTCATGTTGGGAGATTCGGCGGGAGCACAGCTCACTGCGCAGTATTGCATTGCTGCGTCAAATCAGGAATATCGGGAGAAACTGGATTATTTTACCTATGATAAGCTGCCGGTTCGTGTTTGCCTGAATTGTGGTGCATACGACATGGGAAAACGGGATGACATGATCTCAAACTGGTATCTCAGGAAAGATGGCACGCTGGTTGTGTCTGAAGAACAGTACCAGTTGTTCATGGATCAGTTAGCATATATGAATGCGGATTTTCCGGAAGCGTATCTGATGTACAGTGTGAATGATGATCTGCGGTTTCACACGATAGAGCTGGATAAGAGGATGAATGATATAGGTGTAGCACATGTAACGCGGGCGTTTGGTGCGGGCCATCCGGAAAGTGGTCACGTATTCCATCTGAATCTTCGAAATTCGGATGGTGTACAGTGCAATGAGGAAGAGTGTTTATTTTTCAAAAACAAATAGAATTACAAGTTTAATGATTAGTAGAAAAATACGCAGGTACAAAGTGCTTGCGTGTTTTTTTATAAATACAAATTGACAAATTATAGAATTATTATTATACTGAAATAGTAATAATTACTATTATTCGAAAATTAAACCAAGGGGGAACCAATTATGGAAAATAATAAAGTAAATGCAAAAAAAGCGGTTATGATCGGCTGTGGATTTGTGGGATCGGCATCCGTCTTTGCTTTGATGCAGAGTGGATTATTCACAGAGATTGCATTGATTGATGCGGACAGGAACAAAGCGGAGGGAGAGGCAATGGATATCAGCCATGGAATCCCATTTGCTTCACCGATGCGGATTTATGCAGGAGATTATGACGATGTTGCGGATGCGGGAATCGTGATTATCTCCGCGGGGGCCGGACAGAAACCGGGGGAGACAAGACTGGATCTGGTGAACAAGAATGTTGCAATTTTTAAGTCTATTATCCCGGAGATTGCAAAGCGGAAGTTCGATGGAATCCTGCTTGTGGTAGCGAATCCGGTCGATATTCTGACACAGGTGGCAATCAAATTGTCCGGACTTCCGGAACAGCGGGTGATTGGTTCCGGCACAGTGTTAGACAGTGCCAGACTGAAATACAAGCTGGGTGAACATCTGTCTGTGGATAGCCGGAGTGTGCATGCGTTTATCGTGGGCGAACATGGCGACAGCGAAGTCGTTGCATGGTCATCTGCAAATGTTTCCGGTGTGGAATTAAGTGAGATGTGCGAGATGCGTGGACATTACCAGCATAAGGAAAATACGCGGGAGATTGCAGATGCAGTCAAGAACAGTGCATATGAAATTATTAACCGGAAGCATGCGACGTATTATGGAATCGCGATGTCTGTAAGGAGAATCTGCGAGGTGATCATGCGGGATGAGAAATCGATCCTGCCGGTCTCACACATGATACATGGTGCGTATGGTATCGAGGATGTGGTGCTGAGTATGCCTGCGATTGTCGGTGCAGATGGCGTGGAGACAGATATTCCGATCAAGTTAAGCGGCGAAGAGGCTCTGAAATTAAAGGAATCGGCAGATGCATTGAAAGAGATTCTTGCATCGCTGGAGTTATAGAAGGAGGAATCGTCATGGATTTACGGGTTGGAGTGTCCGCGGTTGTTATGAACTGGCTGATTATGTTATATTTCATTATTTTATTTGCGGAACGCGTACAGAGCATCGTGCGTTCTATAAGGGATAAAGATGTGAAACTGTTTGGAAGCGGCTTCGATAGTTATGTGTATCTGGCTGTGTTCTTATCGCTTGCTGCATTTCTAGTTTTATTGGCAGTGGGGAATGCAGCGTTCCTGCAATCATTATTTACGATGGATATGAACGTGTATCGTTCCATTGATTACCGGATGCTTTCCATAACCGCAGGGGTCATTCTTGTGTCTGGCATGGTACATACGGAATATACGATTCCGGGAATCCAGTTTGCATCTTACGGAATGCTGATTGCGGCTTTGATTATCAAGACGGCATGCGTAAACGCACAGGCGAAAGACAGTGTATTGTTATGGATGTCACTGATCTATCTGATATTATTCTCCATGGCAATTCCGGTCATGTATCATTCGGAAATTGAGAAAGCCACACTCTTTCATGTGATAGAAGCGGTTGTTTCACTTGCGCTTGTTGCAGCGTTCGCAGTCTTGATGTACAAAGTGCTGATAGGAAATGCAGTCGATCTGTTCTATGTAATTCCGGTTGCCATCGCTGTAATCGGAGATACAATCATCGTGGCAATGCGCTGGAAAGAAAAGGTGAATGGCTTTGTTCTGATATTCCTGATCGCAGCGTCGGTCATGTGGATTGCCGGAAGGATCGCGGCAGCGGTGCGCCTGCATGGATAGGATATAAAAGTTGTTGATAAAGATAGAATGAAACTGTTGTCAATGTTAAGTTATGCAAGCATTGGCAGCAGTTTTTTGTGTGTACAGCTTTGTCGAAGTATGATAGAATCAGACATAAATATGTAATCATTTTCTAAGAGAAAACAGGGAGGAACGAATGAAAGAATTATTACAGTTTTTATTGGGAATCGTACTTACGATCATCGGCGTGATTATCTTCTTGCAGAACGTCGTTGTGAGCAGCTTCACGTTATTCTACCGGATGGGACGCGTGAATGTCGGAGGTATTCTGATTGTACTCATCGTTGTGGCATTTATCGCATTTATCGTGAAGCCGAACATGCTGACCGGACTTTCACTGATCGGATTGTGCATTGCGTTTTTCGTGTGTCTTGTGATTTCACTGAACGTATCCATGCGTTATATGTCCGGTCTGGAGCTGGCACTGATCCTCGGCACGATCGGCGTCGGTGTCGGATTCATCATCAAGGGCTTGCTCGGCGTAAATAAAGCAGACAAAGAAAGTAGGAAACAAGGAAAAAAATAGAGAAGATAGAGGACAATTGCGAAACGAGAAATTATACGGATAATCATATATTTCGATATTGATTCGTGAATATGTACGATATGTTTGGAGTTTAGAAGTTCTTAATGTTCTATGAAGATAGAAGCCATGTTTGAACACGATGTTCAAACAAGCCGCCACTGAGCCATGGACGGCGAATTGGCGGCGGTGGCGTATAATATGATTTGTGAATTAGAACATTTAGAACTTCTTAACTTCAATACATTGTATATAGAATGAATCAATATCGAAATATATGTTGAACGTATATACGTTTCGCAATTGCCTGAAAGGAAAAACAGATGATTTTAAATGTTGAGAACTTAACGCACGGTTTTGGCGATCGTGCAATCTTTAATAATGTATCGTTCCGCCTGCTTGCAGGCGAGCATATCGGGCTGGTCGGCGCGAATGGTGAGGGAAAAAGTACGTTCATGAATATCGTGACGGGGACGCTCACACCGGACGAAGGAAAAGTAGAATGGAACAAGCATGTGCGGGTTGGATACTTAGACCAGCATGCCGTGCTGGAGAAGGGCATGACGATCGAGGATGTCCTGAAGTCTGCATTTTCATATCTGTTTGATATGGAGCAGAACATCAACGAGATCTATGAGAGCATGGCGGATGCGACGGACGATGAAATCGCAGAGATGATGGAAGAGGTTGGTACGCTGCAGGATATGCTGACAAACCACGATTTTTATATGATCGATGCGAAGGTCGAACAGGTGGCGCGGGCACTTGGACTTCTGGAACTGGGGCTTGACCATGATGTGACGGATTTAAGTGGTGGACAGCGTACGAAGGTACTGCTTGCGAAGCTGCTTTTGGAGAAGCCGGAAATCCTGCTTCTGGACGAGCCGACGAACTATCTCGATGCGGAGCATATCGAATGGCTGAAGCGGTATCTGCAGGAATATGAGAATGCATTTATCCTGATCAGTCATGATATTCCGTTCTTAAATGATGTCGTGAATATCATCTATCATATGGAGAATCAGGAGCTGAACCGTTACGTCGGAAACTACGATAAGTTCTTAGAAGTTTACGAGGCGAAGAAGGCACAGCAGGAGGCAGCCTACCGGAAACAGCAACAGGAAATCAATGAGCTGAAGGATTTCGTGGCAAGAAACAAAGCGCGGGTTGCCACAAGAAATATGGCGATGTCGAGACAGAAGAAGCTTGACAAGATGGACGTGATCGAGCTTGCCAAGGAGAAACCAAAGCCGGAGTTTTATTTCAAGGAAGCCCGGACACCGGGCAAGATGCTGTTTGAGACAGAGGATCTTGTGATTGGATACGATAAGAATGCACCGCTTTCCAAGCCGATCAATCTGCGGATGGAGCGCGGCGAGAAGATTGCAATTATTGGAACAAATGGAATCGGTAAAAGTACGTTGTTGAAGAGTCTGCTCGGTATCGTTCCGGCATTATCCGGCAAGGTTGAGTTGGGCGACTATCTGTACAAGGGCTATTTCGAGCAGGAGATGGCAGGCACGGACAATACCTGTCTGGAGGAGATCTGGCAGGAGTTTCCGGGATATTCCCAGTACGAGGTGCGTTCGGCACTGGCAAAATGCGGACTCACGACGAAGCATATTGAGAGCAAGGTGCGGGTTTTAAGTGGTGGAGAGCAGGCAAAGGTACGTCTGTGTAAGCTTATCAACCGGGAGACAAATCTTCTGATCTTAGACGAGCCGACGAACCATCTGGACGTGGAAGCGAAGGACGAGTTAAAGCGTGCTTTGAAAGAGTATCACGGTTCGGTGCTGCTGGTGTGTCATGAGCCGGAATTTTATTCGGATATTGTGACGAAGGTATGGAATCTGGAAGAGTTCAGCCGTCTGGCTGTATAGAAAATAAAACTTGCTATCCCTGTGAAAAGGGAATATGATGAAACGTAAGTGTCAAGCAGAGGAGGAATTTGCCGGATGGCATCGAATAGAAGAATCTTAACGAAATTAGCCGGGGAGCTGCAGGCAACACGGACAGGAATGGGAAGCCAGCTGCATGGCGTGTACCGGGGATATACATATGTCGTGAAACCGGGTACCGGTTCCGGCAAAAAAATGATGATGGTTGCATTTTCGGTTTCCAACGATCAGACACCAGCATCTGTCGATGTGTGGGGAACGATGCGCGCGGTACTTCCGAGCGGCGGCAGGATCATACCGAAAGGATTTAGCATTGCGGTATATGTTCCGGTTCGTGGTGGCACAAAAAAGAACGTGCAATTGATCAAGAATCTGATAGAAGGTATGATCACGCAATTTGAACGATATCAATATTATAATTGTGATGCCAGGGGCGTGCAGGGACCAACGAATGTCTATCAGGTGGAGGATGGCTATTCCTTTTTAAATGAGGAATCTGCGAAGATGACGGAATATGCGTTGAAACTGAACCAGGAAGAGGATTATGTTGTGCGTGAAAATTATGCACTCGGTCTGCTCGGAGCGATTGGTGGTGGCGTTCTGGGTGCGCTGTTGATTTTCCTGATCGCACGCATTGGATTCGTGTCAAGCTATGCCGGGCTTGCGATGGGAGTCGCGGTGATCTATGGATATAAGTGGAAAGGCGAAAAGCTGTCGATCATAAGTTTTCTGTTGTGTGTTGCGGTATCAGCTGCATGGCTATATCTGGCATTCCGGGTAGACATGGCAATGGTGATACAGGCATCTGAACTTTCAGACCATTACTATAGAGCTTCTTCGTTCCAAAGCTGTTTTGTACATGCGAAGGAGCTTATGAAGTGGTCTGGCAATCTGGATACCTATTATGAAAGTCTTATCAAAATGATGGCGTTTGGTATAGTCGGCGTTCTGGCATTTGGCTTTACAGAAATACAGGGGCAGCGGAAAAAATATAAGATGAAAAAAATGTAGAATACGATAAAAGAAAGAAGTGATTCAAAAAGAGTTGGCAAATATGCTTCAAAATCATGAGAAAAACGGAATTTTTTGTGCAATTTCAAGGTAATTACGGACAGATTCGTCAAAATTCATATAAAAATTTCATATAATCAAAAAAAATTGCTAATATATCCAAAAATATTCTATTCTTTCCGGACCTCATTCCAAATATAATGAATTTAGTCAATGAGACAGGGAATGATTCAAAAAAAATGTACAAAATGAACAAAAAGTACGAAGGAACATTTCAACAAGTATTTCATTCATAGGAGGAAAGAGTATGAAGAAGAAAAAAATCTTAGCTGTAATCGCAGCAGCAACAATGGCACTGTCAATGGTAGGATGTGGATCGTCAGGTGGAGGTTCTGCATCAAGTAGCGGAGTTGCAAATAAGGATAAGCCGCTTGTATGGTACAACCGTCAGCCTTCCAACTCATCAACCGGAGAGCTTGACAAAACAGCCCTTAACTTTAACAAAGATACTTACTATGTAGGTTTCGATGCGAATCAGGGTGCTGAGCTTCAGGGTGAGATGGTACTTGACTACATCAAGAAGAATGCAGCAACGATCGACCGTAACGGTGATGGCGTAATCGGATATGTACTTGCTATCGGCGATATCGGACATAACGATTCCATCGCACGTACAAGAGGTGTCCGTTCCGCACTTGGAACAGGCGTTGATGCAAATGGCGCAGTTGATTCAGCACCAGCCGGTACAAACGTAGATGGATCTGCAAAAGTTGTACAGGATGCAACACTGGAAGTAGATGGAAAGAAATACACAATCCGTGAGCTTGCTTCACAGGAGATGAAGAACTCTGCAGGTGCTACATGGGATGCAGCAACCGCAGGTAACGCAATCGGTACATGGACAGCTTCTTTCGGTGATCAGATCGATGTAGTTGTTTCTAACAACGATGGTATGGGAATGTCAATGTTCAACGCTTGGGCAAAGGACAACAAGGTTCCTACATTTGGATACGATGCAAACAGCGATGCAGTAGCAGCTATCGCAGAAGGCTACGGCGGAACAATTTCACAGCATGCAGACGTTCAGGCTTACCTTACACTCCGTGTTCTTCGTAACGCACTTGACGGCGTAGATGTAGACACAGGTATCGGTACAGCAGATGAAGCTGGCAACAAGCTTGATGAGGGTGTTGATTACAGATACTCAGCAGAAGAGAGATCTTACTACGCATTGAACATTGCAGTAACAGCTGATAACTATCAGGATTTCACAGACTCAACAAAGGTTTATGACAAGGTTTCTAAGCAGCTCGACTCAAGCAAGAGCCCAGAGAAGAAGGTATGGCTTGATATCTACAACGCTTCAGATAACTTCTTAAGCTCAACATACCAGC
>OLVO01003640.1_pt1 | contig 12425 bp, 9 predicted proteins | sample 1672571 | NCBI WGS metagenome assembly OLVO01 (sample SAMEA3136700, study PRJEB25190) | human gut metagenome | biome: human gut; feature: human-associated habitat; material: faeces | place: Austria | collected 2013 | reverse complement strand
ACAAGCTGCGCCACACGGCGGCAACGCTCATGCTTTCGAACGGCGTTGATCTGAAAACGCTGCAGGAGGTGCTCGGACACGAAAATCTCAACACCACGCAGATCTACACACATATTGAAAGCACCGAGCTGAAAATCGCCGCCGAGGCAAATCCCCTCTCCCACCTGTCGCTGGACAAGCCAGACAATCATAATAAAAAATAGTTCTGATTTGATATAGGAAAAGAGCTGCGACCACAATAATCGCAGCTCTTTTGTTTCGCTAAAGCGGTTTTTCAGCCGCCGAGGTAAGCACGTTTGACGGATTCACTCGCCATCAGCTCCGCGCCGGTGCCAGAGAGCGTAATGCGTCCGGATTCGAGAACATACGCGCGGTCTGCAATCTGAAGCGCCATCTGCGCATTCTGCTCGACCAGCAAAATCGTAGAGCCTGCCTTGTGAAGGCTCTGGATAATCTCGAAGATCTGCTCGACCAGCAACGGCGCCAGACCCATCGACGGCTCGTCGAGCATGAGAAGCTTCGGCTCGCTCATAAGGGCTCTTCCCATCGCAAGCATCTGCTGCTCACCGCCGGAGAGCGTGCCGCCGACCTGCGTGCGGCGCTCTTTCAGGCGCGGGAACAGCTCGTAGACATGCGCCAGATTATCGTCGAACTTGGCGTTTGGGCGGGTATACGCACCCATTTCCAGATTCTCTTCGACCGTCATTCTGGCAAACACGCGCCGACCTTCCGGGCACTGGACCAGACCAGTCTGAACGATTTTATTGGGCGCAACGCCTGCAAGAGAATGGTCCATAAACTGGATCTTGCCGCTTCTGGGCTTCAAAATGCCGGAAATCGTATTCAGAACCGTACTTTTACCTGCGCCGTTTGCACCAATCAGGGTCACAATCTCGCCTTCCTGCACATGCAGGGACACGTCCTTGACAGCGTGAATCGCGCCGTAGTAGACATGCAGATTTTCAACGGAAAGCAGCATTTATTGACCCTCCTTCTTTTTGCCGAGGTACGCCTCAATGACCGCCGGGTTCGCCTGAATGTCCTCCGGCGTACCCTTGGCAATGATTTTGCCGAAGTTCAGCACGCAGATGCCCTCGCAGATACCCATGACGAGGTTCATATCATGCTCAATGAGCAAAATCGCGATGCCGAACATGTCGCGGATGCGGACAATGTTGTCCATCAGCTCGCTCGTCTCGGACGGGTTCATACCGGCAGCGGGCTCGTCGAGCAGCAGCAGGCACGGATTGGTCGCCAGCGCACGAACGATCTCGAGTCTTCTCTGCGCGCCGTACGGAAGCGAGCCAGCCTTGTGGTCCGCCAGGTCCTGCATGTCGAAAATGCTGAGCAGCTCCAGCGCGCGCTCTTTTGCGATGCGCTCCTTGCGCCAGTACTGCGGCAGGCGGAACATCGCCGTTGCAAGGGAGTACTTGGTTTCGTTGTGAAGACCGATCAGAACGTTATCCAGCACCGTCAGATCGCGGAACAGGCGGATGTTCTGGAAGGTACGGGCAATACCCATGCGGTTGACCTGGTAGACCGACTTGCCCGAGGTGTCCTCGCCGTCGAGCAGGATGGTGCCGTGCGTGGGCTGGTACACCTTGGTGAGCAGGTTGAAGACCGTGGTCTTGCCCGCGCCGTTGGGGCCGATGAGACCGGCGATCTCGGTCTTGCCGATAGTCAGGCTAAAGTCGTCGACTGCTTTAAGGCCACCGAACTCAATGCCCAGGTGGATGCACTCGAGTGCAGGGCGCTCGCCCAGGTCGCGGTCGGGAACGATGGCGCCAGAAGGATACGGGACCATCTTGCCCTTCTTGAACTCAAATTTACTGGGCATCGGCTGCCACCTCCTTCTTGGAAGCAAAGCGGTCCTTGACGCGACCGAAGAACGCCTTGAGCTGCGGGTTGTTGGTAAAGATCATGACCAGGATCAGCACAATGGCGTAGATGAGCATGCGGTAGTCCGAGAACTGACGGAGCAGCTCGGGAAGCACCGTGAGCAACGCCGCCGCGATAACGGAGCCGCGCATATTGCCCAGACCGCCCAGGACCACGAACACCAGGATGAGGATGGACGTGTTGAAGTCGAACTTGGTGGCGGAGAGCTGCGAGAAGTTACCGCCGAACAGGGCCCCGGCAGCACCGGCGAGGGCAGCGGAAACCACGAAGGCGATCATGCGGTACTGGGTGACGGAGATGCCCACGGACTCGGCAGCGATCTTGTTGTCGCGCACGGCCATGATGGCACGACCGGTACGGCTGCGAACCAGGTTGAGTACAATCACGAGCGCAACCATGACCAGGATGGCACCGGCGAGGAAGGTCGAGTACGTCGACACACCCGAGGCGCCCTGGGCGCCCTTGATGATGGCGGTGCCGTCTTCGAGCAGGTGCAGGTCGTCGATCGTAGAGTTGCCCGTGATGTTAAAGATCACATGCAGGCCGCGGGAGTCGACGCCCACGATAAGGCAAGTGACGATCTCTTTGATGATCTCGCCAAAGGCCAGCGTCACGATAGCCAGGTAATCGCCGCTCAGGCGAAGGACCGGGATACCGATCAAGAAGCCCAGGATGGCGGCAGCGAAGGCGCCGACCACGATGCTGATGATAAGGCGTACCGGATCGGAGGGAACGGCGCTCTCAAGGGCGACCGCGGTGACGATGCCCGTATAGGCACCGACGCTCATAAAGCCCGCATGGCCCAGCGACAGGTCGCCCGCGATGCCGACGACGAGGTTGAGGGAAATGGCCATGACGATGTAGGCCGTAATGGGAACCAGCTGGCCGGCGATCATGCGCGGGATCATATGGTTGGACTGCATAAAGAACACGATGGCGAAGGCCACGATGCACATGGCGTACGTGACAAAGTCGTGACGCGTCTGCTTGTCTTTAAGAAACTTCATAACGCTCACCTACACCTTCTCGGGGACGTACTTGCCCAAGAGGCCGGCAGGCTTGACGAGCAGGACGATGATCAAAACACCAAAGACGATGGAGTTGGCAAGGCTCGTGGAAATGTAAGCCTGCGCCATCGCCTCGATGATGCCAATGAGAATGCCGCCGACAAAGGCGCCGGGGATGGAGCCGATGCCGCCGAAGACGGCGGCGTCGAAGGCCTTGATGCCAGGCATGGCACCCGTCGTGGGCTGCAGGACCGGCGAGTAGGAGCACAGCAGCACGCCGGCGATGGCGGCAAGGGCAGAGCCGATGGCAAACGTCATCGAGATGGTGCGGTTGACGTTGATGCCCATCAGCTGAGCGGCAGCTTTGTCCTCGGACACGGCGCGCATGGCTTTGCCCATCTTGGTCTTACCTGTAAAGAACATCAGGCCGGCCATGATAACCAGGCAGGCGACGATGGTGACGAGCGAGACGGCGCTTACGTTGAACTTGGCCAAGAACTCCGGCACCTGGAAGGTGACGAGCGAAGTAAAGTTCTTGGGCGTGGCGCCCCACAGAAGCTGCGCGGCGTTCTGCAAGAAGTAAGACACGCCGATAGCCGTGATCAGAACGGCCAGCGGGCCTGCTTGGCGCAGCGGCTTATAGGCCAGACCCTCAATGAGAACACCGAGAACCGTGCAGACCACACAAGAGAGAACTACAGATGCCCAGCCCGGGAGGCCGAGATACGACGTGGCGCAGAACGAGACATAGGCACCGACCATGATGACGTCGCCGTGAGCGAAGTTCAGCATCTTGGCGATACCGTAGACCATGGTGTAGCCCAACGCGATGATGGCGTAGACGCTGCCCATGGACAGGCCGTTGACTAGGTATTGGATAAAGACCGTCATGTTCCACATCCCCCTTTCGAATAGGTTTCCAGTTGATGTATGAAACAGGGACGTTACATCGTCCCTAGATACCAAGCAAGCAGGGAAGGCCAAAACCTCCCCTGCTTGGGATCAAAACCGCTCTATGTAAGGCGGCTTATTAGGCCTGTACGTACTTGCCGTCGGTGATGACGTAAGCCGTGGGCTCCTTCTGGACCTGGCCCTTATCGTTCCAGGTGAGCTTGCCGGTCAGACCGTCAACGGTAATCTTGAGCATAGCCTTGGACAGCTTCTCGGCGACCTCGGTCGGGTCAGCGTCGACACCAAGACCGGCCTCCTTGACGGCCTCGGCCACCGCGTGCACGCCGTCGTAGGCGTCGGCGGCAAACTGGTCGGGAGTATCGCCGTACTTATCCTTGTAGGCGTTGACGAAATCGGCGTTCTTCTCGTCGTCGGCGGAGAACGGGGTCATGAGCAGCAGACCCTCGGCAAGAGAGGTATCGAAGCCCTCAACGCCCAGGATGCCGTCCATGCCGTCGCAGCCCATCATCTTGACGTCGTAGCCCATGTCCTTGGCGTTCTTGAGCAGGACGGACGCCGGCGTGTAGTAGATCGGCGCAAAGATCATGGTGGCGCCGGCCTGCTTGGCCTTGGTCAGCTGGTTGGTAAAGCTCGTGGCGGAGTCGTCCTTAAAGGTCTCCTCGTCGACAATCTCGAGCTTGGACTCAGCGGCCTGGGCCTTAAAGGAATCTGCGATGCCCGAAGAATAGGCGTCGCCGGAGTTATAGAACAGGACGAACTTCTCGTCCGGATACTTCTGGGCCAGGAACTTGGCGGCGTTGACACCCTGGTTGGGGTCGGTGAAGCAAACCTGGAAGACGCAATCCTTGCCGTCGGTGACGTCCTCGGAGGACGCAGACGGGGTGATCATGAACGTCTTGGGGTCGTTACCGCACTCTGCGGCAACGGCAACCGACGCACCCGTGGTGGTCGGGCCGACGAGGGCCTGCATGCCCCAGTCGAGCAGGGTGTTGAAGGCGTTGACGGCCTTCTCGCCGTCGGCCTGGTCATCCTCGGCCTTGCTGGCAAGCGGCAGATCCTTGGTCGAGAAATCCTTGCAGCCAAGCTCGACACCCTGGGTAACGGACTTGCCGTAGGACGCGTTGGCACCGGTCAGCGGGCCGATGGTGCCGATCTTAAACGAAGCGTCGCTCGAAGCGGAACCGCTGTCGCCGCCGTTGGAGGAGCAGCCAGCTAGAATGGACATCGCCCCCAGACCTGCTGCGCTCGCGATAACGCTCCTGCGATTCATAACAGGGTTCAATGACTTACCGGTGAGGCTCGACATGCGGCTCTCCTCTCAAATCTCGTCGGGTTTCGGTTACCCGACAGGCCATCCTTCGCCGTGTTCGGCGTTCGCAAAATAGTAGACGCTTTAGTTGAGAAAAGTGGCGATTATTTCAACTTTTCTTTGGATTTGTTGATTTATCCATAATCCTGCGTATTTCTATTACTTTATACAGTATTGCCACTTTATTATGTAAAAGTAATGTTTCCGTTCTGTTACAGGCGTCCTTGCCCTGAATAAAACGGCCCGCCGGTCTCGATGTATATGCACTTAGGCGGCGATGTACTTGCCGTCCTGGATCACATAAGCCGTAGCGGGCTTTTCGACCTGGCCCTTGTCATTCCACGTCAGCTCGCCCGTCAGGCCCTCGATCTTGATCTTGCGCATGGCCTTGGCAAGGTCGCCGGCAATGTCGGCGCCGTCGGCCGTAATGTCGATGCCCGCTTTGTCGATGGCCTCGGCGATGGCGTGGACGCAATCGTAGGCGTCGGCGGCAAACTGGTTGGGCGTCTCGTTGTAGGCATCCTTATAGGCCTTGACGAAGTCGGCATTCTTCTCATCGTCAGCCGAAAACGGGGTCATGAGCAGTACGCCCTCGGCAAGAGAGGTATCGAAGCCTTCCACAGAGAGCAGACCGTCCATGCCGTCGGTACCCATGAGGGTCATGTCGTAGCCCATGTCCTTGGCGTTCTTGAGCAAAACGGACGCCGGCGTGTAGTAGATCGGCGCAAAGATAAGCGTGGCGCCGGACTCCTTGGCCTTGGTGAGCTGGTTGGTAAAGCTCGTGGAAGAGTCGTCCTTAAAGGTCTCGGTATCGACGATGTCGAGCTTGGACGCCTTGGCCTGCTCGGCAAAAGCGTCGGCAACGCCCGAGCTATACGTATCGCCGGAGTTGTAGAACAGGGCGATCTTGGCATCCGCGTACTTCTCGGCCAAGAACTTTGCGGCGCTGGCGCCCATGGTGGGATCGGTGAAGCAAACCTGGAAAACCGTGGTCTTGTCCTTGGTGACGTCGAGCGACGAGGCCGAGGGCGTGACCATGAGCATATCGTCGGCGATCTCGCCCGAGACGGCGACGGCAGCACCGGTCGTGACGGGGCCGACGAGCGCCTGCATGCCCCAGTCGCACAGGGTATTGAAGGCGTTGATGGCCTTCTCGCCGTCAGCGACGTCATCCTCGGACTTAAGCGAGAGCTTGAGGTCCTTGGTCGAGAAGTCCTTGGCGGCAAGCTTGGCGCCCTTCTCGGCCGAGACGCCATAGGTTGCCGCAGCGCCGGTCAGAGGGCCGATGACACCGATCTTGAAGGTCTTGCCGTCATCGGCGGAGCCGCCGTCCGAGCTACCCAACGAGCAACCAGCAAGCGCGACGGTGCTGCCGAGTGCTGCGGCGCCGGCGAGAAAGTTCCTACGGCTGAGCGTGCTGTTGATGTTGAACATGGTGTCCCCCTTTTTTCGCTGGCCGCAGCGCGGCCGTCTTGCGGTACGGGGCAAACCTTATGGCGCAAACGTTGACAGTTTGTTACGGAGTTCCGTTTGTAGCGAGCATGTTTCCAATGTTTCCGCAGCGTTTCGGGGGTGCCGTTTTGTGCGACTCCTGTTGCCTGGCGAGCACGCGCCCTCGGTTCACGCTAGAATGCACTCAACCTTTAAGCGGTTAATCCATCCATAAGATGCACGAAGGAGCTATCTATGAGCGAACCCCTGCGCACCGTGAACGTCGGTCTGATTGGTCTGGGAACCGTCGGCGGCGGCGTGGCCCGTCTGATCAAGAGCCACCACGATGAGTACCTGGCAGCCTACGGCATCGACCTTAAGCTGACCCGCGCCTGCGCGCTTGCCTGGGAGCAGGCCGAGGCGGCAGGCATTGAGCGCGAGGCCTTTACGAGTGACTGGCACGACGTCGTCAGCGACCCCGCCGTCGACATCGTCGTCGAGCTGATCGGCGGCGAGCATCCCGCAACCGAGATCTTCACCACTGCCTTTGAGCACGGCAAGCACGTCGTCTCTGCCAACAAGGCCCTGCTGGGCCGTCACGTCGAGACGCTTGCCGAGAAGGCACGCGCGTGCGGCGTGCAGATTAAGTGCGAGGCCAGCTGCGGCGGTGGCATCCCCATTGTCAGCACGCTCGAGCACGACCTGGTGGGCAACAAGATCCTGACCATCGCTGGCATCCTCAACGGCACCACCAACTACATCCTGTCGCGCATGGACGCCGAGGGCGCCGATTACGCCGACGTGCTCGCCGACGCACAGGCCAAGGGCTATGCCGAGGCCGACCCGTCCGCCGACGTCGACGGCTTCGATGCCGCCAGCAAGACGGCAATCCTCGCCTCCATCGGTTTTGGCACCCGCGTTACCACCGACGATGTGTACCAGCAGGGTATCCGTACCATCGGCGCCGAGGACATCGCCCAGGCCCGCGAGCTCGGCTACACCATCAAGCTGCTGGGCATCGCACGCAACACCGACGCTGGCGTCGACGTCCGCGTGCATCCCACGCTGATCCCCGCCGACCACATGCTTGCCAAGGTCAACGGCGCCATGAACGCCGTCTACGTGGTAGGCGACGCCGTGGGCGAGACCATGTTCTACGGTGCCGGCGCAGGCTCCTTCCCCACCGCAAGCGCCGTCGTGGGCGACATCCTGTCGCTCTCCGAGCAGATCAGCCGCGGCGTGGCTCCGCTGCCCGAGATTGAGCCCTATGGCCACAACCTCGCCTTTAAGCCCATGGACGAGCTCCAGACCAAGTACTATGTGCGCCTGAAGGTCGCCGACCGCGTGGGCGCCCTGTCCGAGACGGTCGATATCTTTGCCAAGCACAACATCTCGATCTCGCTCATCAATCAGGTCGAGGACGGCAAGTCGGGCGTCAGCGATGCCTGCTCGGTCATCTTCCTGACGCACCGCGCACTCGAGAAGGACGTCCAGGCTGCCGCCGCCGAGCTTGCCAGCGTCGACTGCGTGGCCGAGGTCGCCAACGTCCTGCGCATCGAGGACGTTGAGGCTTGGACCGAAGGCGTTATGGCCAACTAATCCAACGCTCGCCTAGCAATACGCGCTTTGAGGGCTCCCGTCCGATGTGGGACGGGAGCCCTTTTGTCTCCTGCCCCAAGCACAACGGCAGAGCACATTTGCGCGAGCCGCTCATCGGTAACGCGGGCTACCGTTCACCGATATGCAGACGCGGCCGATTCCGGCTACCGCTACGCTGTGCTGCGAATGTCCGCCCGCGATGAGAGGAAGCACCATGTTGCTCGAGGGCAAGAAAGCGATCATCACCGGAGGCACGCGCGGTATCGGCTATGCCATCGCCTGCCGTTTTATCGAGGAGGGCGCCGCCGTCACCGTCTTTGGCTCGCGTCAGGAGACCGCCGATGCGGCCGTTGAGAAGCTGACAGCCGCCTATCCCGACGCCAAGGTCTGGGGCCGCTCCTGCGACCTCACCTCACTCGAAGCCGTGACCGAGGCCTTTACCCAGGCTGCAGCCGACATGGGCGGCTTGGACACGGTCGTCAACAATGCCGGTATCTCCCAGCGCTCGCCTCTCCTGGACTACACGGCCGAGGAGTTCGCAAAGGTCATGGACCTTAACGTCGTCGCTGTCTTTAATGGCCACCAGGCTGCCGCCAAGATCATGACCAAGGCCGGCCACGGCGGCACCATCACCACCACGAGCTCGATGGTCGCCAAGTACGGCCAGCCCTCTGGCGTCGGCTATCCAACGTCCAAGTTTGCCGTCAACGGCATGGTCCAGTCGCTCTCGCGCGAACTCGCCCCCATGGGCATTCGCGTCAATGCCGTAGCACCTGGTGTAACCAAGACCGACATGGTCGCCAACCTGCCCGAAGAGGTCATCAAGCCCATCATCGCCACCATTCCGCTGGGTCGCATGGGCGAACCCGAGGATGTCGCCAACGCCTTTGTTTTCCTAGCGAGCGACATGTCATCCTATGTCACGGGCGCCGTGCTCCCCGTCGACGGAGCCGCCCGCTCTTAAGGGACCACAAGCCTCAGCTCCCAGCCTCAACATAGTCCAACAAAGAAGGCGCGCCGTCTGCATCAACTGCAGGCAGCGCGCCTTCTTCTGTTTGAAAGGGAAGCTGTGTCCCGGAATTCCGACTCAGACCGGGACGCAGCTTCCCTCAGGGCCATGTTTCGGAAAGAGCGCCCCGTTTTGAACGCCGATTCTGGGATACCGTTTCCGCAACGGATCTCTCGCGGAAACTGCATCCCACTCTGAGCGCCCATTCCGGGACACAGTTTCCCAACGGCCCCCGTTTCGGAAACCACATCCCGTTCCGAGCCTTCAAAGCGGGACGCGGCTTCCCCGAGAGAGTATCGACTACTTGCCGTCGTCGTCCTCGGCTTCTTCTCTTGCATAGAGCTCCAACATGCGGCGGCGGTATTCGCGCACGGCGAGCTTGGCGCGCTCCAGGCGGCGACGCTCGCGCGGGGTCAGCTCGGACGGGTCGACCTCATCACCATAGGTCTTATCGGCAAGAAGATGCGCCGCGTCCACGATGCGGGCATCGATGTGGCCGCTCGCCGCCTCGGCGGAAAGACGCTCGGCAATCGTATCGAGCGTAGGCAGGCCCTCGAATACGCGACCATGGCCATGCGAGGTCAGCAGCTCGTGCTCTCGTGCGAGCAGGCTCGCCAAATCGTGATGGGCGCGCAGGATGTCGAGCGCATCGGATGGATGCTCGGCAACTTCTGCCACGGCGGCAACCGGTGCGGCGTCGACCACGCGGTAGAAGAGCTGTGCGAGCAGCGGCATCAAGAACACCGTGATGGCGCCGGCGGCAACCATGACCGACGCAATATCTTGCGACAGCGCGCCCGCGTTGACGGCAACGCTTGTCACGGCAACGATAATCGGCAGCGCCGTAGTGCAGTACAGGGCCACGGTAATGCGACCATACGCCGACACATCGCGCGTCGCAGGACAAATGCTCATAGAGATGAGAATGGGCACGGCACGAATAATCAACAACGCCACGATAAAGCCCACGAGCAGACCCGGGCGCGACGCCACGGCCGTCAGATCGATCTTTGCGCCCGATACGGTAAAGAATACCGGAATCAAAAAGCCGTAGGCCAGGCCGTCGAGCTTGGTCTCGAGCGTATGGTTGCCCTCGGGGATGATATAGCGCAGGACAAAGCCGGCGGCAAAAGAACCCAACACGATGTCGAGGTCAAAGATGGCCGAGAACGCCACGAGCGTGACCAGGATGAGCACCGTCAGGCGCACGAAGGTCTGCGACGTGGTATCGGCGCGTTCCTCGACAAACGCAAAGAAGCGGCTGCCGACGCGCTTGGAGCGACTTGGGACCACGGCCAGCAACACGCAAACCGCCGCAAACAAGCCAAGGATTACGAGCGTTTGGATGCCGGTGCGGGCAGACAGCAATACCGACATAGCAAGCACGGGCCCAAGTTCGCCCCAGGTGCCATACGCGAGAATCGAGTCGCCCACGCGCGTTCCGGTCAGCGAACGCTCACGCATGATGGGCACGAGCGTGCCGAGCGCCGTCGAAGTGAGGGCAAGCGTCACGGCGATACCGTCGAAATGGCTGACCGAGAACCACGGGGTAAAGCGCACGGCGAGCCAGGCGATACCAAACGTGACGACCCACGTCGCCAAGCCGTAGCGCCCCTCGACGCCCGTGATGCTCTTGGGGTCGATCTCAAAGCCGGCAAGCAGGAACAAGAAGGCCAGGCCCAGCTCGGACACAAGCGAGACCTCAGCATCTACATGGATGACGCCGAGCATATGGGGTCCCAGCACCGCGCCGAACACGAGCAAAAAGACCGTCTCGGGAACGGGTTTCCCGGGAATCGCCGAGGCGATAAAAGGACTCGCAAAGGCCACGAGTGCGATGATGGCGAGCGAAACGAATGCCATGTGATGCCTTTCTCTTGTTTGCGCTTCACTGTAGCACCCTCGCCGTCCTCAACGCGCCGCGAGCTGTCGTATCATAGTGAGGTTTACAAACATGTGGCTCAAGGCGACCGCAGGGCAGACCCCGCAAACCGACCGCTGCCGCATACCGTACCGTACGCCCAACCGATCAGGAAGGCAGGAACCAATGGTCTCTCGTATCTACGTGGAGAAGAAACCCGGGTTCGACGTCGAGGCTCAGCAGCTCAAGGGTGAGCTGACCGAAATTCTCGGCATCAAGGGCATCGAGGCCCTGAGGATCATCAACCGCTACGACGTCGAGGGCATCGACGAGGAGCTTTTCCGCTCCTGCGTGCCGACCGTCTTTAGCGAGCCCCAGGTCGATGTGACCTACGACGAGCTCCCCGCAAGCGATGGCGCCGTCTTTGCCGTCGAATTCCTGCCTGGCCAGTTTGACCAGCGCGCCGACTCCGCCAGCGAGTGCGTGCAGCTCATCAGCCAGGGCGAGCGCCCCGCCGTGCGCTCCGCCAAGGTCTATATGATCTCGGGCGCTCTGGACGAAGCCGCCATCGAGGCCATCAAGCACTACGTGGTGAACCCCGTCGAGGCGCGCATCGCCTCGCTCGACCTGCCCGAGACGCTGTACATGGAGACCCCCGAGCCCCAGCCCGTCGAGGTGCTCGACGGCTTCCGCGAGCTCGACGAGGCCGGCCTTGCCGCCTTTATCGCCAATCGCGGCCTTGCCATGGACGAGGCGGACATCGCCTTCTGCCAGCAGTACTTCCGCGATGAGGACCGCGACCCCACCATCACCGAGATCCGCGTGATCGACACCTACTGGTCCGACCACTGCCGCCACACCACCTTCGGCACCGTCCTGGACGACGTGACGATCGACGACGCCGTGGTGCAGCAAGCCTTCGACCGCTACATGGAGATGCGCCACGAGCTCGGTCGCGACGCCAAGCCCGTCTGCCTCATGGACATGGGCACCATCGGCGCCAAGTACCTTAAGAAGACCGGCGTCATGACCGATGTCGACGAATCCGAGGAGATCAACGCCTGCACCGTCAAGGTGAAGGTCGATGTCGATGGCGAGGACCAGGACTGGCTGTTCCTCTTTAAGAACGAGACCCACAACCACCCGACCGAAATCGAGCCCTTCGGCGGTGCCGCCACCTGCGTGGGCGGCGCCATCCGTGACCCGCTCTCTGGCCGCAGCTATGTGTATCAGGCCATGCGCGTCACCGGTGCCGGCGATCCCACCGTCCCGGTTTCCGAGACGCTCGAGGGCAAGTTGCCGCAGCGCAAGCTCGTGACCACTGCCGCCGCCGGCTACTCCAGCTACGGCAACCAGATCGGCCTTGCCACCGGCCATGTCGCCGAGCTTTACCACGAG
>OLVO01003635.1_pt1 | contig 12440 bp, 10 predicted proteins | sample 1672571 | NCBI WGS metagenome assembly OLVO01 (sample SAMEA3136700, study PRJEB25190) | human gut metagenome | biome: human gut; feature: human-associated habitat; material: faeces | place: Austria | collected 2013 | reverse complement strand
CGCGGCGGTGGCTTCGGTGGAGGTCGCAGCGGCGGATTCGGCGGTGGCCGCGGAGGCGGCTTCGGCGGAAGACGCTGAAAAGCCAAAACCCCTGACACAAAATGAAAAGCACGTCTGCTTGGCAGGCGTGCTTTTTCTTACTTTGATTGCGGCCTGAAAGGCGATGACAGACTGGCTCGCACAGCATTGTAGATTTTCCGAGGAATACAATGCTGCTTATCGGAACTTCTCAAGTGCAACAGTGGGATCGCAGAGGAAAGCCTCACTCCGGTACTGCCCCGGCCAAACGACCACAATTTTAATATCCGGATTTTCTTTTGCCCGTTCATAGAAAAGAGCAGAGGACCTGCGCCGCAGGTCCTCTGCTCTTGGTGCCGGTGACCGGACTCGAACCGGTACGCTGTCGCCAGCGGCGGATTTTGAGTGGTTATATCGATTCTGTTTTCCGCAGCAATCTGCACTCCACCGTTCCCAGAAAGCGTTGATATTACTGGCTTTTTGACTTTTTCGTGTTTTTATTAAGCAAATACGGAATGTCTTGGTGTTCTCTCCTGACAGCTCAAAAAAGCGGTTTGGAGAGAACTGGGAGAGAACTCCGGTATAACCCGTTTTCTCGTGAGGAATGGTGGACATAGGAGAGAACTCAAACGAATTTTGAAGTTTTAGGAGAGAACTGAATCATACTATAGGTATCGAACCTATCTGTCAATGGTAATTTAGACGGAGGTTCGATCATGGAAAACCCAAGGAAGAGATATGTAGAACAATTCAAGAAATAACCCGATGTAGTGTCTGTACTAACATTTCGTGAAATGTTAGGTGGAATAGGCGATAGCTTTGCTCGGAAGTTAATTCGCGATGGGCTTGTAAAAGCCATCTTTATTAAACCGCACTACTGGATCTTCAAAGAGTCCATTATTGACTATGTATTAAGCGAGGACTACGCGGAGAGAAGGCTGAAGGTGCGGGTATGAAAAACAGGCAGCTTAGTCTTTCGGATATTCAAAAAGACTATATCAGCAAAGAAGAATTTTACCAAATTGCACATATATGCAAGGAAACTGCATTGTGGTTGATAGAAACCGGCAGGGTATCCGCAGAGAAGCCGAAACGAAAAGGATTTGGATACAAAATTGCAAAGGAAGAAGTTGAAAGGTATTTGGCTGATCGTCAACAGAATCCATTGTACTATCTCAAGGGCAAGCGCCACAACTGTATCCCATATACTCCACCGCAGCCATATTCAAGCGAATTAGGCGGCGCTATTCGGTTGGCTGTGGAGCAGGAAATGTCCTCTCTGCCGGATCTGCTGACAGAAAAGCAGGTATGCGCGATTTTGGGATATCGCCCAAAGCAGATATTAGACTGGAAACATTCTGGGAAATTGATTGCTCTGAAATGTTTTAATAAAACATATTTTCCTAAAATTCCACTGATGGATTTTGTTTCTTCAGAAGATTACTACAATTTGCCGTGCAAAGGAAGAAAACACATAGAACTGCTGAGGAGAGTTCAAAAATGAGTATGCATACTATCGCAATCACTAACCAAAAGGGCGGCGTTGGCAAGACAACTACCGCCTTGAATCTCGCATCCGCCCTCGCAGCCGAAGATAAAAAGGTCCTGCTGATCGACAATGACCCCCAGGGCAATCTCACCGCAGCCCTCGGCTATACGCCGGGGGAACAGAAGAATACGCTGGCAAAGCTGCTGCTTGTCCAAATTGACTCTCCGGAGGATCTGGAGCTCCACCTCGATCGTGCTGTACTACATACCAGCAGCGGCCTTGACCTGATCCCTGCCAACAAGCGGTTAGCGGACGCTGCAGCCCGCTTGCAGGTCATGCAGCTTTCACAGTATAACGCATCTGGCATCTCAGATAACCCTTGCGAGAAGGTGCTGGACAAGCTGTTGGCATCCCTGTGTGGACTGTATGATTACATCATCATCGACTGTGGACTGAAGCATGAACTATTGACCGTTAATGCTCTGGCTGCTGCGGATTACTGCATCATTCCGGTGCAGGCGCACTTCCTTGCAAGTGAAGGGATTCCCGATGTTTTAGAAATGGTGCGCAATGTACAGAATCGATTCAACCCCGATTTGAAGATTGCGGGCATTCTCCTGACTATGTATCAGTCCCGCCCGCAGCTCTGCCAAAGCGTTCGCTCCAGCGTGGGAGAGATCTACGGTGACAGCATTCATGTATTTGACCGCCCCATTGAGCAGACGATCAAGGTTGCGGAGTGCCCGGCAGCAGGCATGAGCATTCTGGATTATGCACCTAAGAATCCTGCTGCTGACTCCTATCGCTCTCTTGCTCAGGAGGTGCTGCGGCTTGGTTAAGAAAAGCATGGATGACCTGTTAAAGCGGCGCATGAGTGCAGCGCAGCAAGCATCAGAGTTGGAAGTAGGAAATGAGGCTTATGAAACCATGTTTCAAGAAAAGGCGGATGCGGCAGCTCCCCGCTTTTGCGAATTGCCGATCAAAAGCCTTTGCCCTTTTCGCACGGCAGACATTGGATTTCATCCCTACCCGCCCGAAAAACTCCGTGCATTCTCTCAGCAGCTTGCCGAGCAGGGCATCTACGAGCGCATTATTGTTCGTCCGATTCCGAATAGTGAGCAGTATGAGATCCTTGCCGGACACAATCGTACTGAAGCGTGGCGGCTGACCGGACACTCAACAATTCCTGCGGAGGTCGTGGAGGCCGATGACGCAAGAGCGATTTCCATTGCCGTTGCCACCAATCTCCTGCGGCGGCAGGACCTCACCATCATTGAACGTGGCAAAGCGTATCGGGCGTTGCTTGATGAGAACAATCGCCACGGGCAACGGAACGCAACACCATCCTCAACAACTTTTGGCGATTCTCGCCAAAAGTTAGATGGAGATAGCAATGGCGAGACCTTTGGCGAGAATCGCCAAAGGTACAACGCCCGCAAGATCGTTGCAGATTTCTTCGGCGTGACAGAATATGAGATACGAAAGGCCATCAAGCTGGCCGCGTTGATCCCGTCGCTCGCCGATATCTTGGAGAATACTCCCCGCAAGCTGCCGATTGCCTGTGCGGAACGCATTGCCGATTATGATGCAGACTCTCAAAGGGCATTTGTAGAAATGTGCACCATTGAGGGATATGTACTCAATAAGTCAACCATACAGAAGATCGCCCATACCTGCCCACCTCCATCCGCTGAGCATCAAGACATTTACGCGGCTTGGCGGCAGGCACGGGCAGACGAGGAAATGCGCCGCGCTGCACCACCTAAGAAAATCGCCTTTGACCGTAGGAAATTTGCACCTTATCTGGACAAACTGAACGGCGATGAAGATTTAGAAGAGCTGTTTCTGGAGTTCTTGCGGCAGCGAATTGGCTGATGTATAATCGAAAAAAGAAAGAGAAAGGATAGCAACGCTATGAGCGAACAGAATAAAATTCAGCTTTTTGAAAATCAACCCATTCGCACGGCTTGGAATGAAGAACAAGAGGAGTGGTACTTCTCTGTTGTCGATGTAATCCATGTACTGACTGGAAGCGAGAACCCTCGCAGATATTGGAGTGACTTAAAGCGCAAGTTGAAGTCTGAGGGAGCAACTCAGTTGTACGAAAATATCGTACAACTGAAAATGAAATCGTCGGATGGAAAGAACTATAAGACCGACGCTGCCACAATCGAGCAGCTTCTCCGCATTATTCAGTCTATCCCTTCCCCCCGTGCGGAACCGGTGAAACGTTGGCTGGCAGAGGTCGGCAGGGAACGCATTGAGGAGACCATTGATCCGGAGCAGGCCATCGACCGCGCATTGGAAACCTATCTGAAAAAGGGCTATGACCCTGATTGGGTACATCAAAGGCTGCTCTCTATCCGCATTCGAAATGAGCTTACCGATGAGTGGCAGAAACGCGGTGTGGAAAAGGGGCGTGAATTTGCGATTCTGACCGATGAGATCACCCGCACGTGGTCCGGCATGACCACGCGGCAGTACAAGAATCTCAAGGGGCTGAAAAAGGAAAACCTGCGGGACAACATGAGCGATACCGAATTGGTCTTGACTATGCTGGCCGAGGCGTCCACCCGTGATATTTCCAAAGCCTCCAAGCCGGAAGGATTTTCCGGCAGTATGGAGGTTGCCCGACAGGGCGGTGAGGTTGCCGGTGTAGCACGAAAGGCTCTTGAGGAGCGCACCGGCGCTCCGGTTATTACTGCGCAGAACGCCGCGCAGATGAACACCTTGGTTGTGGGCATGATCGAAGAAGCCGCCGCGCTGCCGGCGCAAACCGAAGCAGATGACAAAGAATAATAAGACTTATGCCAGAAGGCTCGACACCGCAAGGTGCCGGGCCTTTTTCTATCCCATTGTGAGGTACAAAGATGAAAGAAATGAATATACAGTTCCACAAAACACGACCGCAAAATCCGTTTGACGATGGGGCGAAGGCCCGTTTGCACCGTATGGGCCTTCTGAGGATAGATGGAAGTGTGGACGAAGCCACATTGAACGCCTTGAGCCGCGCCTATTCCGGATTATTGTTTGATGACTTGTGCGACACTTGCCAGAATTCTTGTGAGATCACAGAGATCCTTCGGAGACTATATGAAGCTGCGGAGCAGGCCGAGCCACGGCAAAAGTTTCTGCTGATCTGTCTGCAATACGACGCGCTCTCTCAGCCGCTTCCCAATCCAATTTGGTGGATCAGCGGTGATTCGGAGCTTGCCGGGGACTTTGCAGAGCGTTTTATCTGCCATCTGAAGAAGCTGAGCAAGGCAATGGAGGTGACGGAGCCATGAAGGGAATCCTAATCTATCAGCCAACAAGCAAGTCCGCTCCGCTCGCCGATTTTATTGATGGGCTTGATCCGCGGCTGCGGGAAAAAATCCTCCTGCGGCTGTATTTCCTGACCCAGCTCGAAAAGCCGGAAATGAAAGAACCGCATTTCAAGCGATTTTCAATCGAGCGCTATCGGGATCTCTGGGAGCTGCGGGTGAAGAGCAAAGTGCTCATACGCATCATTTTCTGCACGCTTCCCAATGGAGATGTTCTGCTTTTGCATGGCTTTGTGAAGCGTCAGAAGCGGGATACAATGCAGGCGCTGGAGCAGTCTATCAGAATACTTGACGCGCTGCGGGAACATCCGGAGCGCGCGGTAGAATACAAGATCAAGGAGGAGAAAGCGTCATGAAGCAGGTATCCGGCATACCGCCTGACCGTATGGCAGGAATGCGCATCACAAAAATTATTTGAGAAGGAGGCTCTCCCAAACATGAAAAGAGTAATATCCTGCGTGCTGCTGATGCTGGTTCTTACCTCCAATGCCTTTGCGTTGGAGGTGCCTACGGACACAGTGGTTCAAAACCTCAACGGTAGTCAGCAAGCGATCAAAACCTTTACAGTATCCCCTGAGCAGGACCCTGCGGCACTAATTGAGGAGCCCTTTGAGCTGGAAGGGTATCTCTACACCTTTGCGGACATTGTAAAAAGTGAGAATCCCGTGGAAGAAAAGCGGATTCATACCGAGGTTATCACCGTTGAAACAACGAAAGATGACCTTGCTCTGATTCTGGAGCAGCTTAAGCCCACCATCGAATATGATGACGGCAGATTTCAGGGTACCCTCGCATTGGACCACACCAGTCTCAATACCGTAGCCGCCGGCTATGCTACGAAAAACTACACGGTGACGGAAACCAAAACCATCGGACAGCTTGACCGCAACGATATGTCCTATGTCCCCGCGACAACCATCAAGAACGGCAGAACCCTGAGCCTTGCCAATGTGGAGTGGCAGGTCACCGGCACCGATCTTGTGGGTGAGGCGCTGATGCCCTCTCAATATCAGGCTGTTGCTACCTACTCTGCGAAAGCGTCCTATCAGGCGGCTACAGGCTATGTTACAACAGCGGAGTATGTTGGCGATGTGACCCACGAGGGTGTTGAAAGTGTTACTTATGTTCTGACCTATATCGGGACAGAAGTGAACCACAAGGGCGCGGCTGCCGCTCAGGTCGGAGCGTTTTTTGCGGATCACTTTCCTTGGATCTTAGGTGGAATCGTTCTGATTTGCGCCGCTGTTGGCGGCACGCTGCTTGTATGCCGCCGAAAGGCCGTAGTGAAAGCAGAATGTGAAGCGGATGAAACAGAGGAAAACGAAGAAGATCAGGAGGTGTAAAAACATGAAACTCTTTCAGAAACTGGTCTGCATGGCATTGACAGCGACAGCAACAGCATCCCTTTCTATTTGCGCTTTTGCCGCGGACTATACCTTTGACACAGCCGCAGACACCGACTATTACCCTTCAACCTCTTATGAGGACACCTACGGTACTGCGTATCATTACGGCAGCAAAAATCTTGTGGATTATCAGATTCCCGAACTTCCCTACGGCGTTCTCAGCACCACACAAACCGGCGTCATGGAAAAGCTCCGACTCCCCGGCCTACAGCAGACTGTAGGCGGTTCGGCTACCGGTATCTACGGTGTGGATAGTGGCGTAGGTATCCCAGCGGTCACACCCGTCATTCCGTCCTATCAGGAGCCTGCTTATACAAGCGCCAAAGATATGGAGCGAAAGGACGGCAGCATCGGCACCCTGAAAATTCCCTCCCTGGACATCAACATGAAGGTCTGGGAAGGAGAAACCAACGAGAGCATGAAAAAGGGACTGGGACATTACAGCTCCACCTCAGCGTGGGACGGCAATATCGGCGTGTGCGGCCATAACCGGGGCGCCAAGTACACCATCGGCAGCATCAAGGATCTGGAAATCGGTGACACCATCACCTATACCACAATCTACGGCACCCGCACATATGAGGTCGTTTTGGTAAAGACCATCTCTAATTCCGACTGGAGTTATCTGCAGGCGACAGCAGACAACCGTATCACGCTTACCACCTGTCTTGCCAATCAGCCTGAAAAAAGAATTTGCGTTCAAGCAGTGCAGATAATTCGGTGAAATGATGGAAAACAGTTGGAATTGCACAAAAAATGTTGTGTCTCCGTTTTATCGGCGTAAGGATTTAAAATAAACCTTTGACAGCCTGAATCTTCTGTATTATCCTCAAATCACTCCGGAGAATCTTAATCAAAAGGAAGTATCAGTTTGGTACAGAATTTCAGACCAAATAGGAAAGATGACGAAATACGGGTCAAAATGGACATCACTGTTGACCTTCCCGCAGAAGTCGCGGAACAGGCAGAACGGATGGGCATTTGCGAGTTTGATCAATGCACCTTTGACGAAGCTACCCGACGCATGACCGCAAGTGTAACCACCGTCTTTTACCGGAAAGGGGCGTGATCATTTGAAGCGGATCCGAGTTATTTCCCTCGCTGTAATTGCTGCACTATCCTTAACAGTAACTTCTTTTGCCGCCGACAGTAGTCCGCAGCAGCAATCTGCTGCCGCTTACCTGCGTGAAGCCGGCATTATGCTGGGCAACGAGTCCGGCGACATGATGCTGGAGCAGGGGCTGACACGGGCGCAGATGGCGGCGATGCTCACCCGAGTTGTCGCAGATCCTGAACAATTTGAAAGGGACAGCACCTTTTACCGCAGCCTATGCAGCTTTACGGACGTTCCGGAATGGGCAAAAGGCTATGTGGGCTACTGCGCCGCAAATGATCTGGTTGCAGGGTATGGCAATGGACGCTACGGCTCCAATGACCCTGTTACTTCTGCGGCAGCCTGCACGGTGATGCTGCGGTGTTTGAATGATGTTGACGCTGAGTGGGATTATCAGTCTGCCTGCCGGACTGCCGTTCAGTTGGGACTTGCTGCGGAAGAAACTGTTGCGGACGCCGAGATTACCCGCGGAAATATGGCGGTGCTGATCTGCCACACGTTGGCAAGGCTTGGTTATGACGTGAAATTGTCCGAAACTGCACAGCCAAATCTCTCTGCCAATGGAACATCGGACGCAGCCGCCGTGCAGGAAACAGCAGAGCCCTTCGATGCTGCTGCGGCCAAGCAGGACATCATTGACCGAACCAACGCTCTGCGCCGCGAAAAAGGTGTTGCCGCGCTGACTGTCAACGACAAGCTCATGCAGGCGGCGCAGGTACGGGCAGATGAGATGGCTGCCAGCAGCGTTTACTCCCACACAAGGCCGGACGGAAGAAAGTATATCACCGTCACGGACTGCCCGTACATCGGTGAAAATATTCACTTGATCGGAGAATGGCAGATTCGAGATTCTTCGCTCCCGTCCTTTGCAGTTGAAGCGTGGAAGAATAGCGCGGCACATCTGAAAAATATGCTCAATACGAGATACCATGCGATCGGCGTTGGTGTTTCACAAGGCACTGTCATGGGCGAGCCCTACTGGTATTGCGTTCAGCTTTTCTTATTGGACGGCTACAATGTCACATGGGTGGATGCGCCCGCAGCAAAAGGGTGACTTCGCATAATCAGTTGACATTAACGGAAGTCCAATTACGATGAACAATTTTATAACACAACCAAGCAGACCGAGGAAACTTGGTCTGCTTATCTTTTGCGAAAAAGGAGGAAAAGACCTTGAAAAAGATGCGAACAAGACTTTTATCACTGCTGCTTGTACTGGTGACCGTTCTGAGTCTGCTGCCTACCTCGGCATTGGCGGCGTCCAGCACCGGTACCGGCATCAAGCCCACCAGCAACACAAATTACTGGACGACCCGCCTGCTCCATGACGGAACGCCGTACAGCTATAAGCCGCCCATGGCAGCGGGGAAAATGCTCTACTGCATGGATCGCGGCTATGGCTACCGCTGGGGTACTCCGTCGTTCCTCAACTCTTACACCTATACATCCGCCACCGGCGCGGACGCGGACGCTGTCCTGAAAACAGCGCTGGCGCAGAGCGGCATGGGTGAACTGGATGCCCAGCAGCTTGAAAACTTCAAATGGATGATGACGTTCATTTCGGACTATAAGGGTGACATCCCCGGCAGCCTGTTTATGGCAGCACAGACCTATGTGTGGGATCACCAGACCTTTAAGGGTGAGGGCGATGGAGATATTGACGGTGGCGGTTACGCCAACGCGGATACCTATGAAACCTATCTCGGCTATATTGACTGGATGTTAGCCGAAAAAGCAAAGGAGGACGCAGCCTTCCAGAAGCAGATCGAGGAGTACGCCGCACAGGGCGTCATTGCTACGGTTGTTGAAGATGACACCGCAAAATGGGCAGTGTGGGCAAAGTCCAGCGTAAAGGGCCGCCAGAGTTTTTTCAACTATTACGCGCCGAGAAAACTCTCTCTTGAAGCGCAGCCGGGAGAACCGGATATTCCCCCTGCGGGTACAGGCGATATTACGCTGAAGAAGGTTGCCGCAGGAACCACCCGTGGTTTAGATGGTGCCCGCTTTCTGATTTACCGGGACGGTCAGATCGTGGGCAGCGATGTAACGGCAAACGGCGGCATCATCGAGGTCAACGATGTCACCAAGGGCTTGTGGAGCTTCGTAGAAACGGAGGCTCCGGCCGGGTACTGCACCGATCCTACCCCCATCAGCGTCTATGTGGATACCACAGATGGCGATAAGCAGTACACGGTCACTGCCGAAAATTACGCACTGCCCGATATGAAGATCACCAAGCGGGATGCCATGAGCGGCAAACCGATTGCCGGCACGGTGTTTTCCATTAAGTCCGTTACCGGCAGCTATTCCACCTCCGTCACGACCGGGACGGACGGCTCCGCAACGCTCTCGGCCATTCCTGCCGGTGTCTATGTTGTGCGTGAGGAATCCGTTCCCGAGCCGTACATCGTAACCAATACCGAGCAGACCGTGGCGCTGCGCCCCGGCAAAACCTCCGAGGTCACTTTCGTTGACTATGAAAAGCCCGGTCTTGAAATTGTCAAGAAGAACATCGCCAATGGTGAGCCCATCGAGGGCGTGACCTACCGCATCGAGCAGATCGACGGCAGCTTTTCCACCAGCGCCACGACCGATAACCATGGCCGCATTTTCCTTGCTTCCATCCCCGTGGGTAGCTACAAGGTCACGGAGATCAATGTTCCCAGTCATGTCATTCTCAGCCCCATTCCGCAGGAGGTAGCGCTGAAAGCCGGCGAGACCTCTACCGTTACCTTCTTCAACGCGCTCAAGCCGACGCTGGAGATCCGCAAGGTAGACAGCGTTACCGGCGATCCTGTCAAGGGTGCCAAGTTCCAGATCTGGTATGGCAGCAACCACACCGACACCGGTGAGCTCAACGATCTCGGCACTTACTTTTCTGACGCAAGCGGAAAAATCATTCTTCCTGAGATCAAGGATGGCTGGTACAAAGTAACGGAATTGGAACCGGCGTCCGGGTATGCCATCAAGGAGCCTGCCACGCAGGAATGCTTCATCTCCGGTGGCGAGAGCAAGGTGCTGACCTTTGAGAACACGCCTCTTTCCGCCATCATCATCCGCAAGGTGGATAGCGAAAGTGGTCAGCCGCTGGAAGGCGCATGGTTCCGCATCCGCTACCTTGGCGGTACCTCCGGCACAGGCGGTACAGTCATCGGTGAGTACCGCACTTCGAGCAATGGAACCATTGTTGTGACCAGCCTCAAGGCAGGCACTTACGTCTGCGAGGAGATCTCCGCGCCGGACGGGTATGTGATCACCGACGCCACGGAAACGGTCTATCTCTCTGGCAAGGATCAGGACGTGATCACCGTGACCTTCGGCAATGATAAGATGGGTTCCCTCCTCATCGTCAAAAAGGACGCCGTGACCGGCGCTCCCATTTCCGATGTGGAGTTCCTTGTGACTGACTCGGACGGAAGTGTGATCGGTACGACGAATGGCCGCTACGTGACCGACAGCGCAGGTACTATCCGTATTGACGGCCTGACCCCCGGCATGACTGTCATCGCCCGTGAGGTGCGGGCAAAAGACGGCTACATTCTGGACGATACCCCGCAGAGCATCAAGATCAAGCGCAATGCCGTGATGACGCTGGAATTCCGCAACCAGCCCAAGGGCGGTATTTTGGTGAAAAAGGTGGACGCCGTAACAAATGCGCCCATCTCCGATGTTGAGTTCCTTGTCACGGATTCGGACGGCAATCTCATCGGCAACGCCAACGGCAAGTTCGTGACGGACAGCGTGGGCACGTTCACCATTACCGACATCGCCCCCGGTACCACACTTGTCATCAAGGAAACCCGCGCGAAGGCGGGGTACATTCTCGATGATACCCCGCAGACGGTTAAGGTCAAGTCCAATGAAGTTGTCACGGTGGAGTTCCGTAACCAGCCCAAGGGCAACCTGATCATCGTAAAGCAGGATTCCGTGACAAAGGAGCCGCTGGAAGGTGTCGAGTTTAAGATCACCTACGCAGATGGCTCGTATGTAGATGCCGAGGGCGGCACGCTGTCCTCCACCGGCCTGTACTGGACGGATAAGGCAGGTAAAATCTCCATTTCCGGCATCTCCGGCACCGTGGTGGTCACAGAGGTCCAAACAATTCCCGGCTACACCATCGACGAAAATACCCGCACCCAGACTGTGGTGGTCAATCCCAACGACACACAGACGCTCTACTTTACCAATACCCCCTCGACGACCCTCGTCATTGAGAAGTACATCGAAGGCACTACTACGCCTCTGGAGGGCGTTACCTTCCTGGTGACCGACAGCTCCGGCGCGGTGGTCGGTCCATCCAACGGCGAATATATCACTGACGAGGCGGGCCGAATCGTGATCGACGATCTGGAGCCCGGTACCACTGTCACCGCCCGGGAGATCAAAACGCTGGAGGGCTACGTCCTGGACGGCGCCCCGAAGTCGATTAAAATCAAGGCCGGTGAGGTACAGACCTTGCGCTTCTATAATGCAGCGAAGGGCACTCTGGTCATTCGAAAGCTCGATTCCGTGACTAAAAAGCCTCTGGCTGGTGTGGAGTTTGAGCTGACCTATGCCGATGGTGGCTATGTGGACGCTGACAACGGCCACCTGTCCAGCAAGGGCCTTTATACCACAGATGCCAACGGCGAGATTCGAATCAGTGGTGTGACCGGCACGATCGTGGTTAAGGAAACGAAAACCATTGATGGCTACACCATTGATCCGGCCACGCAGTCCCAGACCGTGGTGGTAAACCCGGCAGATACGCAGACCTTGACTTTTTATAACGATCCCATCGGCGGGGTTGAGATTATCAAGGTCAACGAAGCTGATCAGACCGAGCGCATTCCCGGCACCACATTCGAGATCCGTAAGGTAGACGATGAACTGATCGATACCGTCACCACGGACAAAAACGGTCGAGTCTTCGTTTCCCTGGAAGACGGTGCCTATTATGCGGTGGAGGTCGAGGCAGCAGATGGCTTCAAACTGGACAGCACCCCCTACTACTTTGAGGTGGAGAACGGAAAGACAGAACCCCTCAAGATTACCAATAAGGCCGTGTCCGGTATCCTGATCCATAAGACGGACAGCACTACCGGCGAAGG
>OLVO01003633.1_pt1 | contig 12445 bp, 8 predicted proteins | sample 1672571 | NCBI WGS metagenome assembly OLVO01 (sample SAMEA3136700, study PRJEB25190) | human gut metagenome | biome: human gut; feature: human-associated habitat; material: faeces | place: Austria | collected 2013 | reverse complement strand
AGAACATGAATATAATGTAGCTAAAACAGAAAATGGTGAATATTTAAAAGTATCTGCTATTTATGGCGCTAATGCTAGTGGAAAAACTAATGTGTTACAGGCTTTTGATTATATGAAAAAAAGAATATTAGTAAGTGATGACTCTAAAAAGAATTCTCCAATAGATGAAGAAAATATTTATAGCTTTATGATAAATAATGCTCCAATCGCTTTAGAAGTAGAAATATTAGCTAAAAACAATAAAATATATAAATATGGTTTTGAAGTTTTAAAGGATACAATTATTTCAGAGTGGTTATTTGAGAAAAGAGTAAATAAATTTTATGCTATTTTCGAAAGAGAAAATAACAATGTATCAATGACACCTAATAAAATTTCAGATTTAGTGAATATAGATGAAAGAACATTATTCTTAAATATATATAGCAAAATAGATAGAAATAATGAGGATTTCAGCAATGTATATGACTGGTTTGTAAATAGCATGTATTTAGACTTAGGTAATCCAAATTTTGAAAGATTTATTAATAACAGAGTTTCATTAAAAATACTAAGCGATGAAAACTATAAAAAAGAACTATTAAAATTTATAAAAACATTTGATTCTGGAATTGAAGGAATAAGAACTACACCAGATTCAATAAAAGCCGTTAAAAGTAATAATGGTATTATAGATATTGAAGTTCTTCACAGAGGAGAAAATGGAGAGTTAAAAGCATTACCATTTTATTTAGAATCTAATGGTACGAGAAAAATGTTTCACTTATTTGATTTCTTTATGGATGCATTAAAAAATGGAATGGTATTATTTGTTGATGAATTAGATGCGAAATTACATCCATTATTAACTAGATATATTATTAACTTATTCCATAATAGTCAGACTAATATAGGAAATGGACAGTTAATATATTCAACACATGATACGGTAAACTTAAACAAAGAAACATTTAGAAGAGATGAGATATGGTTTGCAGAAAAAGATAAAGACGGAATTTCAGAAATATATGCATTATCTGATTATATATTAGAAGATGATAAAAATGCAGGTAAAAAAGTAAGAAATGATGCAACATACAATAAAGATTATTTAACTGGAAGATATGGTGCTATTCCAGTATTGGAAGAATTTGATATAATACATGAAGAATAATAAAAATATATCAAGGAAAGACAGATTAAAAAGTAAGAGGCTTGCACCAGCTAATTACCTAATTGTATGTGAAGGGAAGCAAACTGAACCAAATTATTTTAATGGATTAAAGAAAAAGATAAATAAAAATTATGGAAGCAAAGTGGATGTATTAATTCCTAATATTGAAATAAAAGGAACAGGTGAAAATACCACAGCTTTAGTAAAATATACAGATAAATTTGTAAACTATTCAAATAAAAGATATGGACAAGTTTGGGTTGTATTTGATAAAGATGATTATTCAAATGATCAATTTGATAAATCAATTAGAACTTGTGATTATAATGTTGCTTGGTCTAATCCTAATTTTGAACTTTGGATATTATCTCATTTAAAGAGAATAACTAAATATATATCAAAAGATGATATTTTAAAAGAATTGGGCGAGATGTATGTCTGCGATGACCGTTTTAAGAAAAACATTGACCGTTTTGGCGGAGAAGGAACAGCGGAATTTGTAAGAGATGCAATTTCCATTTATTGTGATAAGTAAAGTTTGAATATGAACGCCAAATGGATACTATGCCACATACGCGGCAACAAAACAAGAGTACAAATACAGAAAGATACAGAGTTAAATTTGGCAGCACAGCCCTCCAAGCCCGTTTAGGGTTTGGAGGGATTTTTATGATCTTAGCAGTGTTTTTTATTATCAAATGCTGGATTATAAGCATAAACATTTTTCGGAAGGCCTTCCTGAACATGGACGAGTGCTTCACCGAAACGCTGGAAGTGGACAATTTCGCGCTGGCGCAGGAAACGAATAGGATCACAAATTTCCGGATCGCTTATTAAGCGCAGAATATTATCGTAGGTGGAGCGTGCTTTTTGTTCAGCAGCGAGATCTTCCGTCAGATCAGTGATGGGGTCACCCTTGACCTGAAAAACGCAGGCATTAAATGGGATGCCGCCAGCAGCCTGAGGCCAGATGCCGAGTGTGTGATCAACATAATATTTATCAAAACCAGAAGCTTTAATTTCTTCTACAGAAAGATTTTTTGTCAGCTGATAGATAATCGCGCAGACGATTTCGATATGGGCAAGTTCCTCTGTTCCAATATCATTTAACAGTCCCTTTGTCATGCCGTCTGGCATTGTGTAGCGCTGTGAAAGATAGCGCTGGGAGGCAGCGAGTTCTCCGTCAGGTCCGCCAAACTGAGAGATAATTACCTGGGCAAGCTTGGCATTTGTCTGTGTGATATTAACAGGATATTGAAGACGCTTTTCATAAACCCACATTAGCAGTTACCTCCTTCCCATGGCCATGGTTCATCAGTCCAGATCCAGCCGCGGTCAGATACGGCATCTGTACGAAACAGTGGCTTTCCGGCAGCAGCATACTGTTTTCGTGCCTGATTATATTGTACAGCGTTTTCCTGATATAGATGACGTGCATGAGGACAGTCAGGATGAGTATCCAAAAAGAGAGCCGCATCATCGCAGACAAAACCATGCATATAGACATTACGGTTATTCATACGCGCCTCCTTTCATGCGCTTAGAAAAGCAGCAGGTGGATGTGAAGGGATAATCGAGAGCGGCAAAGACTGTTCCAACGTTCAGAGCCTTTTGCGGCGGATAAATATCGCCAAATATCTGTACTGTCACATAAGAGATTCCGACAGGGCGGCTTGGAATGTTTACTTCAACAGGAGAAGTGCGATTTTCGCAAGAGCAGTTTGCTGTCATTCTATGATAATTCCCGCGTTGGATGCAGGTTCGGTTTCCATTGTAGTCCATATAGACTCCTTTGCGTGCTTTGTACTTGATATAAGATATGACAAAAAAAGACTGCGTGACAAAAAAATCAATAGAAATGCTTGATTGTTATTCGTATTTGCGATAGAATAATACAACATATGTGCAAAATAGGGATTTGCACTTATTATAACAATTAAGAATTAAAGCTAGAAGAAATACTGGCAGAAAAAACAAGAAAACAAGAAGGAGGAGAAAAGGTTGAAGGAGCGGATCGAACAGTTGGCAGCCGGAGAGGTGCTGGTAAAAAAGCCAGAGCTGGATTTTTCACCGGCATATCTGGAGGGAAGAGTGGAAGCCGGTACTGTGCAGAATAAAGAACTTGTGATCCGGGTACGAAACAGAGTACCCTTTAAAGGCTTTTTCTACTCAACAAATGAAAGAGTAAAAATAGAAACGAAGCAGGCAGCTGGTCAGAGTGCAGATGTCTTGTTTGAGATTAACACAATTGATTTAAAAGCAGGCGATGAGATTACTGGTGCAGTCGTTGTGGTTGGCAATGCAGGTGAGCAAAAGATTGAGTACCATTACAGTGTAGGTGAAGCGTCAGGCCAAAAGGCGATGCCGCATACACTTGCAGAATTTGGCGCCTTTTATCTGGAAAATCCGTCACAGGCACGTCACCTATTTGTATCAGACAAATTTAAAGAGCTTGATTTTATGAAGGATCAGGTACAGCGCACAGCTCTCTACGAAGGACTTCTTGAAGGAAGCTCTGAGCATCAGGCATTGGAAGCCTTTGCTGTTGCTATGGAGTTAAAGAAGACGGTACAGCTTACAGTGCAGGCAAAGACGCTGTCATTTACCGAGGAGGAGCTGCCGCAGGATGGCATTGAGCTTGTAGTGACAGCAAGTACATGGGGATGGTTTGCGGCACAAATCAAGACAGATGTGCCATGGCTTATTTTCCCTCAAAAAAGGATTACATCGCGCGATTTTTCAAATCAGCAGGGTGTACTGACAGCATTTGCAGATGTGGCAAAGATGCATAATGGGCGTAATACAGCCCATGTGCAGATCGAAACACCAATGCAGATACTAGAAGTTTGTATTCAGGTCAATCGCAGCTATAAGGGAAAAAACATAAAGAATGCACTGCGCTCAGACGGCAGGCCGCCAAAGGCAGTTGTACGTTATCTTTATCATCTTCTTCTTGCTTATTTAAATGAGAGCCACGAAGAAACAGAGATTTTTTCACAGATGGATCAGTGTCTGGAAGAAAATATGAAAAAATACCCGGCTAGTTCAGGTCTTTTTCTGTATCGTGTATGGCTGCTTGCTAAGCAGGAACGTATAGATGAAGCAAAGAAGCTTCTTGCCTGGTATAGTTCAAATCTGACACGCATCAGTACAAAACGTCAGCAGGAAGAATATCTTATGACGCTTTATTTGCAATGGGAGCTTACAAAGAAGGAGCATGATAAAAAGGAAGCAGCTTCAGCTGCACTTGAATTGCAAAAGCAGACAGACAGTCTTGTCGCTTCTCTTGTATGGCTTATGACAGAGCGTGATTTAAGTGATGCTGAAAAGCTAAGACAGTGTGAACGTTTGTATCGCATTTACGGTGCAAAGCCTATTATCTATGCGTATGCAGCAAAAATCTGTAGGGAAAATCCAGATGAAATCAGACGTACAGGAGAATTTTGGATTCAGCTTTTATCATATATGCTTCGCTATTCATGCCTGACGGCGGCACTTGCAAAGCAGTATTTAACACTTCCTCTTGCAGGTATTGAAAATGCGCAGCTTTTATATCATGTAATGAAGCGAATGTATCGCAGCTGCAAAGACAAGCAGGTACTGACATTGATTTGTTCAGCATTGATCCGCATGGGAAAAACTTCACCTGCATATGCTTATTGGTTTGAGCTGGGCATTGCACAGGAGATCAATCTGACAGGACTTAATGATGCATTTATGACTTCAATATGTGATCAGATTTTAGATCGCGAACTTCCAAACAGCATTCTTTTATATTATTCATTTAAGAATGATTTGGACAATCATACAAGATTGAATCTTTATACATATATTTTGGAGCATTTTCCAAAGGAATCTGATATGTATCAGGCATATGAACCGCAGATGGATGAGTTTGCGATTCGCCAGCTTTTAGATGGACGCATCAATGCGAAGCTTGTACCGCTTTATGACAACTGGCTGAGTCCAAGCCTTATTGATGAACATTTAGGTCATGTGCTTACAACACTTTTATTTTCAAAACAGATTACAACAACGCTTCCTTACGCAAAAAAGGTTGTTGTACATTATGCGCAGCTTCGCCCAGAGCAGAGTGCGCGCATAAACGGCGGTGAGGTTTGCATTCCTGTTTATGCTAATGATGCAGCGATTCTTTTTGAGGATGCATATGGAAACAGATATGCTGATCCAGATATGAAAACAGTACTTCTTATGTATCGTGAGGAACTGGCTGCTGTCTGCAGACAAAAAGTTCCAGAGCAGATTATGCTTATGATTAAGGAGTCGGATGATTTTTATACAAAGCCTTTTGCAAATCAGGAAAATCTGCAGCTTGCAAAGCAGCTTCTTGAAAAAGCAGAGGTTACACGTTCCTTTAAGCATGTGCTGACAGAGCGTATGGTTGAGTATTGTTATTTCCATGAGGAACAGACAAGAGAGCTTGACGCATGGCTAATATCACTTAATCCTGGTGAGCTGACGAAAAAGACACGTGTTTATCTGATTGAGCTATGTATAATTCGCGGCTACAGCAAGGAAGCATTTGAATATGTCAGCGCATATGGAAGTGACGGCATTAGTCCAGATCTCTTATTAAAGATGACAGTGCGCCGTATTACAGAGACACTATATGAGTACAGCGAAACGCTTGTAAATCTTTGTGTGCGCCTTCTTCAGGCAGAGCAGGTTCATGAGACACTTCTTCGCTATCTTTGTATGCACTATGTTGGACCAACACAGGATATGTATAATCTTTTATGCGCAGCATATGATGCAAAAGCAGACAGTAAAGATCTGGCAGCGCGTGTTGTAACACAGATGCTTTTTACAGGCAAAATCGATCATTTAGAGGAAGCTTATGAGATTAGCAAGAAGTCACATTGTGTATCTGGAAAGCTTGACCGCGCAGTGCTTGTGGTGCGCTGCCATGAAAGCTTGATGAAGGAAAGTGTGCTTTCACAGGAAATGCAGGATACATTAGAGCAGCTTTTATTAGAGCAGCAGGATCTTCCGGAAGTTTTTTCACTTGCTATTCTGCAGCAGTACAGCAAACAAAAAGAACTGTCAGAAAAAAGCAGACACTTATGTGAGCAGCTATTATATGCTTATTGTGCAAAGGGTATTTATATGAAATGCTTCCATGGCCTTAAAGATATAATTGAGCTGCCGCATCAGATGGAAGGACGCATTATTGTGCAGTGGAATGGTACACCAGACTGTCATGTATGGCTGCGCGGCGAGCTGATTCCAAGAGGAAAGAAGGTTACATATGAGATGCAGGAAATTTATCCGGGTATCTATACGGCCGGTGTGTTCCTCTTCCCAGATGAGATGGTGCAGATAAGTGTGCGCTGTGGTGATGGCGATGAGGAAAAAGAGGTTAAGGAAGTACTTCTTGATCCATCATCATGCTATTGCAGAGAGGGCAGCATTTACGGTGAGATTCAGAAACTGATTGAACTTGAACGAAAGGAAAATTACGACCAGTGGAAGGCAGAATGTGCCAAAGCGATTCGAAACCGTGAGGCAGCCAAGGAACTGTATGTGTTATTATAAAAGGACGAAAGATTATGGAAAAACTGATATTAGGTTTTGATTTATGCGATGATGTGACAAAAATAAGCCGCTACCGTCTTGACAACATGAACCCGGCAGACATAAGCTTTCCTCAGGCGGATAATCGTACAGTCATTCAGACAGCGCTCGGACGAAAGAAGGGTCAGGACGGATGGCTTGTAGGAAAAGAAGCCTATGAAGCTGTGCTTGAGGGCGGAGGAGCTGTAGTTGATAAGCTTTTGACACTGCTTACAAAAAAAAGCAGCGTGGCAGTTGGTGACAGGCGATATCAGCCAGAGCAGCTGTTAGGAAGCTATATAGGAACTCTTCTTGAAACTGTTTATGAACAGTGCGGCACGCGAAGCGTTGCCAGACTTGTCTTTACTCTTGAAAAGACTGACCCTGCAGTGATGGACAGCATTATCCATTGTATGGACAGCCTTGGCATACCAAGAGAAAATGTCAGCATCATCAATCACACAGAAGCTTATTTGTATTTTGTGCTGCGCCAGCCAAAGGCGAATTTTGATAATAGAGCCTTACTTTTAGACTGGTCTGGAACTCAGCTTAGCAGCTATGAATTAAATTTGATCCGCAGTGTAAATCCGCCTGTAATTAAGGCAACAAGACAGGTTCTTGAGACTAGTCTGTCGCAGGATATGATGAGCAATGAGACTCATCGCAGGATGGTAGATTCAACAATTAGGGAGCATCTTGAGCGAATAATTGATCACCGTGGTGTAAGCTCTTTGTTTGTCAGCGGCAAGGCAATGGAAAACTGCCAGGAATGGGGAAAAAGTTTTTTAAATGCGCTTGCAGTCGGAAAGAAGGTGCGAAAAGGCATCTTTTATGAGAGCAACGTGTTCGCAAAGGGAGCTGTGATTAATGCAAACAATGAGCTGCACGGCAGAAATTCGTATCCATACACAATTATATGTGAGGGACGTGTCGGTGCCTCAATTTGGATGGATACAAGTGTGCACGGCAGCAAGAAGGTGTTGATGCTTGCAAAAGAAGGCAGCAACTGGTATGATTGCCGTACAACAGCCGACCTTATTTTGGATGAGGCATCCTCAATTCGCCTGAAAATAAAAAAGACAGGTGAAAAGCTGACTGTATTTGAAAACATCAGCCTGGATGCATTTCCAAAGAGGCCAAACAAGACAACAAGAGTTCGTCTGATTTTGACATTTACATCTGAGCATACAGCAATGGTGCGTGTGCAGGATCTTGGATTTGGCGAATTTTTCCCGTCATCAGGTATTGTTGTCAAGAAAGAAATTAAAATAGATTAAGGAGGCATCGGGAATGGAACAATATATTCAGTGCGGTGACATTGCCGAGAATCCGCTTTACGTAAAGGAACTGGGCATCCATATTTACACAGCGGAAGAATTCTGCTATTATATATTCAACAATACGTATCTGCTCGGCGAAGATTTCATCCGTCAGGAGGTCATTGACTTTTTTAGAGTTGAGCTTCATATGCCGGAATTAGCAGATAAAATTGTAAAATTCTACGGATCAAGTGCTGACATGGGTGCAGTTTTGGTAATGATCATGCGTGAAATTGGTTACTATGAAGAAAACCAGATTCAGCAGTTTCAAAACCGGCTTGACCGTATGAACCGTCAGAGTCTTTTAGAGCGCAGCAAGGAAAGAGGAGATCTTTTGCTTGATAAAGGGCGCTTTGAGTGTGCGGTTCAGATCTACAGCCAGACACTGCAGATGCCAAGAGATCTTCGGCAGAAGCCCCAGTTTTATGGTCAGATTCTGCAGCATATGGGTGTGGCCTATCTTCGCATGGGATATGCGGATGAGGCTATGGAATGTCTGGAAGCTGCTTATGCAGAATTAAAGCGAGAAGAGATACTAGAGCAAATGTATTATCTGGCGCTTCAGACAGGAAAGCCATTTGCAAAGGAGCTTGAATGCGTGGCGAGCAGCCAGATTTCCAGATGGCAGGCCCATTACATGGAGGTTGAAACACGTCTTCAGGAGCAAAGTGAGCAGGAGACTGTTGTGCGCAGTATCGGAGAGGATAATGAAATCAATTTAAAGATTTCACAGGATTATCTGACGCAGCGAAAACGTGCCTATTGCCATATGGTAATGGACGAGTAAGAAAAAAGAGCAAAGAAGTGAGGAGACTTATGAAAGAACTGGACAAAACATATAATCCGTCTGAGATTGAGGGCAGGATTTATGACAAGTGGATGGAGAAAAAATATTTTCATGCAGAGGTAAATCGCGACAAAAAGCCATTTACAATCGTAATGCCGCCGCCGAATATTACAGGACAGCTTCATATGGGTCATGCACTGGATAATACCATGCAGGATATTCTGATCCGTTATAAGAGAATGCAGGGCTATGAGGCACTTTGGCAGCCGGGAACTGATCATGCAGCAATTGCTACCGAAGTTAAGGTAATTCAGAACTTAAAGACAAAGGGCATCGAGAAGAAGGATCTGACAAGAGATCAGTTCTTAAAGTATGCATGGGAGTGGAAGGATGAGTACGGCGGACGTATCGTGCGCCAGTTAAAGAAGTTAGGTTCCTCTGCTGACTGGGACAGAGAGCGTTTTACAATGGATGAGGGTTGCTCTGAGGCTGTTCAGGAGGTATTTATCCGTCTGTACGAAAAAGGCTATATTTATAAGGGAAGCCGCATCATTAACTGGTGTCCTGTTTGTAAGACATCTATTTCAGATGCCGAGGTTGAGCATGTAGAGCAGGAAGGTCATTTTTGGCATATCAAGTATCCGATCGTAGGTGAGGAAGGCCGTTTTGTAGAGATTGCAACGACACGTCCTGAGACTATGCTTGGTGATACTGCAGTTGCTGTAAATCCAGATGACGAGCGTTATAAGGATATTGTAGGCAAGATGCTTCTGCTTCCAATCGTTAATAAGGAGATTCCGGTAATCGCTGATCCTTATGTTGATAAGGAGTTTGGAACTGGCTGTGTAAAGATTACACCGGCACACGATCCGAATGACTTTGAGGTTGGAAAGCGTCATAATCTTCCAGAGATCAATGTTATGAATGATGACGGAACCATCAATGCAAATGGCGGCAAGTATGAGGGAATGGACCGCTATGAAGCAAGAAAGGCTATCGTAGCAGAGCTTGAGAGCATGGGACTTTTAGTAAAGGTTGTTCCTCATGTTCATGCAGTTGGAACACATGACCGCTGTAAGACAACAGTAGAGCCGCTTGTAAAGCAGCAGTGGTTTGTAAAGATGGATGAGATGGCAAAGCCGGCAATCGCAGCATTAAAGGAAGGCCGTCTGAAGTTCGTTCCGGAAAATTATGGAAAGACATATTTGCACTGGCTTGAGGGAATCCGCGACTGGTGTATTTCAAGACAGCTTTGGTGGGGACACAGAATCCCGGCTTATTATTGTGATGAGTGCGGTGAGATGGTTGTATCAAAGGATGCACCGACATGCTGTCCGAAGTGCGGATGTACACATATGACACAGGATCCAGATACACTTGATACCTGGTTCTCCTCTGCATTATGGCCATTCTCTACACTTGGCTGGCCGAAGAAGACACCAGAGTACGAATATTTCTATCCGACAGACGTTCTTGTAACAGGATATGACATCATTTTCTTCTGGGTTATCCGTATGGTATTCTCAGGTATCGAGCAGACAGGAAAGGAACCATTCCATACTGTATTGATTCATGGTCTTGTAAGAGACTCACAGGGCCGCAAGATGAGTAAATCACTTGGAAACGGAATTGATCCGCTTGAAGTTATTGACAAGTACGGCGCTGATGCACTTCGTATGACACTTATGACAGGAAATGCACCAGGAAACGATATGCGTTTCTACTATGAGCGTGTTGAGGCATCAAGAAACTTTGCAAACAAGATCTGGAATGCATCACGCTTTATCATGATGAACATGGAAAAGGCATCAACAGACAATGTTTCACTGGAAGATCTGACTATGGCAGATAAGTGGATTTTGACAAAGTGCAACAGTCTGATCGAGGAAGTAACAGAAAATCTTGACCGCTACGAGATGGGTATTGCTCTTCAGAAGGTATATGATTTCGTATGGGAAGAGTTCTGTGACTGGTACATTGAGATGGTTAAGCCGCGTCTGTGGGACGATGGCAATAAGTCTCAGGCAGCTGCAATTTGGACCTTAAAGACTGTTTTGATTGAGTCCTTGAAGCTTCTTCATCCATTTATTCCGTTTGTTACAGAAGAAATTTTCTGCAACCTGCAGGATGAGGAAGAAAGCATCATGGTATCTGCATGGCCGGTAAGCAAAAAAGAGTGGAACTTTGCAGAGGAAGAGGAAGCAGTAGAGATGATGAAGGAGGCAGTTCGTGCGATCCGTACAGTTCGTACTTCCATGAACGTACCGCCGAGCAAGAAGGCTACTGTATATGTTGTATCTGAGGATGCAAAGGTAAGAGAAATCTTCGAACATAATAAGATATTCTTTGCAACACTTGGTTATGCAAATGAGGTTCTGATTCAGTCTGATAAGGCAGGAATCGCTGAGGATGCCGTATCTGCTGTAACAGCACGTGCAACTATGTATATGCCATTTGCAGAGTTAGTTGATGTGGCAAAGGAGATTGAGCGTCTTGAAAAAGAAGAGAAAAAGCTCGAAGGCGAATTAAAGCGTTCTAACAGCATGCTGTCAAATGAACGTTTTATCAGCAAGGCACCAGCAGAAAAAATTGCCGAGGAAAAGGCTAAGCTTGAAAAGTATGAGGCAACTATGAAGCAGGTACAGGAAAGATTGGCCGCTTTAAAGAAGTAAATCAAATGCACTGAAAAGTTAAAAAAGCCATTCCCTTAGGCTTTTGCCTTGGGGATTGGCTTTTTGCGTGCTGTGCAGCGTAGAAGAAAAATTATATTATTCTGAGATAGTATTATCTTTTTTACATAGTAGGCGATATAACGTTGGATTAACATCGAAGGCAGCGAGAAGCTCATCTATTTGTGCTTTGTTGTCAGCACAGTGTCCGTTATACACGGCGCGAATCAGCAGATTTTTCGGGGTATGTGCCATATCAATAAATTCCAAAATCTGGGTGCGATAGCCATTCGCCTCTAAGATCTGGGCGCGCAGTCCATCAGTCATAAGTGCAGCCATGCGTTCTTTTAGTATGCCGTAATGAAGTACAGGGGAGAGCAGATCATTTTTCATCTGTTTATTTAATTCATGCTGGCAGCAAGGAACAGAGAGGATGACTTTTGCACCCCAGCCGACGGCCTTTGCAAGTGCATAGTCAGTAGCTGTGTCACATGCATGAAGCGTAACGACCATGTCGACCTGACTGCAGCCATCGTAGTAAGCAATGTCACCGCATAAAAATTCAAGCTTATCATAGCCATATTTAACAGCGAGTTCGTTACAGTGGCGAATTACATCTTCCTTTAAATCAAGACCTGTAATGCGCACAGGATATCCCTTTAAGACCTTTAAGTAATAATAAATTGCAAAGGTCAGATAAGATTTTCCGCAGCCAAAGTCAAGAATGCGAAGTTCGCGGCCTGTAGGAAGTGAGGGAAGAATGTCTTCAATATATTCAAGAAAACGGTTGATCTGACGAAACTTATCATAGTGAGCGTTAACGATGCTTCCATTTTGCGTCATTACGCCAAGATCAATTAGAAATGGTACAGGAATACCTTCTTCAAGAATATATTTCTTTTTGCGGTTATGTGATAAAACAAGTGGTTTTTCACTCTTTTTG
>OLVO01003628.1_pt1 | contig 12458 bp, 19 predicted proteins | sample 1672571 | NCBI WGS metagenome assembly OLVO01 (sample SAMEA3136700, study PRJEB25190) | human gut metagenome | biome: human gut; feature: human-associated habitat; material: faeces | place: Austria | collected 2013 | reverse complement strand
CGTATGAATCGGAGGAGACGATGACGTAATTCTCCCCCTGAAAGTTGAGCAGATGCTCGCGAAACCAATCCGCGTTGAGGTTGAGCATGACGGCGCTTTCGCCGGTCTTTCCGCTGGCCGTGACCTCGTAAACCAGATAGCTGTACCATTCGCTGCCGTAATCCTCGCCGTTTTCCCGGAACGTTCGATGGTAGAGCCGCATGCGGTTTTCCGGCGAACGCTGGCGGTAGAGCGCCACCGCGTCCTGATCGTAAAACCCATCCATCGAGGCGGACATGTAGTCGTTATCCGTGGTATACACATAGTCGAGCTTGGGGTTGAATACATAAATAGAGTGCAGCATGCTGCCGGACATGGCGTATTGCCACAATTCGCGCAGCGCAAAAACGCGCTCGTTCTGGGTGAGCGACGTGCTCTTGCGCAGCTTGGCGGTGGAGGAGATATAGAACATCTGGATGCCGAGGGTGTTGATGATGGACTGCATGGAGTCGGATATCGTGCTGGCCTGCGCGGAAAATTCCTCGTTCATGCGCAGCATCGCCTGCATGGAGATGCTTTCAAACATCTGGAACATCGAGCCGAACAGCAGCGCGAACACCAAAAAAGCGGCGGCGAACGCGATCAGTCTGGAAAACAATTTGGAAGAAAAAGGCGAAACGCGCTTTTGTTTTTGAACCTCGAGCACGGGCTTTCAACCTTCCTTTGTAACAAAGATGCGAAAAAATCGGTACGGTCAGTATACCACAAAACAGAGAGAAAGAGAAGAAAAGTTCAAAATTATGTACTCGTTTTTGTTCAAACCTTTTTGAACTTGCCGTTTTTTGCACAGGGCTTTATAATAAACTCACAAAAAACGAGCAGGGCGGGGATGCAAACCGACCATAGCCCGCGTTCAGAGGCGTTGGAAGCGGTTCATTCCGCGTGCTCGTCAAAAACAAAATGGGAGGTTCAAATCTATGAAGAAACTGGTAGCTCTCCTGCTCGCGTGCATGCTGATTCTCGCCGCCGCCGCGGCCATGGCCGAACCGAGCGGAACCGTGATGCTGTATTCCTCCTTGAAGGAAAAGCAGCTCGTCGCCGTCAAGGAAGCCTTCGAAGCCAAGTATCCGGGCATCGTGATGGATTACTATCAGGCGGGCACGGGCAAGATCAAGACCAAGATCGCGACCGAGCAGCAGGCGGGTCAGGTGGCCGCGGATCTGCTGTGGGTCGGCGACGCCTCCGACTATCTGACCTTCAAGGAGCAGGGGATTCTGGAAGCGTATGTCTCCCCCGAATCCGAAAAGGTGCCCGCCGCGTATAAGGACGAGGACGACCTCTACTGCGGCGCGCGTCTGGTGGTTATGGGCATGGCCTACAACACCCAGAACGTGACCGAGGAAGAAGCGCCGAAGCATTGGAAGGATCTGCTGAACGAGACCTTCCGCGACCAGATCATTATGACCGACCCGACCGAGTCCGGCACGACCGCCTATCTTGTCGGCGCGCTGGTGAACAACGAAGCCTATGGCTGGGCGTTCTTTGAGGATCTCGCGGCGATGGGCACCGAGCTGGACAGCGGCACCTCCGGCACGCATAACAACGTCGCCTCCGGCGGTTACAAGGTCTGCATCGCCGTGGACTACGTCACCCAGACGCTGGAAAGCCAGGGCTCTCCGATCAAGTTTGTCTACCCGGCCGAGGATACCATCGCCATTTCCAGCCCGATCGCGCTGGTCAAGGGCTGCGCAAACCCCGACAACGGCAAACTGCTGTATGACTTCATCCTTTCGGAAGAGGGGCAGACCGTGCTGATGAAGGCGGACTGCACGCCGATCCGTGACGGCGTTGCGAAGGAAGGCGCGCTGAGCGCATCCGAAATCGCCGCGATTGCGCTCAAGCCCGACGAGGCCAAGCTGGCGCAGGAGAAGCAGGACACGCTGGATCACTTCGATCAGCTGTTCAAGTAAGCGACTTTTCGGGGGACTGTCAAACTAAAAACCTGATATTTCAAGAATAAAACGAAGTATTATCGCCCGAAGGTTTCCAAAGGGGTTTTCGGTTGTTGCTGCCAGTGGCAGAAACAAACAAACGAAAACGGAAAGCCCTTTGGTGGGGCGATGGGGCAAAGCCCCATATCCAAAAATGCTTAGATATTTGTTTCTTGAAACGTTCGGTTTAAGCGTGACAGTCCCTCAATTTATCGAGAGGTAAAAAATATGGCCAGTGTACGCTTTGAAAACGTATCCATCAGCTACGGCGCCAAGCAGGTGGTCAAGGATTTCTCCCTTTCCGTAAACGACGGGGAAATCATGGGCATCATCGGCCCCTCCGGCTGCGGCAAAACGACGCTGATCCGCGCGCTCTGCGGCCTGATTAAGCCGGACAAGGGCAGCATCTACATCGCCGACCAGTTGGTTTTCAGCGACGAAAAGCGCGTCAACATCGCGCCCGAACGCCGCGGCATCGGCGTTGTGTTTCAGGATTATGCGGTGTGGCCGCATCTGTCCGTCTGGGACAACGTCTGCTACCCGATGAAAAAGCACAAGGTGCCCAAGGAGGAAATCAAGGAGCGGTACGGCTTGAAGGCGGTGCGGCCTCTGGCAGACAACACCATGCGGCGCATCATCCGCGGCGTGGATAAGTTCACCATCAAGAGCGGCCAGCCGTACATCGTCCCGACCGGCTATGGAGAACGAAAGGGACAGGCTCCACGGGTACACGACATCGAGGAACCGCTGCCTACGGTGGTCGGGAGCGGCAAGCACAACCTCTGCAAGCCGGTGCTGGTGCCGTTCACGGCGACGAACACCAGTAACAGCGTCGGAGCGCCTGCCGGTGATCCGGTACATACCGTGACGACAGCAGGGAACCAGATGCTTGTAACCCCATATCTGGCCGAATGTAATCACGCAGGAGGCGGCCACGTCGCTGATGTGCGTGGCCCATACAAAACCATTACCGCCAAGCATACGGGCGGTATCGTGGCGCCCTCGCTCATTCAGTACCATACCGAGCAGACAGAAAACGTCCGAGCCTCTGGACTCGGCGCTCCGATCCCCACCGTGGATGCCTCGAACCGCTACGGCCTGACCTGTGCAAATCTTGTGAAGTATTACAGCGGTGTGGTCGGCGAGAAGATGGAAGAGCCGCTTCCGACGGTGACGGCCATCGACCACAATGCGGTGTGCGCGGCCCATGTGGTGAAGTTCAAGGGAGACAACTTGGGAAGCAGCCCTGCAGAACCGATGCAGACCGTAACGGCAGGCGCGGGCCAGAAAAAGGCTTGCGGCGGAGGAACCTTCGCCCTCTGCGACACGCTGCTTTGCAAGGCTGGCCCGGACGAGAATCTGTATCGCTGGCCGCTGATCCGCGAACTGCTGAACCGCTACTGCGGTTATAAGCTGGCCGATGACGACCTGCTGCTTCTGAGCATCGGCGGGACGCTCTACTTCATCGCAGACATCGGCCTGCGGATGCTCTCCCCGAGAGAGCTTTACAATGCGATGGGGTTCCCACCCGATTACATCATCGACCGCGATTATATGGGCAACCCGTACCCGAAGAACGAACAGGTCGCCCGCTGTGGCAACGCCGTTTGCCCGCCGATGGCTGCGGCTGTTGCAAGGGCCAACTTCCCCGAATACGTCGCCAAAGTGGGCGACACCATCACGACAATGGCCGCCCTGTTGGACATGGTGGCGGTGTAGAAAGGAGCAAGACATGGACAAAAAGAAATTGATGGAGCTGGCAGAGCGGTATCAGCACAAGGCTGACACGGCGTTCCAGAACTATCAGGAGACGGGCATTACCCGTTACGACACGGCCAGACGGAACAACGAGGACATGGCGGAGGCTTTGCGAATGGCGGCCTCTGCCAAGGAAGACCACGACCGGATGATCCACCTGAGAGGGGTGCTGAGCCAACTGGCGTGGCGGGCTGCGGAGGCAAACCGTGCCAGCGAAGAGGAGCGGCCTCGGAAGATGCAGGCGGTGCTCGGAGAGCTGCTGTCTGCGGCCCGTATGCAGGGCTTGATCCGCGACGAAGGAGGTGATTTCAAATGAAAATCGTCATCGTGCATCACCTGAACGATGCGCAGCACTACCTTTTCGGAGTACCCGAGGAGAGAGACTTGAAGAAGGATGATCTGGTGCTGGTACGCAACAGCCGAGGCGAGGTGCCGGCGGTCTGCGTCTGCGACAGCTTCAGCGTCCCCGAAAACGTGCTTGAGCAGTTGCAGAAAATGTACGGCGGGAAGACCCTGAAGTGGGTCATCGGAAGCGTTGAGTTCCTGCGCTGGGAGCAGGAGAAGGAGGAAGCGAAATGAAAAAGTATGTGCCCATTGTGACCGACGACCCGCAGGACAATGTGGAGGCGGCGCTGAACTTGGTGTTCATCAAGGACGAAGAGGTTTACGTCCGCGGCTATGGGCCGGCGCCTGACTTCTCAGACGCGACCCTGAGCAACGTGACGCGGGACATTCTGCAGAAGTACAGCCCCGAAACCTTGGAGAACGTACGCCTCAAAGACGATTTGGAGCTTTCGTGTGCGACCTCTGAGTGGCTGTTCGACGGCATTGATACGATTGAGGGCGTGGTTGCCCTGCTCTACACGATGGCGTGGGCCTTCGCAGAGACCAGAGAGCGCCTGCGGATGTACGAGGAGACGCGGCTCTCTCCGATGGATCTGAAAGACCGGCTGATTGCGCCGTTCCAGAACGATATGTTCGCTATGGTCTGGGGAGCGTTCAAGAAGCTGTACCCCGGCAAGGAGTGCGAAATCTACTGGGAGCCGCAGATCCGTGACGAAGAGGACGGCAAGCCCGTGTATGGCCTGACCGACTTTGCCGACGATGGTTCTGTTGCCGTCTTCGTTAAGCCGAGCCTTGAGGTTGCGGACGCGGTTGAGATCCTTGCGCATGAACTCGCCCATGTGGCGGTCGGCATTGAGCACGACCACGACGAGGTATGGCAGGAGGCGTTCGACAAGATTTTCGAGGAGTACAATCGCATCGGAAATCAGATGTTTCCCAACGGGGAGCAGTGCGTGATGGACGACCCTGATGAAAAGTGAGCTACGGTTTTCGTGGCCTGATACTGGAGAGCTGTCGGTGCGTATCAACGGAAACGAGTCGGCAGCTCTCCGTTTCTTTCCGTCGGAAGAGGCCATCATAGACGGCCTGCGTAAAAACGGCGTAGAGGCCGCGTACGACGATTTTGCAGATACCCACCCACACACCCACGGAAGCGAAACGGACACGTTACAGACGGTTTCTGGAGATTTCTGACGGTGTCCTGACTTCACAATCACATTTTCTGGTGGTATAATCACAAATAGAGAGGCTTTGCGAACGCTTTCGGCCTCTTTGATAACGGAGGGAATGACTATGACAACAGGCGAGCACGGCGGCTATGAGGCTGCCGCACGGCAATACAACGACTGCATCCGCACCGGCCAGATCGCACAGGCTGTCGAATGGCTGACAGAGATGGCCGAGATCCTTGAGAGCGAGAAGCGATATACCGACGCCCTGAAGCTGGGAATGCTGACGTTCTACTTCGCCACGAGCGGCGTGTACGCTGAGCCGGTCATTGAGGATCACCTCGCAAAGCAGGTGTGCCGTGTAGTCTGGGAGACGGGCCTTACGCTCCATGAGCGCGAGGAGCTGTTCCTCGACACGATCCGCGACGACACGCTGCCAGAGCATATCATGTCGGCCAAGGACTGCGCGTACATCTTCGACGTCTGCGCCGCCGGCAGGGTGGAGGACGCGAGAGAAATGCTGGGCCGATTCGTGACGGCTCACGCTGCAAAGTAAATACAGAAGCGGAAAGCAAAAAGAGGCACGGACGTTGCTCTCGACGCTCGCACAGGGCCCGTAACAACTCCCCACCCATGAGAGCAGCCGACAGTGCCGCTATGAATGAAGTCTTTACCCCGGTGTACGAGTGCCAATACATCACGAAGGAGTAAAGAAAATGAACAGAAATCTGAACGAGGCAATTTTCGACATCGCAAAGGTGGAGGCCATCATGTTTGCTTTCGAGAATACCTATCTGGAGCTGGATGTGGCGCCGGCTGACAGAGCGCGAGCCGACATGGCGACGGATGCCTTCTATGCCCTTTGGGACGCCATCAGGAAGGTGTCGGATGACCTCGACCGTCTGGCTGGAGATTGCCGAGTGGTGGATGCCATCTACGCCGTCAATGACGTTCGGCGGCGTGTTGGCACCTTGAAAACCGAAGACTGAGTAGGAGAGAGGCCGGGGTTTTCCCGGCCTCTTTGCTATTCTTACCATAAAATATGTATAACATATTGACTTAGAGGTATAATGTGATATAATATACTAAACAAATTAAAGGAGTGATTTCAGATGGCGAAAGTATCAACCAGCATTTCCATTGACGCCGATGTGAAAGCACAGGCTCAAGCTCTGTTCGCAGACTTCGGCCTTGACCTGTCCACCGCAATCAATATCTTTCTGCGGCAGTCGATCCGCGAGAACTGCATCCCGTTTACTATCCAGCGCGAGGTTCCCAATGCGGACACCGTGGCTGCAATGAAGGAAGCGGAGGAGATGGCAAAGAACCCGTCCGACTATAAGCGGTACAGCTCTTTTTCCGACCTGCTGCGGGAGGTAGAAGCGGATGCTTGAGATCGTATCTTCCAACCGATTCAAAAGAGACTTGAAGGTCGCCATAAAAAGAGGATACAGGATCAGTCTGTTGGAAGATGTGGTAAACAGACTTGCCATGCGGGAGCCGTTGGAAGAGCGATATAGAGATCATCTTCTGAGTGGCGATTATGACGGGTTCCGTGAGTGTCACATCACGCCTGACTGGCTGTTGGTATATCAAGTTAGGGAGAATGAGTTGGTGCTGTTTCTGTCCAGAACTGGAACACACAGCGACCTGTTCTGAACTATGAAGCAGGCGGCGATGACGTACAAGGGGTATTCGGCAAGGCCCGAATACTCCGCCGAGGACGGGGCCTTCTTCGGAAGGCTCCTCGGCATCAACGACTTAGTGAACTTCGAGTCCGCAAATGCAGAGGGCTTGCAGGAAGAGTTTCATAAGGCAGTGGACGACTATCTGGCGTTCTGCTCTGAAATAGGGAAGCAGCCCCAGACGCCCACCGTCTGAAAATACGAGAAAGATTGCAGAACGCGGCGCGGCGGTCTTGACTGCTGCGCCTTGTTTCTGTAAAATACGGAGGAAATGCGATGAATTACTATGCAGAAAATCCGAAAATCACGCTTCGCGTGAGCATCGGTGATGCCATGTTCCTGCGCTGATCGCTGATTTTTGCAAAATTTCCAAATGATTTTCCCGGTTTATACGGCTTTTCTTCGATTATCTATTGAAATCACAGAAAAAATTGAGTATAATACTAGTGCTCATTTTTCAAAACAGGAGGATCATTCCAATGATCAATATTACGAAGGACACCATCATCGGTGATATTCTGGACGTTGCACCTCAGACTGCGCCCATTTTCCTGTCCATCGGTATGCATTGCCTGGGCTGCCCCTCTTCCCGCGGTGAGACCGTGGAGGAGGCCTGCATGGTCCACGGCATCGACGTGGACAAGCTGCTGGCTCTGGTGAACGAGGAAGCTAACAAAGCTCAGTAATTGCGCCACATGACAGGACGCATACGGGAATACCGTATGCGTCCTGAACCATGCCTGGAACGAACGGAAAGCGTTCATCGACGGGAAGGAAAGGTGTGTGCGGAAAACCCAGGAGGGGTTTTCTGCACGATTTCAATCAAACGGTTTTTCACATGAAAAACCAGCCCTGCAGGAACGGAGTTCTTGCGGGGACGTATACGGGAATACCGTATGCGTCCTGAACCATGCCCGGAACGAACGGACAAAACCACCGGAAAGGGGAGAGACCATGCGGGCGCTGGAATTGCCGCCCCGGCTGCGGCTGATTGCCGGGTGGGTGCCTGAGGGCGCGTATCTGGCCGATGTTGGCACCGATCACGGCTATCTCCCTACATGGCTGCGGCTTCATGGAAAGATCCAGGGAGCAGTGGCCAGCGATCTGCGGCCCGGCCCGTTGGAGCGGGCCAAGGTGACCGGATCGCTCTACGGTACGGACAACATTGAATACCGGCTCTGCAACGGTCTTGCCGGGATCCGCCCCTCTGAGGTGGACACCGTTACCATTGCGGGGATGGGAGGGGAGACGATCCTCTCGATCCTGAAGGCCGCACCGTGGACGGCGGATGGGCAGCACACGCTGCTGCTGCAGCCCCAGTCCCATGAGGAAATGGTGCGGCAATATCTGGCGGAAAACGGTTTTGCCATCACGCGGGAAGCACTGGTCCGCGACCGGGGAACCCTGTACACTGTGATGGAGGCCAAGGCGGGGAAAATGGAACTGTCCCTCAGTCAGGTCTGGGGCGGCATAGGGCTGGCCCACGATCCGCTGGCGGATCGATACATCGTTGAAAAAATCGTCCGCACGCAGATGGCACTGGCGGGAGCGAAACGCTCCACCCGGCTGCAAGCGCGGACGGAGGAACTGCGGGAGATTTTGACCGCGTTATTACGGGCAAGAGAGGAGTGGCGCCATGCCAACCGTCGCACAAATTGAACAGGCGTTATTCCAGCTGGCCCCCAAGGATCTTGCGTTCGATTGGGACAACGTGGGGCATCTGGAAGGCAGCCCCAATCAAGAGGTCCAGCGGGTGCTGGTGGCGCTGGACGTGACGGAGAATGTGGTCTCCGAAGCGGAAAAGCTGGGCTGCCAGCTCATCGTGTCCCACCATCCGCTGATGAACGTCCGCTGGCATCAGGCGGAGATGCAGACCCTGCGGCCCGACCGCTATCTGGGCCGTCTGCTGCGGAGATTGGTGAAAGCGGATATCTCTGTGATCTCCATGCACACAAATCTGGATATTGCCCCCGGCGGCGTCAACGACGCACTGGCCGAGGCGCTGCGGATCGAGGACCCTGGGCCTATGCCGGGGGATGAGACCGGCCTCTGCCGTGTGGGACGGCTGCGAAACCCTGTAAAGCTATCTGACTTTGCGGGTGAGGTATGCAAAGCGTTACACGCCAACGGCATCCGCTATGCCGGGGACCGGCCGGTAGAATATATAGCGGTGGGCGGCGGTGCCTGCGGCGACGAGATCGACGCGGTGATCGTGGCAGGCTGCGACACCTTTGTGACATCAGATCTGACGTATCACCAGTTTTTAGACGCCGCTCCCAAGGGCATCAACCTCATCGACGCGGGGCATTTCCCTACGGAGGACCCGGTCTGCGCGAAAATCGTCGCCTATCTGGAGAAGGAATTTCCCCAGCTTACAATCATAAAATCGACTTCTCACAAGGAAGTCATCCAATATTTTGTTGAAGGAGAATAACTACCATGTCCGGACATTCTAAATGGCATAACATTCAAAAGACCAAGGGCGCTGCTGACGCCAAGCGTTCCGCCGCATTCACCAAGATCGCCAAGGAGATCATTGTTGCCGTCAAGGAAGGCGGCGGCTCCGGCGACCCCGCCAACAACTCCCGCCTGGCTACCGTGATTGCCAAGGCCAAGGCCGTCAACATGCCCAATGACAACATCAAGCGCACCATCGACAAGGCGCTGGGTGCCGGAAACACCGAGAACTTTGAGGCTGTCACCTATGAGGGCTACGGTCCCGGCGGTGTGGCCGTCATCGTGGACGCTCTGACCGACAACCGTCAGCGTACCGCTCCCGAGGTTCGTCACGCCTTTGATAAGTGCAACGGCAATCTGGGCGCGCAGGGCTGCGTGTCCTGGAGCTTTGACCGGAAGGGTGTGATCGTCATTGACAATGAGGATCAGGAGCTGGACGAGGATACCGTGATGATGGACGCTCTGGAGGCCGGCGCTGCCGACTTCGAAGCTGACGGCATGGTGATGGAAGTCCGCTGCGAGCCCGATGACTTCAACACTGTGGTCAAGGCGCTGGAGGACAAGGGCTACACCTTCCTCTCCGCCGACATCGCCATGGTGCCCCAGAACTACATCACCCTCACGGATGAGGGCGACCTGAAGAATATGCAGAAGCTCATTGATATGCTGGAGGACAACGACGATGTCCAGAACGTCTGGCATAACTGGGAGCAGGAATAATTACATTATTCCTTTTGGAAACAAGCTGATTTTCATTAAAAACAACGGATTTTAGAACATTTTCGGAATGCGTTGCGATATACATCAAATCCGTTGTGACATACGCTTTTCCTTTGATTGCGACATACAAAAGGAGGAATCCGTATGGAAATCGGTATGGCAGCAAAAGAATATCTGATTGAGATTGAGGTTAGGAAGTATACGCCTAAGATGATTAGGAGTTACCGAAACAACCTCAATCCGACGATCTCCGGAAAGATGTTGCATAAATTAAAAAACGGTTGACATAAAGCGGTGGTGTTCCATTCGGAACACCACCGCTTTTCTATTTCGGCAAATCTTTATGTAATAAGGGATAGCGTTGTTACCAATGCAACGCTTTTCGGGAGTTCACATAATTCCGGTATGAAAAAATCTACTTCTTCCCCAAGACCTCCCGCCGCACATAGTCGAAGGCGGCGTCCTCTCCCTGATCCCGGAGGACGATCAGGATGGTCTCCAGCAGTTCCGAGGTGGCCGGATGCATGAGCAGCCGCTTCTTTTTGCCATACTGGAAAAACTGGTAGGGGTCTCCCGGCTGAAAGTCTTGCCCCCGGTAGACCTTACTGGCAGCCAGACGGTCGCAGAACATCTCCGCTACATATTTTTTCGGCATCTCCACGCCGATGATGCCCTCACCGCTGACACCGTAATCGGTCCAGTATTCAAAATGGTGGCGGTTGCGGCCCTTGTGGTGCATCCACGAGGCGCTGTATCCCTTGTCCCGGCGCTGGGCGTCATTGGGGCTGCGGTCTCCCTGAAAATATTTGACGCCGGCCCAGAACTCCACCGGAGAGAACTTGGACAGATCGTGGGTCAAGCCCTGCCAGTAAAGCCCCAGGCGGAAGCAGTACTGCCGCACCAGATGCCGATGGCGCTGGACCGTTTTCAGATGCCGCCAGAAATCCACACGCTTCACCTCATGAACAGAATAGAAATACTATATCATATTCCAACGGAAAAAACGAGGACCTGTATGAAATTTTTCCCGCTGTTCAAACTATGGGCGAGGTGGTTTGATGGACGGAGGATTTTTTCTATGTCCCGATGCGTGGGAATTTCTGCTGCCCGCGGGGGTTCGCCATCTGCGGGACGCCGGGGCGGTCTGCCGAAAGCGGTGGGATCTGCTGACGCTGACGCCGATGGGCTGTGCGCTGCTGCCGGAGCCTGCGGCGGTGACAGCGGGGATCTTGCTGCTGCCGGGGGACTGCCCCAGAAGCGATCTCCGGGCGGGAACAGTGGTGACCTACGGCCTGTCCCCACGGGACAGCATCACCCTGTCCAGCCTGCGGGAGCCGGTGCTGTGCGTCCAGCGGACGCTGCCGCTGCTGTGCGGCGGCGTATTGGAGCCACAGGAATTTCCCCTGCCGGGGGTAGAGGGGGCGGAGCGTCTGCTGCCCGGTGTGGGGACCCGGCTGCTGTGGACCGGCTCGCCCTATCCTCTGTGAGAAACGGGGCGTTTACCGGGAGTTTTTGGCAGCGGCCTGTAAGATCCACACGAAAACCGCCATGGCTGCAAGCTGCGTCAGTGTGAACAGGAGGGCGAGGCTGCGGGCCTCGTAATAGCAAAAGCTGTCCCAATTCAGGAGTACCTCCGCCAGTGCGGTCAACGGGAGAGTGAGCCAGATGTATTTGCGGGCGATCAAGCGGAACAGGAGCGGGAGCAGGAAGGTCAGCGTGAAGGGGATCGGCTGGAGCAGGTATTGCCCGAACAGCTTTGCCAGCGCGGCCGCAGTGGATAGGGCCATGGTTATCACACCTCCGTCAGTACCGATTTTCGTCGATTCTATCCTATATAATAAAGGATACCAGATTTCTCCGGATGCTTCAAGATGATTGAAAATTCGGGGATGGGCTGCCGCCTCTTCAAAATCCGGGACAGGACATGGGGAAAAACCTTGACAACAGTCGGAAAAACGGTATAATGACTTCTGTATTCAATCTTTAAAAACGCTTGGATGAAGTCAGCTTTCCGAAACCGGATCAGCGAGAGGGAGATTTGGTGCAAGTCCCTTACCTACGCCGGGAAGCAGCCGCTTCGGAGCGGCCCGCGGTGAGCGGGACGGGTCACGCCGTTACCGGTGGCTAAGATGCCCCCAAGGATGGGGGATAATTAGGGTGGTACCGTGAAGCAATGCTTCGCCCCTATGTCCGGGGCGGAGCATTTTATTTTTCGGTAAGAAAGCCGCCGTGGAACGCTGCCAATGGCTTCGTTCCGGCCGGAAATCCGGTTTACAGTCAAAAATCAAGAAATTTACATAAAAATGGAGTCCTGCAAACAAAAGTCAATAGCTGAAATGAAAAAAGTCCCGCAA
>OLVO01003620.1_pt1 | contig 12490 bp, 10 predicted proteins | sample 1672571 | NCBI WGS metagenome assembly OLVO01 (sample SAMEA3136700, study PRJEB25190) | human gut metagenome | biome: human gut; feature: human-associated habitat; material: faeces | place: Austria | collected 2013 | reverse complement strand
GCATCGGATCGACGATCATGATGTCGCGCTCGGCGATATCCTTCGGCATTTTGCAGAAATAGACATGCGGCTCGAGCGTCTCTTCGTCACGGAACATGCCGATATGGCCGACACGGGCGGACGGGACCATGCGCAGAACGCCGTCGACCAGGCCGAGGCCAGCGCGCAGGATGGGCACGACAGCGATCTTCTTACCGGCGAGCGTCGGCTCCTCCGCCGTGCAGATCGGGGTCTCCACGGTCTTGGTGGTGAGGGGCAGATCGCGGGTCGCTTCGTAGGTGATGAGCATACCGATCTCGCTGACCAGCTCGCGGAAATCCTTGACGCTGGTGTCCTTGTCACGCATGATGGTGAGCTTGTGCGCCACCAGCGGATGATCCATAATGTGGACATGGGGACCGAATTTGTTTTCCTTCATCCTGTTACTCTCCTTTACCGTCCGTTATTCTGTTTTTGTTTTCTCCAATCGCGCGCGTTCTGCCTGTGACAGGCGGAGATAATTGGGCGTTAAGCTTCCCGCGTCGCCGCGTTCGCCTCTGCCGATTTTCTCCCACGCCGCAAGCGCCGCGCCGGATGCGCGCTGCTGACGAAGATGCTCGGGAAGCAGCGTCAGCCGCGGCAGTCTTTCCAAAAGAGTAGTATAGCACAGCTCCGCGCCGTCGCCAACCAGAAATATTGTTTTTTCGATATTTTGTAGATCTTCACATAAATCGTCCAGCGAAATTGCCCGATCCTCACGCAAGCGCACAAGCGTTTCGCCGCAGCGCTCGGCCATGGCAAGGGAGATGAGCCGCCCCTCGTACTCCATGCCGCCGACATCGAGCCACGAGGCCCCCGTCAGGCGCGGCATCGTCTTAGCGAGTGCCAGCTCGTTTTTCGCCGACTTTGACGTTTTCTCAAACACCGCCGTGTAGTCCTGCCAGAAGCGTTCAATGAGCGGCAGGTCGTCCTTCCCCAGCGCGCGGAAGCGCGCCTCGGGATAGAGCTTGCGGAATTTATTGACGTGGTTGCGCTGGCCGCTGTAATGCCGGCCCGGAAAGTCGCGCAGGTCGTTTGCTTCATAGAGATAGTCGCGCCAGGAGCGCGGATTGTCAAGATGGAAGTGCGGGTAACGCATGAGCAGCTTTCCCGCCTTCTCGCGCGGCACAACGGACAGCTCCAGCGCGATCCCCTGCTCCATGCAGTGCTCTTCGATGGCGCAGAGCGCGGCGTCCTCATCACCGTCCGGCCCCGGAACGGGATAGTCGAAGCAGTACTTGCCGTCAATGCAGTTTTTCACGATCAGGCAGCCGGCAGCCTCGGCATACTGCGGGTGCAGATGCCCGCGCCACATCAGCTTGACCAGCGCGGAATACTCGCACAATTGATAGTCGCAGTCCTTATAGTAGCGGCGCAGACGGGACATATCCCGCTGCGCAACGGGTTTGAATGTCAGCATGGAACGTGTTATCTCCTTTGATATCATATCGGTTATTTTACCCGCTTTTCCGCCGTATGACAAGACTTTTTCATTTTGGCTCAAGCTCCGCAAGCACCGCCTGCGCACACTCGATAAACTGCCGCAGCGAAACCGGGTGTCCCTCGCCCTTGTGAACAGCCATGCCAAGTTCACGCGCAGAGCGCGGCTCCACCGGTACGAGCAGCACACCGTCGCCGCGGCCGCGGAGCGTCAGCTCCGTCATCATGCTCACACCGAGGCCGTGCTCGACCATGCTGATGACCGTCGGGTCGTCCACCGCCGTAGGTAAGATGTGCGGCTTCACGCCCGCGCGGTTGAAGATTCGCATAATATCCTTGTCAAAGCCCTGCGCGGGCATGATGAAATCGCGCCCGTCGAACTCGCCGAGCGGATAGCCCGTGCGGCCGTCGATGGGATAATCCTTCGGCAGCACAGCGTACATCAGGTCATCGCGCAGGTGAATCCACTCATAGCCGCCCTCCTCTTCCTGGCGGCTGACGAAGATGACGTCCATCTTTCCCTGCGCCAGCAGCTCGTAGGGGCTGTTGACATGATCCGCCATGCGAATATCCACGTCCACGTCCGGCCGCTCCTCACGGAAGCGGCGGATAATGCTCGGCAGCCAATGCATGGCCATGCTGGCGAACGCGCTGACGCGGATCACCTCGCTGCGTGAGGACGCCACCTGCGCGATCGCGCTGTCAAGCCGGGCGTTGGCCTGCAAAAACTCGCGGATCGCAGGCACCACACGCTCTCCGTCCTTGGTGAGGCGCACACCGCCGCGCCCGCGCTCGAGCAGCGTGAAGCCGACCTCGCGCTCAAGCGAATTCATCATGTGCGTCAGCCCGGACTGCGTGTAGCCCATCACCTCCGCCGCCTTGGTAAAGCTGCCGAGGTCGACCGCCATCAGCAGCGCTTCTAACTTTTTGCTCTCCATAGGATATTCCTTTCCTATTAGTATTCAGCATGTTTGGATTATAATATATCCTCGCGCCGTATGCAAGCGGAATTCTCGTTTTCAGCTCCTTTTTACAAACTTTTTCCATCATCTGTCATACAGCTTGGTCTTTTTTGTCCGCCTGCTGCGTAAAATAGAGGCTGAGGTGATGATCTTGAAACGACGTTTCGCGCTCTTGCTGCTGTTTTTGTTGACTTTTCTTGCACTCTGCTTTTCCTGCGCCAAAGACGGCCAAGCTGTCGCCGTCTCGGCCCCATCCCAACTGCGGCGCTGCATTGCGCTGACCTTTGACGACGGCCCCTCCCCGCAGACGACCGCCACCCTCCTTGACGGGCTCAAGGAGCGCAGCGCGCACGCGACGTTCTTCCTCATCGGCGAGCAGATCGCAGGCAACGAAGATCTCGTCCGCCGCATGAAAGACGAAGGCCATCAGGTCGGCGGCCACAGCTACACGCACATCCGTCTTGACAGCGCTGACGCCGCTGCACTTGCCGAAATCCAGAAAACGGACGAGACGCTGCGCGCCATCCTCGGCGACGGTGACTACTGGCTGCGCCCGCCCTGGGGCTTTGCAAGCGACGCACTCAAAAGCGCCGTCTCCGTCCCGCTCATCTACTGGACGATCGACACGATGGATTGGAGCGTGCGCAACAGGGACCTCGTCGCGCACCACATCATCGAAAACGCCAAAAGCGGCGACATCGTTCTCCTGCACGACCCATATGACACGAGTGTCGAGGCCGCACTTCAGACCATCGACGTTCTTAGTGAGCAGGGCTACGAGTTCGTTACGCTCGAAGAGCTGTTTTCCAACGCCGGCGTCACGCCGCAGGCCGGACACTTCTATCTGCGCGCGGATGAAGAAGTCCCGTGGTGAGGTCTCGACAAAATTTTTGAAAAAATTTCAAATTAGGACTTGCATTTTCCGGACTGGTGTGCTATTCTATCTAAGCTGACATTGAGCAGTACACATCATCCGGGTGTGGCGCAGTTGGTAGCGCGCTTGACTGGGGGTCAAGAGGCCGTGAGTTCAAGTCTCGCCACTCGGACCAAGTAATGATAATCCGAACTACATTATCCAAGTGGGTAATGTGTTCGGATTTATCATTTCTATTGAAAATGTTCTGTGAATATTGGTAAGGGTAGGAGCAAATCTCTTGCCCTTACTTTTTTATAGATATGATGGACTTTAGTTTAAGAAATAGTTGGCATTCATTGCGAAGAATGTTATAATAAGGATAATCTCGTGGACACATTTTTTACTTGGTCAATACAAGGAGATAAACTGATGAAAAGAAATGATATAATCATCGGAGCAATCATTATGTCCATGCTCATGCTTATGGTTGGATGTGGGAACACTTCAACTGCTGCCCCCGATAACAGTCCTAAAACAGTTCAAGATTATGATATCACTATCACTATAATAGACGGGAAAGACACCTTTGATATCGATGGGAAATACACTGGTGAGGTAGTAGATGGTACGCCAAATGGCCAGGGCGTCTTTGTGGCAGAAAGTGAAGATAACGCTCGATATGAATATGAAGGAAGTTTTTCAAGCGGGTATTTTGATGGGTATGGAATAACAAACATCACAAATGATGATGGAACTCTACAAATGGCAGGTACATATACAAAAGGTGAGTTTACGCCGACTCCCGGCGAATCCTTTAACTATATTGGCCAGTTGGATTTATTCGGGAAGTTTAGCCTCTCTGATGATGTTATTGAATATATAGATACACATTCTGAACTGTTCCCTACTGCGAACAAGGATGAAATTCAGACTATATCTACGCAGGAGTTTTCAAGCAAACAATTCAACAAAACCAGAAAGCAAGAGAAAATAGGTTTAGTTAAACTCGACCTTTATGCAGTGCAGGTGTTTGAAGATGACTATATGGATGGGAAACTAACCTATATTTTAGGAGCAGATGACGAAGGCAGTTATTATGCGTTGTACTATTTAGGTTCGGCAGATATTTATGATGAAGACACATTTACAGCCTATGCCGTGCCATGTGCAACATCCTCTTTTGAGAATGTAGGCGGTGGCACGACGAATGTCATAGTTATGGCTGCAAGTTATGTAGATTAACTTCCGTTATACTAACATTTTTAGAAAGTGGGCAGATGATGGCTAAACTTACACCATTGCAAAAAGAAACAATCGCATTTTTGAAAATGCAAATAGATGAAGCTCGAAAGCACCCAAAAGACAGCAAATGCCCCCAAAAAATCATAGATGCACAAAAAGGCATAGTTTATACGCAGGGTGGAAATGTCACAATTCGCACATTAAAGAAATTAGAAGAAATCGGTCTCATTGAAATATTGGAGGACAATTCTGGAATTGGAACAGGTTTTGGTGCATTTCCGTCTAAAGTCAGACTATTAAACTATTGAAATTTTATTGTAAAAGGCGGGAGCATCGGTTAAGATACTCCCGCTTTTGTTATGCCTTGTTCTCTTGTCCGGCCTGCTGCTTTGCTTTCTTCCACTCGGCATATTCCCGCTGCCCGTCCTCGCTTTCAAAGAACGCTTGAATTTCCGGGAGCAGGACGCGGGCGAGGGCCTCTACCTCGTGATAGGGAATCCCCGTGCCGTAGTCATTGGGCTTTTTTCTGCGCGGCATGGTATCACCCCGTTAAAGCTGCCCTTCGTTGAACAGATAGCCTTGAAATACCGTACCGTCCCCAGTGATGAAACGGCCCTGCGCATCCTTGGGTATCTGTTCGGCGGCGCTGGTGTTGTCGAGAATGATTTGCGAAAGCACGCTGTCCGCCCTGCCGCAAACACGGAAGTCCATGTTGTTGCGTATTTGGCCGGGAATGATCGTTGCGTCCGGCCTCTGCGTGGCAAGAATGAGATGGATACCAAATGCCCGTCCCTGCCGTGCGATAGTGGACAGCTTGTTTTCAATTTGCGCCAGCAGCTTCTTCCGCTCATTGTCGGCTCCGGTCTTGTCCAACATCTCCGCCACCTCGTCACAGGCGAATATGAGCCGTGGGAGCGGCTGCTCTGCGTTTTCGTTATAGGCGTCAATGTTTGGACATCCCAGCGCCTTAAACGCGCTCTTGCGGTATTCCAGCACCGCCACAAGCTGGTCGAGGGTATAGCGCAAATTTTCCTCTGTGAAGCACATTCGGCATTTCTCATGCCAGACCTTGGGAAAATCCACACCGCCCTTGAAATCGGCAATGTAGACCTCCGCTCCCTTGTGGAGCGCCTGCATAAGCAGTAGTTTGAGCAGTACGCTCTTGCCGCTGCCCGTGGAGCCACCTAAGAGGATATGCGGAATGTGCGTGAGGTTGACCGTCACAGGGCCGGTGTAGCTCTCCCCCAGCACCAGCACAAAGCTGTCCAGCGAAAGATAGCTGTCTTTCCATTTCAGCACTTCCGGTAAATCGTCACCGGCAGGAACAGCATACACCAGCACACGGCTCTTGCCCTTGGCGTAGGTCAGCTTGACGATAGTGATTCCCAGCGCCGTTTCGATGGCAAGGCGTTTCTTCTCCCACTCTTGGAGCGGGATGCTCTGATTGCGGAACTCCCACACCGTGACACGGGGATTATCCTTGTCACGGCGCTTGCGGAGCAGGTCGGGCGGCACTCCCGCGTGGTTTACCAACCCGATGCATTGGAGTTGGTCCTTCGCCGCCCGTCTGCCAAAGGGGTAGAGCAGGAGCACCAGCAGCACCGCAGCGCCCACCAGCAGATAGGCAAACAAGGCGTGTTCCATCGCGGCCTTGAGCAGCGGAGAGATCAGAGGGATATTCCCCGCCAGCGTGCGCCACGCCGCTTGCTTGACGCAGACATACGCAGCACCCATGAGGTATAGCGCAGCCAGCACCAGCTTTACGGGAAAATCCGGCGTTCCGCTCAATTTCTGCCACAGGTTACGGAGGGTATTTCTTCTCTGAATTTGAAACTTTTCATTTTGGGTCATAGGGAATGCCCCCTTTCTTGTGCTGGACGGTGGAGCCGTCCGGCAGATACTCAATGACATTCTGCACCCGACGGAGGAACGCCCGCCAGGTCTCTATCTGATACCGCTGAATATCCCGGTACTGTTCTTCTAAGGGGATATTACTGGTGATATAGACTTTGGTATAGCAAGCGATTCTGTCGGTGTATCGTGCGGGAAGTGTCAGCGGATAGATGTCCAGATAATTGAGCATGGCGCTGATGGGGATTTGCGAATGAAATTCCTCCAGCACCAGCACATCCTGACAATGATAGGCGTCGAAGCGAACGCCGTTCTTGCCACCGTAGTCGGTGATACGGCAAATGCTTTTCCTGTCATGCTTCTCGAAAATGCCCCGTGTTTTTCCCGTTCCGCTTGCGCCGTAGAGGTAGGTCACTTCCAGCGCCCGATTCTCGGCACTGTACTTTTCCTCCAAAATGGCTTGACGGAGGGTTTCAATCTCCCGAATGCGGAAAGCAAGTTTCGGATTATCCTCGATGATTTCCATAACAGGCTTTCCGGCCCGGAGGTCTTGAATGAGCTTGAACATTTCCGGGGCCTCTTCCTCCTTTTCGGCAGGGAGGTCTCCCCATTCCTCAAAGGTGCCGGAAACCGAAGTTTCCGCCTTGTCGGTATCGGCCCAGCGCCCCTCTTTGAGAATGTAGGCCCGGTTTGCCTTTGCGCTCCCGTATGCTTTCTCAATATGCGCCGTGGGGAAGCGGTTTTTGATGGTGGAAAAGCGTATAGGCGAGGGAGCAAGCAGGAAGATATGCGTGTGATAGGTTCCGGTCGTCGCTACCTCGTCCGCCATACAGAAATAGGACGGAGCGAAGCGACGTAGGATTTCCCGGATAGCAGCGTGGTCGAGTCCGGCCTCCAATGGGTTATTGATGACCAGCGCCCACTTGCGGGCTTGTGTATTGTTCTCCATGTCAGGCTCCTTTGTGATTGCTACGTGCTACATGGTTGCCATAAGGGTAATACTAACCCTTATGGCAAGCGGGCGGCGCTGACGCTGCCGCCGGGGATATTTTTCTTAGGGAAAAATATCTGTTCCCCGTCTGCGCCCCAGCGCCGCCCAATGGGTCAGGGCTTCGGATTCACAATATGGATTCCGGTTGCCTTTGCCCCCACATGGTAGTCGCCCTTGGACCAGTAAATAAACACTTCCAGGTTGTCGAAGCGCACTTCCACATAGCCGTTCGGGGCCTCTGCCTGCTGCTGTCCGTCAATGCGTACATCGACTTTATCCAGGCCCTTTTCGGGCAGCGCGACAGAGTAGCGATAGCCGAGGATGGTATCGGTGCGCTTACCATCCTTGTACTCGTAGGCCGGAGAGACATCCACCAGCCACAGCTTGTCCCCAAGGCTCTTGGGGGAAACGATCAAATCAGTCAGTTTCATTGCTAAATCCTTTCTTACGGCGCAATGCGCCATCCATCGGTTGACAGGTACATAACACGCGGCCTTGTGTTGTGCCTATCATAGCAAAGAAACTTTCAAATGTTGTTTCATGCGTGAAACACTTAAAAAGAGCGCAAAAAAGCCGATGCCCATGTGCTGTATAGGGCGTCGGCTTTTGGTTTATCGTTCAGTTGTCAGTAGTGGGAGACCTTTCTCATACAGAATATCGTTGGTTTCGTCCACAGTATAGCCTTGCTCTGCTACCTCATCCCATACGCGGAACTCCGGGAAAGCCGTGTCAAACAGTTCTTTCCTTTGTTCGCGGGAGAGCTTCAGCGCCAGGGCGATTGCCTGTATCGTCCTCAACAATGGCTGGTATTTGGGGTTTCCGTTCTTGTAATTTGTAATTCTGCTGATAGTCGCTTTGGACTGACCGGATTCTCTTGCCAGCCGTGCGGGACTCCATTCCCGTTCGGCTAAGTATCCGTTTATCAGCTCTGCTAATTCGACTCTATAATCCGGGTTTTGCTTTGGCAGATAAATAGCCAAAGCTCGGTCCTCGGATTACGGATTACAATTTAGTTGGGTTTGACGCCGGAGGTGGCGCGTTGGAAATTGCGTCGCTGGGGACTATGGTATCGGTGCGAAAGGGTATGCGAAAAAAGAACATATACCATAGCGACCACCTCCTTATCGTGAAATACGCCTTGGGTGAATAGTTGTTGCTATCCACCTCCGACGCGCAAAACCCGTTCACGATAATTCAATGTTATATCGGAATACAGAATTGGAGCTGTATTCCATCTCCGTCTTTCGGGCATTTAATGGGATTGCGTACAGCAACCACTTTCCCATGCCCTGCCAATTTGGGCGGCTCATAGCACCGCCCATGTCCTTTACTTTGCTGCTTGAAAGCAGCGTTCCTCTTGAGTTGTTAGTTGTTCTCATTCATGTTATAAAATAGCTCTGCGGCAATTACAGTATAATTTATGCAAAAAAGTTTGTCAATACGCCGAAAAGCAAACAGTTTATGAATGAATGGGCTATGTTGTGTTATATGACGTTATATGCAGTTATATCGTGTTATTCCGTGTTATCTCATGCCCGAAAAATTTTTGTCGTGCACGCCCAATGCCCCCTGTCAATGGTCAAGATGAACGGCAGAGCCGCCATTGACAGGAGCCGGAGGGCGTGCTTTTCAGTTATCAAGCAGCGTCAGCCGCAAAGTGCTGACGCTGCACAGTAATTATAAATTTCAAAATCAATATTTACTTCTATGCTTATTTGTGATATTTTATCTGCAAGGAGAGTGATTTTATATGGAGCAAATCGGAAAGCGGCTGCGGGCCTTGCGGGAGGGCATTCGGCTGACACAGGTGCAAATGGCGCAGATTTTAGGCGTCCAGCAATCCCGTATCAACCGATTTGAAACCGGACAATCCACACCTTCACCGGAGCTCTTTTTGAAATATGCGGATTACTTCGATGTGTCGATGGATTATCTCTATTGCCGCACAGATGAGCCGCGGGGCAAGCTGTATGATTACCAGCCGGAGCGGCTGAAAGGCAAGAACATTCAGAATCAAGAGTTGCGGGAGTTTATCGAAATGTGCTTTGACCCGCAAGCACCAGTCAATAAGCGTCTGAAGGAGGCGTTATTCCGCATCATGGAGGAGGGACAGGAAACGACATGAAAGCTGTGATTTATGCCCGCTATTCCAGCGACAACCAGCGGGAAGAAAGCATAGAGGGCCAGCTTCGGGAGTGTATGGCCTATTGCAAGAAAAATGATATTACCGTTCTGCGGACATATATTGACCGTGCCATGTCTGCCAAGACAGACCACCGCCCGGACTTCCAGCGAATGATTAAGGACAGCGCAAAGGGCCTTTTCGATGTTATCATCGTCTGGAAGTTAGACCGCTTCGCCCGCAACCGTTATGACAGCGCCCACTACAAGGCACAGCTTCGCAAGTACGGCGTCAAGGTGCTGTCTGCCACCGAGAATATTTCAGACGGGCCGGAGGGCATCATCCTTGAAAGCATGTTAGAGGGCATGGCGGAATACTACTCCGCCGAGCTGTCCGAAAAGGTCATACGGGGCCATACGGAAAATGCCCTAAAGTGCAAGTACAACGGCGGTACGCCGACTTTCGGCTATATCATCGACAAAGATATGCAGTATCAGATCGACCCACGCACCGCCCCTGCTGTGCTGGAAATGTTCACCATGTATGACAAGGGCGCAACGATGAAAGAAATCGTTGCATATATGAGCGAACGAGGCGTTACCACGGTGCGGGGAAAGAAAATCGACCTTAATTTTATGGCCCGCCTACTGAAAAACCGGAAGTACATCGGAGAGTACAGCTACCGCCATATCGTCACGCCCGATGGGATTCCCGCCATTGTCCCGCAAGACCTGTTTGACCGGGTACAGCAGCGGCTTGCAGTAAACCGGAAAGCCCCGGCACGGCACAAGGCCGAGGACGATTACCTTTTGACAACAAAGCTGTTTTGCGGCACTTGCGGGGCTATGATGGTAGGCGAAAGTGGAACAAGCTCCAGCAAGGGCCGGAAGTACCATTATTACCGCTGTGTGAATACTAAGAAACACCGTGCCTGTGATGCCAAGCACAAGACCGTCCGAAAGCTGCCGTTGGAAAACGCCGTTGTCAATGCGGTCATGGCAAAAATCATGGATGATAATTTTGTGGAGTATGTGGCGGATGCCGTGATGGATATTCAGAGCCGGGAAAGCAGCGTACTCCCCGCCCTCCGCAAGCAGTTGGAAGAAGCCGAGAGCGGCATCACCAATATGCTCAACGCCATTCAGATGGGGATTATCAATGCTTCCACCAAGCAGCGGCTTGATGAACTGGAAGAACGGAAAAAGGACATTGAGCTTCAAATCATCCAAGAGGAAATGAAGCACCCTGCCGTAAGCCGTGAGGATGTTGTTTATTTTGTCTGCCGTTTCCGTTCTCTGGACACAAACAAGCTGGACGCCCGCAGGAGGCTGATTGACAGCTTTGTAAACGCCGTTACCATTTTTGACGATTATATCCTTATTACATTCAACTACAAAGAGGGCGAGACAAGGATTGACTTTGCCGATATTGAAAGTTCGGATTTACAATCGGTCGGGGGACCATGCGGAGTGTCCTTATAGGATTTGAGTATCCTGTAACGGACACTCCGTATTTTTGTTTTCTGCAAAATTTATACTGCAATCTGTGCCGGGGCGTAGCTGACAGCTACGCCTTTTCTCGTTTCCATGATAATGTCGGCCTCCGGGATTTTCTTGCGGTCTGGCACTTCAAAGGCCCCGATGCAGTTGTAGTGGATGACCACCTGCTGATTGGTCACGCCATCCTGCTTTTCGGCGTGGTACACATCAATGTGGTCAATGAGTTCGGATACCATGCGCCGGGTGATTTTCGTCACATGGGTGTACCGCCTCACCGTTTCCAGAAAGTCCTCCATATCCATCTGCTGGCCTTCAGCCTTTTTCAGTTCCAACCGCAGAGTTTTGACCTTTGCGCCGATTTCGCCCTGTTCCTGTTCGCACCGCTTTGACATCTTGGCAAACCGGGTATCGTCGATTTTGCCCGCTACATTGTCCTCATACAGCCGTTCAAAGAGCATATCCAGTTCCTTGTCGCGGGTCAGCAGTGTGTTCAGTTCCCGCTGTTTTCTTGCCCGGTCATTTTCGGCCACCTTTGCGGAACGGCCCATCATAGCTTTTACAAAGTCACGCTCGTACTCATTGGCAAAGGTCGCCAAGCGGTTGACCTCATACAGTACCACCTGTTCCAGAAAATCCAGGCGGATGTAGTGCGTGGCAGAACACTTCCGCAAGCCGGAGTTGTGGTTTTGACAACTGAAAAACTTAATGTCGTGGTTTTTCTGATTGAAATGGAAGTTGAGGTTGCCGCCGCATTCGGGGCATTTCAGCCGCCCGGAGAACACACTCGGCTCTTGGGTAACAGTCGGCTTTTTGCGCCGTGTTCCTTTCTGCAAAGCCTGTACCTTTTCCCATGTGACCCGGTCAATAATCGGCTCATGGACATTGAGGAAAATCGCTCTATTCTCTTCCGGATTTTCAATGCGCCGCTTCATTTTATAGGATTTGGAGTAGCTTTTGAAGTTGATGACATCGCCGCAGTACTCCTGTAAGGTCAGTATCTTCTTGACGGTGGTGTGTCCCCATTTGGTAGGCTCCAAGGTGCTTTTGGAGCCGCTGCGGTTGACACCCTTGCTTCGCCAGTAGTAGGTGGGATTTACGATGCCATCTGCACCCAAGGCGGTGGCAATCTCTGCCAAGCCATACCCCTCCAAAGCCATATCATAGATACGCCGCACCACATCGGCGGCCTCCGGGTCGATCACCCAAAACCGAGGATCGTCCGGGTTTTTGATGTACCCATAGGGCGGCTGTGACAGCGGGATACCCGCATTGCCTTTCATCTTGTTGACGATCTTCCGCTTTTTCGAGATGTCCTTGGCGTACCACTCGTTCATAATGTTGCGGAACGGGGTAAATTCATTGTCACCCTCATCGCTGTCCACGCCATCGGAAACGGCAACCAAACGCACATCGTACTGCGGAAAAAATTCCTCCGTCAGCTTGCCGACCTCTATGTAGTTACGGCCAAGGCGGGACAGGTCTTTCACGAATACAGCCGATATGTATCCG
>OLVO01003617.1_pt1 | contig 12500 bp, 12 predicted proteins | sample 1672571 | NCBI WGS metagenome assembly OLVO01 (sample SAMEA3136700, study PRJEB25190) | human gut metagenome | biome: human gut; feature: human-associated habitat; material: faeces | place: Austria | collected 2013 | reverse complement strand
TTTAATATTTCAACTCTGCAATTTGCTTCAGATAATGTTTCAGCGCATCTGTTGCAGAATAATCGTCCTTGCCAAAATGCACCCTGACCACATAGCCCTCATTCAAATGCGTTGACAAATCTCCATTTTTGTCAGATGCAAATTCGCTCAGCTTCTTCTCTACCGGATGTGTTTTGTCAATAGTGACCGTATCAATATCCAATAAATCTCCCTTTTTCACTTCCATATCTGCGGTCACAAGCGGTGTTCCTGTCCTCGTCACCATGAAAGCAATGACACCGTCTTTTTTTGCAACGATATCTTCCGGCGTGTCATCCTTTGCCTCGTATTCCTCCTCCGGCAGCAGATTTTCCTGAAGTTCCACCGTCATTTTCGTGCCGTAGACTTTTACCGAAGTCCAGATGACTTCACTGTATGCAGAACGCAGTTTTTCTTCCAGTTCTTCGCAGTTGATATTTCTTTTGGGCACACCGAAGCCTGCATTTTCGTTCTGCAAAAACGTGAGGATTGTCTCCTCTGACAGATAAGAATTGCCTTTTACTTCAATATTCCAGACAAAACCGGAACAGTAAAAGAGCAAAACAGCGGAAACGGCGATTCCTGCCGCAAATACTTTATGTTTCCGGTAGCGGAACAGTTGAAACGGCACACCGTATTTTTTTAAAATGCGCGCCTTTGTCTTTGTTTTTTTTAAGATTGGCTTTAAACTGCGGTAACCATCCACGCTGATATAAAAATAGTACCCATCTTCCGTTGGTTTTAAATTCCAGATTAAAATGTTGCGGCTGCCACATAAATTCAGGAAACGCTCTGTGGCATATCCGGTAAGATGCACATACACATATCCACGAAAAAATTTGATCCATGATAAGACAAACATTAATACTCGTAAGAAACGGAGTCGATCAGACCGACAATTTTCATTTCCTCATTCGTGTAATACTCCACCGTCAGATGAGCTCCTAAAATCTGAAGTCTGCAGTTCTTTGTCTGAATTTTCACAAGTGAATCCTCCAGTTCAATGATTCCTTTATAATTCTCGACCAGAACCTCTTTCCGCCCGGTAATTGTGACAATTGCCGCTCCAAGCATAAGGTCTTTGGGGAGTTCTAACTGACTTATCATTTTTTCATGGATTGGTTTTTTACTGTTTTTACTCATATATAAGCTTATGAAAAAAGCTTATCTGATATGCGCAATAAATCCTCTCTCGTATCAATATCCAAAAACTGTGTTTCTTTTTCTGTGTGAAAACAAAACACATCCTCTGCGTGCTGTTTCATCACAGCTTTTCCGCCTTTGTCCGCCGAAAGCTGTAATAATTCCGGACGATAGCATGCATCAAATACGTTTGGACTGCGCCAGATATTTTTACATTCCATCGTACCGATTTTTTTGTTCTGCGATGCATATTGGTTCAAAAACATCCATACCTCATTTTCGTCAAGTCCAGGCTGGTCTGCTGTAAAGAAAACATCTGCCTTTCGACTGCCCTCCACGGCACACTCCTGTGTCTCCAGATATTTCACCGCTTTTTGAATAGAGGACGCAATTCCGGTATTATCTGTTCCGTCATTTTTTATCACGGTAACGCTCTGTTTTCTGCAATATGCTTCAATCTCCGGGTAAGATGTCACGACAAGAATGGTCGTATCTCCAAGTTTTTCCGAGAGCTTTCTTATTTTATCCAGTGAAAAGCGATAAAGCGGTGTTCCATTTATCTCTGCCAACAGCTTTCTGTCTCCAAAACGTCTGGAATATCCGGCTGCCAGCAGAATCAGATTCCATCTCAAATCACATGCATTCCTTTTAAAATCTTCTCCGGGGTGATTGGCAATTCATTCACCCATACACCCGTTGCATTGTATACTGCCTGTGCGATTGCAGGAGCCGGCGTGTTGATTACAATCTCACCGATTGATTTTGCACCGAAAGGTCCGGTCGGCTCGTAACTGCTCTCAAATTCCACGCGGATTTTATCAAAGTCAAGACGGGTCGGAATCTTGTACTGCATAAGGGAGTTTGAGAGATTCACACCCTTCTCGTTGTACCAGACATCCTCATACAGTGTCATACCGATTCCCTGCAGTAAGCCGCCCTCTGTCTGTACTCTTGCAAGATTCGTATTCACAACCGTTCCACAGTCCACACATGCCGTGTAATCCAAAAGTTCGATGGCTCCGGTTTCCGGATCGACTTCCACTTCTGCACAGGCAGCCATAAACGGTGGCGGCGAAACCGGGGAACTGTGACTGTAGGTAACTTCCAATGCAATCTCATTGTTGATCATGGATGCAGTTGCAAGATCAAACAGCGATACTTCTTTTCCGGTTTCTTCACAAAATACACGTTTGCCGTCAAACTCCAGTTTTGTGATATCTTCCTCCAGAATTTTTGCCGCAAGCTGCAGCAGTTTTTCACGCATCTGTTCTGCCGCTTTCACTGCAGCCATACCGGTCAGATACGTGGTACTCGAAGCGTAGGAACCGGAATCGTAAGGTGAGGTATCAGTATCTACTCCAAATACTGCAATGTTGTCAATGTCCGTGTCCAGACTGTCTGCCACAAACTGCGCAATGATCGTGTCACAGCCGGTTCCCATATCAGTACATCCGACGATCACATTGTAAAATCCCTCATCACTCAGTTTGATTGTGACAGAGCCGACATCACAGTTTGAAATTGCAGAACCCTGCATTGCCATTGCCGTTCCAAGTCCACGGATCTTTCCATCCGGCATAACCTGACGCAGCGGTTTTTTCTCCCATCCGATCATATCCGCCGCTTTTCTCAGACAGTCTTCAAGCTTGCAGCTATTTGCGGTCTCTCCGTAATAAGCCGGCATGACATCACCTTCATGTGTCATGTTTTTATAACGGATTTCCAATGGATCCATGCCAAGTTTGTCTGCCAGCCGGTTTACCATGGATTCCACTGCAAAAATTCCCTGCGTTGCCCCGTAGCCTCGGTAAGCACCTGCTGACATGTGATTCGTGTATACAACATCATACTGGAAACGAAATGCTTCCGTCTGGTACATCGGAATGGATTTATGTCCACTCAGGCCTACAGTTGTCGGTCCATGCTCTCCGAAAGCACCTGTATTCGACAGAGTATACAAGTCTAATGCGCGGATCATACCATCTTTCATTGCGCCCAGTTTCACGGTCACTTCCATCTCATGCCGCGGAGACGATGCAATTAGGGATTCTTCCCTGGTATAAATGATTTTGGCAGGTTTTCCGGTTTTCATCGTCACAATTGCCGGATATACCTCGGCTACCACGGTCTGTTTTGCTCCAAAACCTCCTCCGATTCTAGGCTTTATGACGCGGACTTTTGATTTTGGAATGTCCAGGGCATTCGCAAGGATTCTTCTCACATGAAATGGGATCTGTGTAGAAGATAAAATGTTGATTCTTCCATAAGTATCCAGATAAGTAGCTGTGCGGAAGGTTTCCATCATACTCTGCTGCATTGCCTTTACATGATAGGTTCCTTCCATGACAATGTCACAGTCTTTCATGACACCATCCACATCTCCGTCACTGTCCATGCCTGACGCACAAAGGTTCCGTTTATTGTCTGCACCAACCGGACAGAGTGCCTTCCAGTCCTCCTCCGGATGGACAAGAACCGGGTTATCTTTTGCTGTATGATAGTCAAGCACCGGTTCTAACACCTGATACTTCACTTTGATAAGCTTTAATGCACGGTCAACTGCCGCCTCGTCCTCCCCGGCGACAATCGCAACCGCATCTCCGACAAAACGGACACGCTGGTCTAAGATATAACGGTCGTAAGGACTCGGTTCCGGAAAGGTCTGTCCTGCCATCGTAAATCGACGGTGTGGAACATCTTTATAAGTTAAAATGCATTCAATTCCTTTTTGTTTTAATGCATTGGTGATATTGATCTCTTCGATCAGGGCATGTGCATGAGGACTTCTGAGTACTTTTACGATCAGACAGTCTTTCGGTGCCACATCGTCCATATACACTGGTTTTCCCGTCACAAGCGCCATGGCATCTTTTTTCATCACGGGAGCATTTACATATTTCATATCCGTTTCTCCTTGTATTTCTTCTACTCTTTATCCCGGTTACGGTTCAGGTAATTTTTGATTGCACGCAGCTGGCTCTCATAGCCGCTGCAGCGGCAGAGATTTCCAGAAAGATATGCCTTGATCTCCTCCTCGGTCGGATTGTTCAGTTCATCCTCCATCGCCAGAACGTTCATGATAAATCCCGGATTACAGAAGCCACACTGCTCACCGCCCTGGTTTGCAAGATAAGTTCCAAATTCTGCCGCGCGTTCCTGCACACCCTCTAAAGTTACAATCTCTTTTCCATCTGCCCTTGCTGCGAGTACTGAACAGGAAAGAACCGGTTTTTTGTTCATCCACACGGTACAAAGTCCACAGTTAGATGTCTCACAGCCACGTTTTACGCTGTAACATCCCTTTGTTCTGACATATTCCAATAAAGGCATATCCGGTGAGATTTCATCAGAGATTTCTTTACCGTTCAGCCATAAATGTATCTTCATTTTCTATCCTCCTGCTGTTCATTTGCCGCACAGGCTCTCTTTACAAGAACTCCTGCAATATGGCGTCTGTAATCTGCACTGCCGCGCCGGTTGCTTCCAAACGAAAACTGTTCCTGCACTTTTTTTACCAGATGTTCCATATCTGCTTTTTCTGAAAGGTCAAGTGTCAGTGTCTCTGCCCTTACCGGTCTTGCACCAATGCTGACATGCAGTTTTTCGTTATATTCTGAAACAGCAACTGCAATTACCGGAAAATCCGTTGCTGTGTTTCTCTGTGAAAGATAAGTGATCTTCACAGGTGTTTTTACAATATGTACTGCCACAAGAATATCATTATCATAATTCATATGGATAAATTCCTGAATTGGAACATTTCCACCCTTATATAATTCCACATAGCAATCCAGTGCCGCAAATAAAGTCAGTACATCTGAAAAACCAAATCTTCCATAAATACTTCCACCAACGGTTGCACAGTTGCGGAACTGCACTCCGACAATATGACAGACACTCTGTTTTACCGCGCCATCTGTGTATGCATTCAGTCCCGGATGCACTTCTAAATCGCGGAGTGTTGCCATGCAGCCGATCACAAACTCATCCTCTGTCTCACTGATCTGATCTAATCCAAGACCACTTAAATCTATGGCAGTCATAAGATTCCGATCTCCTATTTTCATCCAGAGTCCGCCGCCTATGATACGGTTCGTTTTCTTCTGATTGAGTTCGTAGGCTTCCTCTAAACTTTCCACCTTGCGATACTCTCTGATTCGTAACATAAAATACAATTCCTCCCACTATGTTTGTTATTTTTAAAATTGTCTGTTTTTATCGTCTACTTATGATATGGCTCATGATTGATAATGCGGTAGCTGCGGTAAATCTGTTCTGATAAGATAACACGCATAAGCTGATGCGGAAACGTCATCTTTGAGAAACTGAGCTTATAGTCTGCCCGTTTTAAAATGCGTTCCGCAAGTCCCAGCGAACCGCCAATCACAAAAATAATATGGCTTGTACCGGATGTTCCCAGAGAATCAATTTTCTGCGACAGTTCCACAGAATCTAACTGTTTTCCCTCAATTGCAAGGGCGATCACATAGGCACCTTCCTTCAGATACTTCTCCATGCGCTCCGCTTCTTTCTCCTTGATGAGAAGCTCCATATTCTCGCTTGCATGATCCGGTGTCTTCTCATCCGCCACCTCAGTCACTTCAAATCTGCAATAGCGGCTCAGACGTTTTTCATATTCAGCGACCGCATCCCTGTAAAATTTTTCTTTCATTTTTCCCACACATAAAATTGTTATTTTCATACAGAAAAATTATATCATATAACCGTTGCCCCGGTCTAGTAAATCAAATATAATTATAACAAAGTAAAAAATGAAAGTGAGAATCATTATGAAAGTTTATGTTTCAAAGGAATCAAAAAAAGAAGAGACGAAATCCACTGCCTATTCATTCCTGTTGGTGAGTGTTTTCGGTTTTATTGCACTTATTTTATTTGCCACCGGAGTACTTCCTGTTCATGTCGCTGATTATATGAAGATTATGCTCTGTATCGTTATGGGTGTCATGCTCCTCATCTTCTTCGTGATCGGCATTGTGTCGTTGCGGCAGTTGAAAACACTTGGCACGCAGGCAGAAAAAGAAAATGATTTATCTTCTGAAATCATTTCATGGTTTACTTCCACTTACAGCGCAAAAGATATTGATGAGAGCATGGACGAGGAAGTTTTTGATCAGGATCTTTACTTTAAACGCTATGAGATCATGACCCGTTTCCTCTCAAAACAGTACCCGGATTTAGAGGAAACCTTTCTGGATCATCTGGTGGAAGAACTTTACGGGAAATTATTCGAAGAAAACACGAAATAGTCTTTTTTTCACACTGTAATTGTGCTACAATATGCAAAATAAAGAACGAACAGAAAGATCCGGAATCTATATTTTATCGTTCTAAAAATATAACAATACATATTTATGAGGTGACATAGTGAAAGAACTTGAAGAAAAAATCTTAAAAGAAGGTCATGCTTTATCTGAGAATATTCTCAAAGTAGATAGCTTTATCAATCATCAGGTAGATCCTGTTTTAATGCAGCAGATTGGCGATGCATTTGCAGGACATTTCGGAAACAAGGGGATTACCAAAGTTGTTACCATCGAAAGCTCCGGGATTGCTCCGGCACTAATGACGGCTATCTCTTTGAACGTTCCAATGATCATTTTAAAGAAACAGCCTTCTAAGGTTTTAAATGATAATCTGCTTCAGACCGTTGTGACTTCCTTCACAAAAGGCACAAGCTATGAACTGACATTATCCCATCAGTTCATCGAAGAAAATGATAACGTTCTGATCATTGATGACTTCCTTGCAAACGGAGAAGCCGCAAGCGGTGCCATCCGCTTACTGACTGAGGCCGGTGCTTCCATCGCAGGTGTTGGTATTCTGATTGAGAAATCCTTCCAGCCGGGACGCGACAAATTAATTGCACAGGGTGTGGATGTATACTCATTAGCGCGTGTATCCAGGCTTGCCAAGGGTGTGATCGAGTTCATTCCGGAGGAATGTTAAATATATCATTGATTATGTTTCATTTATAAAAATGAATCTCGCTTGCGAGATTCTCCGCCTGCGGCGGGTCGCAATATGCGACATGCTTCTTATCCGCCGCAGTGCGCTCCTGCATGTTATAGGAAAATTACGAAGTAATTTCCTATAACATGAAAAAGCCGGTCGGCATGGAAGAAAATTCTTCTGTGCCGACCGGCTTTTTTTGTTCGTTACAGCTCACTCTTCCTCTTCTTTCTCCGGCAGGATCTTGCTGACCAGTGCAGATTCCACTCTCTGATCCTCCATTTTTTCCACATGAATATTCAGTCCGTTGACCTGCACATCAAACTGGCTGCCGTCCGCAGGAATGATCCGCAAGCAGCTGAAGATCATGCCGCCCAGCGTGTCATAATCGATATCCTCCGGCAGATCCAGATCCAGTGCTTCCGCAATGTCCTCAACATATGCGCCGCCTGAGATCCTCCACAAATTGTCCTCCAGCTGAACGATTTCCGGCGGCTCCTCGGAATCGAACTCATCGTAAATATTTCCGACGATCTCCTCCAGAAGATCCTCCATTGTAATAACCCCCGCCGTCTGTCCGTATTCATCGATAACGATGGCCATATGGATTTTTCCTTTTTGCATATCCCGGAACAGGTCATCTGCATGAATCGTATCCGGTACAAAATAAGGCTCTCGCAAAAGCTCCTTTAACCCTGACGGGCTGTCATTTTTACGATCCAGGAGATAATCCCTGGCATTCAGAATACCTATAATATCGTTAATATCTTCATCGTAAACCGGATATCTGGATAAACCGCTTTCCCGGATCGTCGAAATAATGTCCTCGTCCGCCTCATCCAGCGAAAAACAGACCATATCTGCTTCTCTCGTCATCGCATCCCGCACCGAAATGTCGTCAAACCGGAACACGTTTTGAATCCACTCCTGCTCATCGTGGTCTATCGTTCCTTTTTCCCCGCCAAGGTCAACCAGCCGCCGGATCTCTTCCTCCGTAACGCTGCGTTCTACGGATTCCGTTTTAAAGTGAAGCAGCTTTAAGATCAGCTTTGCTGACCTCGACAACAGCCATACCGCCGGATGCAGTACCACCGTCAGCACACCGACTACACTGCAGGTCATTCTTTCTGCAGCTTCAGGCCGCTGCATCGCGATCCGACGCGGCACCAGCTCGCCAAACAGCAATGCAAAGTACGAAAGCACAACTGTCACCAGCACAACTGCCAGCACATGACAAACAGAAAGGCTTATGCCGCTTGTTCCCAACCGTTCATATAACCATGCCATCAATTTGCCTGCAAATCCGTCCGCCGCAGCTGCACTGGCCAGAAATCCTGCCAGTGTAATCCCGACCTGAATCGTAGATAGAAAAATATTCGGCTCCTCTGCAAACTTCAGCAGCCGCTGTGCTTTCCGATCGCCGTCCTCTGCCAGCTCCCGCAGCCTGTTTTTATTCAGCGATACAACGGAAACCTCGGACGCCGCCAAAAAGGCATTGACCAGAATCAGAATGATCAGTAACAAAAGTAGTTTTACCATGAATTTAAAATCTCTCCTTTTTCTACGACAAAGAGACATAACCCATTGGGAACTCCCAACAGGCTATGCCTCCTATAGCTTTCTCCAACAGAGCACAGACTCTGTCCATTTTGTATTGTGATTGGAATTCAGAAAATTCGTTTCCCCGTCAGGGTCCGCGTTATCCATGAAATTCGGTTCCTTCCCTGTCTGAAATAAATCCTGTGCGAAGCGAACTTTATACAAAGCCGTTTTCTCTGCTTTATTTCAAGCAATCCGCTTTTGACATGTTTACTTTACCCATTATACAGAATAAGGAAAGGAGCTGTCAAGATTTTATTCTATCCCCTTCACTTCGTAGCCGGCATCTACGATTGCTGCAGTCAACGCTTCATCGGTTGCTGAGCCTTCTACAACTGCCTGCTTATCCTCCAGGCTTACGGTTACAGCGGTCACGCCCGCTACGCCCTCCAGCGCTTTTGTTGCTGCCTTTACGCAGTGCTGACACATCATGCCTTCGATTTTGATTGTTTTTTTCATGGTAGTCTCTCCTTTTGATTCATCATTTTGGGCTATTCTATCCGCAATTTCCGCGGCTGCCGTGCTTTGCTCCATCATACCGCCATTTCCGGTTGTCTGCAAATTTGCAGTACCGCTCTCCTGCTTCCACTTCGGCGTAAAGAACCGGAGGCGGAGCGCATTCGATACGACGGATACAGAAGAGAAGCTCATCGCCGCCGCACCGATCATCGGGTTTAATAAAATATGGAACACCGGATACAGTACGCCTGCTGCCACCGGAATGCCGATCGCATTGTAGAAAAATGCCCAGAACAGGTTCTGCTTGATGTTGCGTATCACCGCACGGCTTAAGCTTACCGCAGATGCTGCGTCCATCAGATCGCTCTTCATCAGTACGATATCCGCTGATTCGATCGCCACATCTGTTCCTGCGCCGATCGCAATTCCGACATCCGCCCTCGCCAGTGCCGGCGCGTCGTTGATACCGTCTCCCACCATCGCAACCTTATGTCCCTGCTCCTGCAGCTGCCGAACCTTTTCCTCTTTATCCTCCGGAAGCACATCCGCAATAACCGTCTTGATGCCAACCTGTTTTTTGATTGCCTCTGCCGTTCTTGCATTGTCGCCGGTCAGCATAATGACGTCCATTCCCATCTCCTGCAGTCTGGCGATTGCCTCCCTGCTGGTGGGTTTTACAACGTCCGCAGCAGCAATCACGCCGAGGAACTTTCCTCCCTGTGCAAAATACAACGGTGTCTTGCCTTCATCCGCCAGTTTTTCCTGCAATCCTGCCGCTACGGAAATGTCGATCCGGTTGGTTTCCATCAGTTTTCGGTTTCCCGCAAGGCATCGTACCTTGCCGATCGTTCCCGCGATGCCCTGTCCCGGGATCATCTCATAATCCGAAACCTCTTTGAGCGCTGCCGAGCGTTCTTCCGCTTTTTTGACAATCGCCTCTGCAAGCGGATGGCTGGACATTTTTTCCAGAGAAAAGGCCAGCTGTAAAAGTTCTGTATACGCCTGTGTGTTTTCACCTGCTGTTTTTCCATCTGCATCCAGCGCGATCACGTCCGTCACAACCGGCTTGCCCTGGGTTACTGTGCCGGTTTTATCCAGAACAACCGTATCGATGCTATGTGTAATCTCCAACGCTTCCGCGGATTTGATCAAAATACCGCTCGCCGCGCCTCGCCCGGTTCCCACCATGATCGCCGTAGGCGTTGCCAGTCCGAGGGCACAGGGGCAGGAAATTACCAGCACAGAAATCGCAACAGAAAGTGCAAACTCAAAACTCTGACCGGCAAGCAGCCAGAGGATTGCCGCCAGCAGCGCAATTGTAATGACAACCGGCACAAACACACTGCTGACCCTGTCCGCCAGCTTTGCAATCGGCGCTTTGGAGGATGTCGCATCATCTACCAGCTGAATGATCTTTGACAGTGTCGTATGTTCTCCAACCGCAGTTGCTTCCATCTGAAAATATCCGGTTCGGTTAATCGTACCTCCGGTCACAGGATCTCCGGTCTGCTTGTCCACCGGAAGGCTTTCGCCGGTGATCGCAGATTCATCCACAGAAGCAAAGCCTTCTGTAATTTTTCCATCCACCGGAACCGTATCACCATCCCGAACAACCAGAATATCTCCATTCTGTACATCGTCTACGGAAATTTCTTCTTCCTGTCCATTCCTTAATACCTTCGCGGTCTTCGGTGCCAGATCCATCAGCTTCGTGATCGCCTCGGACGTCTTGGATTTTGCCCGGGCCTCCATGAATTTTCCCAGAGTGATCAGTGTCAGGATCATCGCCGAGGATTCAAAATACAAATTCATGCCAAAGGTCTCGACCATATCCATATCTTCGATGGAAAAGCCCCAGGCGATTTTGTAAATCGCATAGATGCCATACACAAACGCCGCGCCGGAGCCCAATGCGATCAGCGAATCCATATTCGGAGAGCGATGCCACAGATTTTTCAATCCGTTTTTAAAATAATGTCCGCCTGCAATCAAAACCGGCAGCACCAGCAAAAACTGGGTAAATGCAAAAATCATATGATTTCTTGCTCCCAGCAGCCACGACGGCAGCGGCCAGCCAGCCATATGTCCCATCGAAATGTAAAACAGCGGGATCGTAAAGACTAACGAAACGATCAGTCTCTGCTTCATCTGCTTTGCTGCTTCCGCAGCCGCATCTGTTGCACCGTTTTTTCCTCTGCCTGATGCTCCTGTCGTTTTGCTGCCCTGTGTCTGGTGAAGCGAAGCGCCATAGCCGATGTCTTCTACCTGATGAATAATTTTTCCGGAATCCAGTTCGGCTTCATCATAGGAAACCGTCATGCTGTTTTTCAGCAGATTGACGCTGCATTGCTGCATGCCCTCCATTCCGGAAATTCCCTTTTCAATTCGCGCTGAGCATGCCGCACATGACATGCCGGTAATATCATAGGTTTCTTTTTTCATATATCTCCATTCTGCAGCCGTCCTGTATAGTCTTTCCTGCTTTACAGCTTTTAAAGGCTGCCCTTAAAGAACTCATCTTGTCTTTTTTTCTATCCTCTGCTACCATTATAACAATTAGGATAGAAAAATAAAGAATGCACTATTTTGTAATATACTACCCAAAAGGATAGTGTTCACCTCACAACAATAGAATGTACGCTCTGCGAGCATTCTATTGTCATGAATAAGAATGGAGAACTCGCTATGGCTTCAAAAGAAAATCCCTCGGTCAATAAAAATTGCCCCGTTTCCGCTACAATCCGCTTAATCGGCGGCAAATATAAAGCGCTGCTGCTCTGGCACCTGACCGGTCAGACGCTGCGCTTCAACCAGCTGCACCGTCTCGTCCCCGAAGCGACGCCTAAAATGCTGACCCAGCAGCTCCGAGAACTGGAAGAAGACGGTCTGATTTCCCGCACAGTTTATCCTGTCGTTCCGCCCCGCGTCGATTACTCGCTGACGGCGCTCGGTGAAAGCCTTTTCCCGATTCTCGAAGCGATGTATCGTTGGGGCAGCGCCCTGATGCAGGACGAAGGGCTTACGCCGGCATGTACGATGACCGACAGCCATGCTATGGCTGCATCCTCTACAGCTTCTGCACCAAATGCCGTGTTGCAGAACACTCCGTCCGCGGCATGCTGCGAAAGCGACAACGTTTTGTCCCGCCGCAGCACGACAAAAAAAGAACAGGAGAGCTGTCCCTCCTGTTCCTGTCATGCACGTTCAAAATCCTGAGCTACACTTCTGCATGCCGGACAATTCCAATCCCGATGGGATACGGTCCGGTATGCACTCCAATTGTCGCACCGATCTGATAAATTCCGATTTCT
>OLVO01003604.1_pt1 | contig 12532 bp, 9 predicted proteins | sample 1672571 | NCBI WGS metagenome assembly OLVO01 (sample SAMEA3136700, study PRJEB25190) | human gut metagenome | biome: human gut; feature: human-associated habitat; material: faeces | place: Austria | collected 2013 | reverse complement strand
TGATCAGCGGTGCGCCGTATGATTTATCCAGAACTACGTTTCTTCCTTTCGGTCCTAATGTTACTCTTACTGTATCAGCTAATTTATTTACACCAGCTTCAAGAGCTGCTCTGGCTTCTGCGCCGAATTTAATTTCTTTTGCCATGATAATATGACCTCCTGATTCAAATTTTGATCTCTATGAATTTTTTCTGATACTTAGCCGGTATTTCATGTTACATCCTGTAAATATTATCTTATAAGTATCTTCATTTATGTTTTCTATTTTGATATTGCTTATTTAACAATTGCAAGAATATCATTCTGTTTTACGATAATGTATTCTGTGCCATCCATCTTTACTTCTGTTCCTGAATATTTGGAGTAGATAACTTTATCACCTACAGCTACTTCCATTTTTACTTCTTTGCCGTCAACAACTCCGCCAGGTCCTACAGCTACAACTTCTGCCTGCTGTGGTTTCTCCTGTGCCTGTCCCGGAAGAACGATTCCGGATTTTGTTGTTTCTTCTGCTTCAACCTGTTTTAATACAACTCTGTCACCTAAAGGTACTAATGTCATGATCTATATCCTCCTTTATTCTCCAACTAAAGCTTTCCTGTTACCGTACTCTTTCCGTTATCGCAAAATATCCGGTAACTATTTCGGCACTCTGTCTGATTCTGCCGATTTTTGCTAGCACTCATTTACTTCGAGTGCTAATCACTGTCCTTATATTATTGAAAATGAGTCGATTTCGCAAGTGCTTTTATCATTATAAAATAATCTATATTCTCTTTTTTACTTATATATACTCTTTTTTTCTTTTGTTTTCTTAATTTACAAATAATTTTGTCATAACAAGTCCGGAGAGCTTTATTATGTTATAAGCATATTACGGAGTAATTTTCTTTAACATAATAAAAAGACCGTCCACCATACAGCAGACAGCCTTCTTGCATTCATTATTTACGAATCAGGATTTCTTATTTCTCTGAGCTTTAATCTCTTCCAGTTCATCAAAGATGACTTCATTCAGCACTTTAATGTAGGTTCCTTTCATACCGGAAGATCTGGATTCAATCACACCGGCACTTTCAAACTTCCTCAAAGCGTTTACGATAACAGATCTGGTGATTCCCACGCGGTCTGCGATCTTACTTGCAACCAGGATTCCCTCATCTCCGTCAAGTTCATCAAAAATATGGATGATCGCCTCCAGTTCGGAGAAAGATAAAGTATTAAACGCAGATTTCACTACCTGCTGCTTTCTGTCCTCCTCAGCATTCTCTTCATGAACCGCTCTCATCATCTCAAGCCCTACAACGGTTGTTCCATATTCACTGACAATAATATCTTCAATGTCATATGGTTTCTCATAACGATACATAAATACAGTACCCAGTCGTTCCCCTGCAATATCTATCGGATTAATGATTCCCTGATAACTGCTTGATACATGTTCAAATCCCAGTGTCTGAAGATTTACATTCTCTTTTGTTGACAGGACACCCAGAAATCTCTCGTTTAACAGGGAATCTACATATCCGCCAACCTTGTCCTCGATCAGTTCAGTGATCTCCTCTACTCCCGGGCATAAACTGACACCCAGAACCTTTCCTTTTTTACTGAGAACCAGAATGTTGGAACTCAGTGTCTCCATCAGAACCTGACAGATGTCATTAAATACCACTTTGCTGGAACTGCTGTTATGCAGAAGTTTATTAATTTTTCTTGTTCTATCCAGCAGCTGAACACTCATATTGTCCTCCTTTCACCCTGTACATATCCGAAATCTTTCTGTCATTATTTCATAAATGAGCAGTCACTTTCTTTTGCTCGCAAGGAAGATTCAGACACACATGGTCATTAACATTACTGATACTTTGATTTTACACGTTTTAAAGTCAAATTACAAGACAAATTTTACTATTTTTTTATTTATTTTTGCTTTTCTGAAAATAGATTCCTTTTATAATATTATTCAATAAATATCATCATCAAAAATTCAAAGGATTGAAGACAAAAAATCAGAAAGTCACTGACTGTAAGACAAAAAACGGAACTGTTGCATTAATGAAATTCATTTTCAACTGCTGCAACAGTCCCATTTATAACATTTACAATCCGTTATTATTCTTTCTCGTCCTTTGCCTCTACATATCCACATGTCTCCTGGCTGCAGACAAGTTTATTCCCCTTTTCCACCATATAGCTTCCACATTTCGGGCATTTCTTTGCTGATGGTTTCTGCCAGGACATGAAATCACAATCCGGATTATCCTCACATCCGTAGTACTTACGTCCTTTTTTGGTTTTCTTAAGCACAATCTCTTTTCCACATTTCGGACATGCCACCCCGATCTTCTCAAAATATGGTTTGGTATTTTTGCATTCCGGAAATCCCGGACATGCAAGGAATCGTCCATGAGGACCATATTTGATCACCATATGTCTGCCACAGTTTTCGCAGATCACATCTGTCACTTCATCCTGAATATCAACCTTTTCAAGTTCTTCCTCTGCAGCATCTACATCCTTCTTCAGATCCGGATAGAAGTTGCTTACTACTGTCTTCCACTTTACAGTTCCTGCTGCCACACAGTCCAGAAGCCCTTCCATAGTCGCAGTGAAGTTTACATCTACAATACTCGGGAAAGCCTGTTTCATAATATTATTGACAACTTCCCCCAACTCTGTAACATACAGGTTCTTCTGTTCTTTTGCAACATAACGGCGGCTGATGATCGTTGTGATCGTCGGCGCATAGGTACTTGGACGTCCGATCCCCAGTTCTTCCATAGTCTTGACCAGAGATGCCTCTGTATAATGTGCAGGCGGCTGCGTGAAATGCTGTTCTGGTTTCAGTTCCTTAAGACTAAGCTTCATTCCTCTTTCAAGACTCTGATTCAGAACATTTCCTTTTTTCTGGTCCTCTTCATCTGTGTATACAGACATAAATCCGTCAAATATGATCTTGGAGGCAGAGACTGTAAAAATATACTGGTCTGCACCAATCTTTACAGATGTTGTTTCGTATTTTGCAGGAGCCATTCTGCTGGCCGCAAAACGTCTCCAGATAAGCTGATACAGTCTGAACTGATCTCTTGAAAGAGATTCCTTCAGTACAGCCGGTGTACGGCTGATGTCTGTAGGACGGATCGCTTCGTGAGCATCCTGGATCTTCTGTCCCTTTTTCACAGCTTTCTCAGACTTTGAAACATAATCCTCTCCGTACTGAGCAGTGATATATTCTCTTGCAGCAGCATCTGCTTCCTCCGAGATTCGGGTGGAATCTGTACGCAGATAAGAGATCACACCTACCGTTCCATTTCCTTTGATATCAATTCCTTCATACAGCTGCTGTGCCAGACGCATTGTCTTCTGTGTGGAAAAGTTTAAGGTCTTGGCTGCTTCCTGCTGTAAGGTACTTGTAGTAAAGGGAAGCGGTGCATTCTTGATCCTCTCGCCTTTCTTTACTTCATTGATCTCATATTCTTTATCTTTCAGAGAGGCCAGAAGTTTATCCATTTCCTCTTTGCTGTGGATATCCATCTTTTTATCTGTTCCATAAAACTTCGCCTGCAGCGGTTTCTTCTCACCCTTCACCTGAAAATCTCCCTCCAGGCTCCAGTATTCTTCCGGAATAAACGCATTGATCTCATCTTCTCTGTCACAGATGATACGAAGCGCAACAGACTGTACGCGCCCCGCACTTAAGCCTCTCTTGACTTTTGCCCAGAGAAGCGGGCTGATGGTATAACCTACCATACGGTCAAGCATACGTCTTGCCTGCTGTGCATCTACCAGATCCATATCCAGGTCTCTGGCCTGTTTGATTGATGATTTTACTGCTGTCTTGGTAATCTCGTTAAAGGTAATCCTGTGCATCTTCTTCGGATCTTCTTTTAATGCCTGCATCAGATGCCAGGAAATTGCCTCTCCCTCGCGGTCAGGGTCAGTTGCAAGATAAATCTTATCTGCTTTCTTTGCAGCCTTGCGAAGCTTTGCAAGCAGTTCTCCCTTTCCTCTGATCGTTATATATTTGGGTTCAAAATCATGCTCAACATCAATTCCGAACTGACTCTTCGGGAAATCACGGACATGTCCGTTAGAAGCTTCCACATCGTAATTCGCACCGAGAAATTTCTTTATTGTTTTCACTTTTGCAGGTGATTCTACTATCACCAGATATTTCGCCATGCTACCTCTCCTAGTCGTAATCTGTTATTCTTCACAGTGTCCCTGAACGGGCACATTGCCTGACAACGATATTGTTACATATGAAAATCGCCCTGCGCCGCAGAAACGTGAAGCACAATAATCATAAATCGTCAACTGTCTTTTACATAATAATGTCTCCCGCTCTCTCTTATGAGCCCCCGCAGTGTCAGTTCCACAAGACAGTTGCTTACCTGTGCCGGGGAAAAGCCTGTTTTTCTCACAATGTAGTCGGGATTTTTTGGTCGTAAATCGAGACAACTATACACCATATTCAAATCTCTTGCAAGTCCCAAGTTGTTTTTTTCACCGTTTTGTGTTACTTTTTCCATCGAAATTCCAAGTTCTTCCAGCATAATTTCCGGACAGTATGCAATCCCTGCGCCGTCGTAGATCAGCTTATGGCAGCCTCTGCTGAGTTCATCTGTCACTGCCCCCGGAATCGCATAGACCATCTTTCCCTGTTCCAGTGCAAATCCCGCAGTGATCAGCGAACCGCTGTTTTCTTTTGCTTCCACTACCAGAACCGCGTCTGACAAAGCACTGATGATCCGGTTTCGCGCCGGGAAATGCCAGGAAACAGGTCCTGAACCCAGTGGACATTCACTGATGATCCCACCATTTTCCCATAAGATCCTCTCATAGAGTTTTCTGTTAGATTTCGGATAGCATACATCAACACCACTTCCAAGCACCGCAAATGTAGGCATCTTTCCTTCCAGTGCGCCTTTATGTCCTTCTGAATCAATGCCAAGTGCCATACCGCTGATAATCTGGACTCCAGCTACACTTAACGCTTTCGCATACCGGAATGCCTGCATCCTTCCATAAGGACTGCACATTCTGGCACCGATCACTGCCACCGTTCTTCTCTTAGGATCAGGAAGTCTGCCTTTTACATAAAGCTTTGCCGGCATGGAGGAATACTGCTTCATTATCTGAGGATATTCCGGATCTGATTTCTCAATACATCGTATCTGACCTGTACTGTATTCTTCTGTATGATTATTTTTCACATCAGTTCTTTCCATATAAAATACCTCACTGACCTTTATTTTATGACAGAATCTTTGTCAAATGCCCTGTACGAAAGTGCTTCTCCGATATGATGACCGGCAATCATTTCTTCCCCTTCCATATCCGCAATTGTTCTGGCTACCTTCAGGATCCTATGATAGGATCTGGCACTGAATGCAATTTTTTCAAAGGCTCTTGCCAGAAGTCGGGATGCGCTGTCTGTAAGAGGGCAGAATTTATCGATCAGACTGCTCTTCAGCTGCCCGTTAAAATTTATTTTCTCATCTTTATACCGTTCTTCTTGGATCTTCTGTACTTTTTCCACTCTTTTTCTGATAGCAGCGGAATTTTCTCCCTTTCTTCCACAGTGAAGCTGTGAAAAAGAAACCGGCGGTACCTCAGTGCTGATATCAATTCTGTCCAGAAGGGGGCGACTGATTTTTCCCATATAATGTATGATCTCACCTGCTGTACAGGTGCATCTGTTTAAATCCGGATAATAACCGCAGGGACAGGGATTCATCGCTGCACATAACATAAAATCCGCCGGAAAGTTATAAGTTCCGCTTGCTCTGGCTATCTGGATCACTTTATCCTCCATGGGCTGTCGCAGAAGTTCCAGACTTGCTCTGGAAAATTCCGGCATTTCATCCAGAAAGAGTACACCTTTATGCGCAAGAGTGATTTCGCCGGGTCTGGGATTACGCCCGCCTCCTGCAATTGCCTGCGGAGTACTTGTATGATGAGGGCTGCGAAATGGTCGCTCATCGATCAGAGGATGTTCTCTTGAAAGAAGTCCTGCAATACTGTAAATTCTGGTAAGCTCCAGCTTTTCTTCAAAGCCAAGCCCAGGCATGATCGTCGGCAGTCTTCTGGCAAGCATGGTTTTGCCCGTTCCCGGAGGTCCGATAAGGAGAAGATTGTGAAATCCGCTTACTGCAATTTCCGCCGCTCTTTTTGCCCCTTCCTGTCCTTCAATGTCTGAAAAATCCATTCCCATATCTGTATTTATAATAGAAGGAATTTCTTCCTGTATTTCCCTCTTCAGATAGGGTTCCGGATTCTTAAGACACTCGACCAGTTCCCGTAAATTTTTTACTCCTGCTACCGGCACATCCCTGATCAGTCTTCCTTCTTTCAGATTCTCATAGGGAACTACGCAAAAACGACTGCCCAAACTTCTTGCACACAACACAATCGGCAGGATTCCGGATATCCCATGGATTTCTCCGTCCAGACCGATCTCCCCTGCCATCATAACTCTGCTGACAACCTGAGGGCTGATCATCTCAAAAGCAGCCAACACTGCTGCTGCCACCGGTACATCAAAACCGGCTCCCTCTTTCTTCATGTCTGCAGGAGCAAAATTGACGGTAATTCTCTTTGGTGGAAACTGATAACCATTATTCTTGAGTGCTGTGCGTACCCGTTCCTGCGCTTCCTTTACCTGCGCAGAAGGAAATCCTACCATGATAAAGGAAGGAAGTCCGTTACTTACATCAGCTTCTACCTGCACAGGGCATACTTCCACCCCAAAAATTGCAGCTGATAATACACTTGCAAACAAATATAAACTCCTTTCTTCCGGCATAAATCTCCCCCGATATTTATGCTCACCAAAAAATATATAACAATTCGTTACTGTTCACTCCGTTCACAGTAACGTAGCCAAAATTCATTCCAGATTGCCTGCGGCAATGGAATTTTGGCTTGTATGTCTCGCCAAACAGCGGACGACTGAATAGTTACATCACTTAACTTGTATTGGAAATTATTTCAGAAATCAGATTTGAAAAAAGATTATTTTTATAATAGACCATTTTGCTCTGTTTTGCAACCGTTCATTTTGTTCTGTTTTATACTTTTTTCAGTACATAATCTGCGAAGGCTTTTCACAGATCATGTTTGGGAGTACACTACAAAACAGAGAGGTGAACTATATGAAATTTCAGCGTATTCAGGATTTACGTACAGATGCTGACATGTCACAGAAACAGCTCAGCGAAATTCTTCACATCAGCCAGCGTTCCTACTCTCACTATGAGACAGGTTCACGCAATATCCCGGTTGAAATGCTTATCAGACTGGCAAATTATTACGATATAAGTGTTGATTATCTGGTAGGACGCACTGATAAAAAAGAGATGAATAAATAAGTAAAATCACTTTTTTTAATATAAAAGGATTCCTGTAACTGTTTATGTTACTGAATCCTTTTATATTTTTTGTATCTTTTATTCTTTTATCATAACAGTATCCACAGAAGGATGGACTTTTGCACCCTCCGCTTTTGTTTTTGTCTTAATATTCACATAAAGACGACCATTATCAAAGGTAAGATAACCCTTTGCTACATTTCCCAGCGAGTCTGTAAACGAGAATCTGGTTGCATTTCCTGCGACGGATTTCTTTACTTTTGCCTTGCAGGTGGCTGTCTTTTTCTTATTTGTCTGTGAATAAGTAAAGGTAACCGACTTCTGACTGAGTTTCTTAATTTTGATCTTAACCCTGCCGTTCTTACTGCGCCAGGTTCCCAGATAATCCTCCGGATTAAAAACATAAGCCCGTTCCAGAACCGGTGTGGGCGTTACCGTAGGAATCGGTGTTGGGGTAGGTGTGGGCGTAGCTGCAGGTGTCGGTGTTACAGTGGGAACTCTTTCCAATGCCGCGATCGCTTCTGCTTTTCTCTGCTCTCTGTCCACATTCTTTCTGTGTTGAAGCAACAGAGTGCCTGCCAGCATAAGCAGGATAAACAGGATAATTACAATTATCAGAAGTTTTATAAGTCTTTTTTTCTTTTTATTCCGTTTCTGTTTCCCGTTGTTTGTTACCGACAAATCTGCATCTCCTCTTCTGTTTCTTGTTCGTTACTTATTCTTTTCCATCCCAACAATAGGTACAGAGTTTACATGGTGAAATTCCAATGGAAGCTTTCAGATCATCAAGTCTGTGGAATTTCAGTGATGTGAAATTCAGCTCCTTACGGATTTCTTCCAGCATTTCTTTATAATTTGTTGAATTTGGATCTGCATAGTCTGCCAGGACTTTATCACTGACATTCTCTCCCTCGCGTTTGGCGATCACACGTCTTGTGATCAGATCCATCTCCGATTTAGAACGTGAGAAATTCAGATATTTGCATCCATAAAGTAAAGGCGGACACGCAGGACGGATATGTACTTCTTTCGCACCATTTCTGTAAAGAAATTCCGTCGTTTCTCTTAACTGTGTTCCACGTACAATAGAATCATCAATCATCAGAAGACTCTTATCCTTGATCAGGCGATGTACAGGAATCAGCTTCATTCTTGCGATAAGATTTCTCTGGCTCTGCTGTGTAGGCATAAATGATCTTGGCCAGGTTGGTGTATATTTGATAAACGGACGGGCAAAAGGCACACCGGACTGGTTCGCATATCCGATTGCATGGGCAATACCGGAATCCGGAACACCGGCTACAATATCGGGATTTACTTCTCCCCTGTCTCTCCTGGCCAGCATATCACCGCAATGATAACGCATTTCTTCTACATTCACACCCTCGTATGCCGAAGTAGGATATCCGTAATATACCCAGAGGAAAGAACAGATTCGCATCTCTTCCCCTGGTTTCTGCAGGGTTTCCACACCGTCCGGAGTCACTGCAACAATTTCTCCGGGGCCCAGTTCTTTCAGGTCTTCATATCCAAGATTCAGGTATGCAAAGCTTTCAAAAGATACACAACAGGCATCTTCTTTCTTTCCCACGATCAGTGGAGTCCTTCCCAGACGGTCACGTGCTGCCAGAATCCCCTTTGGTGTCAGGATCAGCATGGTCATGGAACCTTCTATCACTTCCTGCGCATAACGGATTCCCTCAATCATGTTGTCTTTCTGATTGATCAGTGCAGCTACCATTTCTGTGGGATTTACGCTTCCTCCACTCATTTCCAGAAAATGAGTGCATCCGTTTTTAAAACAGTTGGCAATCAGTTCATCCATGTTATTGATCTTTCCAACTGTGGTAATTGCAAAGTTACCAAGATGAGAGCGCACCAGAAGAGGCTGAGGTTCATTATCTGAAATACATCCGATTCCCAGATTTCCCTCCATCTCACCAATGTCACCATCAAATTTGGTCCTGAACGGCGCATTTTCAATGTTATGAATCACGCGGTCAAAACCACGTTTCTTATCATACACTGCCATTCCGCCTCTGCGTGTTCCCAGATGGGAATGATAATCAATTCCGAAGAAAAGGTCCAGAATGCAACTGGACTTTGATGCTACTCCAAAAATTCCACCCATTATCGTATTCTCCTTTTGTTCATCATCTTCAGGCAACTTTTATCATAATCCTCTTCGATAATCCATTTAAAAAGATTACTATAGCCCGTTTCATAACGTTTTCCTTCACTATAACAGTTCTTATCCTGCCAGATTGCCGTAAAAACAGTTATATCACACAACACTCCCATTATATAGAATGAAAATTTAGAAGTAAAGAGTTTTAACCTTATTTCTTTTCCTTGATGATACCTGTTCTGTATCCATCCAGCAGCTGAATCAATTCCTGTATTCTCTCTTTCAGTGCATGTCCTGTATCTGTATCACCCACAAGCTGGCGTCTGGACATGTAGCTGACTGCCACGCGGTTCGATACAATATCAGTCTCTCTTGCCACAGCATCTGCTTTGGACGTAAACGGTTCATGAGCAGTAAGATTCAGTCCATAGGAATTATAGATCAGCGTATATCCGGCAATTCCCGTTACTTTCTGATATGGCTTGGAAAAACCACCGTCAATCACGATAACCTTTCCATCACATTTTACAGGACTTTCTCCTTCACTCTGGTGTACCGGAACATGGCCATTGATGATATGCCCTTTTTCCGGATCCAGACCAAATTCACGAAGCATATTATCTACCACTTCTTCATTCTCCCAGAGGCGGTAATAAGCATTCTTCTTCTCTTCATGTGTAGAAGGATCCTCTATGAAATATCTTTCAAAAGTACTCATCTTGCTCTTACCAAACAATGGTGAATTCGGAGCTGCCCAGATATACCACATAATATCTCTGCCCTTCTTCTGTTCTTCTTTTCCTACAGAATAGAATGCTCTGCGCACATAGGTTTCCAGTACATCGTACAGTTCTTTTCCCTTGTAGCTTTTTCCATAAATCTGTACTTCCCGGAATGTTCCGTCTTCATTCAGAGGAATGCTTCCATGAAACAGAAGATTTCCGTTATATACTGTATAAAGCCCACCTTTGTCAAGTAGGAGACGGATGTGGTTTTGCAGTTTTTCACAGTTTCTGAATGCAGAGGACAGTTTGTCCATAACTTCTTTTTCTCCGGCTGTAAGTTCGTATGGATGTTTCCAGTCAATAGTCGGAAAATTATTGTCGCGAAGCGGATATTCTTTTCCGTCAGGCAGTGTGATCGTCCCTTTTTCCGGATTGATCCGATGAAGAAGTTCTCTGTCTTCCATCTGGAATTCTTTATGTCTGCGCACCAGTTTACCTTCTAATTTAAACTGGATCACAGCAATAGCCTTGTGCATTTTTTTGCCCAGTTCTTCCTCAAGAACATTATAATTGGAAGCACCTTTCATGGCAAAAATCTCGCAGGGATCATCCTTATACGCCTCCATCACAAAGGTCGCCAGAGGAAGCATATTGATTCCGTATCCATCCTCAAGAATATCCAGATTTCCGTAACGAATACTGTTTCTTACCACTGTTGCAATACAGGCTTTCTGTCCTGCTGCCGCACCCATCCAGACAACATCATGGTTTCCCCACTGAATATCCAGGGAGTGATACTGCATCAGGCGATCCAGGTCGTTGCTCTCGCTGCCGAACGCGATGGTGTCTGCGCCGGCGAGCGCAAGGATGTCGATGGCGGCGGAGGAGAAAAACTGCGCGCTTTGCACCGCGTGGATGGTCGGCAGCTCCAGCACGAGATCCGCTCCGTGATGAAGCGCTGTCCTTGCCCGGCTCCATTTGTCCGCGATGGCCGGTTCTCCGCGCTGGACGAAATGCGGGCTCATGACCGCGATGAGCAGATCGCATCCGCTCTGCTTGCGCGCCTGATGGATATGATGGATGTGTCCGTTGTGAAAAGGATTGTATTCAACGACGATGCCGCAGACGTTCATGGCTTCACCTCGATGCCATTAATATAGCATAAAAGCAAAGGGAATGATATAATTTTGAGGGAGTGATTTGATGAGACAGGAACATCTGCACATGCCTTCTGATGAAGACGGCCTCATGCTGCACGGCCTGCTGCAGCTGCCGCAGGGCGAGGTGCGCGGCATCCTTCATCTGGTGCACGGCATGTGCGATCACAAGGAACGATATCAGCAGATGCTCGATTTCTTCAGCGAACAGGGCTACGCTGTGGTGATCTTCGATCTGCGCGGACATGGGGAGAGCGTCCGCGACCGCGATGATCTGGGATACTTTTATGATGCCAGCGGCGTCTGGCTCGTGCGGGACATCCATCAGGTCGTCCATCGGATGAAGGAGCGCTTTGGCGATGTGCCTTATTTTCTCTTCGGCCACAGCATGGGTTCGCTGGCCGTGCGCTGTTATGTGCGTCATTATGATTATGAGGTCGACGGCGTGATCCTCTGCGGCACGCCCTGTGCGAATCCGCTGGTTCCGCTGGCAATGATGCTGTGTGCGCTGATGCGGCGTTTCCAGGGCGATCATGCGCACAGCCGCCTGTTCCATGCATTGACCCTGGGCCCGTATGAAAAGGCATTCCCTCAGGGCAGGCACGCCTGGATCTCATCGATGGAAGATGCCGTGAAGGCGTATGAGGCAGATCCGCTCTGCTCCTTTACCTTTACGCTCAATGGATATCAGAATCTGTTCGCGCTCATGTATGATGCTTATGATGAAGAAGGCTGGCTCTGCCGTCAGCCGGATCTGCCATTCTTCTTCGTGGCGGGAGAAGAGGATCCGGTGATCGGTTCTTCGCAGGCATGGACGCGTTCCATGCAGCGGCTGAAGAAAAGCGGCTATGCGCGCATCGTGAAAAAGGCATATCCGCACGCCCGCCATGAGCTTTTCCATGAGCGCTGCGCGCAGGAAATGATGCAGGATCTGCTTTCCTGGATGGAAAGCATGCGCCCCTGGGAAGGCTGATCCGCGCGGTTTTGTGAATTTTAAAATATTCTTGACTTTGATCCTCTATTTCTTTATAATGTTTTCGTTGACATGAGGTGGTGAAGTCGGTGAGATATTCCAAAGCAGATTTCCTGCAGGCTGAGAACAATACCATCGCGTTGGACGAGGACATCAGTTTTGAGCCTGAGGCGTTT
>OLVO01003596.1_pt1 | contig 12557 bp, 6 predicted proteins | sample 1672571 | NCBI WGS metagenome assembly OLVO01 (sample SAMEA3136700, study PRJEB25190) | human gut metagenome | biome: human gut; feature: human-associated habitat; material: faeces | place: Austria | collected 2013 | reverse complement strand
GTATATTGCAATGTAGAATAGCTTGTGATATTATACATATGGTTACAAAATAAATGAGGCGCTGTAAAGCATATTTACGTAATGCGTTGTGTTCGCAGTCGTCTGAATAGTTTAATTATTGGTGAAGGGAGTGTTTACATGAATACGCAGATGAAGAAGGGTGTTTTGGAGCTGTGTGTTCTCTCTATGTTGAGTAGGGGAGACAGGTATGGGTATGAGCTCACGGAGAGCTTGTCGGAGGAGATGTCGATAGCACCGGGAACCTTGTACCTCATACTTAAGAGGCTCAAGGATGATGAGTGTGTTGAGACATATCTTGTGGAGTCGGAGTCGGGTCCGGCGAGGAAGTATTATCACCTTACGGATAAGGGAAATGAGACATTATTGCAGCAGAAGAACGACTGGCAGCAGTTTATAAGAATTATTGAGAAGTTTATAGGTGAGTAGGAGAGGGAGGATAAAATTATGACAAGAGCAGAATATATGGAGGAGCTTGCACAGGCGCTTAAGGCGTATGACGAGGATTTTGCATTGGATATTATCGGGGATTACAGGAGACATTTCGATGAGGCGGCTGCTGACGGAAGAAGTGAGGAGTCCGTATGTGAGGAATTAGGAAGCGTCGAGGATTTTATAAGGGATATACCTGAGGAGTTTAAAAAGAACAGTGATGAAAAAGCATCCGGGAGAACGGATTCATCAAGTGAAACCTCAGATTATAAGGATGATTTTGGCAAGCTTGCGGGTGACCTTGGCAAGCTGGTAAATGAGGCGGGTAAGATGGCAGGAAAGGCAGGAATAGCTGCAGGAAAGGCTGCAATCAAGGCGGCTAAGAGTGCGGATTCTGCGATAAGCAGGCTCAGTGAGGTCATTTCCGACAAGTTCAGCGAGGTGATGTCTGATATATCGAATGATATGACAGAGAACGCTGCCGATGATAACACCGCAGATAGCAGCAACGAAGGTGCGGAACATACCTGTGACAGGGCTGCACAGTTCGACAATGTCGAAGTCGAAGAGTACGCAGACATTGATTTTAATAAAGACAATATTAGTAACAATGTCAATAATAATAACAATAGTAATAACAATAGTAATGTCATCAATAGAGACATTAACAATAGCAATACCATAAACAGTAATGTGAACGATAGCAACATGAATGCTGGTACAGCCGGAGCCTACGCCGGAAATACAGCCTTGGACATCGTGAATCCGCTTATGGTGTGCAGCTATACCGGACTCAGAGGGCTTAAGATGAGTGTGGTCGAGCCTGATGTGGAGCTTGTACAGGCGGACACGGCTGCAATCACAATCACTTTTTCAAGACCGCTTACCAAGAAGGAAAAGATGTATATGAATCCGATTGTCTCAGTTGAGGATGGTATACTTAAGGTTAAGCAGGAGAATAAGAACAAAGCTGTTTCCTTTATTTATAATCCGGTAAATGAGCCGCTCACATATTTTGTCACTGTTCCGGCACGGTTTGAGAAGTTGAATGTTTCAACAGTGAGCGGCGGTATATATATACAGAGTAATATTAAAGCTGAGAGCTGCAGGCTTTCAACGGTGAGCGGTGGCATATATGTAGACGGTGACATCACTGCTGAGGAGTGCAGGCTCTCAACAGTGAGCGGTTCCATAAAGGTCCAGCATGACATACATGCCGATAAGCTGAAGTTTAACACAGTGAGCGGTCAAATCAGGACAGTTGCACAGTTATATGCGAAGGAGCAGGAGTTCAGCTCTGTGAGCGGAAGCGTGAATGCGGTAGTTGCCGGTGAAAGCTTCAGTGCTGAGACGGTGAGCGGTTCGGTCAATGTAGCTGTGATTGAAGCATGTTCAGGCAAGGTGAACACGGTTTCAGGCGGAATAGTGATTAAACTCTTATCCGATATCGGAATCGACATAAAGTGTTCAGGCATGAGTGGCTCCCTGAAGCTTATGACGGATAAGCATGTTGTATGGGATAACTACGATGAAAAGAATACGATGCGCTTCGGATTTGCCAAGTCCGACAGGCATGCAGTGTTCGGTGACGGGCAGGCACGGATAACATCAAGCTCCGTGAGCGGTTCGGTCAAGGTATATGATTTCGGAAAAACAGAATAAGTCTTGGGACAGGGACCAGACCCCGTGTCCCAGGTTTGGGACACAGGGGTCTGGTTCCTGTCCCAGCGTGGCTGCCGCAGCAGAGGTTTTCTGTGCGGCAGCTTTTTTGCGCAAAAGTGAAATCTTATAAAGGTTATATTAACTTTTCATAAAGTCTGTTGACTTAAGTTTTTCTGGGTGGCATTATTGCTTGTAAACAGCAAAAAAATCATCAAGTACATTATATTATAAAAGTAATGGTGTGGACTTTTGACCGCAACTGAATATTATAGATGATGTATTGTGGGAAATGAGGAAATTATGGGAAAATTGATTAAGTATCTGGCTGACCATAAGCTTGCGGTGCTTGTGATACTGCTGCTTCTGGGTGTCCAGGCGTTCTGTGACCTATCGCTCCCGTCATATACCTCGGATATCGTTGATGTCGGAATACAGCAGAGAGGTATTGAGGGCGCAGCGGCGGAGAAGTACACGGCACAGACATATGAGGCCTTGAAGCTTTTTATGAGTGAAGATGAAATTACGTACATGGACGAATGTTACGAGATGGACGGTGAGTTGTATGTCAGAAAAAAATTGTCATCGAAGGAGCTTGATAAGTTAAATGATACACTGCTCACTGCGGCGGGCATGGTGTATTCGGTTGAGACATCCGGTCAGTACAGTGTCAGTCAGCTTGTTGACGGTTATAGGGCAGGGCTTGTGACAAAGAAAGCACTGTCGGATGTAGCAGGGCAGGTTGAGGCTGCCATGGGGGATATGGCTTCTTCCATGAAGTCTCAGATGGCGGTTGAGCTGGTAAAGAGTGAGTATACGCTTCTGGGCTATGACCTTAATGCAATCCAGAGAAATTATCTTCTGATTACAGGAGCTAAGATGCTTGCCATGACACTTCTCATGGTTGCGGCTGCGATAGGAGTGGGATTTATCGGGGCAAAAACAGCAGCAGCTATAGGACGTGACCTCAGAGAGAAGCTTTTTACCAAGGTCATCGGATTTTCCAATGCCGATATAAATAAATTTTCAACAGCCTCTCTTATAACAAGAAGCACCAACGATGTACAGCAGGTACAGCAGGTATCGGTCATGATGCTCAGAATTGTCCTGTATGCACCTATAATAGGAATAGGCGGTATCATAAAGGTTATGGGAACAGATACCGGAATGGGTTGGATAATCGGTGTTGCTGTTGGCGCGGTGCTTTCGCTTGTGCTTGTGCTCATGGTTGTTGCCATGCCTAAGTTTAAGAAGATGCAGAGCCTTGTCGACCGTGTAAACTTAGTATCACGAGAGATACTCACGGGCACGATGGTCATAAGAGCGTTCAGCAGGGAGAAGCATGAGGAGGAGAGATTTGACAAGGCGAACAGGGAGCTTATGTCAACACAGCTCTTTACCAACCGTGTCATGTCCATGATGATGCCTGCGATGATGCTCATTATGAATGCAATTACAGTGCTTATAGTATGGATGGGTGCGAAGGGAATTGACATCGGACGCATGCAGGTGGGTGATATGATGGCATTCATAACCTACACAATGCAGATTGTCATGGCATTCCTTATGATAACGATGATATCCGTCATGCTTCCTAGAGCGGGCGTTGCGGCAGATCGTATCGAGGAGGTTTTAAACACCCGGGAGACGATAACGGATAAGGCAGACACTGAAAATACAGACAGGAAGCTTACAGACTGCAAGGGAATCGTCGAATTTAAGAATGTTTCATTCAGATTCGATGGTGGAAGTGAGAATGCAATCTCCGGCTTGAGCTTCAAGGCTGAACCGGGAAAAACGACAGCAATCATAGGAAGCACAGGCTGTGGAAAATCCACGGTGGTAAATCTATTAGACAGATTCTACGATGTCACGGAGGGAAGCATAACGCTTGACGGTGTGGATATCCGCGATATGTCGCAGAAGGAGCTTAGAAGCCATATAGGTCTTGTGCCTCAGAAGGGTGTGCTCTTTTCGGGAACGATTGAGAGCAATATCAAGTACGGCGGGGATTTTGTCACTGATGAGGATATGAAGGAGGCGGCTGCTATCGCGCAGGCGACTGAGTTTATTGACAGCAAGAAGGATGGCTACGCTGAATCCATCGCGCAGGGTGGAACGAATGTGTCCGGAGGGCAGAAGCAGAGACTATCCATTGCCAGAGCCATTGCTGTAAAGCCTAAGGTATATGTGTTTGATGACAGCTTTTCGGCGCTTGATTTTAAGACGGACGCGGCGCTTAGAAAGGCACTTTCAAAGAGAACAAAGGAAGCTTCCGTGATTATAGTTGCACAGAGAATTTCAACCATTATGAATGCAGACCAGATTATACTTCTTAATGAAGGCAGGACTGTTGGAAAGGGAACACACAGGGAGCTTTTAAAGAACTGTCCTGAATATCTTGAAATTGCAAAATCCCAGCTTTCCGAAGCGGAGCTTGCAGGAGAGGAGGCTTAAAGGATGGGCGATAATAGAGAATATTCAAAAAACAGAAATATGGGCAGACGTGGCCCGGTTGGACACGGCGGCATGATGCCGGGCGAGAAGGCGAAGGACTTTAAGGGCACAACAAGGAAAATATTGTCCTATATCGGAAGCTATAAGATAGCGATAGTGCTTGTAATGATAAGTGCCGTTGCCGGAACGGTCTTTAACATAGTAGGACCGAAGGTACTGTCAAAGGCGACAACCGAGATATTCAACGGTCTTGTATCAAAGGTGTCCGGCGGAGCGGGCATTGATTTTCACAAGATAGGTGTTATTTTACTTATGCTTCTTGGCTTGTACAGTGTAAGTGCGCTGTTTTCATTTATACAGGGATATATAATGAGCGGCATATCGCAGAAATTGAGCTTCAGGATGAGAAAGGAGATTTCCGGGAAGATTAACAGAATGCCTCTGGCATATTTTGAGTCTAAGACTGTCGGTGAGGTGCTCTCAAGAATAACCAATGATGTTGATACCTTCGGAATGAGCCTTAACCAGAGTATCACAACACTTATAACATCTGTTACAACACTCATTGGTGTGTTCATAATGATGATGACGATAAGCCCGCTTATGACGATCATTGCGCTTGTGATACTTCCGATATCTGCATTTTTGATAAGTGTTGTCGTAAAACATTCTCAGAAGTACTTCAAGGCACAGCAGGAATACTTAGGAGACATCAACGGAACAATAGAGGAGTCCTACAGTGGGCATACGATAATCAAGGCATTTAACCGTGAGGAAAAGGTAAATCAGGATTTTCAGGAGACGAACGCAAAGCTCTACTCATCTGCGTGGAAATCACAGTTCTTATCAGGACTTATGCAGCCTATAATGACATTTGTCGGAAATCTTGGCTATGTTGCGGTGGCTGTGACAGGCAGCATGCTTGCGGTTGCCGGTTCGATTACGGTAGGTGATATTCAGGCGTTCATACAGTATGTAAGGAGCTTTACACAGCCTATAACACAGATTGCACAGGTATTTAACATGTTACAGTCGATGGCTGCCGCTGCGGAGAGAATATTCGAGTTCCTTGACGAGGAAGAGGAGCCTGTTACCGAAAGTCCGGTAAGACTTGAGGACATCAAGGGTGAGGTTGAATTTGAGCATGTCAGATTCGGCTATGACCCGCAGAAGCCTGTCATCCATGATTTTACATGTCATGTGGAGCCGGGAAGCATGGTTGCAATCGTGGGTCCTACAGGAGCAGGAAAGACCACCATGGTCAAGCTTCTCATGCGCTTTTACGATGTGAACTCCGGCTGTATCAAGGTGGACGGTGAAAATGTGAAGGACTTTGAGAGAAGGAATCTTCGCGAGGCGTTCGGAATGGTGCTTCAGGATACGTGGTTATTCAAGGGAACAATCATGGAAAATATCAGATACGGACGTCTTGATGCGACCGATGAGGAGGTCATCGCTGCAGCTAAGGCAGCCAATGCGGATCACTTTATAAGGACACTTCCCGGCGGCTATGATATGGAGCTTAATGAGGAGGCAAGCAACGTGTCACAGGGACAGAAGCAGCTTCTCACAATAGCCAGAGCCATACTTGCCGACAACAGGATAATGATTCTTGATGAAGCGACAAGCTCGGTAGATACCAGAACGGAGCAGCACATACAGGATGCGATGGCAAACCTTATGAGGGGAAGAACGAGCTTCGTAATAGCGCACAGACTTTCAACGATAAGGGATGCGGATGTCATTCTTGTGATGAAGGACGGAGATATCATAGAGCAGGGAAATCACAAGCAGCTTTTGGCACAGAATGGTTTCTATGCACAGCTTTACAACAGCCAGTTTGAAGGATAAAAGTCTGGGACAGGGGTCTGACCCCTTGTCCCATTTTTGGGACATAGGGGTCAGACCCCTGTCCCAGACAGGAAGGGAGATGGATTATGAAACATCTGATTAACAGCAGGAAGGACTTGTTTACAATCCCTAATCTTATGGGATATTTTCGCATAATATTAATTCCTATTTTTATGGCGGTGTACATAGGTGCCGACAGCAGGGCGGACTACATTGCGGCGGCGGTCATTCTGGGAATATCAGGGCTTACGGACTGCTTTGACGGAAAAATCGCCAGACATCTCAACATGATAACGGAGTGGGGCAAGGTGCTTGACCCTGTGGCTGATAAGCTTACGCAGGCAGCGGTGTTCATAAGCCTGTCATTCCGCTATCCGACGATGAGGTATCTTGTGATACTTTTCGTTGTGAAGGAAATGTTCATGGGAATTATGGGTGCCATCATGTTAAAAAAGGGAAGCATGATGGACGGCGCAAGATGGTACGGAAAGCTCTGTACGGCTGTGCTCTATGGGGCGATGGTTATACTGCTGCTTGTCGTTGACCTGTCCTATTTTGCGGCGGGACTTATTATCTCAATCTGCATAATTATGAATATCTTCTCGTTTGCATGCTATATAGTCTACTATGCGCGAGTGCTTATGAATAAGCCGGTGACGAGCGGAAAAATAAAGATGTGGAAGCCGGTGACGGCAATACTTGTGTTCGTGCTTGTGTATGTGATTGTTAATCTTGCGATAGCTGTTATCGGAAGCAGCAGGCAGCCGGAGTATGACGGCGATAAACAGGCTGCCATGTGGAATATGGATGGCACTGAGAGAGCAGTCATTGTCGAGGACAATTCGGAGGCACTTTTAAGCAGAGTACGGATGATACAGAATGCTCAGTCGGAGATAATCCTTTCCACCTTTGATTTTATGTCGGATGAGAGCGGCAGGATAATGCTTGGTGCGCTGTGCGGGGCAGCCGACAGGGGCGTAAAGGTAAATGTCCTTGTGGATGGCTTTGACGGTGTCTTACATACGAAGTGGAATCCATACTTCTATGCATTGTCTGCTAAGGAGAATGTAAGCTTTATGATGTACAATGAGATAAATCCGTTTACCATGTACAAGGGCATGGCGCGTATGCATGACAAGTATCTCATTGTTGACAGGCAGATATATATGCTTGGCGGAAGAAATACATTCAACTATTTTCTTGGCGATTACAGTGACTATAAAAATTATGACAGGGATGTGCTGGTGTGGAGAAGTACTCCGGCGGCGGAGCAGGAGAAGGCTTCGGTAAATGAGCTTTTAGCCTACTATGAGACGGTAAAAAACAGCGGTGAATGCAGCAGGTACGCTCATGGAAAAAGTCTTGCGGACAGGTATTGTGTGAAGCACGCAGCGGAGCGCATAGCACAGGACTACGAAAAATACTGCTCTGAGCATGAGGAGCTTCTGGAGAATTATTCTTATGAGGATAATACGTTTCCGGTTGAGAGCATAGCACTGCTTTCAAATCCGGTGAATGCCGGAGTGAAGGAGCCTGTTGTGTGGCATAAGCTTATGAGCCTTATAGACAGTGCGGAGGATTCCGTCAAGCTTCACACACCGTACATAATCTGCAATGATATGATGTATGATACTCTGAAGGACGCAGCCGCAGGAAAAGATGTCACGGTAATGACTAATTCCGTTGCTAACAATGGCAACAGCTTCGGGGCGGCGGATCTTGAAAAAAACAGGGACAGAATGCTTGATACAGGTGTCACTCTCTTAGAATACGATGGAGGGGTGTCATACCACGGAAAGAGCATGGTGATTGACGATGACATATCCGTGGTCGGTTCATTCAACATGGACATGAGGAGCGCATATCTTGACACAGAGCTTATGCTTGTGATTAAAAGCGATGAGCTGAATGCGCAGCTTCGCGGTATCATGTCGGAATATGAAAAGTCGGCGGTAACCGCATTGCCGGATGGTGGCTATGACAATCCTGGCAATGTGGTGCCGCAGGAAATAACCACAACGCGCAAGGTGAGAAAAAATATTATAAAGTCACTGTTTTACTGGGCGAGGTTTTTGTTCTAGCAGTATACATAGATATATGAGGCACAGCCGGTTCCGGCTGTGCCGTTTTCTTATCGTCTGCCATTTGGTTTAATTATTAAGCTGGTTATAAAGTTTAAATTGCATAGTGCTGTGCATAATGGTAAAATTAGCTATAAGATTTTATAAAAATGGAGATTGCGCTATGGAGAGAGTTATATATGCGGATGAGTGCTGGATAGCAAATCCGGAGGTTTTTAAGGTGAACAGGGAGGAGGCACACTCAGACCATGCTTTTTATGAGGAGAAGGTCACGGAGTATGGGCTTGATATGCCGCTTAGACAGAGCCTTAACGGAACATGGAAATTTTCGTATGCCGATGTGCCTGATAAGAGGGTGAAGGATTTTTATGAGGAGAATTTCGATATAAGCGGTTTTTCCGATATAAAGGTTCCGGGGCATATAGAGCTTGCAGGCTATGACACCTGCAAGTATATCAATGTTATGTATCCTTGGGAGGGGCATGAGAATCTGCGACCGCCTTTTGTGCCTGCAAAGCATAACCCGGTCGGGTCATATGTGACATATTTTGATGTGGATGAGGCACTTCTTGGAAAAAAGACCTACATATCGTTTCAGGGTGTTGAGAAGGCATTCTATGTGTGGATAAACGGCACCTTTGTAGGATATTCGGAGGACAGCTTCACGCCGTCGGAGTGGGACATAACACCGTTTATAAGGGAGAAAGGAAACAAGCTTGCGGTTGAGGTGTACAAGCACAGCAGTGCGAGCTGGCTTGAGGATCAGGACTTTTTCAGATTTTCCGGAATATTCCGTGATGTGTTCATCTATGCCGTGCCGGACACACATGTGAGGGATATTTTTGTAAAGGCAGGTCTTAAGGATGACTACAGCACAGGCACACTTGATTGTGAGCTTAAAATCGAAGGAAATATAGCAGGAACAGTCGGATATGAGCTTGTTGATAAGACCGGCAAGAGCGTTCTTATGAGAATGGGACTTGCGATAAAGGAGAGCATGCATTTTAAGGCGGAGGTTCCGGAGGTGCTGACCTGGAGTGCGGAGGTTCCGAACCTGTATCTTCTTAACATATCCTTATACAATGAGGATGGTGAGCTTGTGGAGTATATTCCGCAGCGAATCGGTTTCAGAACCTTTGAGATGAAAAACGGTGTGATGTGCATAAACGGAAAGCGTATCGTCTTTAAGGGCGTGAACAGGCATGAGTTTTCATGTGTGAACGGAAGGGCGCTTAAGAAGGAGGAGCTTCTTGAGGATATAAGGATAATAAAGAGCCTTAATATCAACGCTGTAAGGACAAGCCATTATCCTAACCGGAGCTGCTGGTATGAGCTGTGTGATGAGTTCGGAGTATATCTTATAGATGAGACTAACCTTGAGACACATGGAACATGGGCTGTCAACACCGGAAATGAGGCACCTTACATAACACCGGGCAGTGAACCGATGTGGAAGGAGAACGTGCTTGACAGGGCGAAGTCAATGCTTGAGAGGGACAAAAATCATCCCAGCGTGCTTATCTGGTCATGTGGAAATGAGGCACATGCGGGCGAGGATATTCTTGCAATGAGCAGATTTTTCCATGAAAGAAATCCGGAGAGACTGGTGCACTACGAGGGCTGTGTGCATGACAGACGCTATTCGGATATAACAGACATGGAGAGCAGGATGTATGCAAAGCCTGATGAGATAAGGGAGTATCTTGAGAGCAGGCCGCAGAAGCCTTATATAAGCTGTGAGTATATGCATGCAATGGGAAATTCCTGCGGCGGCATGGAAAAATACACAAAGCTTGAGTATGACTATGAGCAGTATCAGGGCGGCTTTATATGGGATTTTGCAGATCAGGCGATACTTACGAGGGACGGAAAGCTGATAGATGAGGATGTCATAGGCAGGTACGGAAATGTCCGGACCTATGAGAAGCTTCCTAATATTACACCGGGAAGCCTCGAGTTCAAGGTTGGCGGAGATTTCAAGGAGAGACCTTGCGATTATTATTTCAGCGGAGACGGGATAGTGTTTGCAGACAGAAGGCTTTCGCCAAAGGCGCAGGAGGTAAAATATCTCTATCAGAATATCAAGCTTCATCTGACAAAGCAGGGCGTACTTATCGTAAATGAGAATCTTTTTGAGTCGACGGATGACTATATGTTTGAGGTGCGCCTGTTAAAGGACGGAAAGGCTGTGTGGGCAGGAACCTTTGCGCGTGATGTGGCCGCAGGTGAGGAGGAATTCGTTCCGGTAAGCTTTCCTTCAATGGAGGATGACGGTGAGTACATCATGGAGTGCCGTGCCGTTCTTATGGGTTACAGACCTTGGGCGAATGTAGGACATGTGGCGGCATGGGGACAGAGTGAACCGATTGTGGTAAAAAATGTTAAATCAGATAAAGCTGAGCCGGGCGATGAGGTTAAGTATTTTGATGATGTGGTAATGGGGGCAGTCTGTATAGGCGTCAAAGTTGGACACACACATGCAATATTCTCCCGTCAGGAGGGCGGACTTATATCTTTCCGTGTCAAGGGACTTGAGACTATAGAGAAGGTTCCGACACTTGAATTTTTCCGTGCGGCAACCGACAATGACAAGGGAAATGCTTTCCCTGTGACAAGTGCTGTATGGCAGGGCGTCAGCCAGATGCAAAGATGTGATGGCGTGAAGGTTGTGTATGAGCTGAGGGACGGACGTGAACTTGATGGAACAGTCACACCTGATGAATTTATTCTTGACAGGACGGATGCACTTTACGGAACCGGATTTAAGGGGGCTGAGTTTGCAAAGAGTATCGCGGCGGTGAAAATTATATGCCATTATACATTTTATACGAATCCTGTGTCGGACGGTGAAGTGACATACCGCATGCTGCCGGATGGAAGTGTGGAATGTACAGGAAGGTTTAATGGAAAGGAAGGGCTTCCTCAGATGGCTGTATTTGGCGTAAATATCACCATGGATAAGATGTTTGACCGAATGGAGTTTTACGGAAGAGGACCTGAGGAGAACTATAATGACCGCTGTGCCGGGGCAAAGCTTGGAATATATAAGGCAAGAGTGGCAGACAATATCACACCTTACCTTGACCCACAGGAGTGCGGCAACCGCCATGATGTGCGCTATGTAAAGGTTGTCGATGAGTTCGGGCACGGCCTGAGAATAGATGCGCTGGAAAAGCCGTTCGACATGACGGTTCTGCCATGCTCACAGCAGGAGCTTCAGAGCGCATATAAGATAAATGACCTGCCGGATACGCGCTATACGTTTGTCAGAATCCTCGGTGCTGCGCGCGGTGTCGGCGGCGATGACAGCTGGGGCGCACCGGTGTATCCGGAGTATTGTGTGAGTGCTGAGAAGGAGCAGAGAGTTACTTTTACAATAAGAGGATTATAATAGGTAAAAGTACACCGGAGTATTACTTATTTGAGTTATGATGGTTGGGTGAGGCAGGTTTTGCAATACGTTGTTCAGGTATTATCAGGAGAAAAAAGCTCCGGTCTGATTTTACAAAAAGTATTTGTCTGGCATATGATACAGATATTTAAAGCATGAAATAATTGTTAAATAAAAAACAATATTTTCCTTAATGACCAACTTAGTACTTGAAATTTTTGTCGAAATATGAGAAAATACAAGTAATTGCGGAGAGTGGTGCCAGACACGCCACGCAGACAGCTTCGCAAATGGAATCTGATTCTGAAAGGAGTTTTACAATGATTTATTCACATGAAGTAGAAAAGATGTGTACAGTCGCTCAGGGCGTACATCATGGCGCAGCGCCGGTTCCTACAGAAGGAAAATGGGTAAGAAATAAGCAGGTTACAGATATTTCCGGTCTTACACACGGTGTAGGCTGGTGTGCACCACAGCAGGGTGCCTGCAAGCTCACTCTTAATGTTAAGGAGGGTATCATCCAGGAGGCTCTTGTTGAGACTATCGGATGCTCAGGCATGACACATTCAGCAGCTATGGCAGCTGAGATTTTACCTGGCCTTACAGTATTAGAGGCTATGAATACAGACCTTGTATGTGACGCTATCAACACAGCTATGAGAGAGCTC
>OLVO01003586.1_pt1 | contig 12585 bp, 11 predicted proteins | sample 1672571 | NCBI WGS metagenome assembly OLVO01 (sample SAMEA3136700, study PRJEB25190) | human gut metagenome | biome: human gut; feature: human-associated habitat; material: faeces | place: Austria | collected 2013 | reverse complement strand
AGCGTTCTGAAGAACATCATGCCAAGAAAAACCAACAATTCCAGAAGAAAACCCTATTGGAATGATGAATGCGCTGAATCATTATAATGAAAAAAAGGAAGCTTGTAGAATGGTGAAATTACTTGTGCAAGTGCTCTAGAAGTAAGGATACATGAGAGGAGGCAAGAGGATGATGAGAAAGAAGTGGAAGTATTTTTTGATATCAGCTGCATTGCTTGCAATTATATTTGTTAGTATTGAACGTTACGATAATTATATTGGTCAGAAATTTTATCAGGAAAGTACGCAGGGACTGCTTGCTACATATGAACAGCTTGATAAGACCTTTATGATGTTTGCGCAGCGCAATTGGAACGCGCTTGAGGACTGGTGTAATTATTTGAATTATCGTGAAGAAGAACAGGATAAAAAAGAACAAAATGCAGAAGATAGATGGGGTGATTTTGTAAATGACCGTAAAAATTGGCAGTACAGCGATTTTTATGTTTTTAATGAAGACTGCGAGTATTGGACTATTGATGGACGAAGAGGAACGGCAGAGCACGTGAAGGATGCTTTTAAAGCGCTTTATGAAAAAAAGGGTCCTATTGTGTCAAGCTATGTCGCAAGTGATGGAGAAACTAAAATCTTGTTTGCAGTTCCTTCAGATCCCATTGAGTTAAATAACGTGACATATACAGCGTTTGCAGTTTCATATGATAACAGTATTGTAGAAAAGCTGATTGGAGGTGGTGTATACAATAATAAAAGTGATTGTTACATAGTTGATTCTGATGGAACAGTGCTTATGTCGCTTGAACCAGAGACGCAGATCAAAGATGACTTTGATAATATTTTTGATTTTATTCAGGATAAAACACAGTCTTATAATGAAGATTATCTGGAGCGCATGAAGAAAACTGTGCCAACAAAGGGCAAAGGAAGTGTTTCATTTAAATATCAAAAATCAGAGTATTATCTTGTCTATCAGCCAGTAGGAATTGACGACTGGTCAATTGTAGGTATTGTGGAAAAGAGTGTTGTTGACTCTGGTATGAGAATGGTTCAGGGAACGACTATCGTTTTGTTGTGTATGATGGCAACATGTATAATGATTGGAGTTGTCATTTTAATGAAGCAACGTGCAAAGGCTCAGCTCCAAAAAGAAGCAGACGAGCGCATCAAAGTGGAAAAGAAAAAGGAAATTTCCGATCAGCTGTTTTGGGGAATTTCGCAGATTGTTGACTGTTTTGCAATTTGCGATTTGAAAAATAACAGATATGAATATGAAGACAAGCGGGGTGAATATCTTTATCCGAAAAAAGGATTCTATGACCAATTTATTAAGGGGATTTCTGATCAATATACGATATTGACAGATGGAGAAAATGCAAAGTTTACGAATATGCTTTCTGCCGAGCATGTGCGGCAGCTGATAAAGGAACAGAAGGATTCTTATTGTTTGGAGTATTGCGCCAGAGATAAAAGCAGATTCTTTATTATGAGTGTGATTCCGGTTGAGTGGGAAGGGGATACGCTTACAAAAATCATGATTGTTTCACAGGATATGGGACAGCAGCATGAGCTTGAAAACCTTGCTAATACAGATGCACTGACAGGACTTTTTAATAAACGTTATTTTGAAAAAATGATGGAAATAAGAGATGAAAAGAAAAAACCGTATGCTCTGTTTTATATGGATCTTGATCTTTTTAAGCCTGTAAATGATACATATGGCCATGAGATGGGCGATAAGGTTTTAAAAGAAGTGGCAAAAAGACTGCTTAAATGTATCAGAAGCAATGATTATGCCTTTCGCATTGGCGGTGACGAATTTATGCTTATCTTAAATGGAAATCTGGATGCACAGATTTGCAAAAAGAGAATTGAGCGCATAAAAAAACTGATTGGAGAACCATATGAATTTGATGGTTATACGATCAAGATAGGAATTAGCTGCGGAAGTGCTGTCTATCCAGATGATGCCGACTGTGCAGCAGATATTCAAAAGCTTGCAGATAAACGCATGTATGAAGATAAGAAAATTAACCATGCACAGAGGTGAAAAACATCAAGGCAGGTCGGGGGGGTTGACTTCTCTTTGAAAACTGCTATAATAAACGATGACTGAGAAAATGTGTAAGTAGTCTGTACCATTCGGTTTTCCAGAGAGGCCGCATAACCTGCTGAGAGTGCTGCCATCCGCCTACAGATGAATTTCAGCATTGGAGTCTTCCACGAAAATTTTGTTTATGACAAAAGCTAAGTGGATGCAGCTGCTGCATTATGGCAGATCAAGTGCGGATTGTAATAATTTTTTATAATCCGAACATGGGTGGTACCGCGGATTTATTCGTCCCATAAAGGTTTTGAAAAAAGCCTCTATGGGACTTTTTTATTTGGTAATTATTCAGAGCCATGCAAAATTGCTTGCTGTGAATGCTTGCATTCAAACAGCATAGCAATTTTATATGGCGAAGTAACCACATGAGCAAAATAAGCACATCGAAGATGTGTCTGCCTCGCAGAGGCATTTTGCGAAGGGGGGTCTGAATAATTACGATATTTGTTCGTCCCATAGAAAAAGCAACATTTAAGCAACATTTAAGAAAGCAGAGGAAAGGTTATATGCAGGAAACACACAAGCTGTCCGACAATCTTGCTGCTCTGAAGGAGAAGATTGAGACCGGACTGGAAGGATTGTCCAATTCTAAGGAACTGTATGAGTTCAGAAGCTCTTATCTGGAAGGAAAAAAGAGTAAGATCAGCGAGCTGATGAAGGAAATGAGAAATCTTGCACCAGAAGAGCGTGCAGGATACGGAAAGTCAGTAAACGAGTTAAAGGAGTGGGCGATTGATCGTTTCTCCAAGATGGAAGAAAAGATGAAGCAGTTAGAGCTGCAGCGCCGTTATGAGTCTGAAAAAATCGACCTGACACTTCCGGCAGATGAGACTGGCGTTGGAAATCTTCATCCGATTACACTTGTTCGCAACCAGTTAATCGATATCTTTGCAGGTATGGGCTTTGAGGTCTATGAGGGAGCAGAGATCGAAAATGATTACTATAACTTTACGGCACTGAACACTCCGAAGGATCATCCGGCAAGAGATATGCAGGATACTTTCTATCTGTCACCAGAGTTCTTGCTTCGTACACAGACCTCCGCAGGTCAGATTCATGTTATGGAGAACAAGAAGCCGCCGATCAAGATTTTATCACCAGGAAGAGTATTCCGTTCTGATGATGATGCGACTCATTCTCCAATGTTCCATCAGATGGAAGGTCTTGTTGTTGACAAGGGAATTACTCTGTCTGATTTAAAGGGTATGCTTGATCTGTTTGTAAAGAAAATTTACGGAGAGGGAACTGTAACCCGTCTTCGTCCGTCCTACTTCCCATTTACAGAGCCGTCTGTAGAGGTTGACTGCAGCTGCTTTGAGTGCGGCGGCAAGGGCTGTAATTTGTGTAAGGGAACTGGCTGGATCGAAATTCTTGGTGCTGGCGTAGTAAATAAGAAAGTCCTTGAAAACTGTGGCATCGATTCCGAAGAATACAGCGGTTTTGCATTTGGTATCGGTCTTGAGCGTACTGCAATGCTTAAGTACGGTATCAACAACATCAAGATGCTGTTTGGATCGGATCTGCGTGTCCTGAAACAGATTAACGAGAAATAAGAAAGGACGGAAACGAATATGTTAGTACCATTAAGTTGGCTTAAAGAATATGTAGATATTGATGTAACACCGCAGGAGCTTGAAAAAAAGCTGTTTGACGGCGGATTTGAGGTAGAGGAGCTGTATCAGGTTGGTCATGACATCGATAAGATTGTAGTTGGTCTTGTTGAGACTTGTGAGCCGATTCCGGAGACACATCTTCATGTGTGTCAGGTTAATGCAGGTGAGTATGGCACTATGCAGATTTGCTGCGGCGCTGACAATGTACAGGCAGGCGGCAAGTATCCGGTAGCACTTGTTGGTGCAACTGTTTATGCAACAGCGAAGGATCATAAGACAATCGAAGGCGTGATGACAATTAAAAAGGGTAAGCTTCGCGGTTTTGAGTCATATGGTATGCTTTGCTCTGGAACAGAGCTTGGCTTAACAGAGGATCTGTATCCAGGTGCAGGCTACAATGGTTTGTTAGAGATGCCAGCTGATGCACAGCCTGGTGCAGATGTAAAGGCTATCACAGGTCTTGATGACTGGATGTTTGACATTTCCTTAACTGCAAACAGACCAGACTGTCAGAGCATTTTAGGAATTGCAAGAGAGGTTTCTGCAATGCTTGAGAAGCCATTAAAGATGCCGTCAACCGATTATACAGAGACCGAGGTAAAGAAGGATGGCTTTAAGGTAAGTGTTGAGGCACCAGATCTTTGCCCGCGTTACAGTGCACACTATGTATATGATGTAAAGATGGGTGAGTCTCCATCATGGATGAAGCGCCGTCTTGCACTTGTTGGTATTGGATCAATCAGCAATATCGTAGATATCACAAACTATGTATTAAAAGAGATCGGACAGCCAATGCATGCATTTGACTGCTCTTACCTTGAGGGTAACGAGATTTGCGTAAGAAGAGCACATGAGGGTGAGAAGATTGTTACACTTGATGAGCAGGAGTACACAATGTCACCAGCTAATCTTGTTATCTGTGACGGCGTAAAGCCAGTTGCTTTAGCAGGTGTTATGGGCGGTTTAAATTCCGAGATTCGTGACACAACAGAAAGTGTTATGTTTGAGGCTGCTAAGTTTGCAAGAGATAATGTCAGAAAGACTGCAAGAGCACTTGGAAAGTCCTCTGATTCAAGTTCAAGATTTGAGAAGGGCGTGGATGAATACTCAACTGTTCTTGGTATGAAGCGTGCACTTCATTTAATCGAGGAGCTTGGCTGCGGAAAGGTTTCTTCTACTCATGTAGATGTTAATGTTGGAAACAGCATTGAGCCTCAGCCGATGCAGGTAAGCATCCATAAGGTAAACAGCGTTCTTGGAATTGAGGTTCCGGCAGAGGAGATTGTACGTCTTATGAAGAATTTAAACTTCAATCCGACAGTTGACGGTGATGTACTGACTCTTCAAGTACCAGCTTACCGTGAGGATATGCTGCCAGAGGGTGAGAATGATGTAGAGCGTTATCCAGATGTGGCAGAGGAAGTAATCCGTATGTATGGTTATGACCATATTAAGTCAACATTTATGCCGTCTGCACAGGTAACAGCAGGCGGATATAACAAGGAGCAGAAGGGCGAGCTTGCATTAAAGCGTACTCTTTGTACTATGGGTGCATATGAGTGTATGCATTATTCATTCTTCTCCCCGTCTGATTTGGATCTTTTGAAGTTCCCGGCTGATGCTAAGGAGCGTTTCGCAATTCAGATCATGAATCCAATCAATATCGATCTGTCATTAATGCGTACTACACTTGCTGCATCAATGCTCAATGCTATTTCAAGAAATGAAAAGCAGGGTATTCTTGACGGAAGACTTTTTGAGGTTGCAAATATCTTTATTCCGAAAAATCTGCCGCTTACCGAGTATCCGGATGAGAGAAAAACACTTTGTGTTGGTACCTTCGGTGCAAAGGAATCCTTCTACACAATGAAGGGCATTGCAAACGGAATCGCAGACAGCTTAGATGTTGCATTTACTTATGAGCCAATTCAGAAATCCTTCCTGCATCCGTATCAGGCAGTAAAGGTATTATGTGAGGGTGAAGAAATCGGTTACTTCGGTAAGGTTGCATACGATATTCAGGACAAGTTAAGCATGCGTGCAAGCGCATATGTTATGGAGCTTGATCTGGAGATTTTGTCTAAGTGGTATGATAAGAAGAGAACATTCATTCCGCTGCCAAAGTTTGCAGAAGAGAAGCGTGATCTTGCATTCGTAATGGATAAGGCAATCACATGTGGAGAGATCGAGGACTGCATCCGTAAGGAAAATAAGTATGTAAAGGAAATCAAGCTGTTCGATATCTACGAGGGCGGCCAGATTCCGGAAGGAAAGAAGAGTATGGCATTCTCCATCACATTCGTTCCAAAGGATGAGGCATTTGACGATGCACGCGTTCAGAAGTTTGTTGACAAGATCTGTGCAAAGTTAAATGAGGAGTATGGCGTAGAGCTGAGAGCGTAAGGTGTTCGCTGTATTTCGGTGAATCGCATTCATGTATAAAATTTATATTGAAATTGCAAATATATAAAAACAAAAGAATTCGATAGGATTAAATAAAATCTCCCGCGTAGTTCGTATGAATTGCGTGGGAGATTTTTCGTTAAGGTGCAGGTGGGATACGTTTTTCCTTTGGTTTATTATTGATTTTCTTTCGAATTTTTTGTAAGATAATAAAAAAATTCTTGTCTATATAAGTGAAGACGTCTTTAAAGGAAAATAAGTAGAAATGCATGTTAGCATTTTAGAGTCCGGTGATGGTGGAACGATAAAGGAAAACATAGCGAGAGGAGGGATTTTTATGCGTGATCAGGAAATTACAGAGCTATTCTGGGAGCGAAAAGAGCAAGCAGTAATAGAGTCCAACATTCGATACGGCGCGTATTGCCGGCGAATTTCCCATAATATACTGGCAAACAAGGAAGATGTTGAAGAGTGTATGAATGATACCTGGTATCAGGCGTGGAATGCAATTCCTCCGCAGCGCCCATTGTGTTTAAAAGCATTTTTCGGGAAAATTATTCGCAATCTTTCTCTCAACCGTTGGAAGTGGGATCGGGCAGGAAAACGGATTCGACCAGAAGCAATGCTTGTGCTAGATGAATTAGGCGAATGCGTGTCGGGGCGTGAACAGCCAGAGGACGCGGTACTCGCAGAGGAACTCAAAAAAGAAATTAACCGATTTTTGCATGGACTTTCCGCTCGTGAACAAGGCATGTTTATTCAACGATATTTTTATCTGGAGTCAATTAAAAGCATTGCGCGATATCATTGCATTACCGAAAATGCAGCTTCGGTGAATTTAAACCGTGTGCGCAAACAGTTAAAGCAGTATCTCTCAGAAAGGGGGTACCACTTATGAAGAAAGAAGATTTTTTAAAACTTATGGATGGCATTGATGATCGCTTAGTCGAAAAATATGCAATTTCAGACGAGGCAGAGGCAAGGCAAAAACAAATTAGGAGACAGAGACGACAGCGATGGCTCAACCGAGTAACAGGGTGTGCAGTTGCAGCGATAATTCTTGGCGTGATTGGTGTTGCAATGCTGTGCGCTTCCTTTGGCGTTGTAAGAATGGACAGACAAAGCCAAAAAACTCCAGTATCTCTTGGTGATGGCAATGATTCTCAAAATAATGAGAAGAATGAAGATGAGGAAAAAGAGCTTTTGTTACAGGCATACCTTTTTTATATTGGAGTGGAGGAGCAGGACATTCAAGAAATCCAAAAGATGAACCAGCAGCTAGAAACGATTCTTCTTACAAAAGGGGACAGTGAGCAGCAGTCAGTATCTATTGAAACAGCGGTATATTTTGTGTATACCGCAAATCAAGATAAGGTATTAGCAGTGTTTGCATTTGATCTGCCCGATAAGGCGGTTCAATATGGATGCAGTGAGATCGAGATTGTGGATAACTGGAAACAATATGTGATCTCACAGGCAAATGCAGTACTTTATTCAGAGGAGACGCAGGAGTTTCAGTCACTCAAATGTGATACGACGAATGAGTACCAGCTTGAAATTTCAGGTATAAGTAGTGCGAAGGGGAATACTCAAAGCACGTCTCGAATGATAGTTAGCTTTACGGTTGACAGGACAAGGCGTAGCCTAAATTTAGAGGGGTATCGGGTTCTATTCCACTTGAAAAGCACATTTTGGTGGGTGTTGGCAGCGTGGACCTTGGCCGCAGCTATAGTCATTGCTGCAGCATTGTGGTTCTTAAATCGCTCAGTAAAATTAAAAGAAGGCACAAAAGCAGGTCGTTTCCTGTTTGGCAAAGAAATAGAATATGGAGCAGTCGTAGAAAAGATAGAGAATATTGATCTTTTTAACCCATCCCAGTATATAACGAAAAACGGAGTTGTTAGTCCTGGCTCATCAGGGCGCTACCATGTAGAGTTTCGCTTGCAGGATGATACACATATTGAACTAAGTGTATCGGCTAAGCAGGCAGGAAAATTTGAACCAGGTATGCGCGGAACGCTTGTCCACAGAAGAAATATTTTGATTTCCTTTGTGCCAGAGGGTGTGGAAAAATCGGAGTAATATCATGAAAATAAAAGATAATTAAAATTTCGTCAGCTATACTGCCACTTGTTATGTTACAGTTCATGGATAAGCCAATATTTACAGTAAAGCCCGAAGGTGAATGGCTTTCACGAGCCGGACACTTGGAGCAGGTCTTTCAAAGTAATGTATAATAAGAAGGGACATAACAGGAACCTGCGGAATTTGGTCCGACGACGAAACCATTGCACCGAAGGGCTTTCGTAACATGACGCGTGAACTGTAACATTGCTATTGCTCATTCGGTCACATTGGACGATGAATTCAATGACAAGTGGCAGAATGCATGGTATAATGATTTTATTGAGTAAAAATGAGTATTTTAAGGAATAACACATGATATTGAGAGGGAAGGAGTGTCAGTAGAATGGGATATTATGTTAATCCATCAGCAGAAAGTTTTGCGGCGATTGCAAGGAGCAAGAGTGGATTTTATCAATATTGTAAATCGAATATAAAGCAAAAAAAAATCCAAGAAGTATCAATAAAGACTGCTTTTACTTTTCTAGCCGAAGGAAAACATATTGTTTCATTTGTTGGAGCAGGAGGGAAAAGTTCTCTTATTGACGCAATTGCAAAGTGGAGCAGCAGTCAGGGAAAAAAAGTGCTTGTGACGACTACAACTCATATTTTCAGACCGCAGGATGAATTTTTAGCAATGAACGAAAAGCAGCTTCAGGACATCTGGGCAGCAGGACATTGGGCAGTGATCGGAGCAACTGAGGAAAAAGATCCGCAAAAGTTAAAGATGCCAGAGATTGACTGGATGAGACAGGCAATGGAGCTTTCTGACCTTGTACTTATTGAGGCTGATGGCTCAAAGCGTTTGCCATGTAAAGTGCCAGCTGATCATGAGCCTGTACTTTTGCCAGAGTCAGATATAGTGGTGGCTGTTTTGGGGCTTTCAGCGTTAGGACGTTCACTTAAAGAGTGTTGTTTTCGACTGGAAAAAGCAAAAAAGCTATTGTCAGCGGATGAAAATCATTTATTGACAGAAAAAGATATGGCAGCGATTTTGTTATCTGATCAGGGACTGCGAAAAGATGTAGGAGACAGAAGATACATTGCCGTTTTAAATCAGTGTGATGACAGTACTGTGCGAGAAAGTGCAGAACAGGTTGGGGAAATGTTAATCAATTCAACCAGACAGAATAGTGAAAATATAGAAAAAATAGTATTTGCAAAACTGCAGTGAATATGGCAAACTGTCAATAGACTATAAACCATTTTTTTAGGAGATATAAACGATGAGTGGATTTACACATTTTGATCAAAAAGGAAATGCTGTGATGGTGGATGTGCATGAAAAAGCAGATACATATCGGGTAGCTGTTGCTACGGGAAGAATCACCGTGAATGAGGAAGTTTTTCAGGCTATTACTAATCATACGGCAAAAAAAGGTGATGTGCTTGGAATAGCCAGAATTGCAGGCATTATGGGTGCGAAAAAAAATTCAGAGCTGATTCCGTTGTGCCACATTATTGCATTGACAGACTGTGAGATTTCTTTTGAGCTAGATGAGACGCATCGTCAAATTAGGGCAACATGCAAGACCTCCTGTATCGGAAAAACAGGCGTGGAGATGGAAGCTATGACGGGCGTTAGTGTTGCGCTGCTGACAATTTATGATATGTGCAAGGCGATGGATCGCGGCATGGAAATATCAGGGATTCATCTAGTGGAAAAATCTGGCGGCAAAAGCGGTCATTATAAAGCTGAAAAATAATCAGCGATAAAAAAGCAAATTAGAAAGGCACTGCAATGGAACAAAAAAAACATAATCAAAAATATAGAGTAGGAATTGTAACTCTTAGTGATAAAGGTTTTAAAGGTGAGCGAGAGGATTTAAGCGGACCAAAGATAAAGTCACTTCTTCCTACAGAAAAATATGAAGTAGTATCATATTGCATTTTACCAGATGATCAAAATGCAATCGAAAAAGAGCTTTGTCGATTAGCAGACGAAGAACAATGTGCCCTTATACTGACAACAGGCGGCACTGGCTTTTCTAAAAGAGATGTGACACCAGAGGCAACGCTTGCTGTGGCTGATCGCAATGCACCGGGAATTGCAGAGGCAATACGTGCCTATAGCTTGACTATCACACCGCGCGCTATGCTAAGCCGTGGAGCTAGTGTTATTCGTAAGCAGACGCTTATTGTGAATCTTCCAGGAAGCCCAAAGGCAGTTGAGGAGAGTCTTACTTATATATTGGATTCATTGTCTCATGGACTTGATATTCTTTTGGGAACAGCATTTGAATGTGCCAGAAAATAAGGAAAGTGTGCCAATATGAGTGAAAAAGAAATTATATTTTGCAAAAGCGGCGGCTGTACGGCAAAGCTTGGAGCTGGTGTGCTGGAGCATATTTTGGAACGTCTTCCAAAAGGACAAAAAGATGAAAATCTGCTTGTAGGTTATGATAGCAGTGATGATGCGGCAGTTTATAAGCTTAATGATCATCAGGCATTTGTGCAGACGCTAGATTTTTTTCCGCCGATGGTGGAAGATCCTTACCTGTTTGGACAGATAGCAGCAACAAATGCCTTGAGCGATATATATGCGATGGGCGGTGATGTAAAAACTGCACTTAATATTGTCTGCTTTCCTGAATCAATGGATTTAAATATACTTGGAAAGATTCTTCAGGGCGGTGCAGAGAAGGTACAGGAGGCAGGCGGAAGTCTTGCCGGCGGCCATTCAATTGCTGACAGTGATGTCAAATATGGATTGTCAGTTACAGGTGTAGTTGATCCGGAAAAAATCTGGAAAAATAATGGTGCAAAATCTGGAGACAAACTGATTTTAACAAAAAGACTGGGTGTGGGAATTATATGTGCAGCAAACCGCGTAAAACAAGCACCTGAGGGAGCCATGGAGCAGGTGATTGCTTCCATGACAACACTTAACCGAACAGCATCTGAGATTGGAAGAAATTTTTGCATACATGCCTGTACAGATGTGACAGGTTTTGGATTTTTAGGTCATCTTCATGAGATGATGGATGGACGGCTTTCGAGTGTAATATATGCCGATCAGGTTCCAGTATTTGATGGTGCAAGGGAATGTGCTGAAGAATTTTTATTGACTGCAGCAGGACAAAAAAATAGAAATCATCTTGAAGGATATGTGCAGTTTGAAGATGTATCATTTGGAATGGAAGAAGTGCTGTATGATCCACAGACGTCGGGTGGATTATTGTTTGCTATATCAAAAGAGCAGGCAGATGACTTGTGTGAGAAACTGCAAAAAGCAGGACTTCCTGCTGCCATCGTAGGAGAAGTGACAGAACAAAAAAAATCAGAAATTTTTGTAATTAATCATAAGAAAAAATAGTGAAAAACAGGAGAAAAACATAATGAAAAAAGAAGTAAATGCAATTGGCGATATCTGCCCAATTCCATTAGTGAAGGCAAAAGAGGCAATCAAAGAATTAAATGGAGCAGGTGTGGTAGAGGTATTAGTCGATAATGAAATTGCTGTACAGAATTTAACGAAAATGGCGCAGCAAAAAGGCTATGGCTGCGTGTCTGAAAAGGTAAAAGATCAGGAATATCGTGTAACGCTGACTGTTGGAGAGACAGATAAACAAACAACAGAAAAAACGGATATTGAAACTGCAAAGAATATAGAAGAATGTATTCCATGTGCACCGGCAAAGAAGACTAGTCTCGTTGTTATTTCTTCTAAAACTATGGGAGGTGGAAATGATCAGCTGGGCGCAACGTTATTAAAGGGCTTTATTTATGCGCTGACACAGCAGGATGAACTGCCAGATCAGATGCTTTTTTATAACGGTGGTGCATTTTTAACGTGTGAGGGCTCAGAATCATTAGAAGATCTAAAAAGCCTAGAAGCACAGGGCGTAGAGATTCGCACATGCGGTACATGCCTGAATTTTTATGGACTGACAGAAAAGCTTCAGGTTGGAGAAGTTACAAATATGTATGATATAGTAGAGCGAATGAGCAAAGCAGACAGGATAATAAAACCATGATTTATCTGGATAATGCCGCTACCAGCTGGCCAAAGCCCCCTGAGGTGCTGCGCGCCGTAAACGGGGTGATGAGCCGCCCCTTCGGCAATCCTGGGCGTGGCGGGCATTGAAGGGAATGGCCAGACAGAACTGATGTATCTTCTGACGGGCTTGATGAAGCCGACGGCCGGCAGTGTCAAGCTCCGCGGCAAAGAGATCTTAAACGAGTGGCCGGATGAGCTGCGGCGTGACGGGGTAGGCGTGGTGCCGGAAGACCGCTATAAGCAGGGGCTCTGCCTTTCCTTGCCGGTCAGCAACAACCTGATCTCCGGCTATCATCGCCGCAGCCGCTTCTGCCATGCGGGTCTGATGGACTATAAAGAGATCC
>OLVO01003585.1_pt1 | contig 12587 bp, 12 predicted proteins | sample 1672571 | NCBI WGS metagenome assembly OLVO01 (sample SAMEA3136700, study PRJEB25190) | human gut metagenome | biome: human gut; feature: human-associated habitat; material: faeces | place: Austria | collected 2013 | reverse complement strand
TGGGGCAGCTCATCTCTGGCGCGCTCCTTGCGATAGGGGTCGGAGATGCCGGGAATCACCAGCTCCTCCATAATCCGTTTGATGAGGGTCGATTTTCCGGTACGCACCGGCCCGACCACGCCCACATAAATATTGCCGCCGGTTCTGGCAGCAATGTCCGCATAAATTTGATCCATAGCCAGCCTCCTTCTCGGCAGGAGAAAGGCTCCTGCCATGGGTTTGGAACAGAGTATGTCCCGAGAAGAATAAAAATGCTTCGGCCACTGGAATTTCTGATTGCGGAATTTTGTTGTTATGTCAATCGGAAATATCAAAAAATTGCCGCCTTATGGAAAAGCGGCTTCTGACTGTCCTGATTCAAAGGCATTGGTCGTCCGGCGAGGGGACATATTCCAATATCTCGTCCACCTTGCAGCCGAGGATCCGGCACAGATCGTTCAGGGTCGTTGTGGTGATCGGCTTGTTTTTGCGCAGCTTGTCGATGGTGGAGCTGGATATATGATGATCTTTTATGAGCGTATACGTGGTTTTAGACGATTTTTTCAGGGTTTTCCAGAAGGGGTCGTAAACAATCACACTATTGCGTCTCCTTTATTTGGTTACGGTTTCCAGTTGCAGTCTTTTTATTTTAGGTTATAATTTTTTACTTGACTATAGTCGTTAAAAAGACTATAATAACCGTGGATAGGTGAGCGTATGCCACTCATCCCAAAATTTACTCCAATGGAGGTAGAACGCAATGAAAAAACTGTTCGCATTGCTGCTGGTTCTGGTCATGGTGATTGCCATTGTGCCGGCAGCAGCCGCCGCCGAAGTGGAAGGCACCCCCTCCGCTGTGGCAGGTCAGGAAACTCCCGGCGACCCTAAGGGCGACGAAAACCCTGGGAACCCCGAGAATCCCGGAACCCCTGAGAATCCCGGTAATCCCGAGAACCCCGGCAACCCCGAAAACCCTAAGAACCCTAAGAACCCCGGTGACCCCGAGAATCCTGAGAACCCCGGTGACCCCGAGAACCCCGGCAACCCCGAGAATCCCGATACTCCCGCAACCTGCAAGCATGAGCACACCAGCTGGATAGTCGATGACCAATCGCATGCCGAATACTGCGACGACTGCAACAAAACAATCTCTGCTTACGAACCGCACACTTATGACAGCACGCATCACTGCACCGTGTGCGGCAGACCGGAGCCGAATCCGGAATGCGCGCATAAAAACATAGCCTACTCCCCTGCCGGAAGTGAAGGCCATGTCAAATACTGCTCTGACTGTTTTGCCGATCTCAGTGACATAGAACCCCATCACAGAGTTGGGAACGTATGCGATCTCTGCGGCTTTGACAAATTTGATTGCAGCCATGAACATACAGTCTGGAGTTATAATGACAACTATCACCATCTTCTCTGCAAAGATTGTAATACCATTATTGACGACGGTGAGCATGTTGGTATGAACGACGGCATCTGCGACAAGTGCGGATTCAAAACAAACGCTGAACATCATTTCCTGCCCGGCTCTCACGATTGCACAGACCCCGGCTGCAATTATCGATCCTTCTGTTCTGATCCGAACGGTGACGGCAAATGCGATACCTGCGGCGCCCCCGGCCATTTTGGAGATGTCATCTGGAAAGACCTTGACGACAACTCCCATGAGGCCATCTGTTCGGAGTGCAAGGAATCCATGTGGACAGCATCCCATTATGACGACGACAACGACGGTAAGTGTGACGCCTGCGGTCACAAGATGTCCGGCACTACCGGCGGCGGTACCACCGGCGGTAAAGAGAACACCGGCCTTGACAAAGTCCCCAAGACCGGCGACGTGATGGCTCCCATGGCCATTCTGTCCGGCCTGATGAGCGTTGCGGCTGTTTTCACCAGGAAGCGCTTCTTCTAAAGAATCTCTAACCCCAACCACGGCGGTGACGGTACTCCCGTCACCGCCTTTTTCAGAGGATGATTTACCATGACCAACCAAAACAATGGAAAATACCTCCCCCAAGGCCGAAAAAGGCGGAAAAATTCTCCCGTTTCCCGGCTTCTTGTCGTTGTCGCGCTGGTGTCGGCGCTGATTTTCGGCGTGACGGTGTTCATTGCCCTGCGCAACCGGATTGCCCTGAACCAGATGGCTGCGGAGACTGCCCACGAAACCACGCAGTTCTCCACCTCCGCCCCGGCAGTGCCAACCGTTTCCACCCAGACTATGCCCGCTGTCCCGCCCACCACCGCCGCCACCGTGCCGCCCACGGAACCGAGAGAAGTCCTTCCCCGCCTTCAGGAGCAGTACGAGAAAAATCCCGACCTCGCGGGCTGGCTTACCATTCCGGGAACCAGAATCGACTACCCCGTCATGTACTCCCCCGACGAACCGGAGCGGTATCTCCACGCCAATTTTGAGGTTAGCTACAGCTTCGCCGGGCTTCCCTTCATTGACGCAGCCTGCGACCCGGAAAGCGGCAACCGCATCATCTATGCCCACAACATGCTGGACGGCAGCATGTTCCGCACGCTGCTGAAATACCAGCAGAAGGATTTCTGGCAGCGCAACCCGGTGATTTCCTTCAGCACCCTTTACGAAGAACAGGAATATGAGGTCGTGGCCGCCTTTTACGACAAGGTCTACAAAAAGAGCGACACCAATTTCAAATTCTACCAGTTTTATGACACCTCTGACCAGAGCAGCTTCGACGAGGCCATGGCCTATTATCGGGAACATGCGCTCTACGACACCGGTGTCACCGCCCAGTGCGGCGACCTGTTTCTTACTCTGGTCACCTGCGCCTACCAGACGGAGAACGGCCGGTTCGTGGTCGTCGCCCGAAAAAAGTGACCGTCCCTCCGCGCCTCGGCCGTCCGGGAGAAATACCCGCGAAAACATATGTTTTTTGTGAAAAAATCATTTGACAAATGACGCAAAAGCCTATATAATATCTAGGCACGACTGTGAGAAGGGGGAAAAGTATGCTGCTGGGGCTTTCCAAAATCATTGACAGTCCGGGCGCGTCAGTCACCTTCTCCACAACCGTTGACCTGAGTGATCTTTGTTACGGTGTCAGCTACCCTGTGTCCGAGCCGGTTGCGGCGGAAGGCACGGTGCGGAACACCGCGGGCGTTCTCGTGATGACCGGTGCAATTTCCACCTGCATCCACGGCACCTGCGACCGCTGCGCCAGAGACTTTGACCGGGAAGTCCGCTTCCCCATCGATGTGGTTCTGGTGACGGAATTGGCCGACGAAGAGAACGAAGACGAGTGGGTATTCCCTCTGGAGGGAGACAGCGCCGATCTGGACGATATTGTACGGACGGTTTTCGTCCTGAGTCTGGATTCCAAGCTGCTGTGCAAGGAGGACTGCAAAGGCATTTGCCAGCGCTGCGGCAAAAACCTGAACGACGGCCCCTGCAGCTGCCAGAAGGAGCTTGATCCCCGATTTGCTGCTTTGAAGCAGCTTCTTGAGAAGTAAGTCCAAAATGAATGCTGTAAAAAGCAGTTTGACCAAGGAGGTGTCACCATGGCTGTTCCTAAGTGTAAAGTGTCCAAGGCCCGCCGCGATAAGCGCCGTGGCTCCAACTGGAAGCTGTCCGCTCCCAGCGTAGCGGTTTGCCCCAAGTGCGGCGAGCCCGTCATGCCCCACAGAGCCTGCAAGGCTTGCGGTACCTACAATGGCCGTCAGGTCGTGGCTGTCGAGGCTGAGTAAGCCAAAAAGCGGAAAGCAGAGGAAGGTGCGTCGCGCCTTCCTCTTTTTCCATGCTATTTTGCGTGTTCCAAAAGCAATATTCACCAAAATCGCTCTGTTAAATTTGTATGAATCCACTTTTTTGCATTGCTTTTGCAGGAAAGATGTGTCATAATAAACTGGATAATCCGTCATATGGAAAGGAAGTGTTACCATGGCAAAACCTCTGGTCGCCATTGTCGGGCGGCCCAATGTGGGCAAATCCATGCTTTTCAATAAACTCACAGGGCAGCGCACCTCCATCGTAGAGGACACCCCCGGCGTCACCCGGGACCGGATTTACGGCAGCTGCGAATGGTGCGGGCGCACCTTCTCTCTGGTGGACACCGGCGGCATCGAGCCGGGTACGGACAGCGAGATGCTCAAATTCATGCGCCGTCAGGCGGAGATCGGCATTGAGCTGGCCGACGCCATCATCATGGTGGTAGACGTGCATTCCGGCGTCACCGCCGCCGATCAGGACGTGGCCACCATGCTGCGCAAATCCGGCAAGCCCATTGCGCTCGCCGTGAACAAGTGCGACTCCGTCGGCCCCGTGAATCCCGATGTGTACGAGTTTTACAGTCTCGGCATCGGCGACCTGTTTGAGACCTCCGCCATCCACGGCCACGGTACCGGCGATCTGCTGGACTGGGTTCTGGAAAACATCCCGGAGGATTCCGGCGAGGAGGAGGACAGCGACGTTATCAAAGTCGCCATCGTGGGCAAGCCCAACGTAGGCAAGTCCAGCCTGTTAAACCGTATTCTCGGCGAGGAGCGGGTCATCGTCTCCGACGTGGCAGGCACCACCCGGGACGCCATCGACTCCTATTTTGAAAACGAAACCGGGAAATACTGCTTCATCGACACCGCCGGTATGCGCCGGAAAAGCAAGGTGGACGATGCCATCGAAAAATATTCCAACATGCGTTCCATCAGCGCCATCGACCGGGCAGACGTGTGCCTGATCCTCATTGACGCCAACGATGGCGTTACCGAGCAGGACACCAAGATCGCCGGTCTTGTCCACGAAGCAGGCAAAGCCGCCATCATCGTGGTCAACAAGTGGGACGCGGTGGAGAACAAGGAAACCAACACCATGCGGGACATGGAGACAAAGGTTCGTCAGGGCTTAAGCTACATGCTCTACGCCCCGGTGCTGTTCCTCTCCGCTCTCACCGGCCAGCGGGTGGACAGGCTCTTTCAGGTCATTCAGTACGTTCACGCCCAGAATACCAGCCGCATCACCACCGGCGCGCTGAACAGCGTCCTCGCCGACGCCACCGCCCGGGTGCAGCCGCCTACGGATAAGGGTCGCCGCCTGAAGATTTTCTACATGACCCAGGCCAGCACCAAGCCGCCCCATTTCGTCATTTTCTGCAATGACGCCCGGCTGTTCCACTTCTCCTATCAGCGCTATCTGGAAAACCAGATCCGGGAGGTCTTCGGCCTGAACGGCACCCCCATCCGCATCACCATCCGGCAGCGGGGGGACAAGGAGGACGAATGATGCTCCAGAGAATTCTCATTACCGCCCTTGTCTCCTATTTTCTCGGCAACCACAACGGCGCCATCTGCGTCAGCGCCATGCTTCACGACGACGTGCGCAGCCATGGCAGCGGCAACGCGGGGCTGACCAATTTCATCCGCAGCTATGGCGCGGGGCGCTCCGCGATGGTCATTGCCATCGACGTAGGCAAGGCCGTCCTCGCCTGTCTGCTGGGCGCTCTTGTGTTCGAGCCTTACGGTCTGCGTCTGGAAGGCATGACCCTTGCAGGTGTCTGTGTAATGCTGGGGCATGATTTCCCCGCCTTACAGGGCTTCCGGGGCGGCAAGGGCATTTTAAGCGGCTGGTTCATTGCGTGGACGATCGACTGGCGCATCGGGCTGCTCATCGGCGTCGTTTTCTTCGTGACCTATCTCATCACGAAGTACGTCTCTCTTGGCAGCGTGCTGGCCTCCATCACCTTTGCCGTGGGCTTTGCCGTCTTTCAGCATGACCACGTGTACGTCATGGCCGGGGGCATTTTCATGGGCGCGCTGTGCGTGTTCATGCACCGGGCAAATATCCTCCGCCTGATTCACGGCGAGGAACGGAAAACCAATCTCTTTGGGAAAGGAAGCAAATCATGAAAGCAGCAGTAGTTGGCAGCGGCGCCTGGGGTACCGCTTTGGCCGTCCGTCTGTGCAAAAACGGTCACGACGTGACCATGTGGACGTACGAAAAGGACAAGATTCCGGAAATGCTGGAAACCCATCACAATCCCCGCCTTCCCGCGGCGGTATTGCCGGAAACCTTAAAAATCAGCGGCGATTACGATTGCGTCAGGGGCTGCAAGCTGGTGGTCATGGCAAGCCCCTCCTTCCCCCTGCGCGCCGTCAGCCGGGGCGTGGCTCCCTACATTGACGAAGATGCCGTGGTGGTCTCCGTCACCAAGGGCTTGGAGCAGGGCACCCATCTGCGCATGAGTCAGGTGGTCGCGCAGGAGACCGGCAAGAACGTCGTCGCCCTCACCGGCCCCAGCCACGCCGAGGAGGTCTGCATCAATCTTCCCACCGGTCTGCTGGCTGCCAGCACCGATCAGGCGCTTGCGGAATTCGTGCAGGACGCTTTCATGGCGGACACCCTGCGGGTGTACACCAGTCCCGACCCCGTGGGCGCGGAGCTGGGTGCGGCGCTGAAAAACGTCATTGCCCTGTGCGCCGGTATCACCGACGGTCTCGGCTTCGGGGACAACGCCAAGGCCATGCTCATGACCCGGGGTCTGACGGAAACCGCCCGTCTGGGCGTGGCGCTGGGTGCGAAAAAGGAGACCTTCGCCGGGCTTGCCGGTGTGGGCGACCTGATCGTCACCTGCACCTCCATGCACTCCCGCAACCGTCGGGCTGGCATCCTCATCGGTCAGGGTAAGGATCCCCAGACCGCCATGAAGGAGGTCGGCGCGGTGGTGGAGGGTTATTACGCCGCCAAATCCGCCTATGAGCTGGGCAAGGCAAAGGGCATTGATATGCCCATCACCGACGCCGCCTACAAGGTGCTTTACGAAGGCGCGGACGTGAAGGACGCCGTTCAGGCGCTTCTCTCCCGCCAGCGCAAATCCGAATCCGAGGACGCGGGCTGGCAATAACTTCATACGGAAAATGGCATCCCGGGCGGGATGCCATTTTGACTGTCAAAAAGGATTTGTGCCCTCGCTGATCGCTTGCTATCTGGTCTTGTGTGTGCTATACTGAATGAAAGTTCAATAAATTGGAATACGGAGGACGACTGATATGAAGAAAACGGCCATATTGATATACGATTCATTTTGTAATTTTGAAATCAGCACCGTACTTGAGATACTGGCACTTGCCGAAAAACCGATTACGGTTTTTGGAATTACAAGAGAGGCAATCAGAAGTGAAGATGGGCTATCGGTATTACCTGATGATACTATCGATAATCTAGATTTGGATGCGTACGACAGTTTGATATTGCCGGGCGCAATGGATATCAGAGAAGCTATTGAGAATGAAAGAATTATAGATTTCATCAAGAAGTTTGAGGGAAAGACAATAGGCGCCATTTCTATTGCACCCCTGTTACTTGTTAGGGCTGGATTACTGAATGGAAAACCATTCATGGCTGGTATCAACAAAGAAGAAATCTTTGAAGAAGGTTTTTCAGAAAGTGATTTAGCTGAAATGGTGGGATGGGATGACAATTTAAGCAAGCCGGTTGAGGCGGGATATATTATAACTGGTAATATAATTACGTCAATATCATATAACTTTGTCAAATGGGCGTTGGCGTTTGGGAAAATGCTAGGAATTGATATCCCTGCAAAAACGTTTGGGCTTCAATAGCTTCCAGTTTGACTGTTGGATTTGTCCCGTTTTGTTAACTGTTTTCCCCTTATACCTTTTCTCCGCAAAACCTTTGAAATACGCCAAAATGGCACCCCCTCCGGGATGCCATTTTCATATTTTCACATCGGGAAAATACTGCTCCGCGAAATCCACCTTTTCCACCTGAAAGGACTTGCCGTTCAGGTAATCCAGCGCCCCTGCATCCGTGGTGAAGGTGAAGGTCAGCTTGTAGGAATACAGCGCCTGATAGCTCCGGTCGAAGCGCTTGTCCAGCTTGCCGTACTTGCCGTCCCCCAGCAGGGGGTGTCCCGCGTGGGCGAACTGAGCGCGGATCTGGTGCGTCCGACCGGTGATCAGCTCGCACTCCACCAGAGAAAGCCCCCCCGCGCTTGCGAGGGTTTTGTAATTGGTCTGGCAGGTCTTGCTGCCGGGCTGGGGCGTGTCCGTGACGTACACCCGGTTTTTCTGGGCGTCCTTGAAGAGATACCCTTTCAGGCTCCCCTCTTTGGGTTTGGGGCTCCCCTCCACAATGGCAAGATACCGCTTGTCGATTTCCCGATCCTTGATCTTCTGATTCATCACCCGCAGGGCTTCCGCCGTCTTGGCGGCGATCACGATGCCCCCGGTGTTCCGGTCAATGCGGTTGCACAGCGCCGGGGTAAAGGCGTTTTCCTCCCGGGGACGCCACTCCCGCTTCTGGTACAGATAGGACTGGATGTGGTCGATCAGGGTGCGGCCGTACTCCGCGCCGTCGTGGGGATGCACCGCAAGGCCGGGGCGCTTGTCCACAAGCAGAATGTTTTCGTCCTCGTAGACAATGTTCAGATTGGGATTCGCCACGGTGAGATAGGCGTTGTCCTCCCGGGGCTTGTCAAAAAACTCGTCGTTGATATACAGCTGCAAGACATCGCCCTCTTGCAGCCGGGTGTCCCGGTCGATGCGCTTGCCGTTGCACTTGATGCGCTTGATGCGGATATATTTCTGCGCCAGAGAGGCCGGAAGCAACGGGACTGCCTTCGCAAGAAAACGATCTAAGCGCTGACCTGCGTCGTTCTGGCCGATGGTAAACTCTTTCATCCGTTCTTTCCCATGTTTTCGTCGAAATGTTGGTTGACCTGCTCCGTGAACTCCAGCGCGGCGTTGTAGCCGAGCTTTTTCTGACGGTTGTTCATGGCCGCCACCTCCAGAATCATGGCAAGGTTCCGCCCCGGGGTGATGGGGATGGTATTCATGGGGACTTTGACCCCCAGCAGCTCCATGTACTGCTCCTCCAGACCCAGCCGGTCGTAGACCTCCTGCGTGTTCCATGGAACGATGTTCACGATCAGGTTGATCTCGTTTTCCGTGCGGACGGCGCCCATGCCGAACAGCTTCGCCACGTTGACGATGCCGATGCCCCGCAGCTCGATGTAATTGCGGATCAGCTCAGGAGCGGTGCCCACCAGCGAGTTTGTGGAGACCTTGCGGATTTCCACGGCGTCGTCGGCGATCAGCCGGTGGCCGCGCTTGAGCAGCTCCACGGCGGCCTCACTTTTGCCGATGCCGCTGTCGCCGATCAGGAGAATGCCCTCGCCGTAGACCTCCACCAGCACGCCGTGGCGGGTGATCCGGGGCGCCAGCGCGGCTTTCAGGTAGGTGATGATGGTGGAAACGATGGTGCTGGTGGCTTCCTTGGTGCGCAGGACGGTAACATTGTGCTTCTGCGCCATCTGGAGGCACTCGGCGTGAGGCGGGATGTCCCGGGCAATGAGCAGCGCCGGGAATTTGTAGGAAAACAGCCGGTCGAAAATCGCGCCCCGCTCCTTGGGCTGCAATTTGTCCACATAGCTCATTTCCACATTGCCCATGACCTGCAGACGCATAGGCTCGTAATGGTCAAAATAGCCCGCCAGCTGAAGGCCGGGTCTTGCCACGTCCTCGACGGTGATGCGGATGGCGTCAAAATCCGTGGACGCATAGGTGACTTCCAGATTAAATTCCTTTACCAGCGTTTTCAGCGGCACACTGTATGTATCCGTCATGGTTTTCACCCCGAAAGCAAGCTTTTCCCCACCATTATACCCGTACAGGGCGGGAATATCAATACATTTCAAAAAAACAAATTATTTTGAAAAAAACACTTGCATTTTACCGCGAAATCTGATATCATATCTAAGCGCTTGTGAATTGGCGTATTTATCGAGTCATTATCGGATGGGAGGTGCTAGAAAATGGCTAAGTGTGATTTTTGTGGTAAGGGCGTAACCTTCGGTATCAAGGTCTCTCACTCCCACAGACGTTCCAACCGTGCATGGAAGCCCAACGTGAAGCGCGTCAAGGCTGTCGTTAACGGGACCCCCTGCCATGTGTACGCTTGTACCAGATGCCTCCGCTCCAACAAGGTTGAGCGCGCCGTCTGATTATCTTGGCATATAAATCCGCCGCTGATTTTTCAGCGGCGTTTTTATTTTGTCTTCCTTTATACGAATCAAGGCTTCCCCCGGAGGGGAAGCCTTGATTGTTTCACCATATCAAATTTTACAGCAGCGCCATCACAGCATCGGCGTACTGTGCGGCAGTGGCCGCAGTACCGTCGCTCTTGACCTCAACTTTGCACTCCGCCATGGCCTTTTCCAGACGCGCGGCAGCATCGGCGCGGCAGATGTGGCGGAGCAGCATTGCCGCGGCCTTGATGATGCTGGCGGGATTGGCGTAATCCCCCATGCCCCGCTCTATCATCCGGGGGGCGGAGCCGTGAATCGCCTCAAACATGGCGCAGCGGTCGCCCACGTTGGCGCTGCCCGCCGTGCCCACGCCGCCCTGAATCTGGGCGGCCTCGTCGGTGATGATATCGCCGTAGAGGTTGGGCAGCAGCACCACCTGGAACTGCTCCCGCAGCGGCTCTTTCAGCAGATTCGCCGTCATAATGTCGATGTAGTAATCGTCCACGGTGATACCGGGATAGTCGGCAGCGACCTCATGGCAGATGGCAGTGAATTTTCCGTCGGTCTTCTTCATGATGTTGGCCTTGGTGACCACCGCCACGTGGGTCTTGCCGTTGTTTTTGGCGTAGTCAAAGGCGGCTCTGGCAATGCGGCGGGTGCCCAGATCGGTAGTCACCTTGAAGTCCACCGCCATGCCGGGCAGCTCCACGCCCCGGCTGCCCAGAACGTACTCGCCCTCGGTATTCTCCCGGAAGAACATCCAGTCGATGTTCTTTTCGGGGATACACACGGGACGGCAGTTGGCGTACAGATCCAGCTCCCGGCGCATGGCCACGTTGGCGCTCTCCATCTTGCCGCCCATGGGGGTGGTGGTGGGGCCTTTCAGCAGCACGTCGCAGGTCTTGATCTCCGCCAGAACGTCGTCGGGAATGGCCTTGCCGCAGGCCATGCGGTTCTCAATGGTCAGCCCCTCGATCTGCTTGATGACGATGGAACCAGCTGCGATTTCCTCCGCCAGCAGCTTTTCCAGCACACGGGTGGCCTGCGCCGTGATGATGGGGCCGATGCCGTCGCCGTCAATGACGCCGATGGTAACCTGCTTTTTGGTGGCAAAGTCCGTCTTTCCCCCGTTCATGTTCCGGATTCTCTCCAGCTGCTCCTCCAGCAGCTTCTGAAACGCCTCACAGGCAAGTGTAATTTCCTTCATTATTGTCCGCCCTCCTTTGTGTAGTTCAGCAGCCCGCCTGCCATCAGAATCGCCCTTTGACGCTCCGTCAGGGCGCAGTTTACATAAAACTTGAAGCCATCATCAGCAGTGACCGCGAGTCTCCCCTGCTCCATGCCGCTGGCAATGTCCGAAATGGTCAGAACAGCGTCCTGATTCAGCTTGTCGTAGTCCTCCGGATTCTCAAAGGTCACCGGCAGAATGCCCGCGTTGATCAGGTTCGCCACATGGATTCTGGCGAAGGACTTGGCAATGACGCACCGGATGCCCAGGTACATCGGCACCAGCGCCGCGTGCTCCCGGGAGGAACCCTGCCCGTAGTTGCTGCCGCCCACGACGATGCCGTCTCCCGCCGCTTTGGCTCTCTCGGCAAAGGTGGGATCACAGACCTCGAAGCAGAACTTGCTCAGGTAAGGGATGTTCGACCGATAGGGCAGGATCTTCGCGCCGGCGGGCATGATGTGGTCGGTGGTGATGTTGTCGCCCACTTTCAGCACCAGCTTCGCCGTCAGGCTGTCGGCAAAGGGCTTGCTCTTGGGGAATTCCTTGATGTTGGGGCCGCGAAGCACTTCGGTGTCCGCCGCCTTGTCCGCGGGGAGAGGCGGCAGCACGGCGGAGTCGTTCACAAGGAATTTCTCCGGCATGGTCACGTGCAGGGGCTGGTCAATGGTGGTCGGGTCGGTGATGTACCCCGTCAGGGCAGAGGCCACGGCGGTTTCGGGGGAAACCAGATACACCTGCCCGTCCCGTGTTCCGGAACGGCCGAGGAAGTTCCGGTTGAAGGTTCTTAAGGAAACGCCGCCGGAGTTTGGCGAGAAGCCCATGCCGATGCAGGGGCCGCAGGCGCATTCCAGCACCCGCGCGCCGCTGGCGAGGATGTCCGTGAGCGCGCCGCAGTCAGAGAGCATGGTCAGCACCTGCTTCGACCCCGGCGAGATGGACAGGCTCACGCCCGGGGCGATGGTCCTGCCCTTGAGCAGGGCTGCGACCTTGAGCATATCGAACAGGGACGAATTCGTGCACGAGCCGATGCAGACCTGATCGACCTTCGTGCCCGCGAGCGTTTCCACGGGGACGACGTTGTCCGGGCTGTGCGGGCAGGCGATCATGGGCTGCAGCGTGTTGAGGTCGATGTCAATGATGCGGTCATAGCGCGCGTCCGGGTCGCTCGCAAGGGGGATAAAGTCCGCCTCGCGCCCCTCGGCGGCGAGGAAGGCGCGCGTCACGTCGTCCGACGGGAAGATGGACGTCGTCGCGCCGAGCTCGGTGCCCATGTTCGTGATCGTGGCGCGCTCGGGCACGGACAGCGCCGCGATACCCGGCCCGCCCCACTCGATGATCGCGCCGACGCCGCCCTTGACCGACAGGATGCG
>OLVO01003572.1_pt1 | contig 12620 bp, 9 predicted proteins | sample 1672571 | NCBI WGS metagenome assembly OLVO01 (sample SAMEA3136700, study PRJEB25190) | human gut metagenome | biome: human gut; feature: human-associated habitat; material: faeces | place: Austria | collected 2013 | reverse complement strand
AAGACTTATTGCAATTCACATTGTCAAAACTTGCTTTTACTTTTTCACTTATCTTAATGACGAAAATATCAAAAAAATCGAATTTTACTTGCATTCATCTTTTATTTGTGGTAAATTATTATGTAGAATTTAATAAAGTAAAAACTATGAAGAGGACAAGATAAATAAAACTAATTAACAGAGAGTCAAATGCATGCTGAGATTTTGATAAATTAAAGATTATTTATTATCACCTTGGAGTTGTTTATGTGAAAGAATATTGTGAAAAATCCAATGTTAATATTTGAGTAATATAAATCGTAATATTGCGTTAAGATAAAATAAGAGAAAAGCTAAATACATCTTGTGTTGAAAAAAATCTAAATTATAGAAGATTATACTATTCAAACAAGAATATAAACTTTTAAATTAGGTGGTACCACGGAGTAAAATTCGTCCTATGTTAATAGGACGAATTTTTGTTGCCAAAGACTAAGCCAAAAATCGCCCCAAAAAGGGCGGCCCTATTGGGCAAAAATGAAAGGAGTAATTTATATGAGTGAAGAAAAGAAAGATTATTCATGCACACTTAATTTGCCAAAGACAGATTTTCCGATGAGAGGAAATTTGCCAACTAAAGAGCCAGAAACATTAAAGGCTGTTTTTGAGAATGGATTATATGAGAAAATTTTAAAGAAAAATGAAGGACACAAGCATTTTGTTTTACATGACGGACCTCCATATGCTAATGGAGAAATTCATGCTGGACATGCTCTAAATAAAATTTTGAAGGATACAATCGTAAGATATAAGGCCATGAAAGGCTTTTATGCACCTTTTATTCCTGGATATGATACACATGGAATGCCAACTGAGAAGAAGGCTATTGAGAAGCTTGGACTAGATAGAAGCAAGATTCCTGTTACAAAGTTTAGAGATACTTGTAGAGAATTTACAACAAATTACAAAGATATTCAAACAGAGGGCTTCAAACGTCTTGGTGTTCTTGGAGACTGGGCTCATCCTTATATAACTTATGACCATGCAACAGAAGCAAGACAAATTGGTGTATTCGGAGATATGTACAAAAAAGGATATATCTATAAAGGATTAAAACCAGTTTACTGGTGTACTGATTGTGAAACAGCACTAGCAGAAGCTGAAATTGAATATAAAGATGTAACAGGAGAGTCTATATATGTAAAATTTCCTGTTGAAGATTCTAAGGGCTTGTTTGATAAAAAAGATACTTATATGGTAATTTGGACAACTACACCTTGGACTTTACCAGGAAATATGGGAATTACAATTGGTGCAGATTATGAGTACAGCATGGTTGAGTTAAAAGAAAACAAGGAGAATTCAAAACTTGAAAGACTAATAATTGCAACAGAGCTTGTAGAAAAAGTTATGAAGCTTGCTGAAGTAGAAGATTACAAAACAGTTCAAACTTTCAAAGGTTCAGAACTAGAAGGAGTTCTATGCAAGCATCCATTCTTGGACAGAATGTCTAGAGTTGTTCTTGGAAGCGAGACAACTGTGAATGTTACTCTTGATGAAGGTACTGGAGCAGTTCATACAGCACCTGCTTATGGTAAAGAAGATTATTTACAAGGATTAAAAGATAAACTTGGAATGGTTGTTGCAGTTGATGATAAAGGAAAACAAACAGCTGAGGCTGGCGAATTTGCAGGTCAATTTTATGCAAAATCTAACAAGACAATAACAGCGTGGTTAGATGAAAATGGATATTTACTAAAAGCCGTAAAAATAGAGCACTCTTATCCACATTGCTGGAGATGCAAAAAGCCAATAATCTTTAGAGCTACACCACAATGGTTTGCATCTGTTGATGGATTTAGAGATGATGTTTTAAAGGCTATTAAGACAGTTACATGGCACCCAGACTGGGGCGAGGACAGAATGAGCGAAATGATTAAAGGAAGAAACGATTGGTGTATTTCAAGACAACGTACTTGGGGTGTTCCACTTCCAATATTCTATTGCAAAGACTGTGGAGAGCCTTATGTTACAGAAGAATCTATAAAAAAGATTCAAGATGTTGTAAGAACAGAAGGAACAAACGCATGGTGGGCAAAAGAAGCAAAAGATTTAGTACCAGAAGGTGCAAAATGTCCAAAGTGTGGATGCACAGAATTCAAGAAAGAAACAGATATAATGGATGTTTGGTTTGATTCAGGTTCTACACATCAAAGCGTTCTTGTTGAAAGAGGATTAGACTACCCAGCAGACTTATATCTAGAAGGAAATGACCAATACAGAGGATGGTTCCAATCTTCATTATTAACATCAGTTGCAGTAAATGGAATAGCCCCATACAAAGAAGTTCTATGTTGTGGATTCGTTGTAGATGGTCAAGGAAGAAAAATGTCTAAGAGCTTAGGAAACGGAGTATCTCCAATAGATGTTTCAAACAAATTTGGAGCAGATATATTAAGACTTTGGGCATTATCGTCAGACTATTCTATGGATGTAAACTTATCAGATGATATACTAAAAGGAATTTCAGATGTTTATAGAAAGATAAGAAATACAGCAAGATATATCTTAGGAAATACTTACGACTATGACCCTGAAAAGCCAGTTGCTTATGAAGATTTACAAGAAATAGATAAATGGGCATTAACAAGATTAAATAAATTGATTAAAGACTGTACAAAGGATTACGACACATACAGTTTCGGAAACTGCTACCACGATGTAAACCAATTCTGCGTTGTAGACATGAGTAGCTTCTATCTTGACATAATAAAAGATAGATTATACACAGAAAAAGCAGATTCAGTAGCAAGACGTGCAGCACAAACAACTATGTATTACATACTAGATGCACTAGTAAAAATATTAACACCAATGATTTCATTCACAGCCGAAGAAATTTGGTCTGCAATGAAACACACAGAAAAAGAAAACGTAGAAAGCCCAATGCTTGCAGACTATCCAGTTCCAAATGACGAATGGGATAACAAAGAAATAGCAGAAAAATGGGAGAAAATAATCAAAGTTAAAAACATAGTTGCAAAAGACCTAGAACTTGCAAGAGCAGAAAAAACAATAGGAAACTCTCTAGACGCAAAAGTTACAATATATGCAGAAGGAGAAGAATACAAATTCTTAAAAGAAAATGAAGAACTAATAAAACTTGTATTAATAGTATCTGGACTAGAAATACAAGAAAATAACAGAAAACAAGAAGAAAAACTAGGAGTAAAAGTAGAACATGCAACAGGTGAGAAATGCGAGAGATGTTGGATGTACAACGACCACCTAGAAGATGGATTATGCCCAAGATGCAAAGAAGTACTAGAAAAATAAAAAATCGCCCAATAGGGACGCCCCTTTTGGGGCGAAACTAGGGTTAATAAATCAGATGTTTAAGTTATTTGTGAGACGAAGAAAAGTTAAGGCTTCGTCTCTTATAATGTCAATATTTTTTGCTAGCAGATTTAAATAAAAACTTGAAAATTTATATGTTTTAATGTAGAATACAACTAGTAAAATAGAAGCAAAAAGAAAGGAAATGTAATAATGCATAGTTACGAATTTATTTCGCATTCGGAAGAAGAAACAATTAGGTTTGCAGATGAGTTTGCATCAAAATTGAATGGACATTCTAAGATTGTTTTATCTGGTGATTTGGGATCCGGAAAGACCAAGTTCACAGAAGGACTTCTTAGACATTTTGGATTAGAAGATGAAATTTCTAGCCCTACTTTTACCATTGTGAATGAGTATGATGCTCCAAAATTTAAGATTTATCATTTCGATTTATATAGATTAGAAGATGCTGATGAGTTTTATGCAATTGGTGGAGAAGAGTATTTGCAAACTGGACTTTGCATTTTTGAATGGGGAGAGATGATTGAGAATATTATTCAAGATGACTATATAAGGATTACATTTTCTAGAGATAATGATGCCGATAATTTGGATTTAAGAAAATTAAGAATAGAGGAAATAAAAAAATGAAAATTCTTGCAGTTGATACTTCTTCTAGAAACTGTTCTGTTTCTATTGTGGAAGTTGATAAAAATAAAAATATTAATGTAATTGCACAAGGTAACAATGATGATGAAAGAACTCATTCTGTAAAGTTAATGCCTATGATTGATAATATGTTTAAGGCTTCTAATTTGAGTTTAGACAATATAGATTTGCTAGCATGTTGCTTAGGTCCTGGCTCTTTTGCAGGAATAAGAATTGGAATTGCAACAATGAAGGCATTTGCAGATGTAAAAAACATTCCTACAGTAGGAGTAACTTCACTTGAAAGCCTGGCTTACAATATAGAAGAAAATGCGACAATTTGTCCTAACATAGATTGTAAAAACAATAATGTGTATTCTGCAATGTTTGAATTAAAGGATAATACATATGTTCAAATTGGAGATAATATAGCAGATACTATTGAAGTGGCTTTAGAAAATTGCAAATTACATTCAGAAAATCCAATTGTTTTTATTGGAGATGGAAGCGTTTTACATAAAGATTTAATATTAGAAAAATTTGCAAATAAAGATATAAGATTTTCAGATAAAAACATACAATCAAGTGTATCTTTAGCAAGATGTGCATATGATAAATATCTAAAAGGTGAATACGGAGATTCGAGCAATATTTCACCTTTGTATTTACGAAAATCTCAAGCTGAAAGGGCTATGCTTGAACAATAATTAGAATTTTGGCTTCGTCAAATCTTATTCCAAACGCGGTTACATACACAAAGTATGCGCCCTTGCCTTTGAAATTTCATTTTCCTTGCCAAAATTTAATTCTTGCCCAAGCAACTGATATGTTGGAGGAAAATAAAAATGGAGAAAAATAATTATCTAATTTCTGAAATGAAAATCGAAGATTTAGAAAACATAAAGGATATACTTGAAGTCGATTTTGATGAATTTTGGAATTACGAGACTCTAAAAGAAGAATTAGAATCTAATTTTTCAAAATATTTTATTGCAAAGCAAAATGATAACATAGTTGGGTTCGCAGGTTTAAAAATAATTTTAGATGAAGCGGATTTAATGAATATTGTTACGAAAAAATGTTGCAGACATGAGGGAATAGCATCAAATATTATGGATAAACTAATAGAGTATTGCAAGCAAGAAAAAATAAAATGTATAAATTTAGAGGTAAATATTCAAAATTCTATTGCAATTAATTTTTATAAAAAGTATAATTTCAAAGAAGTTGGACTAAGAAAAAAATATTATGATAATACATATGATGCAATACTTATGAAATTAGAATTTTAATGAACATTCAAAGTAAAGCATAAATAAAAATATACTAAAAGACTAGAAAAATTTATAGGAGGAATTACTAATGAAAAATCAATTTGAACTTTCTTACAAGGATTTAAAATCAACTTGTAACCCAAACATATTCAAATTTGAAACTACCGAAAGTTTGGAACCAATAGCAAGTGGAATTGGCCAAGACAGAGGGATAAAAGCGTTAGAATTTGGACTTAATGTTGATATTAATGGTTATAATTTATATATAGAAGGACCTAGCGGAGTTGGCAAAACCATGTACACTAAGCATTATTTGGAGAGCATTTCTAAGAAGAAAAAGCTTCCACAAGATTGGTGTTATGTTTACAACTTTGACAATCCAAATGAGCCAATTGCTATTCCACTTGCAGCCGGTCAAGGTAAAGAATTTAGAGATGCAATGGATAGATTTATTAAAGATATAAAACATGATATAAAAGATACATTTAATAACGAGGATTTTGAGAAAGAGAAGGCACTTATTAAGCAAGAATATGAAGCAAAAAGATCGGCTTTAATGGATAAGCTTAATGCAACATCTTCACAATATGGCTTCCAAGTTAAATCTGCTAACAATGGAATTTATATGATGCCTGTTATAAATGGAAAAACTATTGAGGAAGAGGAATTTGAAAAGCTAGATCCTGAAACTAAAAAGAATTTCGAAGACAAATCAGCAATCGTCCAACAGCATGTAATGGAAGCAATTTCACAAATAAAAAACATTCAATCTGAGTCTGATAAGAAAATAAGTGAGTGGCAATCAAATGTAGCACTTCTTACTGTAAATGCACATGTAAATTACATTAAATCTAATTTCAAGAGAAATAAGAAAATTACAAAATTCTTAGATGATGTAAAAAAAGATATTTTAAAAAATGTAAATGCATTCTTAGTTGTTGATGATGATAGCAAGAAACCAGTACAACCACAGCCACAAAGGCAGGAAGTTCTAAGACCATGGCTTAATTACAGAGTAAATTTATTTATAGATAATAGCAACTTAGAAGGTGCTCCAGTAATAATGGATTCTAACTATTCATATCCAAATATATTTGGAAAGTTGGAATATGAAAATTATTATGGAAGCTTGAAAACAGATTATACAATGTTAAAACCAGGATTATTACACATTGCAAATGGTGGATATTTAATAATGCAGGCTACAGACATAGTTTCTAATCAATATTGTTATGAAACATTGAAGAAAGTATTAAGAACAAAAGAATTAGGAATAGAAAATCCGGTTGACCAACATTCGTCTATGGTAATGGTTTCTCTAAAACCAGAGCCTATTCCACTTAACTTAAAGGTAATATTAATCGGAAACGAAGCATTATATCAAACTTTAATATCTGTTGATACTGATTTTAGGAAGCTATTCAAGATAAAGGTTGAATTTGAAGATGATGCACCTTTAACTTTGGAGAATATGAATAAATTAGCAAGAGTAGTAGAAGGATTCTGCCAAACAGAAGAACTTCCTCCACTTGATAGATCTGGAATGGCAAAAGTTATAGAATTTGCATCTAGACTTGCAAATGACCAAACGAAATTATCAACAAGATTTAGCGAGATTACTCAGATTGTTGGAGAAGCGGCTACACTTGCAAAATTAAAAAGAGAAAAAGTTATTACAGGAAAAATTGTAGACGAAGCACTTGCTCAAAGAATTGAAAGAGTACAAAAATACAATCAAAAATATCTTGACATGATAAACAATAGCACACTTCTAATAGACACAGAAGGTTTCAAAGTTGGGCAAATAAATGGTTTAACAGTAATGAGTATAGGAGATTATTCATTTGGATTACCAGCAAGAATAACGGCTAATACTTATGTTGGAAAAAATGGAATAATAGACATAGAGCGTGAAGTAGAAATGTCTGGCTCATCTCATTCAAAAGGAATTTTGATATTGAGTGGATACTTAGGCGAGATGTTTGCACAAGATATGCCATTATCTTTAACTGCAAGTTTGTGCTTTGAACAATTATATAACGGTGTTGATGGAGATAGTGCATCTTCAACAGAGTTATATGCAATACTTTCAAGCCTTTCTGGAATACCAATAAACCAATCAATTGCAGTTACTGGATCTGTAAACCAAAAAGGTGAAATACAACCAATAGGTGGAGTAAATGAAAAAATAGAAGGATTCTTCAAAATCTGCAAAACACGTGGACTTAAAGGCTTACACGGAGTAATGATACCAAAATTAAACGAGAAAAATTTAAACTTATCAGATGAAGTTGTAGAAGCGGTAAAACAAGGATTGTTCCATATCTATGCAATCTCAACAATAGAACAAGGAATAGAAATTTTAACTGGAGTACCAGCTGGAAAACGAGATGAATCAGGAAGATTTACATCTGGTAGTGTAAATAGCTTAGCATATGCAAAATTAAAAAAATATGCAAAAATAAGTAAAGAAGATTAATTTAGCAAAGAGCAAAGTTTAGTAAAATAAACAATGCTCTTTTTCTTTTATGAAATGAAAGAAAATGAATGAGACAAATATGGAAAATTCTGCATTGACAATTTTGCGTATAAAAAGTATAATTGGAATGTACAAAAAGCGGACAACAGGCTCTTTAAAACGTATTTGAATGAGCCTAAAATTAAACCTTAAGAAGGGAATACAATTAATGGAAGATAAGAAAAAATACATTAGGAATTTTAGCATAATTGCACATATAGACCACGGCAAATCTACATTAGCAGATAGACTTATTGAGATGACGGGAGTTCTTTCTAAAAGAGAGATGGAAGAACAAGTTCTAGATAACATGGATATCGAGAGAGAACGTGGAATTACGATAAAGTCTCAAGCTGTTAGAATGAAATATAAAGCAAAAGACGGTCATACATATGAACTTAATTTAATAGATACTCCAGGACATGTTGATTTTAATTACGAAGTTTCTAGAAGCTTAGCAGCATGTGATGGTGCAATATTGGTAGTAGATGCAAGCCAAGGCGTAGAAGCACAGACTTTAGCAAATGTTTATTTAGCCATAGACAATAATCTTGAAATACTTCCAGTTATAAATAAAGTCGACTTGCCAAATGCAAGACCTGACGAAGTAAAAAATGAGATTGAAGATATAATTGGAATACCCGCACAAGATGCACCTTGCATTTCTGCAAAAACAGGATTAAATGTAGACGAAGTGCTAGAAAGAATTGTTACAGATATTCCGGCTCCAACAGGAGATGAAAATGCGCCATTGCAAGCCTTGATATTTGATTCTATTTATGATAACTACCAAGGTGCTATTGCATATTGCAGAATAAAAAACGGCACTGTAAAAGTTGGAGACAAGATAAGATTAATGGCATCTGGCAAAACATTTACAGTAACAGAAGTAGGATATTTTGAACCAGGCTCATATTCACCAGCTGAAAGCTTAACAGCAGGAGAAGTTGGATACATTGCTGCAAGCATAAAGAGCTTATCAGATATACGTGTTGGAGATACAATTACGGTAGATGATAGACCAGCAGAAAAGCCACTTCCTGGATACAAAAAAGTAAATCCAATGGTGTATTGTGGATTATATCCAGTCGACGGAAGTGATTACGAAAACTTGAAAGTTGCCCTTGAAAAATTACAACTAAATGATGCGGCCTTAGAATATGAACCAGAAACATCTGCAGCATTAGGCTTTGGTTTTAGATGTGGATTCTTAGGATTATTACATTTGGAAATAATAGAAGAAAGATTAGATAGAGAATTTGATTTAAGTCTAATCACAACATCTCCATCTGTAATCTATAAAGTATATAAAACAGATGGGACGATGGTAGAAATCTACAATCCAGCAGATTTGCCACCAGCAGACGAAATATCAAGAATAGAGGAACCATTTGTACAAGCGGAAATACTAACACCAAAAGAATTTGTCGGAAACATAATGGAAATATGCCAAAATAGACGTGGAATTTATATAGACATGAAATATTTAGACACGACAAGAGTAACATTAATATACGAGTTGCCTCTAAACGAGATAATATACGACTTTTTTGATAAACTAAAATCAAAAACAAAAGGATATGCATCATTTGACTATGAAATAAAAGAATACAGACCATCATCGCTAGTAAAACTAGACATACTAGTAAACGGCGAGAACGTAGATGCCCTATCATTCATAGTACACAAAGACTCTGCTTACGAAAGAGGCAAAAAGATGATAGAAAAGCTTAAAGAAGTAATACCAAGGCAATTATTCACAATACCACTACAAGCAGCAATCGGAGGCAAGATAATTGCAAGAGAAACAATATCTGCTATGAGAAAAGACGTTTTAGCCAAATGCTATGGTGGAGACGTAACAAGAAAGAAAAAACTACTAGAAAAGCAAAAACGTGGAAAGAAAAAGATGCGTGAAATCGGAAACGTAGAAATACCACAAGAAGCATTCTTGTCAGTATTAAAATTAGATGATGAAAAATAATCGCCCAATAGGGACGCCCTTTTTTGGGCGAAGAAAGGATATTTTAAATGGGTAAGAATTTTAGAAATAATAAATTTTCAAAAGACAATGAACAAAAAGAATTTGATGATCAAATTGAAGGAAGAAATGCAGTTTTAGAATTATTGGAGAGTGGAAAAGATATAAACAAAATTTATATTACTAAAGGCGAGAAGCATGGTTCTATTACAAAGATAATAGCAAAAGCTAAAGAAAGAAAAATTGTAACAGTAGAAGTCGAAAGAGAAAAGATAAATCAAATGGCTCAAACTGAAAATGCACAAGGTGTAATTGCAATAGTTCCACCATTTGATTACTGTGAAGTAGAAGATATTTTAAATGAAGCAAAATCTAAAAATGAAAAAGCCTTCATACTAATATTAGATGGAATAGAAGACCCACATAATTTGGGCTCGATTATAAGAACTGCAGAAACAGCAGGTGTCCATGGAATAATCATACCAAAGAGAAGAGCTGCGGCTGTAAATAGCACGGTTGTAAAAACATCTGCTGGAGCAACAAGTTTTATGAAAGTTGCACGAGTAAACAATATAAATGAAACTATAAAATATCTAAAAGAAAATAATGTATGGATTTATGGTACAGATATGGAAACAGAGAAAATGTACTATGATGAAGATTTGACAGGAAATGTTGCAATTGTAATTGGAAGCGAAGGCTTCGGAATGAGCAGACTCGTAAAGGAAAATTGTGATTTTTTAATAAAAATTCCTATGAAAGGAAAAATCACATCTTTAAATGCATCAGTTTCAGCTGGAATAGTAATGTATGAAGCGGTAAAACAAAGAATGAAATAAATGGGCATAAAGTGAGATTGAAAAATACTAGATAGAATAAATTATTTAAATATAAGAATAAGTGAAAAATGACTAATTGTGTCAAAAAATAGAAAACAGCATACAATATAGTATAACATCAAACAAAAAAGATGTTGTATGGAGGTGACTTTTATGGAGCCACATGATTATAATTGCTGTTGTGATACAAAGAAGAAAGAAAAGAAAAATTGCTTCGGATTAATTGCTACAATACTTGCCGTTGCGTTAGGTGTTGTAATAGGAATAATAGTAGGAGCTGAAATGGTTGGAACTATATTAGAAGCAATTAGTGCAATAATAGTTTTAGCAGTTGTATTAGGGCTATTGTTAGTATTAACGATAATTCTAATAATATGTTGCAAGAAACCAAGAAAATATTGTGATTAATGTATCAAGGAAATGCTACCCTTAAGAAATTAAGGGTAGTAAATTTAGAAAAAAGGCTGATGAAAAATGATTGATAGAGAAAAAGCATTAAAAACATTTAATACATATGTTAGTAAATATAATACAGAAGATGAAAAAATAAAATTAAAGATAGAACACATACAAAGAGTTGCAAAAAATGCAAATGATATAGCCGAAAATTTAAACCTATCAAAAGAAGATATAGATCTTGCATGGCTAATAGGCTTATTACATGATATAGGAAGATTCGAACAAGTAAGACTTTATCATACATTTAATGATGGAAAAAGTGTGAATCATGCAGAAATTGGTGTAAAAATATTATTTGAAGATGGGTTAATACGTGAATTTATAGAGGACGAGCAGTATGACGAAATAATAAAGAAGGCAATATTAAATCATAATAAACTACAAATAGATAAAGAATTAACAGAAAGAGAAATGATGCATAGTAAAATAATAAGAGATGCAGATAAAATAGATATATTTGAGATATTAACAGTAGGAGACAAAAAAGCAATATGGGAAAAAGCTGATTTATCTAATGATATAATAACAGACGAAATTTATAGAGAATTTACACAAGACAAGACAATAGACTATAAAAATAGAGAAACTAGTGCAGATATATTGGTAAGTCATTTTGCATATGTATATGATTTTAATTTCAAAGAATCTTTAAAGATTATAAAAGAAAATGGATATCTAGAAAAATTATATAAAAGATTCACATTTAAAGATGAAAAAACAATGGAAAGATATAATGAGATTTATAGAATTGCAAAAAAATATCTAGAAGAAAAAGGATGATAAAATGAGCAAAAAATTATTAATAACAGAAAAGCCATCAGTAGCAATGGAGTTTGCAAAAGTATTAAAAATTACAGCAAATAGAAAAAATGGTTATATAGAATCAGATGAATGGATTATAACATGGTGTGTAGGGCATTTAGTAACAATGAGTTATCCAGAAATATATGATGAAAAATTGAAATTTTGGAGATTAGACACATTGCCATTTATACCACATGAATGGAAGTATGAAATTATTCCAGCAGTACAAAATCAATTTAATATTGTACAAAGTCTATTACAGAGAGAAGATGTAGAAGAAATATACAATGCAGGAGACTCTGGAAGAGAAGGAGAATACATACAAAGACTTGTGTTTATGATGGCAAAGCCAAATCCAAAGGCACAAATAAAAAGAGTATGGATAGATTCTCAAACAGAAGAGGAGATACAGAGAGGAATAAGAGAGGCAAAAGACGAAAAAGAATATGATAGTCTAGCAGATTCTGCCTACTTAAGAGCAAAAGAAGATTATTTAATTGGAATCAATTTTTCAAGACTATTATCTATTATTTATGGAAAAAAAGTTGCAAAAGAAATAAATGAAGAAAAAGCATCTATTTCAATAGGGAGAGTAATGACATGTGTACTGGGAATGGTAGTTTCTAGAGAAAGAGAAATTAGAAATTTTGTTAAAACAAAATATTATAAAATAATTGGTGAATTTGGAAATGATGATGGAACATTTAAAGCAGAATGGAAAGTAAACCAAAATTCTAAAATGTTTGAAAGTACCAAACTGTATAATGAAAGTGGCTTCA
>OLVO01003565.1_pt1 | contig 12644 bp, 10 predicted proteins | sample 1672571 | NCBI WGS metagenome assembly OLVO01 (sample SAMEA3136700, study PRJEB25190) | human gut metagenome | biome: human gut; feature: human-associated habitat; material: faeces | place: Austria | collected 2013 | reverse complement strand
TTGCCGGGATGGTTTCCGCTGGAGCCCGGACGGAAAGCATATCGCCTATTGGCAAAGCGATACGAAAGGAACGGGAGTGTTCGACATTATTAATAATGTAGACTCCATCTACGCAAAGGTAATTCATTTCCCATACCCCAAGGCAGGAACCACCAATTCAGCCGTAAAAGTAGGCTACGTTTCCTCTACCGGCGGGAACACCACTTGGATCGCCATACCCGGAGATCCCCGGAACAACTACCTGCCCCGTATGGAATTCATCCCCGAAAGCGACGAGTTGTTCATACAGCAACTAAACCGCCCGCAGAATACAAATAAGGTATGGATCGCCAAGATATCCGATAACTCGCTGAATAATATCTTCACCGATACGGATGCCGCATGGCTGGACACGAATGATAACATACAATGGTTAAAGGACAACCACTATTTCACATGGGAAAGCGAGCGTAGTGGCTGGCGGCATTTATACCGGATAAGCCGTGACGGAAAAGAGATACAACCCATCACCAAAGGTGATTTTGATTATATCTCGCCGGTCGGGACCGATCTACAAAAGGGCTGGGTCTATTTCATAGCCTCCCCGGACAATTTCACCCAACGCTACTTGTACCGGGCTAAAGCATTCGGCAATGGAGAAGTGGAGCGTGTAAGCCCCATGGAACAATCCGGACAGCACCGCTACAACATGTCACCCACCGGCAAATGGGCTATACATACGTATAGTAACGCCTCTACCCCATCCGTTATCGACATGGTTTCTTTCCCGAAACATCAATCCGTACGCATGCTTGAGGATAATGCCCAAGCCAAGGATCAATACGCCGCCTTAGGATTAAACCCGAAAGAATTTATCAAGGTCAAGTCCGGCAATCTAACCTTGGACGCATGGATGATAAAACCTGTCGATTTCGACGCATCCAAGAAATACCCGGTTATCATAGAGGTATACGGCGAGCCGGCGAGCGCCACCGTACAAGATGTATGGGGTAACGGAGATTTATGGCAACAATATATGGCGAACCAAGGCTATATCGTGGTGAGTATAGAGAACCGGGGCGCGAATACTCCTCGTGGGCGTGAATGGCGTAAATGTATTTACGGGGAAGTGGGCACTTTCTCCTCCGAGGATCAAAGCAGAGGTATTTTAGATATGGCCCGTCAATATCCGTTTATCGATGCCAGCCGGATCGGCATTACCGGATGGAGCGGCGGCGGCAGTCAAACCTTGAACTGCATGTTCCGTTATCCGAAAGTATTCCATACCGGTATAGCGATCGCTTTTGTCGCTGACCAGCGCCTATACGACACGATCTACCAAGAACGTTACATGAATACTCCGCAGAACAATCCGGAAGGCTACCGCAAAGGTTCCCCGATTACCTATGCCGAGGGACTGGAAGGTAATCTGCTGCTTATTCATGGTACGGGAGATGATAACGTGCATTACCAAAATTGCGAGATGCTGGTGAACAAGTTGATCAAGAACGGAAAGATGTTTACGCAAATCAGTTACCCGATGCGTAGCCATAGCATCAACGAAAGGGAAGGAACGACTCTTCACCTACGTAAGACAATGGCTAAATACTGGCTGGAGCATCTTCCGGCCGGTGGTAAATAGTTAATCCACGATTCAATGAAACAATTTTTATTGCGATTAGTGATCTTGGCAGGAATCAGTTTCCTGCCAACGGTGTCCAACGCCCAATTAAGGGAAAAGGCCGAAGAACTATTGTCTACGACATTAGGCAATGATCCGGAGGAACCAGTTACCCCAACCGATACGCTTTCGCTCGATGAGCAACATCGGCAGGATTCCATCAAGATGCAGGAGCTAGCCCTCCAGTTGCAAGAGATGAAACTAAACGAGATCTTACTGAAAGACGAGCTGGAAAACACGAAAAACAGCAACGCTACCGCCGACTCCCTAAAAAGGGCCGAGCAACGAAACCGTATCGATTCCCTTCGGGCACTGACTCCCGGCGTACCTGTAGTCGTAGAGGGGGATACCTTATTTCACCTTTACGCCAAGCGCGGAGGTCGCACTCCGGTTGACCGGGCTGAGGACATCCTCAATATCATGGTAAAGATCGGGACCTCGCATTCCTTGAAGAAGGATTCCATCTATATCTATGACAGCGAATACGTAACGGATATCATGTACGGAGATAAGGTTATCCTAAGTATCACCGATCAAGATGCCCTATGGCAAAATCTCAGTCGTATAGCCCTCGCAGAACAATATCAACCGATTATCCAAAACAAGATACAAGAGCTAAGGGAGCAACATAGTATCTTGCAGATAGCGAAACGGGTATTATTGTTCATCCTCGTAATTATCATCCAATATTTCCTGTTTAAGCTGACCAACTATCTGTTTAAGAAACTACGCAGGAAAATTATCTGGTTAAAGCAGAACCGACTCAGATCTATTACCATCCGGGATTATGAATTTCTCAACACACATCGCCAAGGACGCGTATTGATGTTTTTCACCAACGTAATACGATGGATCGTGTTACTAATCCAATTAACCATCAGTGTACCGATCCTTTTCGCTATCTTCCCGCAAACAGAAGATCTAGCCTTGAAGATATTCTCCTACTTGTTGGAGCCGGTAAAGATGATCTTTAAATCGGTAGCTTCCTATATTCCGAACTTGTTTATCATCTTGGTGATCTATTACTGTATCAAATACATCGTAAAAGGAATCCAATACATAGCCAACGAGATAGAGAGCGAGAACCTGAAAATATCAGGTTTTTACCCGGATTGGGCGCAACCGACGTTTAATATCATCCGTTTCCTGCTATACGCCTTTATGATCGCCATGATCTATCCTTATCTGCCGGGATCGGACTCGGGGGTATTTCAAGGCATATCCGTATTTGTCGGTTTGATCATATCGTTGGGTTCCAGTACGGTGATCGGAAATATCATCGCAGGGCTGGTCATTACTTATATGAGGCCCTTTAAATTGGGTGACCGTATCCAACTAAACGAGACGACTGGCAACGTGATCGAGAAGACTCCGTTTGTCACCCGTTTACGTACCCCTAAGAATGAGGTAGTGACCATCCCGAACTCCTTTATCATGTCCTCCCATACAACAAATTATAGCGTATCCGCACGGCAATACGGATTAATCATCCACAGCACGGTTACGATCGGCTACGACGTACCTTGGCGGCAAGTTCATCAATTATTGATCAATGCCGCCCGCCAGACCACCGGGGTATTGCCAGAGCCGAAGCCTTTCGTATTGGAGACCGAACTAAGCGATTACTATCCCTGTTATCAAATCAACGCTTATATAAAGGACGCCGATAAACTCGGGGATATCTATTCCGACCTGCATCAAAACATACAGGACGTATTCAATGAGGCTGGCGTAGAGATCATGTCACCGCACTATTTCGCCGGACGAGACGGAAGCGCTTCCACGATCCCGGCCTCTCCCTATCTGGATGACAGGGTAGAGCCTTCAAAGAAATAAATATTTCACGGTAAATAGTTAAAAATGATCCCTCACGAAACAAATCGTGGGGGATTTTATGTTATATGTCCAAACGTCACTAATAAAATAAATAATGGTAATGAAAAAGTATTTTATCGCAGTAGCGGCTATGGCATTTTTGGCCGCATGTAGCGGGAAACAAGCCCAAAAGGATGTACCCGTAGAAGTAGAGGAAGAAGAATTCGCCATAATGTCGGCGGCTCCGGACGCTCCGTCTCTGCCACTGATCCATTCTGTTAAGGCGACTCAACCGGCAAAACCCGTGAATATGAGAGATTCCTTGAAGGCTGATCCTAAAAAGGGACCGGTTATCCAAAAAAAGTATAAGGGAACCCTGACTTCTCCGGATAGCGTGAATGTAGATTATGACTTAACCTTGTATTATCAACAAGATAACGCAGACGAGGAAGGCGTATTCGAGTTGGATGCTCTTTATACCGTACCGGAAGCAGTAGCCTCAAGCACCGGAGCGGCGAAGAAAGCTCCTCAGAAAGCCATTACAACCGGTAAACAAAAAGTAAAGCACGGAGCTCCCGATGACGTTAGCGCAGTAATCTACGAGTTGATTCCTAGTGATGGCGAACCCGTCATTTATTTCCTAGTAGAAGGGGATAACTTGACCTTGATGAACGACGCGTTGCAAAAAGCGGCGGCAGATCTTAACTACACACTAAAACTTGTTCAATAATATAGGCAGCACATCTTTGTATATATAGATCACCCCGATAGTCTTACCGGATCGCCGGAAGCTATCGGGGTTTAGTTTTTATTTAAACCATCCTTAGCGGACCGATTATTTGATACCTAACTTGGCTTTGATCGCTTTAGGCAGGGCATCTTTATGAACCACGATATTCATGGTCTTATAACGGACAAATGCTTTGGAAGCATACCAAATACCGTTATACTTGTTGTTGGTTCCCCACGAGTTCTTCACCATATAATACTCGTTACCTTCTTGATCTTTGGCGATACCGTAAATCTGCATACCATGGTCGTCGGTCGTCTCATAATTATCATAAGCCAACTGGCGCTCTGCTTGCGTACACCATTTCTGAGGTTGCGGTTTTGTGTTCAGCTTCTTTTCCTCCGGTTTCAATTTCAACCAATGAGCCATATCGGAACCGCTCAACTCCTGTACCTTCTCATCATCAGGCATAACGGCCACTCCGTCACGAGTAAAACCAGATTCGCTCACGTCGGAACCCCAAGCGATCGTATACCCCGTATTAATCGCGTTATCAAAGACCTCCATAAACTCATCCAGCGGCAAGTTATACGACATACCGTGACGCCAGTTATCCTGAATCTCTAGCGGGAACTGGGTATAGAACGGATGATGCGCATAAGAAGTCAATGAGACATAATCCGAAGCCTTCAAACCTGTAGACTCGAAGAAAGATTTCGGTGTATATTCCTTCCCTTTATACGTGAATTTCTCAGGAGGAACCCCCAAGTAGATCTGATGTACGGCAGCGACCGCCTGCTTCCATAACATGGCGTTATTCTCATCAGACTGCAATTTGCGTAACTTTCCTTTGGCGATAGCGGCCACCATAGCGTCGGTCAAGGCGGAAAGCTCGGTATGGTTACTCAACGTATCGGAATACATTACGCCCGGGCGCATCTCCTCTTCCGGAACCAAGCCGAATGTTTCCATTCCATAGAGCGCGTCATAGAAAGATCCACCTTGCGAGAACGACACATCCCCATGCGTACGCACGGCAGCATCGGCACGATCCAGATAGGTGTTATATACCGTAAACATCTCGGATAAGTCATACTCACCCTTTCCCAGACGAAGCAACTCAGACTCCAAGAAAGCGTATGAGGAGTAGCACCAGCACGTGCCCGCACGATTTTGGTTCTTAACAGATGTAATCGGGTTCTCTTTCACGGTCGTGAACACGAATCCCTCCTCGCTCTCTTTCTTCTCCGTGTCCTGCGCTTGGATCGTAGCGGACAGCGTCAGAGCGAATAGCATGCTTGAAACTAGAATAGTCTTTTTCATGTAAAATTTTATATTAATATTAGTATTAAGTCCGTATCACCCGCAAATGTAAGTTTTTTATCCGTAGCTAACCCTACAAAGTCGTACGTATTTGAGATATTTTATCTAAGTTTGCCTCCTCAGGAAACATAATATATAACTAATTATCTGCAAAATGAGAATATCTATTATCGGTTCGGGTAATATCGGTGGAGCGATCGCCCGAGGTTTAGCGAAAGGAACCATGTTCAAAGCCTCTGATATCACTTGTACCGCCCAATCGGACGAGACCTTGGAGAAGATGAGAAAGATCGATCCGGACTTTATCTTGACCCATGATAACGTGGAAGCGGCACGAAACGCTGATATCATTATAATCGCCGTTAAACCTTGGCGTGTAGAAATGATTATAGATGAGATTAAGTCGGTGCTCGACTTCGAGAAACAAATGATCGTATCCGTAGCGGCTGGCGTGACTTTTGATCTGTTAAATACTTATTTGACCAAGAACACGGACTTCGATTGTCTGGCTACTCCCACGATCTTCCGGATTATGCCCAACACGGCTATCGAGGTGATGAGCAGCATGACTTTCGTCTCCGCCCGCAACGCCTCCAAGGAGCAAACGGATCTAATCATCCATATCTTCAACGAGCTTGGCAACGCCATGTTGGTAGAAGAACGGTTGATGGGCGCAGGAACAGCATTGGCTTCCAGCGGCATCGCTTTCGCCTTGCGTTATATCCGCGCGGCGATAGAAGGCGGCGTGGAATTGGGTTTCTATCCGAAACAAGCGCAAGAGATCGTGGTACATACCGTGAAAGGCGCCGTTGATTTGTTGCTCGAGAACAAAAGTAACCCGGAGATGGAAATCGATAAGGTAACGACTCCGGGCGGAATCACGATCAAGGGTCTAAATGAGATGGAACTTTCCGGTTTTACCTCTTCCGTGATCCGGGGACTGAAGGCCAGTAAATAAAAATAGGCAGACAAAGTAGTTTGCCAGCACCAATACGCCCCGAAATATGCTGACAAACTACTTTACCTGCCCTCGGCAGGTTTATGTTCTTTCCGCCTAGCCATTTCCATCTCCAACATCCGGAGTTCCCGGCTGGTCTGCCCCGCGACAGAAGTATTCTCTTCCGCACGCCGGATCAAATACGGCAGTACATCCCTTACCGAGGCGTACGGTACGTATTTGGTTACGTTATATCCCGCATGGGCTAAATTGAAGGAAATATTATCACTCATTCCCAATAGCTGCGCAAAGAAAACACGGGAGTCATCGCGGGCGATCCCCTTCTCGTCCATCAATTTCGCCAACTTATAATTACTCTCCTCATTATGAGTTCCCATAAACATCTCAAAACGATCTAAATGATCCATGGTGAAACGGACCGCCGCATCATAATTCTCGTCCGTGGCCTGCTTATCCTTACAAATCGGATCGGGATAATCCAACGCCGCCGCACGGGCACGCTCCGCTTCCATATAAGCCCCGCGCACGAATTTCACGCCGGCGATATAATCTCTCGCCACGGCGTTATCGTAGATACGACGCAGATAAGGCATCCGGTCATGACGATACATTTGCAAGGTGGCGAATACGATCGCACGTTTCTTGTTGAACTTACGCATCGCCTCATCGGTAAGCGCATCGATGGCATCTTGGAAACAATAATCCTCCGCATCCACTAAAATACGTACGTCGTTATCGTAAGCCCGTTGGCAAAGCGCCATAAAACGCTCGCGGAACTCGCGGAAATGCCGGACATCGTCTATCGTAAGCTCTTCCCGTTTCTCGGAAGCTTTGGCCAGTAACTCATCGGTCGTGATCGTGGATGGTTTGAATACGGCATAGGCCAGATTCGTATTTCCTTTCGCAAAATCTATCGAGCGCAAGGTTTCCTCGAAAGTCGCTTGTATGCCCTCCGGGGTCTGCTCGCTCTCCGCCGAATAATCGAGCGTCGATTTCACGTTGTATTTCATCAAGTGGTTGATGGCAGCGGAGCAGTCCTGCAAGGTCTCCCCCCCTACGAACTGTTTATATAAGGTAGGCTTCACCGCCCAAGCCAGCGGGAAATGTATTTTCAAGGCTATACTCGTGGCTACTTTAGCGCATTTTACCAACCAAGGATATTTTATCGTATTAAAAAGCCAATAAGCATTTTGTAGTTCTCCCCGCGACTTCGACGAGAAAGCGATCTCGGTATTATTAAAGTCTAACATATCGTATATAGATAAAGGTAACGTCATGGCGTAGAGACGGGGCGTGCCCCGTCTCCCCCCATAATCAGTTGGTTTTCTTAATTATGACAATTATTTCTCACCTAAGAACGGATACCCGTAGCTCGTCGGAGGAACCAAGCATTCCTTGATACAACGAGGATTCGTCCAGCGAATCAAGTTCAACGGGCCACCGGCCTTGTCATTCGTTCCGGACGCACGGGAACCGCCGAACGGTTGCTGGGCGATCACGGCGCCGGTCGGTTTATCATTGATATAGAAATTACCGGCCGAATAGCGCAAGGTATTGAATGCCTTATCAATCGCATAGCGATCACGGGCGAAAATAGAACCCGTCAATCCGTACGGAGAAGTACGATCACAAAGTTCCAAAGTCTCCTCATATTTAGCGTCGTCATATACGTAGATCGTAATCACCGGCCCGAAGATTTCCTCTACCATGCTCTTGAACATCGGGTCCGTGGTCTGGATAACCGTTGGCTCCACGAAATAACCAACAGATTTGTCCCCGTTACCACCAAAAAGAACCTCTGCGTCCGGAGACTGTTTTGCGTAATCGATATAACTCATGATGTTATCGAACGAAGCCTCATCGATCACGGCATTGACAAAGTTCGTGAAATCCTGCACGTCACCCATCTTGATCTCTTTCAGCATATCGCCCACGTAATCTTTCACCTCTTTCCAGAGAGAAGCCGGGATATAGGCCCGAGAACCCGCTGAGCACTTCTGCCCTTGATACTCGAACGCGCCGCGTACGATAGCGGTAGCCACATCCAACGCCGGAGCGGAAGGATGAGCGAAGATAAAGTTCTTGCCACCTGTCTCGCCTACGATTTTTGGATAAGATTTATAATGCCCCAAGTTCTCTCCGATCTGACGCCACAAAGTATTGAACGTAGAGGTAGAGCCCGTAAAATGGAACCCCGCCAAATCACGGCTGCCCGTAATCACCTTACCGATCACGCTACCCTGTCCCGGGATGAAATTCACTACGCCATCGGGCAAGCCGGCCTCTTGGAAAACCTTCATCAAGAAATAGTTCGAATGGATCGCCGTAGTAGACGGTTTCCATACCGCCACGTTGCCCATCATAGCCGGAGCCATATTCAAGTTGGAAGCGATCGACGTAAAGTTAAACGGCGTGAGCGAGAACACGAAACCTTCCAAGGCACGGTATTCCATACGATTCAATATACCCGTCTCGGAATAAGGTTGATCGGCATATACTTGACTAGCGTAGAAGGTACTGAAACGCAAGAAATCGATCAATTCGCAGGGAGCGTCGATCTCCGCTTGGAACGGATTCTTGCTCTGTCCCAACATAACCGAAGCGTTCAGGATATAACGATATTTCGTAGCCAACAACTCAGCTACACGAAGCATAATAGACGCACGTTCCACCCATGGAAGTTCTGACCATTCCTTATGCGCTTTCATGGCGGCGTCGATAGCCATTTGTACTTCTTTCTCGCCCGCCTTATGATAAGTAGCCAATACATGATGATGATCATGAGGCATAACGACCTTACCGGTATTACCCGTACGGATCTCTTTTCCGCCAATTACCAGAGGAATATCCCATTCCTCGGAACTTATCTGCGCCAACGCTTTCTTTAAGGATGCTTTTTCACTTGATCCGGGAGCATACGCTTTTACCGGCTCATTAATGGGTTTAGGAAATCTAAAAATAGCATTATCCATAATACTTCAGATTTTTTAAATGGTTATTCAATGAAACTTTCTGCTGTAAACGTAGCAAATTTATTTTAAAACAGTGGCGTATAAACGTTAATATATATCAACCAAAGATAAGCTCATTTCACGGTCTATACAATGATCTAAAAGGCCTCTCCCGAAAACAATCCGCGAAAGTTGTTTGTTACATTAACATATTAATCATCTTAAAGGAATAAAATTATGGCAATTAAAAGAGTTTGGATTGAGGAGGATTGCATCGCTTGCGGTACATGCGAGGGCATTTGCCCGGAAGTATTCACAGTTACAGATCGCTCACGTGTAAACGAAGGAGTTAATTTCGATGATTTCGAGGCGGGTATTAAAGAGGCTGCCGAAAGCTGTCCGGTCGAGGTTATCAAATACGAATAGACAAAAACACATTAACCCTTACTTTTCCTTCCTAGATAAAATCTCAGAATCATTGCGCAATCTATAATAACACGTTACCTTTGCCGGAGGTAAGGTTAATAACATTAACCTCTTACGGGAATAGAAAGAATCAAAATAAGAAATAAGAAGTAAAATGAGAAAATTAGTGTTACTGAGTTTTGTTATTGTCGCCTCTTTACAATTTTGCGGGGCGCAATCATTGGATAAGATGCAATGGTTCAACGAGCCGGAGCAATGGGAGATTAAAGACAAGTCGCTTTCCATGCAGGTCACTCCCCAAAGCGACTATTGGAGGATTTCCCATTACGGGTTTACGGTAGATGACGCTCCTTTTTATTATGCGACTTATGGGGGTGAATTCGAAGTGAAAGTCAAGATAACCGGCGATTACAAGCAGCGTTTTGACCAAGCCGGCCTAATGCTTCGTATCAATCATGAAAATTATATAAAGTTCGTGGATGGGAAATACAACCTAAGCGCGGTCGTTACGCATAAGACCTCCGACTGGAGCGTTATCACCTTAGACAAAGCGATCCCTTATGTATGGATAAAAGCAGTCCGGAGATTGGACGCCGTGGAGATCTTCTACTCATTCGATGATAAGGAATACACCCTTATGCGTAACGCTTGGCTACAAGACAATATCCCCGTACAAGTCGGGTTTATGGCCGCTTGTCCCGACGGGAAAGGATTTAATGTGACATTCGAGCATTTCAAGGTAAAACACCTCCCGGATCAGCGCCGGTTAGAATGGCTAAAGAAAAATGCTGAATAAGTATTAGATGCTTATCTTTCAGACGCAGATGACACGGATTTACTATTCTTATCCGTATTATCTGCGTCATTTGTATTAAAAACAAGCCATACCTGTTAATTAGAAAAGAAAACAAGGGCTTTCACCTTCTTTTTGCTTTTTATTCCTATCTTTGGAGCGACATAATACAATAACTTCAGCAAAATGAACGAACAGATACAACAAATCGCGGAGCGTCTGGCCGGATTACGGGACGCACTGGAGATTACGCCGGAAGAAATGGCAAAGGTCTGCAACCTCACGACTGAGCAATATTTGCTGCTGGAAAGCGGCACGGTTGATATTTCCGTTAGCGTATTGCACCAGATCTCACAGGCTTATGGCGTAGAATTAACCACGTTGATGTTTGGCGACGAGCCTAAAATGAGTACGTACTTTATTACTCGTAACGGAAAAGGTGTTGCCGTAGAGCGTACGAAAGCCTATAAGTACCAATCATTGGCCGCCGGTTTCGTCGGACGTAAAGCGGACCCCTTCTTGGTAACCGTACATCCCAAACCAGAGGATGAGCCGATGTATCTCAATTCCCATCCGGGGCAAGAATACAATATGGTATTAAAAGGACGTCTGTTACTACAGATCAACAATAAAGATCTTATCTTAGAAGAAGGTGATAGTATTTATTTTAACTCAGAGCTTCCTCACGGTATGAAAGCGCTGGATGGGGAAAAGGTCAGTTTCTTGGCCGTCATTTTATAAACGATCAACAGCATGTTAGAAAGATTTATAGATAAAACGACGTTTGAGTCGCAAGAAGATTTTATTAAAAACTTCAAGATCAAGGTTCCGGAGAACTTCAACTTCGGATATGATGTGGTAGACGCTTGGGCGGAGGAAGAACCTGATAAGAAAGCGTTATGTTGGACAAACGATCATGGAGAGCATATTGATTTTACGTTTGCCGACTTGAAACGGTATACGGACCAGACGGCTTCTTATTTCCAATCCTTGGGGATCGGACATGGCGATATGGTGATGCTGATACTCAAACGCCGTTATGAGTTCTGGTTTTCTATCATCGCATTGCATAAATTAGGGGCTGTCGTGATACCGGCTACACACTTACTGACCAAGAAAGATATCGTTTATCGTGCGAATGCCGCCGATATCAAGATGATCGTTTGCGCCGGAGAGGAAGTGATAACGAAACATATCATAGAGGCTTTGCCGGACTCACCGACCGTAAAAAGTGTCGTATCCGTAGGGCCGGAAATACCGGAAGGTTTCGAGGATTTCCAACAGGGTATCCAAAACGCCGCTCCTTTCGTCCGCCCGTCTCACCCAAATAGCAATGACGATATCTCTTTGATGTATTTCACCTCCGGTACGACTGGAAACCCGAAAATGGTGGCCCACGACTTTACGTATCCACTGGGGCATATCGTGACCGGTAGTTTCTGGCACAACTTGCATAAAGACAGCCTTCACCTGACGATCGCGGATACGGGCTGGGGCAAGGCGGTTTGGGGTAAGCTATATGGGCAATGGATCGCCGGAGCGACCGTATTTGTTTACGACCACGAGAAATTCACGCCTGCTGATATGTTGCAGATGATACAGGATTACCGGATCACCTCGCTTTGCGCTCCTCCTACGATCTTCCGTTTCTTAATTCGTGAGGATATGACTAAATACGATTTATCATCCCTTCAATATTGCACGATCGCCGGCGAGGCCTTGAACCCCGCCGTGTTCGACACGTTCTATAAGTTGACCGGCATTAAATTGATGGAAGGCTTCGGCCAGACAGAGACTACGCTGACAGTCGCCACTTTCCCGTGGATGGAGCCGAAACCGGGCTCTATGGGTGTTCCCAACCCGCAGTACGATGTCGATTTATTGCGTCCGGACGGAAGCCGTGCGGAGGATGGCGAGCAAGGACAGATCGTGATACACACAACAAATGGCAAGCCTATCGGGTTATTCAAGGAATATTACCGGGACGC
>OLVO01003563.1_pt1 | contig 12652 bp, 23 predicted proteins | sample 1672571 | NCBI WGS metagenome assembly OLVO01 (sample SAMEA3136700, study PRJEB25190) | human gut metagenome | biome: human gut; feature: human-associated habitat; material: faeces | place: Austria | collected 2013 | reverse complement strand
CTATCATCTTCATATGCCATCTTATTTTTTAGAGACATTTACTGAATATCCCTAAGTAAGCTTTAGAAAGTTACTGTAAAGTATTTGAAAAAACTTTAGAGAATGGTATAAAAAGGCGTGAAACCAAATGGAATCACGCCTAAATTATAATAAAACTCTTAAAAAGGTGTACATAATTACCAATCCTTAATTCTCTAACATCAATCATAATAACGCTGCAATCTTACGCACCTTATTAATTCTCTCCATAAACCTGTTGTCTTTTTTTGCCATTTGCAAATTATAAGATGTTTGCATTTTGAGCAAAGGTTCCGCATCTAAATCTAACGCGGCTTCTAGGAGCATAGCATATTTTGTATTTAGTGAACGCTTTGCATTCAGAATTTCATTTAATACAGTATAAGACACACCCATCTCTTTAGCAAGTTTCTTTTGAGAAATACCCCTAAATTCAATTTCATCTTTTAATACTTCTCCCGGGTGTGTCGGTTCAAAAGGAATTAAGTTATTAGCTATCATTTTAGGGTCTACGCCATCTATTTTAATCATAACTTTCTATTTATAATGGTTAGACAATTCAATTATATTACAGATGGTAGTCACTACTTCACCTTGCACCTCTGTGGTTGTAAATTCAATACGATATTGATTGTTTACTCTAACAGAGCAAAAGTCCTTTTTGTCCCCTGATAATTTTTCAAAACTCAGCCCATTGTATTTACAAAGTGAAGTTACATCAGGGACACTGATTATTATATCTATACAACGTTTATATCTACGTACGATATCAGGTTGAAAACGATGCTTTTTATCATTCGCCTTTCCAAACTCATACAATTCTTTCAGATACTCTTTATCAAACGTTACTACCATCTCATTTGTTTCTTTAATGCAAAGATAGCATTTTAATTTTATTCATTCGCATTTTTGCGAATAATTTTCTTTAAAAAAATTAGCGACAACTCCAAAGAATCACCACTAACTATTCTATTTTTTTTATCACAAAATTGTGAACTACCGCTAAAGTAAAGATTTAGGGGGCTTCAAATACGATTTTCAATAAGCCAAGAATGCTGGAAAGCCACGCAAATTTGGCATAAAGTCTGATTGGAGCTTTCATAGAGCTATATTTCCCATTAAGTGCATTTCTTTTTAAGTATTTCAACACATTCTTTATCCCATCATCGAAACTATGCTTATACCCTTTAGCGTATTCTCCAATGTTATATACCGCCATTGCCAACACAAACAGGATGATACCTACAGGCTTATACCAACCGGGAAGTGATATAGAAAACGGCTTAAATGTAATTGTGAGATCTCCAACCCATAATAGGGCGATAATAAATATAATTGTAAATAATATTGTTTTCATAATCATATAAGTTTTAATGCTTCCTGTAATCCTGCTTCAAGTGCTTCTTCGTAGGTATTATAATGGATAATAGGTCTGTCAGACAATCCTACTAAATCATGGTTAGGAATTGTTAGTATATCATATATCCAATAATTTCCATACATATAGGATATTTCGATATGCAGGTTCTTAGTTTCACGAAGCCACTTTTGTGCAACGGATTGCGGAGGAACAGATAAATATCTATAACAATAGGGTAAAGTAGAAACATCCATAATATATTTTCTTTCATTGAATCCTTTCTCTTTCAGCAGCTCCGCTGTTTCCAATGTTACAAGTTCTTCAGTCATGGTGGTTCTCCTTTCCTTTAAAGTGTTCAATCAGTTCGTCTACGGTAGCCTTGTGAACGGTATCTATATTAACATCAATATCATTGTAAACCCAATAGGTAGAGAACTTGATTGCAGGACACAGAATCCACTTATCCCCATCGGTAAACCATTGAAACTTGTCTATATCATCCCTTAATGCAGCGATAGCTAGGAAAAGTTCCTCATTCGTTCCGCAATCAACAAGGACATCTCTTTCTTTAAGAGCATTTATATCATCATCGTACCATGAATAAACCGAAATAATTCCAAATATACAAGTAAATAGATTATGCCAACCTAAATATGGATTGCAATAATAGCCAAGTTCTTTTAATCTATTTCTAATATTATCAGTATTTTTGCGTATAAAGCACGGTGTTGTAAATCCCATAGTTATTCCTCCTTTTCAACTTTAACATATCCGTTTTCAATACACCAACACAGCATTTCGTAAGCTGCATCAATGAGTTCTTTACTTTCTGTAATATTTATCATAGACCTAGTATAAGATTCCATATACAAGCACGTATAGCTATCTGCAAGTTTTTGGATGGTCAGCACTTGATTGCCGACGAAGCAAGGCAGCTTATCGAGAATATCCTGCAAGGTGTAGATATGGTATAATCCAAGTTCTTGTAAATGCTTCATTTGCTTGAATGACAATACCTGTTTCATTTCTTTTCCTCCTCTGTTTTAATCTCTATTACTTTACCACGATTGACAAAACACTGACCTATTCCCAAATCTAGTATGGCACAATAGTTATCATCTAAAATATTACAGCATTCCCGGGATAAGGAACACTCATTACAAAATCCTTCTGATGATTCATGCAGCACTCCATCAATTATTATTCCGTTATTTACTTTCATGATTATTTTCTCCTATGCGTTTTACGGTTTTTATTCTTCTTCCTGCGTTTCGCAATCTGCTTGTTTGTACACTTATCATTTTGGGGTCGGTACTTCGTTTTAGAAGGTATGTCACACTGTTCTGAAATAGGTATATCAACGTATGAATTACAAATCTTATAATAAGGATTTTCGTTCCACGAAATTTCATTCTTCATATTTACTTCTCCTTCTTTTTGATACTTATATCAACTGATAACCTATCGGAAATTTCCTCCTTAATTACCTCTTTACATAAATTTCTTACCATAAAGAAACCATGTTGTTTTATCTCGTCAGAAACCATACAACGAATCCACCTCTCTATATCAACATCGTTCCCATAGGTGTTATGGAAGATACGTTTAACTTCCTCTTTCACAATTGGAACCATTATATCCTTTATATCCTCTTTAGTCAACTTTAATTCGTTATGGATATAGTTCTTTACTTCTCTGTATCTATATTTACTCAATCTTTTCATATCTCAATCTCCTTTCTCTTTAATTCGTTCCAGTACATCCTTGTTGGCTAAAGACGGGATGGGCATCCACATGTCACACTCGTAGTCGTTCCAATCCTCAAATTCAAATCCTCCGTCTGTCGCAACGTATGGCGATCTCCCGGTTGAAACAACGATATAGCCACTAACAATCGCTCCATTTGATACCATTCTGCAAAGGACAAGCTTATTTGGCTCAGGCAACCGTTCATTAACGCTTATCCAAGGAGATTGCTTGGATTGCCATTCGGCACCTTGTCTGAATGCCTCTTTAACTAATCTCATTTCTAAGCTATCATTGTATTGGCATTCATAACAATCTTCTGCCGCTTCCTTCGCTGCATCTTCTACTGTCTGTTTCATATCTATATCGGTTTTGTTCCTTATTGATCAATTACTTTTTTCAATTTATTAAAAGGCTTCTCTTTATCAAATCTAATCCCATCTTTGAACTCCAATATCAACTGCCAAAGCTGGTTTTGGTAAACATCACCTGCTTTATAGTCAGTCTTATAATGGCATTTCTGTGTAAGGGTTATTCCCTTAAATATATTCGTTGCATTAAGATATGTGGCTCCCCATTCTGTGAGCTCTACACTAACGGTATCATTCAAATCTATTTCTATCATAAATATTCCTTTCTTTTATTTTACATATTGCAATCTCCACACATATCCACAAGAAAATCAAATTCTTCTCGTGAGTATTCAACCCCATTAATTACGATTACCTCGTTACCATTTTCGCCAAAATAAACTCCATCATTCATTTCTGTTCAGATTTTAATATGCGTTCATACAATTTTTTAAAGCGTTCTTCCACTCATCTTCTGTTATTTGGTCCATATCATCATAAAGATAAAATCCTATAATGTGACATCCACTCTTATAGTTGTTTTCAATATATTCGTAAAGAAAATATCGATATTCTTTATCAAACATCTCTTGAGGGGTTAGTTGGAATACCCTCTTCCCTTTCTTATACCATCTGTAAGGCACTTCTTTTTTAAAACATTTTACCAAAATATTCATTTTCTGCCGTTTATGTACTTTTACACATTGAACAAAATCTAAACCTTTTGCAATCCACAGCATTCCTGTGATATCTATCTGCGCATGCAGCAAAGAAAGTGCAGTTATGACAATCTCTTTTAAATTTTTTCTTTTTCTTTACTTTAGGATATTTCATTTCTATATCGTATTACGTTAATTGATTTAAAATTTCTCTTCGAATAATTTCCCTTGCGCTAAATCTGAATAACCCTTTTTTTTGCTCATGAAAATCCGCAATAGGTATTTCGTTTATATAGTAATAGAAAGCTTCGTAACCGTCTGCAAAGTTGCGAGCAAGAAACCCATTAGGGTGAGTGTTCATATATCTTTCAACGGCTATTATCATTCTTTGAGCATAACCGGGAAACATCTTAAACTCTAATTGCATCTGCTTGTAATTGCAGAGAGGACAGCCGACACAACCGTGACGGCTCAAATTATATGGAGCGTCATAATACTTTGAATATGGTAATCCGTATTTTCGAATATAGCTCCAAACATCTTCTTCTGTCCATGTGAGGATAGGAAGAATATGCTTTGCGCCTTTCATCCATTTTCTTGTATCACACTGCTCCGGCTCATAATCTTTTCGATTTCTACTTTCGGCAGCTCTCATTCCTTCAATACTACGTTTGCCGATACCATATCTTTCTTTCAGTCTTTCACAACAGAATCGTCGGAGCCGTGAAGGAAGTCCTTTTTCTTCAACTAACTGAAAGAATGACTTTTCAGGGTGTATTATCCTCACTTGCGGATAGTGTCTCTTTATAAAGCTAATCGTGCCCGGTGGATCTACTGTGGTGTTAGCGTAGATCGCATTATACTTAATGCCTGCACGTTCAGCAAGGTCAAGTATAACTACACTATCCTTACCTCCGGAGAATCCGAGTGATAGCAGATCGTCACGTTCCATACTGCGAAGGAAGTCTATTGCTTGCTGCTCTTTCTTGTTCATTTCTATCTCGATTTGAATTTCTTGTTTATTTCTTTTTCAGCAGCTCTGGCCCCTTTCTTGAAACCCTCTACAAAGCTGTCAAAACAGGCTCTATGGATTTCTAAAGTGCATCTTTGCATAAGTGGACAAATTAAACATCTCTGACTAAGTCCGGCTGATTTCTTGGCGAGTTTCGTTACATTTTTCATTGGTTTATCCTTTCATTCTGCCTAAAAAGGCAAGTTTAATCACATCACATTGAGTTCCTATCCATGCAAATTCCAACATGGCGTTATCATCTGCAATGTCATTAATTTGCATGATTGGGTAGTTACCCTGATTTGTGCTATAACAAACACACGAGCTATAAATAAAATCCTCAACCTCTTCTTGACTTCTTGGTACATTGAAATAACTGTCAAGGCTTCCGATTATATGCTCTTTCAAGTATTCGGAACTATATGCAGCAGCAATTTTATCTTGATTTCTAAGTGCATATCTCATAACTCATCTTTATCTCCTAATTCAGACAACGCTTGTTCAAACTCTTTGAGTTTCTTAATGGCGTAATCTCTACGATAAGTGATTATATCACGACTTGTATAATTTGTATAGAACCGGTCTATAAGGTTTTGAACAAAAAACCTTTCAGGTTCTTCGCAATGATTCAATAGAATTACATAATTCGTGTTTCGTGGGTGGAAACATAGGAATCTATAATAATTCACTTTGCCGCAAGAACATTCAATCAGCTTCTCATCTATCTTTAGCTTCCTAATGTCTTCAGTATTTAATATAGGTTTCATAAATTAATCCTCCATATTAGGTAGTAAATCTTCGATGTATGCCCAGCGCATATAATGATTCTTTTCCGAAAGTTCTTCCCATGGCTTGCTTTTGGTTAAATAGACCAAATCATAAGCACTGTCAATATCCTCCACAATGAGCATCTTCCCTTTGTCTGGCCTTTCGCTTGCATCATGCCACACGCTGTTGATTCGCCAGTTCGCACCGGCAATAAATCCTTCTTTAAATTCATCTGCACCACATTCGCAACAATCGAATGCTGTATTATGACCGTTACAATGTTCGCAATATTCACGTTCTGAACATGGATAGGTTCCATTACAATTATAATGCTTATGAATTGCTTCCCTTGCTGCTTCTTCTACTGTCTGTTTCATAATCAATGACTTTTAATTTTCTTATATTTACCACACTTCTTGCAGAAATAGTGACGGACGGTGTACCAACTTCTATCGCCCCAATCATCAACAACTTCAACTCTCCTCTCAAATAAGTATTCCCACTCGTGGCAACAGAACCATTTCTTTATAATGGCATCAATTAAACGCTTCATAACCAACTGTTCTCCTTTACAATTCTACCATCGTCTAACAACGTGTATAGTTTACCCTTATATGCCAGAGCAAAACACCATTGGCGGGCATACTTCAAATACTGATGCAATTTGTATCTATGCTGGTATTTCTGCACCTTTTCTCTTATTCTTCGTTTCATAATCAATATGTTAATATTAAATTTCCACTTTTGTGTAATTACTAAAATCACAATACAAGTATTGACACCAACCACCAAAGCGATATTTATCATTTAGATACCTACATAGGGAAGTCCACTTACTCTTTGTAATAATCTCGTACACCGTTCCTTTATGGATGAAAAGGTCGCCGACTTTTAAATTGGAAAGTTTAACTGTTTTCATTTCTTCCTTTCATTCCGTTCCCGATTGTCTTCCGAAACACACATCTTGCACCATGATGTCTTGATGTGATACGCCTTTCCGTTGCGATAGATTGTCCTGTCATAGAAGCAGGATAGTAGAAGCGGTCTTTTGCAGCGGCTGCACACCTTGCGTTCTACACCGTCCACCATCACCCGGTTCCTCGGTTTCCGCTTCACTATCTCGCACGGACCGCATTCGGATGCACCGTACTTCCGGCAATAGGCAAGGGAATGCTTGCCACATTTCGCGAAAGAGGTGCAATCGGAGCGGGGGACTGTCTGATGAACATTCATACTGCATCATCCAATAAGTCAAACAACGTGGGCGCGCTCACTTCCATTTCTGCTTCATACAAGTATGAAAGGCTGTCTTTCCAGTAATCGTAATTTAGTTCAGTAGATAATCCTTTACGTCCTAAATTAACAGCACAATAAGGAACGGTTCCGATACCACCGAACGGGTCGAATACCAGTTCACCCTTATTTGAATACCGTTCAATCAGTCTTTCGACAATATCCAGCTGAAGTGGGCAGATGTGGTTCTGCCGTTTCTTCTGCGACTGTCTCGTATTGAGTGTGCGCATTCGGGTTACATCATCCCATATCCAGGGCTTCTTGCTTACCGGGTCAACAGCCATGAACGTTTTAGGCAGCTTTCCGTAGGCTTCCAATTCCTCAGCGAATGATACATGTTCCTCGTAGTTATATATATGCTCGCGTTCATAATGCCTGAACAAATGGCGTATTTTATCAATACCGGCACCTTTCATATCTTCGTATGACAACAATGAATTGCCGGAGGATTTCCAGCTTGCATGAGCATCTATCTGCCAACGGGCCAACGAATATTCGCTTTTGTTCTTGGTCACCGGCAAATCAGCATAGGCCCGTGAGGTGTCAGAAGGAAGCTTGCGGAAAAGAAGGACATATTCAGGACAACCGATACCCATCTTTGAACCGTCCTTGCACATCTCCGTATATCCAAGCCGATAAGTCTGGTTATTCTCCCTCACTACATCCGTATCCACCGTGATGCGCCCCATGTAGCGGAAACCGTGTTTCATGTAGTGGAATACAGTCATTTCACTGAACGGGTCAATAGTGGGCATGCCGTCACCCGTAGCGTTGCCGAACAGTACGCGGTCTTTCACATGGATACAAGCCAACCGGCCAGGCTTCAATATACGCATCAATTCAGGAGTAAGGTAATCCATCTGCTCAAAGAACTTGCTATTGTCCTCATTATGCCCGAAGTCATTATAGGTCGGAGTGTACTCATAGTGGTTGGAGAACGGGATGCTGGTTACAATCAGGTCTACTGAATTATTTTCCATTTTCTGACATTCAAGAACATTGTCGTTATTTATGGCCCTCCAAAGTTTGCCGGATTTCTCTTCCCGACTGGCGAACATCCACCGCATCATTTTTTCCTCTGCCTGCAAACCGAACAAACCGTTCTCGCGGACTATATCGGTCATCTTGGCTACCATTTGGCGGTGTTGCGCCCACTTCTGCATGAAGCTCTTGTATATCTCTCCCTCGCTTTCCGCATAGACCAGATAAAGGTCAACCGGATGCTGCTGCATAAACCGGTAGATACGGGCTATTGCCTGGAATTTGTCATTGAAACGGTAGTCGATGAACATGATTGCCTTGTGGCAGTGGTATTGGAAGTTCAAACCTTCACCAAGCATTTCAGGTTTGGCGGCCAGATATTTCAGACGTCCGTCTTTGAAATCCGCTATCACCTTGTCCGCTTCATCATCATCCTGCGAACCATATACAGCCTTACATCCGGGTATGGCGTCACATAATGCCTTCCGTTCATTTTCCAAGTCATGCCATAAAAGGAAATGGTCGTCCTTGTTTTCCGGGCGGTTGATAATCTCTACCACACGGGCAACCTTTTCCTGCATGTTGTCCCGGCGTTCTTTCGCAGCGTCGGCAAGACCGAGAGCAGCCTCACGAAACATCTTCACTTGTCCGTCACGGTCGGCTCCGGCAGTGGAGTTATCCACACTAACCACTTCCTCATGTACACGCAGTTCAGGCAGTTCATATCCTATATCGGGATAACCGAGGTCGGACGGTTTAGTGAGGAACAACGCCCATGTACTTACCCAAAGCCAGAACTCCTTTTCCTTATGCGGGTAAAGAGTAAGATTATTTGCCTTCGTACTGTCACGCTGAAAAAAACGGGTAAGCGCCTGCCCTGTATCCATCACACCGAGATAACCGGCATAATGTATCAATTCCTTGTATCTATTAGGTGATGGTGTGGCAGTAGCGACAAACCTGTACGGTACTTCTGCAAACAAGGGAAGAAACTCCTGATAGGTCTTAGTACCAAAACCACGCAGTACACTCGCTTCATCCAATGATGTTACGGCAAAGTAGGAAGGTTCTATTCTTACCCCGTCTTCACCGTCACGCACACGTTCGTAGTTTGTGACCATGATGTCGGTCGGGCATATCATCACATCAGCCATAGTTCGTACATAGGTCACTTTCATGTGCAGATGTTGTTCCGCTTGTGTAAGGAACTCAACTACTACACGCTTGGGACATACTATCAGCCCTTTGCCACCTTTGTGTTTCAGAACTACCCGAAGTATCTCCAACTGAGTAACGGTTTTCTGCATACCGAAACTGGAGAATATCGCACGGCAACCGCCGGACACCGCCCAACGAACAGTATCTTTCACATGGGGATATAGCGACGGGGTTAATTCATCCGGATTGACTTCAAATCCGGTCTGACGACTGATGGCCATCTTGTCTTTTAAAAATTCTATATATTCTTTCATTATGCTATTTCTTTCAATAATTTCATTGTTTCACTTCTTTAGGTTTCCAATCAGACGGTAATTTTGCCCACTTGCGGAACTTGGCGTCGAAGTCGTCCATGTCCCTGAACATATCTATCTTCGATTTCTCTGTCTCTACGAGTGAGGAGAATTCCAGAAAGTACAAATCTGCGCTTTTAACGAAATTGTTATGCAGCTTCTTAAGGTTTCCGAGAAGCAGTCCTTTGGCGCTCATCAAGTCTGCCGCTTCCTCCATCAGCATGTTGGCTTCGCAGTTAAGTATGTGTGCGGCTGAAAGAAGGCTGTTCATTCTGTCAATGCTACCATCGGCTGTGGCGGCGTCAATTAATTGTTTTCTTGGTTTCATAATCGTGTATAAATTATTTATTTCTTATTTGGATAAACCCTCGTTTTTCGCATTCACGAAGAAGCAACAAATCTTCTTTTTTAATTTCGCATGGCGTTTCGTGGTTGATGCTCATATACCGTGAAATTCCGAATTTCCTGCATATATCGTTATAGTTATAGAAACGCTTTTGTCGACCTTTTGCCATCCAACAGATTGTTAGTTTCATACGTTTTACCCCTATTAAAACTCGCTTGGCTTCTTTTCCAGACCCTCGTATCTTTTTCTATTCAATTCAGCAATCAATTCATCCGACATCCTCAAGGCGTTGATGGCAGATTTGTCACCGGACAGTGCACGTTTTTTAAGTTCCTCCCGATATTCTTCGTAGAACATCCCATTGGTTGTTCTTTGCTCATCAGCCATGTGTGATTTATGCTCATTCCATGACTGGCTATCAGCAATAGCACAACGTTCTTTGTTGTATTCACGTAACCAGCCCATAATAACTTGCCCGTCTATGCGGTTGTAACTTTCTCCATATTTCATTTTCATTGCATTTTTGAAACACAATTTGAAATCGTCAGTTTTCATGTAAGGGTATTCCTCAATGATTAAGTCTACGGTCATTGCAACCTGTGTGTCAGACATGGTATTAACCACATTGAAGAACGCCAAAGCGTCAGCAATTAAAATTACCAATATGGCTCTCGCCTGCGGCTCTCCGAGTTTTCTGATTATAGTCCCTATGGCCGGCTCATTGCTTAGAAATACATCCTCAACTTTTTTCGGGCGTAGAGTTTCGCAATATTTCTCCGGCGAGGTCTTTAAGACGACTAACCGATTCTCTTCTTGTGGTGACAGTATCAGTTCGTTTCCCATTATAATTTCCTTCCAATATTTTAGTAAAGTTTGCTTGTTTGAAAATCCAATCAAAGTCACATTTCCAATTGCGGTCATTAGCTCCCAGCAGAAATGGGGATTGAAGAATGAGATTGAAAACAGTCCTCACTGACTCTTTTCCATATTGGGCTATCCGGGCTTTTACAGCCTTTTTTCTCACATCGGTCATTGATTTTATCTGCTGGAGTCTATCTTTGAATGTGGAATTATAGTATTCCATCAATCCGCTGTAATCAATCTTTTCAGAAAGAGAGGGCGAAGAAAGCTTGTCTTTCTTTGATACTCCGTCAGGAGTATTTTCTTTCTTTTGCTGGGAAGATATATCTATATACTCTCTTTCTTCTTCTTTCTTTGTATTTGTGCCCTCCGTGTGCCCTGATTTTTGCAAAAGTTCGGATTGCGGCAGATTGTTGTTCACAGACTGTGCCCCAAGTTGTGCCCTTAGCTGTGCCCATTCGGACTGTAATTCTTTGATTTTCTTTTCAATATCTGTGCCCTTGCATGTGCCCTTACTTGTGCCCATTGGATTATATTCTTCATATTTACATAGGGTTATAAGGTTCATTCCCTGATTGCACTCAACAGTTATCATACCTTTTTTCTTAAGATGTACAAGAAAGGAACGCACTTTCTTTTCAGACCATTTCCAGCGTTGAGATAAAAATCTTATGGATGCAGGATATTGACCTCTTGAATAAGAGATTTCTCGACCTCCGATACTCTCCTTTCGGGGCGTTGCCTCAAATCGTGCAGACTGGATTAAGTCTAACCACGCTTCACAACTGCTAAAAGTACGGGCTTCATTCCACATTTCATTCGAGAAAAACCTGCGGCTTAGCCTCAAAAATCCTTCGTCCATAGTTTTAGAATCTCACGTTTGTTAATTGCCTTCCTTTCGAGTAAACTGCCCATTTCCCATTTCCACTATCAAACAACCGTAAGTCCGACACCTCTCCGAAACGTTTGATATTACCGCATAAATCCACAATCCAGCCACATTCTTTGGAAGGATGCGGGCGGATGGCACGACCGACTATCTGATACCACATAGCAAGCGACATTGTAGGACGTGCCATAACGACTGTATCAAGTTCCGGATAGTCAAAGCCGGTGGTTAATACCCCGACATTCGCCACTACCGAAATTTCACCAGCCTTGAATGCTTCAAGTATCCTTTCGCGCTCACCTTTTGGGGTGTCACCCGAAACGATTGCGGCTCCGGGTATAGACCAGGTAAGCCGCTCCGCTTCTTTCAGAAAACGGGTAAAGACTAAAATACCTTTCCGTTTTCCTCCGGCTTTGGGATTCATCAGTCTTTGGACAATATGAACGAGATAGCCGTAAAAGTCTATCCGTTCATATTCTCTTTGAACTGACCTATCTGTATAATCTGCACCAGTAGTATTTACTTTCAAGTTAAGTTCGTTCCATCCCAAAGGATTCATTGGATAGTAATTCAACTTCGCCAAATAGCCCATATCTAATAGGGTTGATACCTGTACATGATAAATGACCTCTGAAAAGACATGAGGCTTTGTCCGGGTGATAAATTTCAGCATAGAACCAAAGTCACGGCTGGAACTTAAACGATACGGTGTAGCTGTCAGTCCAAGAACCTTACACTTCACCGCATCAAAAAAATCTTTGTACATACCCTCTTTAGGGTTAACAAGGTGGCATTCGTCCACGATGATGTTCTTGAAGTGGGTAAACAGTTCGGGATGATTCTTCACACTGCCGATGG